>ERZ773197.388-NODE-388-length-35364-cov-24.398255_pt1 | contig 35364 bp, 54 predicted proteins | sample MGYA00580999_ERZ773197 | MGnify/ENA primary metagenome ERZ773197 (study PRJEB29015, sample SAMEA2738166) | human oral metagenome | biome: human oral; feature: human-associated habitat; material: saliva | place: China | collected 2185 ...
GATAAGTATCTACTAAGGGTTTATAGTTAAGTGCCATAGTTTATCTCCTTTACAGAAGTTTTATATTTCTTATTATAATACAAACCACTGTAAAAATCCTCCATATCAACTTATTAGTTATGTCTGCATTAGTATTTTTTGAGATAGTCCTGTTTTCAATGCTTTTCGCCTTACCACTTCGGACTGTCCAACATCCGCAGAACCCCCAGCGGGGATCCAAATCTTTCTCGCATATAAAAATAGACGGTGCTTAATTGCACCGTCTATTTTTATGGCGGAGAGAGGGGGATTTGAAATCTAATCGCATATAATAGTTACATATAGTTGCGATATATAATAGTAGGAAAATCAACATTCTTCTCCGAAGTGGAATTGCTTCGATTTGTAAGTATTTGAAAAAAAGTCACGAAATAGTCACGAATTTTGATAAAGAAAAGAGGGGTTTTCACCCCCTCTATCTTGACGTCTCACGTGTACACGGTAGGGCAACACACTGCCCGCTCCATTAACACTACGGTGCGTATAGCACTTTGTTGATAAATAAAGCAGCACGGCACATGTGAATTCTCGCCCATTGACTTACCCCATTCTGGGACACAGCGTTTATCCTCAATCTGCTTTTTTATCGTTAGTAAAAGGCAACCCATAACGAAATGCCCCTCAACCGCAATCAATACGGTTCTCTCAGTATTATTATAGCATGCTGAACCCTATTGCGTCTAGGACGGCTGTGTAGTGTGCTTCTCTAAAGAACACAGCTATGTCGTTAAACACACTCATGCCATTATCCCCTTCTACAATAGCCCAGGTGTACCCATCCGCCTGCACCTTGGGAGTAGCCCCAGTCACCGCTAACTTTGAGAATTCGAAGCGGCGTTCCGTTTTTCAAGAAGTTAACACGTCTATAACCTGTACCAGGACCCGACCTTACATTTAGGCCTGCAGATGCATTCACGTGATACATTCCTAGAGGACGACCAGAGCTACTTACTACAGGTTCACTTGCTGCTGACTGAGGTCTTAAGAAGTCCATGCACAGCCAACCACCAGCACCAGAGCTATACCCGAAGTTGTTCTCTATCTTGAGCACTCTAATTGGTGTACCTGCTGGATATGTGCGTATCACAGAGTACCCCGTTCCTGCACCACTCCTACAGTTTAGCGGTGCGGTTACAGTGTACATTCCTAGTCCCTTATTACTAGCTTGTGGAGCTGGCGCGGGTGTTGGTGCGGAGGTTGTCGGAGCTGATACACCGTCATATGTCGGGCGGAATATCTTACGGATATTCTTGGCTGACCTCGTCCTTATAGCTACTCTGCTACCACTGGTATTGCCCTCTATAGTGGTAAAAGTTCCGTTGCCATTATTGGCAATTAGAAAGCCTATATGATCTCGTGAGCCTTGTCCGCTGTTATTTCCTTGTCCGCTCCAACAGAAGATGATTACGTCCCCAGGTTGCGCCTCGCTCATTTTGACCCACTTATAATGTGAGTCCATCCAACGCTCCGCATCCGGAACATAGGCGGTTTTTTGAAAATTCACTCCGCAATGCTGCAAGATGTATGACACGAACACATTACACCATGCCCAGGCACGGTACTTGCTTGTGCCGTAATACCAGTCGCTGAATCTAGCAGAACCTTCACCGAGGAACTGGCGAGCATAGTTAATTACTTGATTACCTGTTGCCATGATTAGCCCTCCGCTTTTTCAGTCGGTGCATCGACTGGATCATTAATTTCATGTGCCTTATCAGTAAATTCCGCTGTGTGCTCTCCACCCAATTCATCACGCGGCTTTTTGTACGTCATAGCCATTTTGGAGTCACTCGTGCCTTTAGTAGTTGGATCAATCACAACACCTATCATCACAAGTAATCCGATTAGCATTTCTGCAAGTCGCCTAAGCTGCTCCTGCTCGACCTTTGGTGTAACCCCGAAGATCGCCAGCACCTCATAGATTAGTGACAGTGCAGCGGCTACAAAAGTCAGCAGCCACACCTTGTTGCCAAACCTTACTCTCCAATTAATTTTCATTTTTGTCCTCCTTTCAGACAATTAAAATGCCGAGCTTTCGCCCGGCTAACTAACTTATTTATTTTTTTCTAAATCATCTAGTCGATGATTCACCACCTTGAGTCTTTCCTCTATAACAGGAATTTTTTGCGCAAACCCATTGTGCAGTCTAACTTCTTCCGTAAGCTTGTCTATCTTGTAATCAGTAAGGCAGCTCGACTTGCGAATGCCATACAGCGAGCCACCCCCTGCTCCTAATGCTGATACGACAGCTACTACTATGCTTGTCCAGTCTATCAACTTTAATTCCTCCTAGTTATGATGAATGTACACGTTGCGTTGCTCGCCCCAATTGTTGTGTAAAAAGCTGTATTTACGTCCTTTAATTACGGCAAAACAAACAGAGCCATACTGCTGATTATTTGCAATTGTGCACATTCCAATATATTCATTATCTGTTAAATCTTTGCAAAACAGATATGCCCCTGCAGCAGTTGCTCTTCCGCTACAAGTAACAATTCCGTCATGCGGAGCTGTCCATGTTCCGCTCAAAGACAAGGTATCTTTTACATATTTCTTATCTTCAAGCCTCTTCAACTTATTCTTCACTTCTGCCATAAATTTATTGAGAGATATCATTATGCAACACCTCCCATCTTTATTAGTTTTGCAAAGCGCTTGAAAACCTTGATTTTACAAGGTTTTACCCCCCCATATAGGAAATAACAACCTTAATTTTACAGTTGTTCCATTCGGCTCCTGATATAAGTTCAAGATTTCCAGAGCGAACAATTGCAGCTAATCCCCACTCGATATAACCTCCGCTACCATAGTTAAGCATTGGATAAGATAATGGCAATGTATAGTTCGCATACTGCACCGCTCCACTAATTGACATAACTTTATCTACATCAATACCAACACTTCCGAGAGAGTTTATTCCCTTCTTGATGTTGATAGTTTTAGTTACAACCTTTGTTCTGATGCCTGTGTCCGCCTCATCGATACTTTTAAACTTTTCTGTGATAGCTGCAAGCGTGTTATTAAGACTTATCATATTACCTCCTATACTCTTATACTGCTTCCGAAGTAAGCAACAAGCTCAGACTCTAACGATGCGTTGTTGATATGCACATCGGTCATACCAACATTTGCATCCTGAATGTCGCTCTTCAACTTTTCAATTGCATTCTGCAAGCTTCCTGCAGCAGTTCCGCTAATAGCTCCCTCTAGGATTGACTGCCAACGGTCCGTAATTGCCTCTAGGCTGAAGTTCGTCGGAAATGCCGGAAGAACAAACCCGCATAACTCTCTATCTGGCCTCTGATCAAGAATTACGGCGCTCGTAATATCTGTTACACCAGCACCAACATATATGTCAGCTAAAGCGAGCTCGTAATAATTAGGTTGCTGAACTAGATTAGGCGCTATAGGTGTTGTTGACGGTGTGCCCTCCTTTTTATATATGAGCATGTTGCGTACGCTGTCGGATAGGTCGAGTCTTACGACAATTCTGTCGATTCGCTTCAGCGACGGATGGGCTTGCGCGACGTTAATCGTCTCTTCTCTTGTGTTTCGCCCAAGAGCTCCTTCGATAACGCAACCTCCAGGCATAACTTTAACCTTCATACCCCCAATTGCCTGTACTTGCATGTCAGAACCATCTGCCCTAACGGTCGTTACACCATTAGACCAAACTGATTTAAAAACTTCCCTTATATCACTATCCGACACAGCTCTATCACCGTTAGGGTCTGAATCAAAATGTGACTGTAGTGGTAATGCAATCATTTAGTTACCTCCTTAAATGTTTAATGCAACATATTTTTGCTTGCGCGGGGTGCCCATTACGAGCTGAACCTCTACTGTATTCTTGCGATGAACTTCTTTAACTTCCATAACTCGAGCTGTGAACATCTGCTCTATATCGTCAAGAACTATCGTACATATGTCGCCTAGGTTGTAGTCCTGTAGGTAGTAGAATGTGTTTTGCAACACATCTACGTTGATAGTCTCTTGCCTCCAATGATTAAGCATCTCAAGTTTGCATTGATTTCGAAGCTGTTCTCGAATTATTGACTCATTGGCAACCTTTAATTCAATGCCCGAAACGTTGCCCTCGATTACTTTTCTCGGACAAATTGCGAGGTCTCGGGGTCGGTTTGTTTCGTCTATATAGCACTCTCTGATGCGCCCTTTGTACTCTCCTGTGTCGGTTTTTATTTTTTCCTCACGCTTAAAACCTATTTCATCCATAGTCTGATGCGCCTCAATGACTGGGTATGCTCCGCTATCATCATATACATATTCTATTTTTGACACATTTTCAAAACCTGCACCAAAGACTACTTTGTTTCTCAAATCCTTACCACGTATAGGGAAGATTTTGTAAAAGTACTGCGGTTCTCCTATGTGCTCAATCCAGTCCTTATAGTGTTGTTCCCATCCTGCGTAATTGGTATGTAGCACTTTCGCATAAAAACTGCAATCAAATAGTCCGCATACGTCATACATTACCTGTGCCCCGTTTGTGCCCTCTTCGAAAAAGTACGATACAGCGTTTAACCAATCAATATCTTCGTCAAACGCGACACCCCCGATTAGTGCGGGTAGGTCTCCAGGAACATACCTATAATCTTCGGGACCATACCCGCTAGCGTATGTGTTAAGGGTAGCCTCTATGCTCGTCGTTGCATAACTGGTTACATTCAAATTCTCGCTGTTAAGAATCGAAATTGCTGATAGTGCTTTTTCCGCAAAGAATCCAGATATAGTCACCATCGCCCCTTGAGCGGTTACTTCGTATACGGTCTTCTGTATTATGCCCGTTTCTGGTCGTCCTGTGTTGCGTACGAACTTTACATGCTTATTCCAATCTTTAGCCGCGAGATGTATAGAGAAATCACCAGGCTCTCTCCATTTGCGATTCCACGACGCCTCTATAAAGTCGAGGTCTTCGAGCCGATTCATGAACTTATCAAAGAACTGTATCATACCCCGTCATACCTCCCTACATAATCTATACTTGTCCTCAGTGCAGATGCCCCTGCCTCTGCATCGACCTTGACAACATTGTCGCCATAATCGAGTACAAACTGCCTAAAGTCGTACGGGTCGTCGCCCATTCCCATCGCTAATATTTTGTTGTTATGCACCGCATAAGAACGCGATGTATCAATTGTGATTGTGTCGCCCTTCTTGAGTTCTACGTTCAGAACAGCAACATTGTTGTTAACCTTAATGGTGATATTCTTTGCATACCCTTGAGACTCAATCTCGATAATAGGCTGTGCTGGAGAAGAGCCAAGATATTCGATAACCTTCTCTGTCGTAATCTCTTCCCTTGAAAAGTTGAGCTTTTTGCGACCGAACGCATGCGGCCACACCCATAAGGGTTGTCTCTTGCTAAAGCTCGTCTGATCACCCTCTACGGCGAACAAGTCGGCATGCGGCGACAAGAACTTAACTGTGAGGTCAGGCTTTTTGTAAACATTCCTTGTCGGAATTGATTTGCCTGTAAGCTCGCAGTCTTTAGCAATTCGAGTTACTCCATTATAGGTTATGTGTAAATCCATCTTGTAACGGTTATTGTGGAATCCTTGAGCCTTTGACCTTGCCTCGTGATTCTGTGCTTGTGCGGTAATAGTTATCTCCCTCGGAAGTCTGCGCCTCCCGGTGATAATTGCACCATCTCCAACCCCTCTAGCTTCTTTTGAAACTTCTATATCCGCTGCATCTACCCCCGTAACGGAAGTAGTTCGCCAATCATCTGATTCGTAGTGAAAAACTAGGCCGTCACTACGAACGGCCTTTAAAACTAAATTGTGTATCATTATTGTGCTCCTGCTAGTCCTAACTTCGCAGTCTCCCACGATACTGCTCTAGATACATCGGCTGGTGACTTCCAAGGCTGATTGAAGTTGATGGTCTGATTAACTTCAACATTTTGGCTTGAAGCTGTCGCACCGAAGATTCTTGAACGCTCACCACTAATTGCTGAGGCTATAGGATTAATCTCTGGGGCGTCTATCAAGAATGCATCCTGCACTAGCCCCATTTGCTCGCCTATAGAATTGAGTAGTTTGTCTGTGTTTCTTACAATCCCGACGTCCATACCCTCTATAAGCATCTTACCTATCCAAGTTGTGAACCTTGAAGGCGAGTTAATGCTGAATACACTCTTTAGTTTCGACTTACACTTCGCACCGAGCGAACCGATTATACCGAGTGCTCGACTAAAACCAGCCTTGATACCGTTAATAAGCCCCTGTAAGAAGTGAACTCCAATACTGTATAGATTACCTATCGCGCCCCGAACTCTGCCAGGAAGAGACCTAGCACCACTTACAACAGCCGAACCAGCTCTCACGAACCCATTACGTATACCTGTAGCGAATCCAATTAACCAATTTATCGCAATTGATACGAGCGAACCTATTCCGCTAATAATCTTGCCCGGGAGTGCTGCCGCAAAGTTCCACACCGCATTGATCACGTTCGCTGCACCTACAAGGAAACCTTCAATAAAGCCCCATATCCAATTAACAGCAATCGTTACAAGGCTACCTAGACCGCTTCCTATCGCTTTAAGCACCGCTACAGCTAGGCTACCAACTGCGGCAAGGATAGTAGGAATACTCTTAATAATTCCTATAACCACTGCCCACGCAATACGTGGAATTGCAGAGGCTATCGCAAGTCCGAGCTTGCCCATGCCGACTATGAACGTTTTTAGGAACCCTGTAGCAATTCCCTCGCCACCTTTAGCTCCTGCCTGTTCTCCGCCTTGATTTGCACCTTCACCAACTCCAGAGAGTAGCGACTTAATAACCTTTGGTATAGCTGCGATAACCGCCTGTATAGCCTTTGGTAGTCCTGTAGCAATGGTCTGGGCGAGTTGTCCGACTTTCTGCATCAGCCATGTACCGAGTTGCCCGGCTAACTGCCCTATAGTTGCTAGTGCCGATGGTAATGCTTTCCATATAGCCTTTGCCACCGTTGGCAAGACATCGAATAGAACCGTCTTAATCCCTTCTACAGCGACTTTAAAGCCTGCACCTATACCATTTATCAATTCTGGTATTTTCGCCTTAAAGGCAGCTATTTTCGAATGGATCAGAGCTATAGCTTTATCAACTCCGCCTATCTTGTTTACCCATACACCGAGCGCTGTTATAGCCGCCCCAACAGCAACTACTATTCCTGCTGGTGTAGCCATGAACGCAGCAATTGACTTACCCGCCGAACCAAGCACACTTGAGAGCTTGCCGACTGCCGACTGCATCCCTATAGGGATGTTGAGTAGTTTAGTGCCTAGCCCTGGTATAATCTTATCTACCCCAACACCGAGATTCAGCCACATAGAATTGTGGAACGCGCTGAAAAATTTCATTGCGCTACCCATTGAACTCCTTATAGCCTCGTTGAATACAGCCCACTTCTGCACCGCATAAAACGTAACCATCGCCGCGGTAAGTGTGGTAACCGCTACCGTTACTGCTCCGATTAATTTCGGATACTTATTTAATTTTGATGCCACCGCACCTAAATGAGGCACGATACGAGTTAGCAAGTTGTATAGCGGCTTAACCGCATTACCTGCCAAAATTTCGAGGTTGCCCTTTAAAGCATCAACTTGTGCCGCAAAGGTCTTACTTCCCTCTTTCATACCATTAAAGAACTGTCCGCCTTTGGATGTTGCGTGCTCCATTGCAGCTTGTACATCCTGGAAACTGATTTTTCCTTGCGCCATTTGGTCTTTTAACTCTTGATACGTGCCTCGACCCATTTTTGATAGTTCCTTTAATGGGTTGAATCCAGCATTGATAAACTGTAACAAATCCTGTCCCATAAGTTTACCCTGTGACGAAACTTGTCCGAACACAAGACCTAGCTGTTGGAACTTCTCCTTGTTGCCGAGTGATATATCTCCAAGTCTTCTTAAGTGACCGCTGACACTCTTCGAATTAACACCGAACGCAAGTAGCTGTTGCGATGCAGCTGCTAAATCAGTTGTCCTAAATGGCGTTTTCATAGCTAGCTTTCGCAGTTCTGCCACGTGTTTATTTGCTTTCGTGGCACTGCCTAGCAACACCTTGAACTTGCTCTGAAAGTCTTGCATCTGTGAATTATATGCAATTCCCATCTTCGCCAGTCCGACAGCGTGTTTTGCTACAACGAACCCCATACCTGCAGTAAACAGTTTCTTAACGGTAGACATGCCAGTGCTGACACCTTCGCTTTCTACTTTGGTGTCAAATATAAGTGTACCGTCTGCCATTATTTGAATACCTCTTCAAATTTCTTTCCAGCCGCCTCTTGTTCCTCTGTCAGTTGTTTAGGTAGTGCGAACTTTTCACGTAGCTTCTTGTAGTCTGGATCATCTCCGTCGTATGCCCTTATTTCAATGACCTTGGATAGAGCGGTATTCGGAGGTATTCCGTCTAGGAGGGCTTTAAACTTATACCAATGGAGCTCTTCTTGTTCTAAATCGTATAAATCTATGTTGTATGCTTGCCTAAATGCCGCATATATTAGATTTTCATCGATTTTGAAGTCAAGAACATTGGTTCTATCCTCGTTTCGCTCTACTTTTTTTCCGCAGTGATAAAATTCAACTATCTTTTCTATTGCCTCTGAAGAAAAATACCCCATAAATGACGGATTTTTGCCCATAAACAGCACAGACAAGTCCTCTAGCTCTGGTAACATGATCCAGAGTCGGAAGTCTGTGCGTATAGGGAAGTCAATTCCGTCAATATTCAAGGTTTTTGGCAGCCTTTTATAAGGAAGTTGCACTATTTCAAATCGGACAGGTTCGCCACGTTGCGCAAGAGCTCGTTTGCAGCTGTAAAGGCTGGTCTATCCATTTCCTCCGCTTCTTTCCTTTTCATGTAGTCCATTAACGGCGCCATATATACGTCGTCAATCTCTTTAACGGCAATCGCAGACTCGACAACGGAAATCTGGTCAGAATCTGCCGTGCCAAATACCTCCTTGATGCCCTCTCTTCCGATTGTTGATTCAAGGACTTTCATTGCGCTGTTGTGAACCTTTACATCGCCCTCACCGAAAGTCGCATTGAACTCATCAAAGAGCTTTGCAATCTTTGGCGTGCGCTTCGGTAGCTCGAACTCTTTATCGTTTAGAACAATTTCCATCTTCTCCATTGTTATTGTCTCCTTTTGCATAAAATAAAAAGGAGGGACGCTATATCCCTCCTAAAAAGTGTATTAATTTAGTGATAACCTATGCGCCAGCTGCTTTGAATTTAGGCTTTCCGCCCTCTTCTGTAACTGTACCCTTAATGACTGTACCTCTGAGCTGTAGGTCGAACTCAATCTTGCCATCTACTGCATCCAGAGTCTTTACAACTACAGTTGCTGGTACGTTCCAAGCCTTCCAGGTACCTGCCTTTGCAGCATCCTCATCGAACTTGTACACGAGCAGAAGGTCTACAACTGCCTCGCCTCCAGTCTTGAGGTTGTAAGCCAGGTCCCAAATAAGAGCAAAATCTGGCTCCTCTCTGTACATCGTGAGAGGAAGTCCGCTAATCTCTGGCTTATACTTGTCAAGCTCGATTGTTGGATTCTCATCAGCAATGTAGTCGTACTCCTGTGTACTTGCACCGAACTCTAACTTGAGTTCAGTCGCCTTCTTAATTCTTGTGTAGTCTGTCGCGCCTTTTCCTTTTAAGAATAGTGCGACTTCGTACTTTTTAACCTTGCCTTCACCTTTCATTAATTAATTCCTTTCTTGTGATAAGTGATACCAATTGAGATCTGATAAACTGCGTCATCGTTTTCGATATCAATCATATAATAACCGTTTGCGATAAAAACACTCTCGATACCCTCTACATCTGGTAGGTTGCCAATGCGGTCTTGTTCCTCTAACCAATCCTCTAAGACTGCCATAAAGTTATTTGACCACTTCCTATCGTGTTCAAGCTGTGCGTCTTTTCGTACAAGGAAGTAATAATACTCACTAACTATCTTGGAGCCGTCCACAAACTCGGTGACGTCTCTCTGCGCTTGCTTGTAAACTCCAATGCGGTCAGTCCCCTCTTCAAGTCGGTCAGTATCAATGTCCTCTATCCGAATAAATTTGCAACCGCACAACCACGTCTTAATTTTTTCGCTATTTGTCACCACTTTGTTACTTCTCCTTTGCGCCAGCAACTTGTGCCGCTACTTTTAGTAATTTGTTTCGTCCGCCTTCCTTCTTCATGCGCTCAAACCAGTAATTACCCCTTTTGGGTGCCCCCTTAAAACGGGCTGGCCGGTAATACCAACGTCGAGCATACGGAGTCCTATATACGACTCTTCCGGAACCTATTTTCGTGTGAATTGTTCCAGAACGCACCAGGGCGCCAGAGTCATGAGGTACGTACGGTTCACAGAGTCTTAAGACTTCTTGGTCGACGGCTCTTTGAACCTTGCCGCTTGGCTCTAGACCTCTTTTGCGGAGTATCACTGCTATAGGTTGCATCTCAACTCTTGCATCTTTGATTTTGAGCCCCATTACGACGTTAGCCTCCAATGTCTGAGCCTATCACGAAGCGAGTTGTCGGTAAACGTTCGTATCGTGAAGAAATGATAGTTCTTCTTGATGTTTTCAAACTCGCGATTAGACACATTAGTCATAGGGCACTCACCGAGGACAACAATGTCTTTTCCTTTAGTGTTAAAAAACACCTCATTTTTCAGATTGCCCTTTATCGGAATAGTAACCGATATTTCTTTAGTCTTAAAAACTTTACCGCTACTATCCGTAGTGCGAACAGTCTTCTCCCTCCACTGGCAACCTTTTATAACAAAGCGCTCCCAATAGAGGTCGTCGCCGTTCGTAGACCCCAAACTATACATTGTTATTGTGTCCGTAAAGTTCATTACATGCACCCCGTCAATCCCGTGCCAGATAGAGCTTGTCTTACCGCTCGTTCTAGTCCACTTTGCCACTCAGCCTCACCAACATAGTGCTCGGAGTATCCATCGTTAGACACGATAGATACCCCCGATACACTTGCCCTTGAATGTAGTTCATGTATAACTAGAGCGATTACCCCCTTGACTCTATCATAACGATAATCTTCCGGATGCTCCTCTGTAACCTCTTCAATTCGTCCACTAGTAATACCGAGCAGTATCCCTTTTGCCCTGTTATAGAGTCTATCAACATCCACGTCTTCATCGTTATAATACGCAAGGTATTCCTCAGTCATCATTGATAGCATGTTAACTACTTCTTTCCGCCTTTCTTAGGCTCTTCCTCTACGACCTCTTCGACTGGCTCTTCCTCTACGATAACCTCGTTAGTTGCCTCATCGAATTCAAGTCCTATAACTCTGCTCATGGTTTACCTCCTATGCTACTTGCAAGCTCCAGCGATGCCGTTAGCCTTGTTAACGTACACATCTGCGATACCAACCTCGCGGAAGTTGAACTGCCAACCGTCTGCATCCTTGTTATCCTCTGGAGCGATTGCCTTGTTAACGTTTCTCTTCTGGTACTGGATAACTGCGGAAGGCTCAACAATTAGGAAGTCGAGTGCCTTACCTGTAGCAGCCTTCTTGTATCCGCCCTTCTCCTGACCGCTTGTCTTACCGTCGTTCACCTCGATAGCGGTGAAGAATCTGCTTGCTGGAACCTTCTGAACGACAGCGAACTGCTGTAGAATCTCTTTTGACTTAGTTGTGTCAAGGTCTCTAATCATACCGTACACTGTTGGTGATACGAATAGAATTCTTCCGTCTTCTGGGACCTCGTTGTCTGTCATTGTGTCGTATGCCTTAGCAATCGCCTTGATAGCAGAAGCACCGTCTGTAATAGTGCTAGTTGCGATGTTAGCACCTGCCTTCTTGCAGTAGTTTGCGAATCTAAATGCGTCTAGCTCTGGGATTACCTTAGTTCTTTCAAACTCAGACGATAGTCTTCCGAATGCAACTCCTGCGGTTGATGCGTCGTCTTCTGCGTCTACGAGGAACTTACGACCTCTATCGAAGTTACACTTAACAGTCTCGTTGGTGAGCTCTACACTGCCCATAGTGTATCCTGCAGAACGGTCGTAATCTGCGAGTCCATCCATATCAATCTTTGGAATAACAAGCTCGTCTGCATTAGCTCCCTGCTGTGCTAGCTCTGGAGCACCGTCGAGCACGGCAGTAACTGAACTGGTCTTGTAAACTTCATCTAGTAGGTCAACGTACATTTTGAATTTTGAAATCTGATTTGCCATTGTTTAATTTTCCTTTCCTGTTGGTTTGAGTCCCATAACAGCCCTTGCAGTTGCCATAGCTGCGTCGTTTCCGTCTGTGCCTGTATCAGTTCTGCCCGACGAGTCTATTCTTGCTCCAGACGGCTTTGCGTCTGATCCGAATAAGAAGGATGTATCTTCCGATTCTTTCAGCGCCTTAATTGCTGCGTCGATGTCGCTCGTCCTATCCTTACTCGCCTTTAACTCGTCAAGTTTTAACTCTGCTCTGATACTTGCCTTCCTTCTTCCGCCAGCTTTGGTAATCGCATCATCTAGGAGCTTGTCAAACTCTGCGCCCTCTAGTTTGCTCTGCATTTCTTCGATTGCCTTCTGGTGTGCTGCATCCTTTTCCTGTGCTGCACTTGTTAGCTCGGCAATCTGTTTCTGTAGCGATTCCTTATCGCCAGCAGCGTCCTGCAGCGCCTTAATGCTCTTCGCCTGTTCGTCGAAGTCAGCCTTAACCTTGTCGTACTGCTCCGCCTTCTCCCTAACGGGGTCGAACTCTGCATGATGTGCATCAAGTATCTTCTTTGCCTGATCATCATCAGTGATGCCGATTTGCTTTAATAAGTCTCTTGTTAGTGCCATAGTTATATAATCCTTTCTGTATTTAACGTCCTGCGAATCCTTACGCCCAGACTAGCTTATTACAGACCTCACCTTTAACGCCGCAGTCCAAGGGCAATAAAAAAGCACCGCTTCATTGCGATGCTAATTGACTTATTTAGTTTTTGTGTTTATCTTGTTTTAGATTTTCCCAGGCTTGCCTAGAAGCTTTGCTGTATCTATCTAGCGATTTTTCATTTTCCTTGTCAGATTTAGTGTAGTCGTGTGCCCATTCGTCTGGGAGATGCACAGCATTTTTATTTTTCAATTCTTTCATAATTCCAACCAAACCTTCCTGCAACACGCCTAACAATCTCGTTACTATGTTCCTTCCATGTTGCTTTTTCATCACCTGTCTCGGTAAACATTTTTTTGTATTTTTGTAGCGTATAACCGTGAATATCGCGGTAAGTTTGCTCAATAGTTTCGAGGCTAGGTCTTAGCCCTGTCCCCACAGATAGCGAGTACCTTGTGCCATCGTGCCCTATAATCCTCATAGTTTCAACACTGCTTATGTTGCACATTACACTCATATCGTTTATAGAAAACGATGCACTACTTGGATGATTGTGTAATGATATTATGCTGTTTTTTTCAAGGGAATTCAAATATAAAACGTCTTCAAATGAAATACTCACGCTGTTAGAATTACCCGTTTTAAACGGTAAAACTTCGTTTCCGTCTTTATCCAGCCATATTAAAGCTTCAGTTCCGTACTTCTTGCCGTGTTCTAAAACTTTCTTTTCTGCTTTTTGAAAAGAACTTAGAGTTTTACCTATCTGCTCGCTACCGCTATACTTTATATACTCAAAATCTCGCTTATATCCCTTAACGTAAAGCCTTTCAAGATTCTGCTTAAGACCTGCCTTACTGCAAAACCTTGCGTATCGCTGCTCTTTTGCCTTAATTGCCGCTAGTCTTGTAGTATCTCCGCCTATATACTGTCTCTTAAGCTCTCGTAGTTCTCTCTCGAGTCTCCTCTGTACCTGCGTTGCCTGGTAATATGTGTAGGTTCGTTCGTCAACCGTTACAGGGTCTGGGTCTTTTTCAATCGGGTTAGGCTCAGAAATGCCCTCAAGGAATGGATAGAACGTGTGGCGACAGTTATATCCACACAAGCCTAATGGATCGTCTGGATACCCCGTAACGTCAGACAGCTTATATATCTTGTAGCCGAGCCTCTTCTCTTCCTCTGGATGTTGCCTACCGCTTATGCTGTACACTCTTCCTTGCCATGCTGCGTGGTCAGCATGTCCATCACCTTCACGGGCTCCTGCATGCGACGAAACCTCAACTAAATCTGTTCCAAGCTGTACTGCGTTGTCCATTGATATTTGCGCAGCCATTTGACCGAGTGTAGTCCTAACCGCAAGTGCAGCAGCTACATCAATGCCCCTAGAGATACCAGAGCCAAAGTCAACGTGCCTGATTCCGCTCTTCTCGAGATCTGACACGACTTTTTCTATCGCCTGTCCGCTCGAGAAACCGCCTGAGGCTACGTTCATTACCATGCTATCCATTGCGTGGCTAAATGCGTTATCTAGCCTTATAGGTGCGCCGATAAACTTAAACCCGGTAGAGTGTGTAAGGTTCTTCAGTTCATGAGCTAATCGGTGTGAAGCAGTTGCGTTTATCTCCGCCAGTTCAGAGCTGTGTCTGAGATGTCTCCCCTTCGACTTCCAGAAGGCTAAATCGTCGTAAAAAGCCATTGTGCCAGCACGACCGACTATATCATCGCCTTGAGCTTTTGCGTCCGCTACAAGCTGTTTTATGCGGTCTCTGACAGCCCTCTTGTAATCTAGAGTATTCTTCGCAATCATAGCTTGATATTCTTTATCCGCCTTTAGTTCACGCATGACCTTATTGCGAATCTCCATCGGCTTATATCCCAAAGCCTCGAGCGCCTTTGCCTGTAGTTCTGCAGTTTCAGTCCAACGCGACTCCTTGCGAACTCTACGAGCAATGTCTTTTATAACGTCCTGCTCTAGTTCCTGGAACAGCGGTATCATTTCCGCAGATAATTGCTCCTTCTGTCTATCCGATAGCATATCGAATTACTCCTCTATAGGTTCAGTCGGATCTGCCTCAGTTCCACTCCCAGCGTACCACGCAAGCGCCTCGTCATCAGATAAGTTGTACTTTTCCTTGAGGTAATGGATAACGAGCTTTGGCAGTCCGAACGTCTGCGCATCCTGTCTCATTGCTTCAAGTTCGCTCTGCCTATCAATAATAAAACTGTCGTCGTATCCGATTGTTACTTTGGAATTGAGTGCGTACTGAGTCTTATTAAATGCATTTGAGAACCACAACAGAGCCCTGATAGTGTCCTCTATGTAGTCGGTTAAATTCTGCCTTTGTTTGTTAAGTTCTTGCATCGAGTCTTGTTTAGTTCCGATGTACTCCGTAGCGGTTTTAATCTGACCGTTCTCAAAGCTATACTTCCTCGAACCGTAACCGAACTTAAGTGATAGCAGAGAGAGAGCAAGCTCTAGCGCCTTCGTAATGTCGTCTATTCGAATTTCAGGATTTACCTCCTGTATAAGCGAGCCTTCCTCTGGGAGAGCCTGCCCCATAGAAACGAACAACTTCTTGTGCTGCTTGTTCGGAGTTATAGGCTTTCCGTTCTCATCAAACTTACAAAGAGCTTCGTTGTATAGAATCATCTTGTCTGATTTATCAAGGTCACCGAACAGTACATTAAAAACTAAATCAACGACTTTCAATTCTAAAATGGAGCCATAAAGCTTTGGAAGTCCGTAGCCTTGCATTCCTGTAAGGTTATTAACAGCAGCAGTGGTTAACACCGCAAAAGGCTTGATTGCACCCAAAAGAATCTCAATTCGCTTGTTCGTTAACTCTTTGCCTTCGTAATCTAACACAACTGTTGTTGCTCTATAATTTTCCTCGACAAGCTCAAAAAGAACGATTGTAGTCTGTGCCTTGCCGTTTATGGTGTCCTCAGAGGCAAAGGCGCACTCAGTAACAACACCCTTCTCGACCCTTAATGGGAATATGCCTTTAGGCGGAACATACACAAGTTCGACTTCTCCACCCTGTAGCTCTTGTGTATCTAGCACATCAGCACCAACAACTCTTACATAAATGGCCGCAGTTCCTTCCGCAGCAATTAACTCTAGCTGCTGTCTGATGTTCTTCTGGAAGTTTTCAGCCTTTAGAACATCATTAATGTAGTCATTACTCGGCTTATCCTCGATTGTCAAGTCGACCACTTCGCATAGATTCGCATCGTCTTCACAGGCCCTTTTTGCGAAACCAGTACGAGCCACCTCGTACTTCTCCCCATTAACCGTACAGCGGTCGTGGAATCCTTCGATTGGTTCCGTCTTGTACCAGCTGTCGCAGATGTCTATCAGCTCTAGAGCTTTTTTATTCGTCCTGTATCCTCTCTTGTTAAGGAACTCAATAATATGCGTTCTCACTTACGTCCTCCTATAGGATGAAAATAATTTATGAAGTAACTCCATGAATAGAAGTCAGCATCGTATGTATCTACGTCCGTTGAGAAGTCATCAAGTAACTTCTCATCTTTGCTTTTGCTGTCGTACACCATTTCACTAATTGAATCTGCGATCGGTTCGCAGAAGTCCTTTACCCACATGAAACGTCCTGTATTTATGACAGCATTGTATGCTAGCACTCTGTCGCTAAACTCCGTCTTACGGCACCCTTTCACGTTAACACCAATGCGGTTAGTCGTACTGTATAGTGCTAGTCCATTCAGTATGAGTTGCTCCGCATTGTCAACGAATGCCGCAATTATTGGTATGCCTGGATAAAGCGCCCTGACTTCGCCAACAAACTCTCCAAAGGTGCTGTAAATTTTCTCAGGATCAACAGTGCCTTTGCTGTGTACGATTCGTTTGTAATGCAGTCGTATCTGTTTGTTAAATCCCTTTGTAAATCCTGTAGCAACGAATGGTGTGTGCGACTTCGTTCCGCCTATGTCTATGCCGATACATATTTGCACTAGTTTGTGTGCGTTTTGTCTCTCTCCAGCTGCGTTTAACGGCATAAGCTCATCGTAGCTAATTGCGTACTTGTCTGCATCATCTGCAAACTGTGGATGTACAAGTCCTTCAGCTCCAACCCATAATCCTTTAATAAAGCGCTTAAAAAAGACACCAACGAATTGGCGTCTGTATCGTTCCTTTATTGCCTCCGATAACGACAGATTGTCGTCCATCGTGAAGTGAATGTATATAAGCTCCTTGTCGTCCGCCTTATCAATCCAATTAATCTTGAACCAGTGACGAGGTCTATCTGGATTACAGTTAAACCACCATTTAGATCCCTCTACCGAACAACGAGCAGTAGCCTGATTAACGAAGCTCTCCGGCATGAGTGCGACCTCATCGAAGAAGAACCCAGCAAGTGTAATACCCTGCACAAGGTCTTGTGAGCGTTCGTCCTTACCGCCGAAGATGTAATAATAATTCGTTACCCCGTTGCGACTTACCTCGAGTAGGTTGTCGGCTCTATGATCCTTGAACCTATAGCCCCTAGCGAACAGCATCAACTTGAGTGGCTTTAGGACGTTTCGACGGAATGCACCGATAGTCTTACCAGCCATACCGAAGTTCTCGCCGCTAAACGTCTCCATTGACCACATGACGTAAGATAGCGCCATTGATACAGTCTTACCGGAACGGATAGCACCATCTGCAATAATTCCGTTCTTGCCTTGTACGGGCGACTCTGGCAGCCACCACGTTAGAACCCGCTTTTGCTTCTTGCTAAACGGTTTAAACTTAAAAACCTGTGCTAATCTTCCCATACATCCGTAACCTCATCCTTGAGAGCCTCGATAAATCCATCATCTTGGAATGTCTCTGCCGCGTCTTCGCCTTTTGCCTTCGCTGTCTGTGCCTTAATTAGCTCTATGCGTGATTTCTGCTCCTCCGTTGCCATATCCCAGTCGCGGTGCAGCATCTCGTCGTACTGCTTGATTAAGCTCCGTAACTCACCCTGTGCCCTCGCCTGGGCTTTAAGGAAGCTATTCTGCTTATCCCACGCCTGTTGTACATCCCACTTTTCGCCAATCACATTGCCGTCTCGTTCCTCTACACGTTCGATTGTCTTATCGTCTTTATCTTTTACGTATGCGATCTTCTGCGCTCTGATAATGGCTGCATAAGCAATCTGAATCTGATGCCACAATAGGTCTAGCGGATTAGCCTGCTCGACAGCCTGTACGATATCGAGTGTTTCTAGCGGAAGATACTTTGAAAAAAATCCGTACTTCTCGGCGTTGGTATTCTTTTTAGGAGCACCCGCACCTTTTGCGTTTTGATTGCCTCGAGGTGCGCCTTTGCTTTTACGAACGTTCGCTTTCTTTTTATTCGAACGTTCGCCATCCCAGTTATAAACACTCTTCCACCGCCTCACAGTGCCTTCTGGTAACTCCATCTGTTTAGATATCTCTATCAGCTTAAAGCCTTTATTGTATAGAGCCTCGGCTTCATCTGCTTTAGGATTCCTCGCCTTTGGCATTCAGCCTCACCTCTTCCCTTTGTTTGTTTTGTAAGTATTAAAAAAGAGCCCCGAAGGACTCTCTTAATGGTTATTCTAATGGTTATTCTTCATCTTCACTTCGCCTAAACAAATCATCGCCTGGGTAAGGCAGTGTTATAGGCGCTAAATCCGATAGTGATGTTATAATTCTAACGTAGCTCTGTAAATATGGAAACATTGATTTAAGTACAAATGTTCTAAGTTCATCACTCTCTTCTAACTCTACATCTGCTGAAAAAATTCCATCAATTAGAACGTGTAACTCAAACCTCTCTTCACCGTCTTCTCCGTTATCTGTAGATCTAACAGTGCAATCAAGGTTCCCTTTACACAGTGTTTTGTCGTCACAAAAATCTAAAGATGTGTCCAAAGCAACGCTTAAATTGCGTTTTTTTTCATTTTCCAGTTCGTTTACAAAATTAATCGCTCGAATATTAGTCTTAGTTAAATTAATTTGCCCAAGCATTGTTTTCACCTCTTGTTTTTGGAATCTTGTAAGTAAATTGAGTTTCTTCATTAATTCTCTTATCAAGCTGTATATTTACAGTTATTTCCGCTTTGTTACTTGAAGTATTTATAGACTCATTACATCTAGCAATCTTTTCTTCAAGCGCCTCTGTGACAAACTGATTCAACTTTTTATTTTGAAGGTTAGCTTTTATAAAAGCTTCTCTGTGTACCTCTTGTGGCACCCTCACATTAAAGCTACCCTTAAAAGGTTTCTCGGGTACTTTCCCATTCTCCTTGCAAAACTCAAGGTAGTCATCAACAGCCTTTTCAAATTCCAACTTTACTTCGTTTGCAGACTCACAATAAAAATCAACAAAATCACTAATTCCTTCTATTTTTCCATATAGGATACAGTCTTCGCTATCAAATTCAACTTTAGTACAATAACCTTTATAACTAAAAATATTATTCACTATAACTCCCCCCTTTCTCGAAGCAACTTCGCTACATTTCGTTTAGCGATTATCTTCATATCATTTCCCGGGTGCGGTTTGTGAAGGTTGATAATTTGTCCATCTTTTTCTCGAAAAAATCTTACTCTTGATCCCGAAGTTTTTCCTTTATTCGATTCTGCATAACCCAAATAGTTCAGAAATCTCGTCATTTCTGTGTAAGTTACTGTAATTTTATCGTCATTTATTTTGTCACGTAACTTATCAATTCTGCTCATACCTTCTCCGTAGCAATGTAACTATTTGTAGTTACAGTTTAACATCTCAGAAAATATTTTCAAGTAGTAAAATCGTGAAATTTTGTATCACAAAAGAAAACCCGATACCAACTGGTACCGGGCAACACCTTATTAAGTTTGACTTTAAATGGATTTGTTCAAGCAGTGCCTCGGGGTCTATTCTCCCCCTCTCCAGCTTTGCTTGAGTATATCATAAAATAAGAAAGTGAGTATATTCAAGTCTACACGAGTCTACTTTTTTAGGCTTTTAAGTATTTCTTTGTGTTTCTTAAAAATCCACGGTCTTGACCAATGAAGAGCCTTTACTACATCAACCCATTCTAGTCCCTGTATGTAGCGAGCATATATTATGTCTCTCTTTATACTGTCCGTTTGACTATCCATTAAAGACCTTGCCTTGTCTATCAATTGAACTAACTCGTTGAAGTCACCCTCTACTTCTAGTTGTAGGTCAACTGCATAATTCAGACAATCACTAGCCAAATTGTTGACACTCGATTGCACTCGCTCCTTGTACTCAATAGCTCCACCTGTAGCCTTGGTCTCATACAACTCGATTCGTAACACTTTGCGCTTAATCGCAGCTCGTAGCCTTGGGATGCGCAGTAATTCGTCGCTAGTTATCACACTCATGACTCCGCTCCCTTGATATTCGTCTAAGCTGTCTAGCAATCTTATAGTCCTTGTAAATCTCCACGCTTGGCTCGGTTCGCATAAGATACTTTAGTTGTTCGGTCATGATCTCGACGTCTGCTATCTCCTCAACAATTGCCTTTTCGTCCAATGAATCGATAGCCTTTATAAGTTCGCCTAGCTCTTCCTTGCACTTTCCTAGCTGATGTTCTAACCCATAGTGGTCGGCTATGTACTTCAAATCTTCGTTAATCATTCTGCACCTCCTAACTGCTCTGCATATCGCTGAGCCTCTCGCAGTGTATCGAATCTAATTGACCTGTGGTCTCTTGCGTATACGTAATGCCCCCTAGTCGCCCACCTACAACCGCTAGTCAGCCTGATTGCCTGGCGCTCCGTAATTACTGTTACTCCGTACGGATTCGGAACAGGAATATATTCTTTCGTGTGTCTAAAAGCCCCGTAGGACTCTGCACTTAATATCCATTTAGCCATTCTGTGCCTCCATATCTGCAACAATTACTATCGCCAGTAATATCGTTGCCGCTATATACATCCCTTGCCTGTGTCCTATGAATATATCCAGTAGCGGGATGATGATCAGGTATATTACCCCGATATCGAACACCAGGTACAGCCAGTTAGCCGCTATTATGTTGCCCCTGTAGTGCTGCACTAGGGCAATTACGCCAAGCAGCATTAAGGCTATTAGTTTAATTAGCATGACTCCTCCTTATGTAATTTTGTTATTTTGTTATTTATTACAAAATATGTTATTAATTTTGTTCATACATCTAGTTTGTTCCCAACTGTTCACAGCTTGTTCTCAATAATTTTCGCTTGTACCCCAGTATTATCAAGGCTGTTCGCAAATTCGCAGTTGTTCGCAACTTTTTTTGCTCACACTTATATGCGTATATGTTTTTTTATGTTTTTTTATACAGCCTATAAGTGTGTAAATATTTTTGTGAACATTGCGAACAAGTATATATTAATTACTTATAACTATTGAAATATCAATGTTTTTACCGTTCGCAAGTGGCTTTTTATTTTTGGAAACATTTTGTGAACATTGCGAACAAGTTAATCTTTTTCATCACCTAAAAAACTCTTTTTAACTGATATACAGCACGGTGATGTTGCTCCTATCCTTACTCGGCGGTCTTTTCTACCCTTATTTGTTTCAAGAACCTTAAGCCTATCTAGGTACGACACCAATTTCTTGTAGTTAATGCTCGCTTTCTGGCAGTGTTCTCTTAATACAGATGCAACTATATCAACCGTATCGAATGTATTCGCTACTCCATAAATCTCTGGCGCATCTTCATCAAATTTGTTCCAATTTTTAACTATCCAGCCTTTTAGCCACTCTACCGCCCTCAAGTCTTGTGATACGTCGTCATGCGTTGCGATGTAAGGCTCTAGGTCTTCTGCTGTAAAGCTAGGCGATTCGTTTAGAATTATTGAACTGTAGAACGCCTCAGCCACAACGATAATAGATGCGGCAAGGGCTTGTTTGTCAGTGAATCCCTTTTCGCTATATTCGGCAAAAACAGACTGCTGTGCGGTCTTAATCTTCTTGCGTGTTTTGCTGTCTAATGCCTCTACGAACTCTCGTCCTGCGTGTCCATAGTTCGACTTTACTGCCTCAACTATTTTCATAGGGTCGTTGAAGAGGTCGTCTTGACACTCGATTTCGAATACTCGGTTTTTTGCACCGCCTCCACTAAGTTCGCCTGTAATTGGTTGCTCTCCACTTGATATAAAGCAGTTTCGCCAATTCCTTGATGCTTGTATGCCTAGTTGTTTATTAGATCTACTCTTTCCAGAACCTTCGCACAGTTCGTAAATCAAACTGTCGAAATTGTCCGTTGCTCCTGCCTTGATTTGAAGCTCGTCACACACAACGGGCATGCTGTATAGGGTCGATGCAAGGATTTCCTGTGCGACCTTTGTCGAGTTAAATGTCTTTATATATGATCCGACGTCGGGCTTTCCCCATACTGATGCAGCTATCATTAGCGATACTGTCTTACCCCCTCCAGATGCTCCCCAGAAGTGGACGAAGAACGGTAGTGCGTCGAGTGGTTCAATTAGAACCGATGCGAATGAAGCAGCTAGTGCAACTTTTGGCGCTATCTTATTGGAATTTCTGACAGTCTTAATAACCTCTTTCCAATCCTCTATAGTTCCGCTCGGTCTCGTTACGCATTGCTCTAACTCTGGGTAATTATCATCTGCATCGAATTCAATGCCGTCTACATACGGTGAAAAGTCTTTGCCAATCCAACCGAACCGATTAATGCTCTTGATTTCAACAATCTGGTTGTAATTGGTATCCTCAAAGTCCTGTAGATAATTAACTAGTAGAGCCGCATTAGTGCTCGATACAGACACACCCTTATTCGCTAGTGCAACAATGCTCTGTGATGAGGTGATTCTTGACTTCGGAACGATGAACGATTGTAGCCGTTCTAGTTCCGAATCTCTGGAATACGTTATTTCGAGCTTTATTTCGCCTGTAAGACAATCAATAAATCGTTTTGATATATATATCGGGTGACTGCATGCAAGCTCCATAGTGGTCTTCTGTACCTCTCCTGTACTGGTTAGAACCCACCTAGTCGGCATATCGAATCCACCAATTGAGCCTACACTCGATACCGCCTCGCCTCGCAAGTAATCTGAAACTATTGCGTTAAAGGCTTTCGCTCCGAGTCCAAGCTCTTTCGCCTCATGTTTGAGCTGAACTAGTAGCACCTCCCTCTCGCTGACTGTTCTGTCGCGTAATCCAAGCTCTTCAAATACGGTTCCGTCCGCAAAGTCAGACAACGAGAAGGTCGTCGTTATTTCGTTGTTATTCATTGCGTGCCTCCTTGTGCTGTCCTCTGCTCCGAGCTAGTTCATCCTCATATGCGACTATATCGTCTAAGATTTCTTCTAGTCTGCTAGCCTCTTCATAATCGCCGTTTTTAAAGGCGATGCGGTGCTTTTCGGTTAGTTCTAATACTTTCGCCCTACGAGCTTGTTTTAGTTCCTCTCGGGCTAGTTTCTGACGTTGTGCGGTGGCTATAGCCTTATTGTCCTTTGGTGCGTTTAGTTTTGTGTCGATTCCGAGTCCTAAGTCTCTATTGATTCGCTCTATAGCCTCCATAAAGCTGTCACCGTAGAGATTTTGAACAAAGTCGAACATATCGCCACTCGCACCGCATGCCCAACACTTGTATCGCTCGTTTTTTATTGATAAAGACGGATGATTGTCGGAATGGAACGGACAGAGTGCACTGCCTGTACGATTGAAGTGCGTCCCGTAATGCTCCATGACGGACTGCAAGTCTATTCGGTTTTTTATAAGGTCCGCTAATCTTGCTTTACTCATCTTGTTCCTCCAATAGCTCTAAAATCCTCTGTCCTGTGTTCCTCTTGTGGCAAAACTCTACTCGCAATGGGTACTTGTGACACCATGAGACGAGAACCCTATACACTTGCTCGCCTCTGACTACTCCTCTAGGTGCAGTCCAGAGCATTAAGTCTTCTATCGTCTCGACTCTGATTGTCTTCTCTCCGTCTTTGTAGCTGTTCTGCTCGACGAGCAGTATCAACTCGCTACCCGTCGCCTTAACTCGTTCTAGTTCTCTTTTAAATCTCTTACGATCACGTGTGCAGTTTATGGCTAACTCAGCTATGTTGTGTTTTCTGTCAATCACTCGATTAGGCTTTGCATAATTCATGTAATCGCCAAAGTAGAGCTTTGTAACATCGTACTTGACGTTATTCTTCGCGAAGTGGTTTAGTATGCCACTGATTGCTTTTGGTTTCTCGCGACTATCAATTAGTAGGTACATCTAGCGCACCTCCTCTAGTATCCCTGGGTTTTCGTAAATGTTGCCCAGTATTTTGAAACCTTGCCCAAATTGACTCATAAACACTATGTTTCCTCTATAGTGCTTATCTATGCATTCAAATACAAAAGCTTGATTTTTGTCGGAATATTTTGCAACTCCTATCCATTCTGAGAAGCCTACCGCTCTTACGATGTCACCCTCGTATATTTCTTTTTCGTTAACATTTTTTAACCCTGTATATTGGCATAAAATAAATCGCTCACCATCTTGGTCAGTTTCCCAACATTCCGCGTGCTTGTCGTAGAACATAAGTAGGTCGTCGTCTATCGAATAACTCGTCCACTTTTTAAACTTCCTATCCCATGCTCTGAATTTTATCTCTCTCATGTCTTGCTCCTACTTCTCTTTTAAAACGGAACGTCTTCCTCTATCTGCTCAAATCCGTCCGCCTTCGGTTCGTTGCTACCGCTATCGGATTTCTTTCCGCAGAAGTCGAAGCTACTTACAATCAGATTCCAAGTTGTGCGATCATTACCGTCTTTGTCTTTGTATTTGTTCTGTTCCATTCTTCCTTGGCATACGATTTCGGAGCCTTTAGAGAAGTACTTATCGATTACCTCGGCTCTTTTTCCAAAGATTGAGCAGTTAAAAAAGTCCGCATCGTCTCCATAATCTCGATTTACTGCTACAGAGAATCGACAAACGGCTCTGTTATCTCCGTTGCTATTCCTGAACGACGAGAGCTCTGGGTCTCTCGTCAGTCGTCCTTTGATTGCAATTACATTCATTTAGTTATCCTCCTCATATATTTCGTACTCTGTAGGTGCTGTTAACACTTTTGTCGCCTTACAGTAATCACAACTCTCGCATCTGTTTGGCTCAATATCACCGAACTTAATTAGTGCATATCGGTCTATTTTCGCCTCGACTCCATGAGCCTTAAGTGCTGCATCTAACATATGCTGCGGTATATGAATTACTGCGATATCTGGCACGGGTTCTTTTGTTGCCGCTACGATATAGAACGGTAGCGGTTCGGCTCGTCTTGTCGCAATCTGCTCAACTCTCTGATAGATTGCACCTTGTAGGTCGTAGCCCCAGTATTGTATCCAGGGCACTCTCATTCCGAGACGAGGATCATATATAGGCTCGAAGTCCTTAACGATTTTGAGGTCCACAATTCGCTCATCTGGAATATATGCGTCCATCTTGATTTTCCAATCGTATCCGAATAGGTTCGCTGACATAATGACTTGTTTGTCACCCTGAAGATACTTCATCATGAGCGGGTCGCTTTCGATTCGATTGATAATCTCCTCGGCTCTTACATAGTCTGACTTGAGTGTTCCGTCTCTTTTTAATAGCTCGGGATGCTGTGCTTTGAAAATATCAAGCGTTCCTTCAAAGTGAGCATCTACATATGAGCCGACGAGTAGGGCGGTTGTTTTCGCCCTCTCGTAATTTCCTGTAAGCTCTGCAAGTGCACAGTTTTCGCATTTTTCAAAAGATTTAAATTGCGAAACTCCGAAGTACTGCATTTGCGCCTCTTGGCTGAAATAATTTTCTGCTGTTAAAATCATAGATAATTAACCTCCATGTCTTCGCCGTTAGTCGTTCTGGTTGCAATGAACTGTAGTCCGCTAGCCTTGCATTTTTCGTACAGCTTTGCTCTGTTTTCATCTGATAGCTTTTCTGCTCCATCAATCAAGATTATTTGTAAATTGTTTGGTTTGCTCAAAGCGACATCTACACATAAGTTGAGTTTTTCGCCTTCGGATAGGTTTGAAATAGGTAATCCATTGATTAGAGGAACTCCATCCTCTACGGTCAGCCCTTCTACAGGGATTGTCGCGGTTTCAAGAATCTTGCCAGGGAGTTCTCTTGCAAGTTCTATCTTCTCTGTATAACCATTAGACTCATCTGCAAGCTTTTCGCACTCTTCCTGTAGCCTCTTCATCCTGTAGAACTCGTTAAGGTGCTTTTTCATCTCTTCCGCAGTTTTTACCTCTTCTTCGTCTGCGGAGGTATCAACTTTTTCTTTGTTGATATATTCATCAGCTACCTGCATGTCAGAGTCGAGTTTTGCAACCTTTTCTCTATAGGCACTCTCTGCAAGTTCGATTTTGTCTGTTAGCTTACCGTCGAGAGTTGTCAATTTGTCTTCTGCTGCCTTTATTTCGGCTTTCATTCTCTCAATGGAAGAAGAGAGCTCCTCTCTTTCATTTGCGATTTTTTCTCGTTCAGAAGATACTTGAATTTCTTTCTCTGCCTCATAGCCTCTGACCTTGTTGTCGTATGAGTCTTTGAAAATCTTCGCCCTCTCAATCCTTGAATTAATTTCTTTAGCTTTCTCAATTCTCTTGTAAGTATCTCCGAGGTCGTAATTCTCCCACTTTTCAGCCTCATAATTTGACGGAATTGTTTCAGCAATTTCTTCTACAAAAGCCTTCTTGTTCCTCAATTCTCTGTTGATATCCTGGCGAGTTTGAAAATAGTGCCCATTTTCCGCCTGTATGTCATTGAGCACTTGCAAAATGTTCTGCTCATAGTTAACATCTGGCGGGATCTCTCCGAACTGCTCTTTTATCCAGTTCAAATCCCAGTCGAACTCGATTAAGTCTAGAATTGCCCTGTTCTGCTCTTTCTTCGATAGCTGAATAAACTTGACAGGATCTAACTGTAACGGTGTAAAGATTGTCTTTAGCATTGCCTCTGGTGAACTAACTACTTTGCCTCCGTCTTTAATCGACTTGTAATCAGCTTGGTTTGCTCTTTTTTTACGGTCGATATAAAGTCCTGTATCAGTTTCGATAAGGATTTCGCCCTCGGTTTCTCCTTTTTTTAGAATGTAGTCTCGTTCGCTGTCATTTGTAAGTGCGTACTTAATCGCATCTATGATAGAGGTCTTGCCGACTCCGTTTTTTCCTGTAACTTCAACATTCTTTCCGTCAAGTTCCGTTTCAGTAATCCCGAATAGATTTCTAATCTTTATTTTTGTTGTTTTCATCTTTTTTACTCCTTTTAGTTATCTCCGTTATATAGGTGCAAATACGCCCAATGTTTTACATCTTGAGCGAGCCATCTCTTCGCCTCTGCGCTATACATTGCGATTCGGATGTTGCGTGTTCCTTCTCGTTCCGTCTGAACTAGGTAATATCCTGTAATGCTAGGGTTATGTTCTGATACGTGCCTCCATGTAGAGGCTGCGAACATCGAGCCAAATGCCTCTGGGTGAGCTTTGGCAATTGCCATCGCTTCGGACATGCCCTGCTCGTACCCTTCCATAAACTCTTGTGTTGCTAGTGCCATGCCCTATACCTCCTCCGTCTGTTCTTCCTGTACTGGCTCTGGCTCGGCACTCTTTTCAGCTCTTGCCATTGCGCAATCCATGCAGAGGTATTCGCCATACTTCACTTTTGCCCTCTCGGCAATTGCCTTCGCAGTATACTTGCCCGAGCCGACAATCTCCGCACCGCACTCGTTACAGAACAGCTCTTTGCTCTTAGGTGCATAGTCTCTGATTCGAAGTGCGTCGGTAGTCGTGCCAAACGCGTTAACCTTCTCGGTATAGATTGCGATTCTGATTCCGCTCCACTTCTCAACTCTTGTTGTTCCAGCAACCTTACTAATTCGCTGTGAGTTGGTTGAGTTGAGTATCATTGGCTTTAATGCTCTATCGGTAAAGTGGATAGTCAACTTCAGTTCTTTACCCTTGGCATTCTCGACCTGTTCCTGCTCGACATGATCAATCGTTGCGATTAAGTCGTCGCCTTCTGGGATGTCCCACGAACCTAAGTAGTTTTTATTCATGAATTTTCTGAAATCGCCTTGTAGTTTTGCCATTTTTGTGTTCCTCCTGTATAATGTGTTTGAGTTTTTTAGGGAGCGCGTGACTTCGGTCTGCGCTCTTTTTTAGTCCATAAATGCTAGGTCGTTTTCTGGAACAGATACGTGCTTGATTGTGAGATACTCGTCAACGACCTTTTCTAGCTCTTCGTCTGTTGGTATTCTTGGGTCAATCCAATCACATTCCGTTCTAGGTATTGTCTTTTCTGCTCCTAGCAAATCGCCAAAGAACCGCTCTAGTCTGCTCTTCTTTTCGTGTTTAGGTTCTAAGTTCAGCATGCCTTCTCCTCCTTTCGTCTTTTTTAACTCTCTTTGCTTGCGCTAGGCTCTTTCCTATATAGCCTTGCTTTTCCATGTCCTCTAGGTCGCATATAAGTTCGTGCTGTCTCTTCTGCAGTTCGTCTCGTCGCTCTTCGCTATCGGTCCGCATTAATGCTCTATCGATTGTTTTTAGTTCGCCTTCGATGAACTCCGCAGCATACTTGTATAACTTCTCACTTCTTATCATCTGTGATACCTTCTATAAGTGCCTCTAACTCGCTCAAATCGTCCTCATAATGGTATCGAGCCGACCTCAGTAGGTTCTCGTCACCTATACGGCGGTCACCTTCAGCCTCTTCAGATTTGTCTTTCAACAGAGTTGTAACTGACTCTAGATAAGCCTTTGCGTAACTGTATATGCGCTCTTTATCTAGCATTTTTGTCCTCCTTTTTTATGCGCAAGCCATCCTTCTGCAAACGCATATTTAAATGCAATGTCGACAACTTCCCTTTCCTGTAGATACAAAGCTCTGTCAAGTTCTGTTTCAATCGCTTTGTAATAATCGTTTTTGCCTTGCTTAAAGCAGTCTTGAGACGCTTTTATGCATGGTATAGTTCTCGCTATAGCGTCCAGTGTTTCTGCGAATGTCATATCTGTCCTTAGTTCCACTCTTCTTCCTCCCTCTCTAACTCTTCGCTATACACCATGTATCGATGTAGTTCGGTTAAGATTACCGTGATACCGACCAACACCATTCCAATTACAAATGTTTTAAATATCATTGTTTGTCTCCTCCTTGAGAGCTGTATAATCTTCACACAGCTCCGCATACTCTTCTTCCATGACGATTATTACGTCAGATAGGCGTTCTGCCTCACATATAGCATTGAGGGCTATTTTTTCAAGGAACTGCTCGTATGTGCAGTCGGGCTTAATTCTGCCCAGTTTTATTCCACTATCTGTAGATATGGAATAGTGTTTCACTTCTCTAGCTCTACGGTCTCTGCCGTAGTTGCCTAAAATGTTCAGTGCATTATTAGCACCGAACTCTATTATTCTTTTATTAATTATGGCGCTCATGATGTACCTCCTTACCTCGCCCCTAGCATGTAGAGGGTTATCCATAACATTGGGATTAATGCTGTAACTCCTACCGCACTAACGACCTCTTGTATCGGTGTGTTTCCGTTCTCCTCGCATGCCTCTAGTAGTACGTCCTTTACCGACTTAAACAGCTCTCTCATCTGTATCACCTCTCATAATCTCCAGTGCCCTTAGCATGGTGTAGAACTCCGTCTGTGCCTGCTTGGTTGCTTTGTCGAACAGACCGAATCTATCGACCTTCTCTCTGTAATCCTCTTCAAGGCTCTTTACTTCTTGCGATAGTCTCTCTAGGTTCTCTGACAGTTCGGCGCTCACCGTCTCAAATTCCTTTAAGCGGAATCGATACTGCTTGCCGATTTTGTAAATGCCCTTACAACCCATCTGTCCTAGTTTTCTGAGTACCTGCTCGTCTATTTGCAGTATTTCAGATGCCTCGCTAGTCGAGATGAATCGTTCATCTACAGGTATAGGTGTGTCCATGTGTTCCCTCCTTGATATAGTGTTGTGATATACTCACCTCGAAAGGAGGTGATTAAGTATGCGAATGGCTCCCGGACAACTCTTATCGCTATGAGCGTCTATAGGAACGCCGATAATGCTCTCATCCACCCTTATATACTCTGATGTAATTACTACGGTCATATGAGGATGGTAGTTTTTAAGCTCTTTTGCGACATGCTTCGATGCCTCTATTAGTTTTGTAAATCCCTGCCCTTGCACGTGTCCTCCTTTCTGGTTTCAATGTTGCTTAATAGGCAACTTAACGAGTAAAAAAAATTGGTGTTGGTGATTCGAGTTCTAATAGGTCTATAATTTTCTCTATCTCTGCTCTTGTAAACTCCGATTTTCCAGAGGTTTTGCGGTAATAGGTAGCCTCGCTTATTCCCACTTTTTCGCAGAACTTTCCGACATTATAGCCCCTCTTTTTGAACTCGTATTCGAGTAAGTTCTTATCCATATATTGCTGCAACTCCTTTCTTGTTAACTATGAGGCAACTTCAATATACAACTATCCTTTGTTGCTTGTCAAGTCACTTTTTAAAAAATTTTTTCTTTTTTGTTGCCTTTTATGCAAATATTGATATAATTGTTTCATAAATGATAGTGGCATTATCAAGGAGATAAAAATGAACGAAGGCGAAAGAATAAGAGAACGACGCAAAGAGCTAGGACTCACACTAGAGGATGTTGCTCGAGCTCTCGGAGTAGGAAAGGCAACTATACATAAGTATGAAACGGACAAAATCAGAAATATTCCATCAGATAAACTAAAGTTGTTGGCGAGAGTGCTACAAACTACGCCCGAGTATTTGATTGGCTGGCAAAATCAAATGGTAGAAGACGCGTGTTCTTTTTACGATCAGAAAATCGACATAGAAAATGCGGGCTATCACCTAGAGGCTGTGCCTAACGGAAAGCAATCATATTATCTGAATGAAGATGCAGCAAAGGCTGCTGAGGAACTTTATAAGAGAGATGATTTACGTGTGCTGTTCGATGCAGCTCGAGACGTATCGGAAGAGGATATAAGGTATGTGGCAACATTGCTAGAAAAATTAAAAAAGAAGGAAGGTAAGTAACTGTGGAGAATTTGTACAGGGTTGCTTATGTTGATTTACCCTGTAAGGTTCACGGATTAACCGCCTATTATTTCGAGGACGGCCAGACATTCTACACCGTATTTGTTAACGCAAGGGACTCGATAGAGCGACAACATAAGACCCTACAACACGAACTAGAGCACATTAGAAACGATGATCTGTGCACGATGCTGTCCGTACAAGACTTAGAGGCATTAAGGCACAATTTGATATAGTCTATAAAGGGTAAAAAGGACAAGCTAACAGAATCGAGGTAAGTTATGAAGAAACTAATCACAATCGCATTGGCTATCACACTTATGTTATCTGTCGCAATAGGACTGACAGGGTGTGGCGGAAAGAAAGCTGAAACTAAAAAGAAGCCGTATAACCTTAGTGGCGAGTGGAAGCAAGTCAACGGAGACGCAGACGGATGGCAACAGGCGACCGTTACAGCTGATACTATTGAGATCTATTGGATGAGCGATGACACGAAAGCTCTATATTGGTCTGGAACGTATGAAAAGCCAACAAAATATACAAAGGTTTATAAATGGACGTCGACAGCCAACAAGGAAAAGCATGAAAGCGCTTTATTGGCGTCTCAGGACGATACAAAAGAATTTACTTACGACGGCAAACATATCAAATACAAAGCCTCTGCAATGGGTGTAGAAAAGACAATAAAGCTTGAAAAAGTAAAGAAGTAAATAAAAAAACCGCCCCTACGCCAATAGGAGCGATTCGGAGCTATTGATGTAATCACCAATAACACAACACAATATCAATTAGAAGTATATCAGTAGCGCCCATATATTACAACTAAGATGTGAAAATAGTTGTTATTAGGGCGCTTTTTGTGCAAAATTTGCAGAAAATTGGGAAATAATCGACATTTAAGAGGTTTTAGTATGTATATCGTAAAAGTCGGAACAAATAAATATAGGGCGACTCTCTCCCAAACGATTAATGGCAAAAGGAAAAGGTACACCAAGACATTTACTACGGCCAAGAAGAAGGATGCTGTCAAAATGGCGCAGATATGGGAGCAAGAGGTGCTCACTAAAGGCTCTAGCGACTACACTGTGTATGGGCTTATTTCGGCTGTGTGGGAGACCGTAATAAAGAATAAGTCACCTAATACCGTTGATGGTTACAACACCTGTAGAGGGCGGATTTTCGCCACTATGGATGATATAGATGCGAGAGACCTATCACCTAGATGTATACAGAAGTGGATTGATAAACTGGCCAAGGCGAATTACTCGGCCAAGACAATTAGGTCGACTTATTCTGTGCTATCTCGGTGCTGTTCTATTGCTGTTGCGTGGGAAATTCTACCGACTAACCCATGCCATGACGTTATACTTCCAACTAACACCCGTAAGTCTACTCGCATACTCTCTCCGTCCGAACTGGCTATCTTTATACATAATCTAGATACATTACCGATAGACAGCAAAGTGCTGTTCGAACTAGCTCTATTCTGCTCTCTACGACGCGGCGAGGTGCTCGCAATTGAGGACAAGCCTACAGGAGATAGAGTACTTATAGATAAGGCGCGTTATAGGTCGAAAAATGGTACGGACTTTATAAAAGAGCCAAAAACCTCTTCAGGCAAACGATATTGTGCTATTCCCGAATTCGTTCAGAATGATATAGCTGATTTAGGAGAGTTCCACGAGACAGAAAAGAAACGATTAGGCTCTGCGTGGAATGACAGCAAGTACCTCATCAAGGCAGAGGACGGCTCGCCATTAAGACCGCAAGCTGTTAACGAGCGACTCCGTAGGTATGTAAGTCGCATAGGTATTGATCACATTACGTATCATCAACTTAGGCACACATATGCGTCTATCGTTGCTAGTGAGGGCACTGATTTAGTCACTCTATCGAGATTAATGGGTCACTCCAATAAATCAACCACTCTTAACATATATACTCACCTGTTTAAGGACGAGAGTGATATTGGTAAGGCGGTTGCAAATAATTTTGATAATATGGTAGAAAATTTGAAAAAAGTCACGAAATAGTCACGGAGCAAATAAAAAGAACCTTGCAACCGTTGAAATTGCTAGGTTCTACTGGCGGAGAGGGAGGGATTTGAACCCCCGCACGGGAATTACCCGCCTGCTGGTATTCGAAGCCAGTCCCTTCAGCCTCTTGGGTACCTCTCCACAAATGATATCCTGGAGACTAACGACCAATAAGGGTCAAAAGACTCAACCAAAACTAAGCCCAAGACGGGGGCGGAAGCTTCTGCAGGATACCGCGAAGGTCATTATAGCATAGGCTTATGGTGTACGCAAGTAGTCGCAAGCGATATAACGATGCGCTTATATACGTTAAGCTAACAGTCAGGTCTACTTAGCCTTGCCCTTATCATGCTTCCCAATTGGCACTGCAGCTTTCTTTCTGCGCCTTTTAACTAGGAAAGCAATCACGATTAGAACAACTAGTACTGGACCTAATATCATAGCACCTAGATTAGATATATATGCTTCGGATGTTATCCAGCCCTTACTCACATTCTGCTTCACTACGAGCGGTGCGTCAGACACATACTTGCCATCGACATATACCTTTGCAACCGCCACCTGATCTCCCTTCCTTAGCGGAGCCTTGACGGACCAATCGCGCTTTATTTTTACAGTTATCTTTGCACGGTCACCCTTCTCGGTATATGCGTAAGCCGTCTCACCTGCGTAAGCATCGACCACGGTGTTCTTGCCGCCGCGAACTAGAACCTTTGTGACCTTCTTACCTTTTGCAACAGGCTTATTCACCTTTAGATAATTGTATGCATATTCAAAAATCGCTTTTGCATCCTTCGGACGGTTTTCCTTATCATCACCAAACAGCACGAGCACCATCTGCAGATCTTTCTTGTCATACGCGAGCACAATCGATGCTTCACCATTCCAGAAACCGGTTTTACCAGCGACTACACCGGATCCCTTTGTATTAATCAAGTCAGTATGAGATTTCATGACGCGCGCTTCGCTTAGGTTGGTCGCTCCCATCTCGTATTTCTTAGTGCTTGCGAACCTATATACCTGCTTATTTTGAAGTGTCACTCTAGCAATCTTCATATAATCGCTAGCTGTAGTATAATGATTTTCTTCTTTCATTCCGTTTGGATTTACAAAATTAGTATCCTTACAGCCCAGAGCCTTCGCTTCGTCATTCATCATCTTGACGAATTCATCTACATTACCGTTCGATACGACCTCTGCGAGGCTATACGCGGCATCGTTCCCCGATAAAATCATCAGTCCATACAGAAGCTGCCTAACCGTTACAACTTCTCCTTCTTTGAGCTCCATCGAAGAACCACCAAGAGCAGCGGCTTCCTTTGATATCGTAACTTTCTGATCAAGATTTTTGACATGCTTAACGACTAGCAGCGCCGTCATCAGCTTCGTAGTGCTAAATGGAGCTACGCGCTCATCCTTATTCTTCGAGAAGACCACAGTATTCGTATTCTCGCTGTATAAAACCGCACTCTTTGCATTTATCTCAGGTGCCTGAACCTTATTTGTCACGCTTGACTTCTTAGATGATTCCGTTTGCTTCGATGATTTAGATGAGCTTTTATCGCTAGCACCATATGAAATCATGTAAAGCAAACCGGTGCTGAAGACCATGGTTATGCACAGCACCGTTAAAATCGCTATTTTAAAACTCTTCCTGAGATTATCCCAAGCTTCCATCTCTAATCTCCAATCAAGATTGTTTTCTTTACTGATATACCTCGAATCGATACGCTCAATCAGTTCCTTAAAACCTCAGCTAAACCTGAAGATACGGAACTAGCACCCGCATAGCCATATCCTTAACCTCTATCGCAAGCTCGTCAGTCTCAGTTATTTCGCCATCAACGACAAACTTCATGTGTCCATTTCTGGGGATGATATCGATTTTTCTTCCCTGCTTGAACTCAGTAATCTTCTCGATTCCCTTTATCTCATTAAGCTTTCCTTTTGAGAATTTAGGCAGCACCTTTAACACAGTACGCCTTGGGATCCTATGCACGACAAGCACATCTAGAAGTCCATCATCTAGCTTCGCCTTTGGGCTGCTCTCAATTCCGCCACCACAAAACCTACCGTTTCCAATGGTGCACATCATCAGCGGTCCCTTAAATAGCTGCTGTCCATCTATAGTAACCTGTAGATTCTGTCCCGACTTCTCGATGAGGTTTAGAAAAATCGACAGTCCGTATGATAACGATCCACCGATAAAAGTCTTTTTATTAAAATACGTCGCCAGTATCGCAACGTTTCCGTCAAAACCGATATTGAACGCATTAAGCCCTATTTTGTTATAGCTCTTTCCTTCTCTCTTGTATGAGTACGACATAACATCAATCACTTCTTCCTCAGCCAAAATCTGTGACATGAGGTCCTTATAATCCGTAGCTCTAGGACCACCGAAGTTACGGATAAGGTCATTTCCACTGCCAATCGGGATAACTCCGAGTGC
>ERZ773197.392-NODE-392-length-35142-cov-7.316242_pt1 | contig 35142 bp, 37 predicted proteins | sample MGYA00580999_ERZ773197 | MGnify/ENA primary metagenome ERZ773197 (study PRJEB29015, sample SAMEA2738166) | human oral metagenome | biome: human oral; feature: human-associated habitat; material: saliva | place: China | collected 2185 ...
CTTAAGGAGGCAAATATGTCAAAATTAAAAAAATTAACATTAATATTATTAATATTTATATCAATACAAACTATTATATTTACTACAAATAATACCAAAGCAACATCAACTAATAGTCAAAATTCAAACTCAACAACATCTTCAATATCACAAACAGATTCAACTAGTGTAACATCTCAAAGCCAAACAAATTCAACTAACTCAACAATTTCAAGTTCTAGAGACTTTGATCAACAACCAACAGCTATTACTAATGCACAAACTCAACCTACTACTCAAACACAACAACAAACAAGACAATCATCACAAGTTCCACAAACATCAACAATACATAGTACTGATTCTATTAATAATTCTGTAAACCCTACAATGTTAGGAATATCAGATATTCTAAATATAATATTAATAGCAATTGGAATTGTAATAATATTCTTAGCACTTGCAATATTTGCAAGATTAAAAAAATAATTGTGTATAAGCACAATTATTTTTTTATAAAAATCTTCCAATTAAATTCCTTTTATTTTCAAAACTTTCATTCAAAGATACTCCAAATTCATTATTTTTCAAAGTATAATCAATCCACTTCAAAGCACATTCCTTTATGAATTTAATTTCAATTTCTTTTAATTCAATATCATCACCATAATATGAATCAATAAAATATTTTATTCCAACCAAATCAACACCATACTTCTTAGAAATAAAAAATAAACTAATTAAAATCGACACATCAATAACAGATTCACCATACTTAGCATCATCAAAATCAATAAATTCAACAACGCCATTATTATTTAAAACATTATCTTTTGTCAAATCAAAATGCAATAAAGATTTTCTTTTCAAATTTATGCCAAAATCAATCTCTTCAAAGCCAATATTATTAGTAAACAAGTCATGTATTTTTCTAACATTTTTAGCTATTTCAAAAATAATATCTCTATTAATTAAACCATTAACATCATATTTAATAGGCTCCCCATCTAAAAATTCATAAACTATCATATAATAATTATTTATTTCAACATACCCAATATTATCAATACTCTTAATAATCTTAGGTAAGTTAATATTAGCATTATTTAAAATTTCAGATACTTTAATCATCCTATTAACATGTTCCAAATCATTATAAATCTTAACAATATATCTAAAATTATTTGAATAAACATCATATACATTTCCAACACTTGACTTAAGATTTTTAACAACTCTATTTTCAATACCATATTTCTCACTAATAACTCTACTAATTATATCAATATCCATCTTCATTCCTCATTAAATCCAAAATTATATAAAAATGAAGTATCAAGTAAAACTTAAAACTTAATACTTCATTTAATATTACTTATATTCTTTCAATTTTCTTTCAATATTACGTTTCTTAATATCTTCCCTTTTATCAAACAATTTTTTACCTCTTCCAACACCAAGTGTCATTTTAACAAAATTCTTATTAAAATATAAATCAATTGGTACTAATGTCAAACCTTTTAGATTAACCATTCCAACTAATTTATGAATTTCACTCTTATTTAATAAAAGTTTTCTAACACGTAATGGATCTTTATTAAAAATATTTCCATGATCATATGGAGAAATATGCATACTATATACAAACACTTCACCATTCTTATCAACAGAAGCATAAGAATCTTTCATATTAACTTTACCGAGCTCTAATAGATTTAATCTCAGTACCATATAATACAATACCCGCTTCATACTTATCAATAATCTCATAATTATGATAAGCTGTTGGATTTTTAGCAATAATCTTCTTCTCCATTACATCTCCCTAAATATTAAGCTTTACCACTACAACCAAATACATCTCTCATCTTGTGTGCAACAGCATCTTCAATATATTCTCTACCAAGTCCCATATATTTTCTAGGATCAAAAACTTCTGGACTTTCAACAAATGTTTTTCTAATTCCAGCAGTCATAGCAAGTCTTAAATCTGTATCAACATTAATCTTAGAAACACCTCTTAAACTAGCTTCATGAAGCATTTCATCAGGACATCCTTTTGCACCTGGTAAATTAGCACCATATTCATTACACATTTTAACATATTCTTGAATAACAGTTGAAGCACCATGCAAAACAATTGGTATATTTGGTAATTTAGCTTTAACTTTTTCCAAAATATCAAATCTTAATTTAGCATCACCTTTAAATTTATAAGCACCATGACTTGTACCAATAGCAATAGCTAAAGAATCGCAACCTGTTCTTTGAACAAAATCATAAGCTTGATCAGGATCAGTATATAATGCATCATCATCTTTAACATTAACCTCATCTTCAACACCAGCTAATCTTCCAAGTTCAGCTTCAACTACTACACCATGTGCATGTGCATAATCAACTACTTCTTTAGTTTTAGCAACATTTTCTTCATAATCATATTTTGAACCATCAAACATAACTGATGTATACCCTGCATCAATACATTCTTTACATGTTTCAAAATCAGGACCATGATCTAAGTGAATTGCAACTGGTATATCATGTTCTTCAAGTCCAGCTTCAACCATTTTCATTAAATATGGAATTCTAGCATATTTAATAGCAGATGATGATGTTTGTAAAATAACTGGAGAATTCTCTTTTGCTGCAGCATCCATAATTGCTTGAACAAACTCCATATTATTAATATTAAATGCACCAATTGCATATTTTCCTTCCATTGCTTTTTTAAACATTTCTGTTGTTGTAACTAATGACATATCTAATTCCTCCTATTATATTTTAATTATTCATTAATAATATTATCAATTTCAGATTTCATTGACTCCAAAATAGCATAACTTTCATCAAACTTCTTCTTTTCTTCATCTGTTAATCTAATATCAATAATCTCTTTAACACCTTCATTACCAAGAACTACTGGAACACCAATAAACATACCTTTATGACCATAATTTCCATTCATATAAGCAGAAACAGCCATAACTTCATCTTCATTATTTAAAATAACTTTAACAATTTTAGCTAAAGCTAATCCAACACCATAGTAGGTAGCCTTTTTACGATTAATAATTTCATAAGCTGCTTGTCTTACATCATTACAAACATCATCATAAAATTCTTCAGATTCACCTTTATCTTCAAGAATCTCTTTAAGAGATTTACAACCAATATAAGCATGTGACCATGGAATAAATGATGAATCACCATGTTCACCAAGAACATATGCATGTACATTTTTTGAAGAAACACCAAGTCTAGTTCCAACCATATATCTTAATCTAGCTGAATCTAATGCTGTTCCAGATCCAATAACTCTTTCTTTTGGAAATTTAGAAACTTCACTTACAACATATGTCATTAAATCACATGGATTTGTTGCAACAACAAAAACTCCATTAAAACCTGCTGCAACACAATTTCTTGTTATTTCAGCCATAATCTTAGCATTAACCTTCAATAATTCCAATCTAGTTTGACCTGGCTTTTGAGGCATACCCGCTGTAATAACTACAACATCTGCATCAGCACATTCATCATAATCACCTGATTTAATATCCACTCTATTAGGTACACATGCTAAACCATGTGCTAAATCCATTGCTTCACCTTCTGCTTTATCTTTTAAAACATCAACTAAAACCATTTCATTGACTCCACCTTGATTAATCAATGAATAAGCTGCACTCATTCCTACAAATCCTGTACCGACTAATACTACTTTTCTTTTATTAATCATAACAATTCCTCCTATGTCTTTAAATATATTTTTATCAATTGCCATTATATATCTATAAAACACTATAATCAATACAAAAAACAATAATTACAAACTATATACAAAAAATTCACAAATACCCACAAATCATTTTTGCAAAATATTATAATAAACACTAAAAAACAACTGAATTTCTCCAACCATTTAAAACATTATTATTATTATTTTGCTTGTTGACCAATTATATTAACAAATTTCACATCATTTCTTTTCAATCCTACAACATATGAACCATCATCACTTTTATATATATTAACACCAGCTTTATCTTGTATATCAATCATCTGATTAACTTTTTCACTTATAGTTTTAAATTTATTTTTAAATATAACTACATTAAATAGTAAAAATATATTAAAAATAATTAAAATAGCAATTATAACTCCTAAAATACTATAATTTTTCTTCATATAACTTCCTCCATCTATAATAAAACTTTACAGAAAATAAAATTATATTTATCTAAAAAATATAATTTTTCTATAAAATACAATTAATCTCAACACTTTGATATTTCTTTCTAAGCTCTTTTCTAATTCTTTCTTTAGATTGACTAATTTGAGTAACTAAATTTTCATTAATTTTATCAGATATTTTAATATTAAGTTTAATATGCATACCAATTTTATAAACTTCATACTTCTTATTCTTAATAAGTGGATCCAAATTATCACTAGCAATCTTAACAATCTCAGCTCTCATTTTCTTATCAGTAATAACAGCTCCTGTAAGCTCATCAAAACCTTGTTTTAAAAGCTCAATTGGATCTTTAATAGAAAATATAACAATTACAAGTGTAATAAAAAAATCACTAGTATAATGCAAAAATCCAAAAGGACCATTAACATTAACCATATATAAAACTAAAATTGCTACACCAATACCTAAAGACTGAATACCATCAATAAAATTAGATTTAGATTCAGCAGAAAGCATCGTACTAATATTATTCATTTTAGAATTTTGAAGTTTATTATAATATCCTATTCCAAAACAAAGAATAACCATTGAAATAGTATAAGGCAAAACAGAAGTAGTATTCATAGGATTACCAATACCTTTTGTAAAATATTGATATGCCCCTATAGTTGCCTCTGTAAGTGATTGCCCCAAAACAATAAAAATCAATAAAGCTTCAATAATAGCATAAAATGGCTCCAAAAAATAAAGCCCTCCAGGATGACCTTTAGTCTTCTTTTTACTAATTCTTGCCAAAATCATTCCAATAATAGCAGAAACTAATGAAACAACCGAAAAAAAACAATCCAAAAACAATGCTTCAATTTTCGTAACATTATAAATCCAAATTCCCCCACCTGCAACAATACAATTAACTATAATAGTCATCTTAAGTGACTTATCTTCAATCTTCTTCTGTGTCATATTAATCAACTTCCTTCAAGCAAAATTTTAACACAAAAAAAAAACAGTATCAATACCACATCAATACTACAAACTATTAATATCAAAATTTATCGAAAACTTAAATAAAATATATAATTTAAGAGCCACAAGTATAAAACTTGTAGCCCATTTATTATTCTTCAACTTTTTTAGCTTTTGTTGTTTTTGTAGTAGTTTTAGCCTTTTTAGCTAATTGTTTCTTTATATAATCAATTTCAGATTGAAGTTCATTATTTCTCATCTGTTTATTTCTATGATCAACATATAACAAAACACCAAAACTCAAAAACACATATACTTGACCAATAATAATATTCTTCACTAATAAAACCATAAGTTCAAGATTATTAATATTTACCATTAATTCAACTGTTTGTAAAGCTAAAATCAACATTGCAGTTATCATAACAATACTTGGTAAAATATTCTTTTTTTCTTTAATACCAACCCATAATAAAAGCGCTACTAATAATAATATTGCAGACGCATTAAATGGATCTGTATAATCTAATAAAGGTAATCTCATATCCACTTTCTCCTTTGTACTATTTTAATTTTTCTTCAATCAAATCAGCTACTTCTCTAGCCTTTTCAGTAATATATTCTTGATTTTCACCTTCAATCATAACTCTAACAAGTGGCTCTGTACCAGATGCTCTAATCAAAACTCTACCATTACCTGCAAACTCTTCATTCAACTTTTCAATAGCATTACAAATATCAGAATCTTTATCAAAATCATATTTTTTAGAATTTTCAACTTTCGCATTAATTAAAACTTGAGGATAAATATTAATAATCTTTTGTAAATCAGACAATCTACTACCAGAATCCATAATAGTTTTAATCAACATCAATGAAGTTAAAATTCCATCACCTGTTGGATTATAATCTAAAAAAATAACATGACCAGATTGTTCTCCACCTAAATTATAACCATTCTTTAACATATTTTCAAGTACATATCTATCACCAACTTTTGTCTCAACAAAAGTTATATCATTATTCTTACAAAACTTTTTCATACCAAGATTACTCATAACTGTAGCAACAATAGTATTTTTCTTTAATTCACTTTTTTTCTTCATAGCATTACCAATTAATGAAAGAATAATATCACCATCAATAATTTCACCTTTATCATTAACTGCTAAACATCTATCACCATCACCATCATAAGCAATTCCAATATCACATTTATTTGTAACAACAAACTTTTGAAGCATCTCCATATGTGTAGAACCACAATTATCATTAATATTAACACCATTCGGTGTATTATTTAAAATATAATGTCTAATACCTAATGCTGTAAACACTTTATCCGCAATAACAGAAGTTGCACCATTTGCAGTATCAATAGCAACTACAAAATCATCATTTTCATTTTTTTCAAAATAATCTTCAAAATTCTTTCTAAAAAAATATAAATATTCATCAAGTAAATCTTCTTTAATCTCAGAAATACCTATTTTACTACCTTTAGCAGTTAACTCATCAATTTTTCCAGAATCCAAAACTTGCTCAATCTCTTCTTCTATCTCATCAGGAATCTTCATACCTAAATTACTAAAATACTTAATACCATTAAAATCATAAGCATTATGTGAAGCAGAAATAACAACACTAGCATCAGCTTTTAACTTTTTAGTCAAATATGCAACACCAGGTGTTGGTATAACTCCTAAAAGTTTAACATTTGCGCCATAACTCAAAAAACCAGCAGTCATTGCAGCTTCAATTAACGTACCAGAAATTCTCGTATCTCTACCAATCAAAATTGTAGGAGACTTTCCATCTAAATGTTTTGACAAAACATAAGCACCAGCTTTTGCAACTTTATAAACAAGTTCAGGTGTTAATTCAGTATTTGCAATCCTTCTAATTCCATCTGTTCCAAAATATTTCATAATATTAAATCCTTTCTCTAAACTTAGGAATAAATTTTCCCAAAATTTTAACAAAAATTTTTTTATTAACAGCTATACTATAAATAGCAACTAATACTAACACAACGAAATTTACACAATAATAAACACTAAATGCAACATTAGGTATATATTTTAAATAATAAACAAAACAAACAATTAATAATATTATTCCAGGTCCAATCATATTTAACTCTTTAAGTTTAATTAATTTTCTTAATTTATATTTACGATAATAATAAATGATTATATTAGCTAATAATGTAGAAATACAAGCTGCATAAATTTGAATTTTCCAAATCAAAATCAAATCAATAATCAAATTAATTATTGCAGCAACAATTGTTGTAGTTCCAATAATCTTTGTTTGCTTAAAAGCTGTAAAAATACCTCCAATAAAACTAGATAAATTAGCATAATATGTCGCAATTATAATTAAAGGTATATAAATAAAAGCCTCATCATATTGCTTATTAATAAACACATTAAACATAAATGGCATAACAGCAATCAACAATATTGTGACTGTAAAAAGTATCCTCTTCATATCATGATAAATACTATTATAAACTTTTTTACTTTCTTCATCTTTAATAATCTTAGCAGATGACTCTTTCCAAGCTGTATAAAAATATCCATAAATAACATTTATAATATTAGGAAATTTACAAGCCATAGCATAAATACCGATTAACAGCTTCACCAGCTATTTTAGTAAGTAAAACTCTATCAGACATATTAATAATAGCCCACGAAATACTATTTGGAACAAGAGGCAAAGAATATTTAACCATTCTATTCATAATAATATTATTATAACCACCAATATATTTCCAAAATCTCATTTTAATAAAAATGAAAAATGCTGTAACTGTATTTGCAACTGCATTTGCAATTAATAAAGCATTTCCAGATTTAAAAATAATAACTAAAACAATATTTAATAAAATTGTTAAAATTCCTAAAATAAAATTCGAAAGAGAATATAATTTAATATTCCCCTCACCTCTTGCAAGTGAATTACTAAGACCAAGCAAAATATTAGAAATAACAAAAAATATTACTAATCCCTGCATCCCTGGACTATAATTAGTCCAAAATTTCATAACCAGAAGTGCAATAGGAATAAATATCACAGTACCTATAAATGAATAAATAACAGTCTGACTTATAACATCCTTTTTCTCTGTATCATCCTTCGCATCAATCAAGAAACGAAACATAGATTCTTCCATTACTAAAGTAATTAATGGACATATAAATATAGCTAATGTACAAATAAAATCATAAATTCCATAATCACCAGGTGTTAATAACCTTGTATAAAGTGGTAATAAAAAATATGAAATAACTTGAGTTCCAATCTTCCCAATAGCTATTATTAAAGTATTTTTAATTAATTGACTTTGATGACTCATTATCCTTTTCCTTAATTGTTAATTTCTTCAAACAATTTCTTTCTAAAATTTACATTATTACTTACAAATTTATTAGGTTTAAAATCAAGATTAATTAATTCACTTAATGTACTAAAATCATAAAGTGGCAATATATAACCATTTTCAACAAAATTATCCAAAATCTGTTTTTGATGATCATTAACATGTTCTTTATATTTAGCTTCTCTAGCAGCAACAATCATCATCTTCCCCATTTTAACACCTTTTAAAATAGTTCCAACACCAGCATGTGAAATAACCACTCTAGCATCATTCATATATTTTTCAAACTCATCAGAAGTAACATAATCATAAATCTTAATTTTATTAGATTTAAATTTTGTAGACCCGAACCTGAGCAATAATATCTTCATCAATATCAAGATTTTCAACAGCATCAAGCAATCTTCGAAATTGCTTATCCTGTGTACCAAGTGTTACAAAAATCATAATACTATACTTCCTTAATAAATTGATCCCCAATAAACAGCATTAGGATAAACTTTAAGCATTTCTTTCCATTGCACTACAAACAAATCAACATACTTATAAATCATTTTTCCAGCCATAGTAGGAGTATTTCGATTAGCAAAAGTTTCAATCCAAATAACCTTTTTACCCGCTTTCTTAGCAATCAAACACATAAATAAAGCAGTATGAGACCCTGTAGAAACAACAACATCAGGATGAAATTCCTTAAAAATCTTTTTTGATTTAAAATAATTAATCAAAAGTACAAAAAAATACTTAAACAAATTTTTTCTAGTACCATAAACTAAATAATCAACTTTACCATTATACTTCTTATTTAAATCACTATTAGATTTTGTCTTTTCAGTAACTATTCTATAATCATAATCTTCAATACCAAGATGAAGAAGTTCATCTAAATGTCCACCTTCACTTGAAATAAATAAAACCTTTTTCAAATCACAACACCTACATTTTATCAGGAACTTCAATTCCCAAAATATTTAATCCTTTAACTAAAACATAATTAGTAATATATGTTAAATAAATCCTTGCCTTCTGAACATCTATTTCATCACAAATAATTTTATTTGTATTATAAAAACTACTAAAAGTTTTTGCTAAATCTAACAAATATCTTGAAATAAAAGATGGTTCATTTTTCTCAATTGCATCTTTTAAAACATTTTCAAAATTAGATAAAACTTTAACTAAATTAATAGAAACATCATCAGTAATAATATTAACATCAATATTTTCATCAATTACATTATTAACTTTTGCCAAAATACTCTTAGTTCTAACAGCCATATATTGAACATAAGGCCCTGTATCACCTTGAAAACTAATTGCAGTATTAACATCAAACACACTATCTTTAACTCTATTTTCAAGTAAATTAGAAAAAACAACAGCACCTATACCAACTTTTTTAGAAACATCATCAATATCAATACCATCAACATTATCTTTCTCAATAATAACATCTTTAACTCTATTAATAGCATCTTCAAGTAAGCCTTCAACTTCAACAAAATTACCTTTTCTAGTAGACATCTTGCCTTCAGGTAATCTAAGCATTCCATATCCAACAAATTCCAAGCCATCAATATACTTTTTATCAATTCCCATAATTTTAGCAATTGCAAAAATTTGCTTAAAATAAAAGGCTTGTTCATTTCCAATAACATATAAACATTTATCAAAATCAAAATTTTTAACCCTATACAAAATAGATGCTAAATCTCTTGCAGCATATATTGAAGCACCATTTGATTTCTTAACAATACATGGTGTATCAATACCCTCAGGTGTCAAATCAACAATCATTGCATTCTCTGATTCAATCATTCTACCTGTCTTTTCCAAAACTTCATACATTTCTGGAATCTTATCTATATAAAATGATTCTCCGATTATTTTGTCAAATTTTATTCCCAACAAATCATATATTTTATTAAAATCAATCATCGAATATTTAGTAAATTCATCTCTTAATTTAACATATTCAGGATTTCCATACTCCAATTTTTTAAATGTTTCTCTAGATTCCTCTAAAACAGATTCATCCTCTGCGCAAAGTTGATTAATTCTAACATACATCTCAGCAAGTTTTTTAATAGGATTTTCATTTAAATCATACTCATTTCCCCATCTTTTATATGCTTCAATCAATTTTGCAAATTGTGTACCATAATCTCCTAAATGATTCCAAGAAACTACATTATAACCTTCAAATCTATATAAATTATCTAAAGCATGACCAATAACAGTATTTTTCAAATGTCCAATATGAAATGGCTTAGCAATATTGGGTGATGAATATTCAATAATTACTCTTTTATTCCTTCCTAAATTTAAACTACCAAATTTATCACCAGATTTAAATTTATCAACTAAAATACTAACAACAACACTTTTATTAACATAAAAATTTAAATATCCTAAAATAACATCAACTTTTTCAAACATATCATCAACATCTAAACTATCTTTAATCATTGTTGCAATATCAATAGGAGACTTCCTTAATTCTTTAGCAAGCCTAAAACATGGAAATGAATAATCTCCATTATTACTATCTTTTGGAACTTCAATAAAACACTTTAATTCACTTACATCAATATTTATAACTTTACTAATCTTATTAGCAATAATCTCCTTTAAATCCATAAATTCTCCTTTAATCACCTAAACAAATTCCTATATTTCTAGCAGTTCTAACAAGTGGATGATCCATTGTAACAACTCTAACATTACTATCTTTTGTACCACCTTCAACAGCTCCAAGTTTTTTATTATTTCCAACAACATCTTCCAAATCAACAGAAGTTAAATTTCCATTTTTCATAACAGTTAAAACACCAAACTTTCCTTCTAATGCATATTCCATAGCTTTTGCACCATATTCTGTAGATAAAACTCTATCATATGAAGTAGGTGTACCACCTCTTTGTAAATAACCAAGTGTTGTATTTCTGCTTTCAAGACCTGTTAATCTTTCTAATTCTTTTGCAACTTTATCACCAGCACCTGCAAATTTAGTAACAATACCACTTCCAGAATCAATATTAGCATTATAAACAGATGAATCACCATCAATAGGTTTAGCACCTTCTGAAACAACAACAACACTAAATTGTTTTCCTTCATCAATTCTTTTATTAATCTTTTCAACAACTTTATTAATATCATAAGGAATCTCAGGTATCAATACAGCATCAGCACCACCAGCAATAGCAGATTCAAGTGCAATCCATCCTGCAAACCTTCCCATAACTTCCAAAACCATAATTCTATGATGTGTTTCAGCAGTTGTATGTAATCTATCTAAAGCATCTGTAGCAACTTGAACAGCAGTATTATATCCAAATGTTATATCAGTTCCAGCAACATCATTATCAATAGTTTTTGGAACACCAATAACATTAATACCTTTAACAAACAAATCCCTTGCAGATTTTTGTGTACTATCACCACCAAGTGCAAAAATACAATCAAAACCATCATTTTTTATATTCTCAACACATAAATCAGATAAATCTTTATATTCTGTAGTACCATCAACATTCTCAACTTTATAATTAAAAACAATAGTGTTAGTTGAAGAACCAATAATACTTCCACCTTTAGGTAATAATCCAGATGAAACAGAATTACCATCAAGTCTTATAAAATCATTTTTAATTAATCCTCTAAAACCATCAATAAATCCATAACATTCAATATTTTTTTCCTTAGCAGTCATCATTATTGCCCTAATAACTGGATTTAATCCAGGACAATCTCCACCATTTACTAAAATTGCAACTTTTTTAATCATTTCATCCTCCATAATTTTAAATTTTATTTTTTATCATCATCTTTTTTTCTTTTTAAAATCTTTCTAATCAAAACAAAAATAACTACAAATAAAACAACAATAATTCCAATCAAAATAGGAAGTAAATCACCACTATTTTTAAAATTATCTTTAACTTGTGAAATCACATCATTAGCTCTACCAACTGTAATTTCATGTTCTGTAGAAATTTTAGCATTAATCTGATATGTAACAACTTCAGAATCACCAGTAACCAAAATAGTTATAACATTATTTCCAACAGCTAAAGAATCATCATTTCCTATAATTTCTACTTTAGCAGAATCAGAATTAGCTACAGCTTTAATCTTAAAAGGCTTAACTTCATTCATATTTGCATCAATATTATAAACAAATTTATCTGAATTAAACTCAGGATTCAACTTTTGTCCATCAATATTTAACAATTTAAGCTTAATTTTAGACTCCTTTTGCTTTGTAACATGAATCTTATAATCTTTTGAAAGTCCTTTTTCACTCTTAACACTAACTATAATATCATTATCATTTTTAAATAATGACTCATTCCCTGTAATTTTAACTTTTGAAAGCGAAGAAACTGGTATAGCTTTAACTTCTAATGATGTTTTTGAAACAGGAATTGTAATATAATAATCAACTGTATTTTTATTAAAAACAGGATTAAGATCAAACCCATCAACTTCCAATGTATCTAAATCTCTATTAACTTTTTTATCATATTCAGCTTGTTTCTCAAGTGATAAAACATTAGATTTATCATAAGTCGTTGTAGAACTTGCAAAACTGTTTTTCACATAAAAAACATTAAACATAAATAAAACTATACATAGAATATAAACCTTTCTAAAAAACTTTTTCATAAAAACTCCAAATAATATATTATTTTTTCAACTAAACAAATTATACAATTATAATAAATTTAATTCAACTAATCTTCCCATTCCATTTCATATCCGCCAATTTTAACAATATCACCTTCACAAATATGCATCTTTCTTAATTCATTATTTAAGCCAATTTCACTAAGCTTTCTATGTAAATAAAATAATGATTCATTATCACCAATATTTACTCTTCTTAAAATACTATCAACTTCTTCACCTTCGACAACAAAAACACTACCTTCTTTATGAATTGTAAATTTCTTATCTTCATCATCTAATTTATAAACTTTAACTTTATCATCAAAATTATACTGAACTAACTCAATTTTAGGAATCTCATCAAGTCTTCTAGAAACATAATCCATTAATTCTTTTATTCCATCATTAGCAACAGAAGAAATAAAAAATACTTTTAACTTATTCTCTTTTGCAATATCTTTAAGTTCATTAATAGCAACATCATCTATTCTAGCATCAATCTTTGTTCCAACTAAAATCTGTTCTCTTTTAGATAAATAATCACTATATTTTTTAAGTTCATTATTAATAATATTAAAAGCTTCTCTAGGTGTTCTCTCATTCATTCCAGAAACATCAATCATATGAAGTAAAATTCTTGTTCTCTCAACATGTCTTAAAAATCTAATTCCAAGCCCAGTACCATCACTAGCACCTTCAATCAATCCTGGAATATCAGCCATAACAAAACTTTTTCCATTATCTAATTTAACAACACCTAAATTAGGCTCCAATGTCGTAAATTCATAATTAGCAATCTTAGGTCTAGCAGCTGTTGTAACTGAAAGTAATGTAGATTTACCAGCATTAGGAAATCCTAGTAACCCAACATCCGCAAGCATTTTCAATTCCAGTACAAGTTCTTTTTCTTCACCAGGTTCTCCATCTTGTGCAAAACGTGGCGCTTGTCTTGTTGATGTTGCAAAATGACTATTTCCAAGTCCACCTCTACCACCTTTCAAAATAACAACTTCTTCTCCTGGATTAAACAAATCAGCTAAAACCTCATTAGTTTCTGCATCTTTAATAACAGTACCAATAGGAACCTTTATAATTAAATTATCTGCTGCTTTACCAGTTTTCCTAGCACCAGATCCATTACTACCAGAATCCGCTTTAAATTTCTTTTTAAACCTAAATTCAATTAAAGTATTAGCATCAGGATCAACAGCAAAAACAACATTTCCACCTCTTCCGCCATCACCACCATCAGGTCCACCTGCTGCAACATATTTTTCTCTTCTAAAAGATATTGCCCCATCACCACCTTTTCCAGCAATAGCATAAATTTTAACGTAATCTGTAAACATATACAATTCTCCTTATATAACATATATTTCTAAAAACAATATATGATTTTAATAATCAAGCATCATTGCTTTTTTCACTCTCTTCAATGTTTCTTTTGCAGTAATTCTAGCTTTATCAGTGCCAGAAATCAAAATTTCTCTAATTTCATTAGGTTTAGATTCATAAAAAGCTCTCTTTTCTCTAATAGGATCCAATGTTTTATTAATACTGTCCATTAATTCCTTCTTACAAGCAACACAACCTCTTTTACCAGCTTTACATTCAGAACATATATTCTTACATTTATCTTTATCGGTAAATAAATTATGATAATAATAAACACTACATATATCTGGATGTCCAGGATCATATTTTTTAATTCTAGATGGATCTGTCTTAGCTCCCATAACTTTTTCTTTAACAATTTCAGGAATATCAACTAAGTATAAAGCATTTCCTAAAGATTTTCCCATTTTTACTCCACCATCAAGTCCTTTAATCCTTGAATTTTTATTAATAACAGCTTTAGGTTCTTTTAAAACACCTCCGCCATAAATAGAATTAAACTTTCTAACAATTTCTCTTGCTTGTTCAATTAATGGTAATTGATCTTCACCAACAGGAACTATTTCTCCATCAAATGCTGTAATATCAGCAGCTTGACTAACAGGATATCCAATAAAACCATATGTTACACTCTCACCAAAAATATCTTTTTTAGCAGCAATCTCAGTCTTAATAGTAGGATTTCTTTCAAGTCTTGCCATAGTTACCAAATTAGAATAATACACAGTTAATTCATGTATTTCAGGAACCATTGATTGAACAAAAAAAGTAACTTTATTTGGATCAATTCCAACAGAAAGTTGATCAATTAAAATTTCATTAACATTTTTTCTAACTTTAGCTGGATTATTAAAATTATCTGTTAAAGCTTGAACATCTGCAATCAAAATATATGTATCAAACTTATCTTGAAGTTCCACTCTAGAAAGTAAAGATCCAAAATAATGTCCAATATGTAAATTACCAGTTGGCCTATCACCTGTCAAAATCCTTTTATTTTTATCAGGAACAACATCCTCCAATAAAATTCTGCTTTCATTATTTTCAATAACCATATATTTCTCCTAAAAATTTTTATTAACTGTCAACTTTATCAATAAATCAATATCATCATCTTTTGCAGATTTATTTTTTCGCGTCATATTACATTTATCACATTTATAAATAATATCAAATCCATCTTTATCATTTAGAATAGCCTGTATAGGCCTCAATATTCCTTTACATTCTTCAGCTCTATCCCCAGGAAATTTATCAACATGTTTAGAACATAAGCAATATGGGCAATGATCTCTTGAAGAATAAACAAGCCTACTAACTTCTCTTCCACAATTCTCACAAATAAAAGATTCATCTCTTTTAGTAAAATTTTTCATAAAATCCTCTTACTCTTCTTAATAATCAAAAATACTTCCATCAATAAATTCTCTAAGTAAAGAATTCATTGGAATAACTCTCTCATCTTCAATTTTTTCAAAATACTTCAAAAATGCAATTAATCTCTTAGCTTCTGAATATTCTTTTTCACTAGAATCAATTTCTTCTAGCAATGGCAATGCATATTTAGCGAGAACTGCTAATTCATAAACAAGTGAACTATTAAACATAACATCAGCATTTTCTTGATATGGGAAAATATTCTTATTCTCACCAGCATTTACACTAGGCCAACGTCTTAAAGTTTCAAGTGCTGAATAACCTCTAAATTTAAAATCTCTAACAATTCTTCTTATTAATCTAGTATCAGTTGTAGAAATTCTATTATAATAATCAACATTTAAAACAGTTAAATCACTAATATAAATTTTAAATTTTTCATTAGCAGGAATACTAGCAGTCAACTTATCATTTAAACAATGAATTCCTTCAATAACAAGAACTTCATCATCTTTTAAAGACATTTTTTCACCTAAATACTTTTTAGATCCAATCTTAAAATCAAATATTGGAACATCAATTTCTTCACCATTAATAAGTTTTATCAAATGTTCATTAAACAACTTTAAATCAAGAGCATCAATTGTTTCAAAATCATATTCACCATTTTCATCACGAGGTGTATCAGCTCTCTCAACAAAATAATTATCAGTACCAATTGTAACAGGTTTTAAACCATTAATCTTAAGTTCAATTCCAAGTCGTTTAGCAAAAGTTGTTTTTCCTGAAGATGATGGACCAGCAATCAATACTAATTTAATGCCTTTCTTAGCTGTAATTTTATCAGCAATCTCAGCAATTTTCTTTTCATGTAAAGCTTCTGACATCAAAACAACATCATTAGTCATTCCATTCTTAATCTTAGTATTTAACTGATAAATTGTACTAATGTTCATCAAAGCATTAATATCATCATATTCTTTCAAAACAGATAAAAACTTCTTACTTTCAACAAATTTACCAATTTGTGTTTGATCTTCTCTACTTGGATATTGTAAAATAAAACCATGTTTATATTGCTTAATATCAAAAACATCCATAACTCCTGTAGAAACAGGCATTACACCATAAAAATAATTATAATAATCATTGCAAAAATATAATGAAACACAATCTTTATTTTTATTATCAATTTGCAATATTCCTCTATTAGTCTTTTCCGCTTCATAAAATCTAATAGCTTCATCATGTGTCATCATAACTTTTCTAATAGGAATATCAGCATCAATAATTTCTTGCATCTTTTGTTTAACTTCAGAAATCATCTCTTCAGTAACATCCATATTATCTAATTTACAAAACATTGAATTAGATAATTGAAAACAAACATTCATATAAGATGATGGATAAAGTTCATTAAAAGCCATTCCCATCACAAACAACAACCCTCTAATATAAATCTTCATTCCATCTTTATCAGTAATATCAATCAAATCAATTGTATCCCCATCAACAACTTTATAATCTAAAGATTTAATTTCATTATTAATCTTTCCAGCAACAATATGTTTACGCAAAAAATCTAAATTAGAACTAAACATATCTACTATAGTTATATCATCTTTTAATAAACCAATTTCTGCATTTTGGTAAAAAACTTTCATTTGTATATCTCCTTTAAAATAAATTTATTTTATCTTTCATTTTTTGTAAAATATTTAAAGCTTCAATAGGTGTAATATTTTCAAGTTCAACTTTATCAAGTTCACTACTAATTTCAGCCAACTTATAATTATACATACTTAATTGTCCATCATTTTTCATCTTTTCAGATTTATTATCAATTTTACCATTAATAATATTCTTTTTCTCAAGTTTAAACAAAATCTCATTAGCACGATTAGTAACATCCTTTGGAACACCTGCAAGTTTTGCAACATGAATACCATAACTCTCATCAGTACCACCTTCAACAATTTTCCTCAAGAAAATAATATCTTCTCCTCTTTCTTTAACAGTAATATGATAATTTTTTACACCTTCAATTTTTCCATCAAGTTCAACAAGTTCATGATAATGTGTTGCAAACAATGTCTTGCATTTCAACTTAGAAACATATTCAGCAACAGCCCAAGCTATAGAAAGACCATCATATGTTGAAGTACCTCTACCAATTTCATCTAAAATAACTAAACTTCTATCAGTAGCATTTTTTAAAATATTAGCAACTTCCATCATCTCAACCATAAATGTACTCTCACCACTACTTAAATCATCAGAAGCACCAACTCTTGTAAAAACTTTATCAACAACACCAATATGTGCATATTCAGCAGGTACAAAAGAACCAATCTGTGCCATAATAGTAATTAATGCAACTTGTCTCATAAAAGTTGATTTACCAGCCATATTAGGACCTGTTATAATATTTAACCTATTCTCATTAGAATTTAATAATGAATCATTCTGAACAAAATCACCATAAGGTATTATTTTTTCAACAACAGGATGTCTACCATTCTTAATATCAATTAAATCATCTTCAGCAATTTCAGGCTTACAATAATTTAGTTCATTAGCAACATTAGCAAAAGACTGAATAACATCAATCTTAGCAATAGCATTAGCTGTTTTTTGAATCCTTTTAGCATTATCCTGAATTTCATTTCTAATATTTACAAATTCATCATATTCTAAACTAATAATCTTCTCTTTAGCACCTAAAATCTCATTTTCCATATTTTTAAGTTCTTCTGTAATATATCTTTCACCAGTTGTAAGTGTTTGTTTCCTAATATATCTATCTTCAGGAATATCTTTAATATTTGATTTACTAACTTCAATATAATATCCAAAAACTTTATTATAACCTATTTTTAAATTTTTAATACCAGTAATTTCTTTTTCTTTTAATTCAATATTAGCAAGCCACTGCTTACCATTAGTTGTAGCTTCAATCAATTCATCAATTTCAGGTTTATAACCTTTTTTTATAAGTCCACCTTCTTTTACACTAAGAGGTGGATCATCAACAATTGATTTATCAACTAATTCATAAATATCAGTTAAAATATCAACTTCATAATTAATAATCTTCAAAAAATCACTATTAACATTTTGTATAACACTTTTAAGTTCCGGCAATTGCATAATAGAATTTTTTAAAGAAATTAAATCTCTAGCATTAACAGTACCATATGAAATTTTACCAGCAAGTCTTTCAATATCATAAATACTCTTCAAAGCATCTACAATGCCATCTTGTAAAAATAAATTATTTTTAATCTCTTCAACAGCATCAAGTCTCAAATTAATATCATCAATATTAACTAAAGGATCATTAATCCATCTTCTCAATAAACGACCACCCATTGAAGTTTCAGTTTTATCTAATACCCAAAGTAATGTTCCCTTTTTATTTTTATCCTTAATCCTTTCAGTTAATTCTAAATTCTTTCTAGAATTAATATCCAATGCCATATATTTAACAACTTCATATACAACAACTTTATTAAGATTTTCAGGCTTAATCTTTTGAGTTTCTTCAACATATTTAAGTAAAATTCCAATTGCATTAATAACCAAATATCTTTCACTAATATTTTTTATTAAATTTCCTTGTTCATCAATAATATCAAAAGTATTATGAATTGTTTCATCATCAAATTTTTCATCAAGTTTAGTCATTGAGCTCTTCATATTAAAAAAATCAGGAACAAAATTTTTATCACTACTAACTTCACTTAAAACATCTTTTATCTTCTTATCAACTGAAATGAAAACATCAAATCTATGTTTTATCTCATTAACTTCACTAATACTATCATTCATATAATCATTAATAATTAATTCTGAAGGACTAAACCTACAAATTTCATTAATCAGTTTTTGAAAATTATTATCAGTTTTTATCTCAGTTGCATAAGCTTCTCCTGTAGAAATATCAAATGCTGCAATTCCATAATAAATTCCGTCTTTAAATATAGACATAATATAATTATTCTTTTTTTCATCAAGCAAATTACCGATCAGTAATTGTTCCAGGAGTCATAATCTTAATAACATCTCTTTTAACAATACCTTTAGCATTTTTAGGATTCTCCAATTGCTCACAAATAGCAACTTTATATCCATTTTGAACTAATCTTGAAGCATATATTTCACCTGCATGATAAGGAATACCACACATTGGAGCTCTATTTTCCCTACCACATTCTTTACCTGTTAATGTAAGTTCCAGTTCCCTTGAAACATTAATTGCATCATCAAAAAACATTTCATAAAAATCACCAAGTCTATAAAAAAGTACACAATCTAAATACTTAGATTTAGTTTCCAAATAATGTTGCATCATAGGTGAGAATGTAGTTATATTTTTAATTGCGTCAACTGTAGATATTTCTTCATACTTCATAAAACAACTCTCCTTTTTGATAACTATATATTATCACAAAAACCACTCAAATACCATATATGATTTTCATCAATTTTAACCTCAACCATTTTACCAATAAAACTTTTATTGCCTTTAAAATTAACAACTTTATATGAATCAGTTCTGCCTGTCAAAACTTCATCATTATTTTTACTAGTACCTTCAACCAAAACTTTTTGAATAGTACCAATATACTTATTTCCATCTTCTGCAATAATTTCTTCAGTCAATTTCTTAAGCTTATCAAATCTCTTATGCTTAATATCTTCAGGTATCTGATCTTCCATTGTATCTGCAACAGTTCCAATTCTTCTTGAATAAATAAACATATAAATTTGTTCATATCTAACTTTTCTAACAACATCAAGTGTATCCTCAAAATCTTCCTCTGTTTCACCAGGAAAACCTACAATAATATCAGTTGTAAATGTAGCATCAGGAATCTTAGATCTTATTCTATCAACTAATTTTAAATATTCTTCTTTTGTATAGTTTCTATTCATTTTTTTAAGAACATTTGAACTTCCAGCTTGTAAAGGCATATGAATTAATTTACAAATATGTTTACTATTAGCAATCACATCAATAACATCATCAGTAAAATCTTTAGGGTGTGGTGATGTAAATCTAATTCTTTCTATACCATCAATCTTATCAAGCTCTGATAATAACTCTGCAAATGAATGAATATTTGTATCAGTAATCTTCATTCCTTTTCTATTTTCAGCAACCATATAAGAATTAACATTTTGTCCAAGTAAAGTTATTTCTTTATACCCTGCTTCAGCCAAAGCCTTAACTTCAGCAATAATATCTTCAGGTCTTCTGCTTCTTTCCCTTCCTCTAACATAAGGAACAATACAATAAGTACAAAAATTATTACAGCCATTCATTATAAGTACAGATGCTTTAATATTATCATCTCTTTTAGTAGGAATACCTTCAAAAACTTCACCATCAACATCAATAATATCTTCAATTTTTCTTTTTTCTTCAATAGCTAAATATAAATCTTTAGCAAAATTATCAAGTGTATGAATTCCAAAAACTACATCAACAAAAGGATAACTTTTTTTAATCTTTTTTGAAACATGTTCTTGTTGCATCATACAACCACCAACACATATAATAGTACCTTTATCTTCTTTATATTTTTTTACTTCTCCAAGCTTTCCATATAATTTATCTTCAGCATTTTCTCTAACACAACAAGTATTAAAAATAATAATATCAGCGTCTCCCTCATTATCAGCTTTTTTAATACCAGCATCATTAAGCATTCCAGCTATTTTTTCAGAATCATTTTCATTTAATTGACATCCCAACGTATATATAAAATATTTTTTTTCATAAAACTTTTCTTTAATTTTATTTGTCCACTCATGTGTATTAACAATTTGCATTTCTTCAATCCTTTCACGTATTTATATTAGATATTAACATACAAAATTTAAATTTATTATAAATAATAATATAAAGAGCCCTGTAACAAATTAATGCTACAGAGCCCACTTAATTTAAACAGTTTATTAAGCCAATCCATATTTCTTCTTAAACTTATCAGCTTTTCCGCCTGTTGTCTCTTTTCTTAAATTTCCTGTCCAAAATGGATGACATTTTGAGCATATATCAACTTTCATCTCACCTTTTATTGAGTGTGTTTTTATTACATTTCCACAAGCACAAGTGATAGTTGATTCAATATAATCTGGATGTATTCCTTCCTTCATTACCGATTCACCTCTTTCTATAAATTCATCATAATGCTAAAACTAATTTGCTTTTTTAGATATAATTTCTACACCATCATAATATCCACAACTTGGGCAAACTCTGTGTTGCATCATTAGAGCGTGGCAATGTGGGCACTCTACTAAATTCTTATTTTCTAATTTCCATGTTGATCTTTTAGTATGTGTTCTAGCTTTAGACCATCTTCTTTTTGGTTGTGCCATTTCAATCCCTCCTTATGCTTATAAAATCACTTTTCTCTTTGTAAGTCACTCTAACATTATAATTGCTATAATGCCTTTTGTCAATAGTTTTTTATATATTAGATTTAACAAAACTAACTTGTTCATTTATTTGATATCTCTTTTCAGCAGAAAGCTTTTTAGTAGATGCCTTGAATCTTGCTAACGCAGTTAAATAAGCTATTCTAATGTCTGGATTAATAATAACCCCATCATCTGTTATACCACCTTTTATAAGCATATCAATAGCATATTCTGAATTTTTCCCATATAAATTATTTCTAGAAACAACACTATCATATGATGCTATTCCAGGTTGATAATAAAAATACTTTGTTAATTGCATATCATTAGGATCATTACCAACAACAGCATTTACATCTTCTTTTGAAAGAGTAATAGAATCTCTATCATAATCAATTATTCTATAACAAATAACCTTATAATTAACATTTTCATTTTTCTTTCTCTTAGACTCTTCATTAAAAAGTCTAGATCTAGGATCATAATAAACAAGTTTATTATCCAAATTTTGATAACGCAAAATCATTGCATTATTAGGATTATAATCACCATTATGTGAAGCTTGTGTAGCAAGTGCCGCACTATTCCATCCTTCATTATTTTGATAATTAGGCTGAACATATATAGCTTCTTTATTAATAAACTCAATTGTTTTAGTGTTATTAACAATAGCATAATTACTAAAAAACTTATAATTTCCAATAGGCATTCCTTCCATAAATGCAAGCATTGTAGAATTATTAGCAAGAACATTCCAATCACCTTCTGTAATAGCAGGCATTTGATATTTATATGATTTGCTCATATATTCATCAAAATTTTTAACTTCATTAACAAGTGCATTTTGAATATTAGCCACAATAACATCAATTCTATGTGCATCAAAAGATGATGAAGCTAATTCAGGATCATTACCATTTTGTTCATAATCAAAAATTCTAGTAGTTTGTAAACTAGCTTTTTGATGAATATCAGTACTCTTAAGTCCAGTCTTATCTATATCAACATTATATTCTCTTTTAAATGGTTCACTTTCAATATTTCTATAATTATCACCAATATCAATTCTTTTTAAAATATTATGTGCCCTTTCACTAAAAGCCTTTGCATTCACATAATAATAATATGCATTTAAATCAACAAATTCACTATCTTTATGAGCAAAAAACGAAGCTAAATTTATATTATTATTTCTAAAGAAATTTTTTTCATCAACAGGAATAGGCATACCTTTTATAGAAGCATATAACTTAGCCATCTCATAATTACTAACATATACTCTCTTATTATTTTCAAGTCTAAAAATAGGAATTCCTGTATAAGTATTATTAAAACTAAAATTATTATCCCTATTTCCAACAGTTCTAATTTCAGGTTGAACAGTACCATATTCACTATTACCATTCATTACACTATCATCGAAATAATATTTTTGATTATTATAAATAATATAATTATAATACCTAATATCTCGATATATTTTATCAAATGTATTATCTTGCTCATAATGTGTATCAACTGTTGCAACATACTCTCCAAGCTTTTCGGGTCCAATAACACTACCATCACTAAGAATTACTATATGATTATTAGAATCAATATTAGCAACTTTTCTAGGATCAATATAATAACCACTTAAAGCCTCATATTTCCAACCACCATCATCACCTAAATATTCAGCATAAACACTTATATAATTGTCCAAAGTATAATTAACAACAATATTATATTGATTATTAACAGAATATTTACAAGTATAATAATTAAAAGCTTTCAATCCTCTTTGCTTATCATTACTTCTAAGATTATCATCATTCATAAATACAGGAGCCTTTTTAGTCTGAATCTCACCATATCCCATATCATATTGTTTATCTTGAAGTTCAGCATAATTAGTATATGTACCATAAATATAAAATCCATCATATAAATTATATAAAATAGCTGGTATATAATTATTAAGTTCATTTTTTGTATAACCACTTGAAGAAAGTCCATTAGCCATACTACTAAAAAACGAATTAACAGAAGCTTGAATATCTCTTATTCTTGATGTTCTTTCACTAGAATAATTATTATTTGCTGTATTTATCTGATATGCACGAATTGCATCATAAGTTGAATTATATAATAAAGTAGTATATGCAGTCTGTGTATCAGAAACTTTAATCATATTACTTGTAAACAATCCAATAACCATCGAAATTGGAACTATAATCAAGCAAAAAATTACTGCTAAATGTTGATATTTCATATTTTACCTCTTTTGTTATTTACTAACTATAATATTACCAAAACACCTCAATTTTTTCAATATTATAATATTTTAAAATCAATTCTACGAAGTTCCTTATTAGCATCTATAACAACAACTTTAACTTTATCACCAATTTTATAAGTTCTAGAAGTTTGTTCACCAATAGCAACTTTTCTATTCTCATCAAAAATATAATAATCATCTTCCATTTTTTCATACCTAGCTAATCCCTCTATAGTATTAGGAAGCTCAATAAAAACACCAAATTTTGTAACAGAAGAAATTATACCATCATATTCAACACCAATCTTTCCTTCCATATATTCTGCCATTTTCATATCATCAGCTTCTCTTTCAGCTTTTGTAGCCCTTTGCTCACACATAGATGATCTCAAAGCATACTTTTCAGCCCTACAATAATATTTAGTTTTAAACCAATCATTAACATCATAATTAGCTTCAATATATTTAGAAATAATTCTATGAATAAATAAATCAGGATATCTTCTAATAGGTGATGTAAAATGACAATAATATTTTCCAGCAATGCCAAAATGTCCTAAATTTTCTGCATCATATCTAGCCATTTTTAAAGTCCTAAGCAATAAAGTTGAAACAACTCTTTCTTCATCTTTACCTTTAACCTGTTCCAAAATTTGTGCAAATGATTTAGATTTTACATCACCAAGTTTTCCTTTTATATGATAGCCTAAATCAATCAAAAATTTATTAAAATCTTTTACTTTTTCCTCATCAGGCTTTTCATGAACTCTATAAATAAATGGCGCATCAAGCCAATAAAATTTCTCAGCAATAGTCTCATTAGCAGTAAGCATGAATTGTTCAACTATCTCATTAGAAAAACTTATATCATACGGTCTAACATCAATAGGTTTTCCCTTTTTATCCAATATAATCTTACTCTCAGGGATATCCAATTCCAAATAACCTTTTTCAATTCTCCTATTTTTCAAAATAGTCGCAAGTTCAGCCATTAAATCAAGATGATTCAAATAATCCTTATCAGCACTAATATTATCTTGAGCATATTTCTTCTTCTCTTCATCATAATTATTAATAATATCATAATTATTTCTATCAATATCAACTTGAACTTCATGATAATTCATTCTTTTAGTAACATTTATAACACTTTTAAAAACATCAGCATTAATAACTTCACCTTTTTTATTAATTTTCATAACACAAGACATTGCATATCTATCTTCATGTTGATTTAAACTACATGCACCATTTGAAAGTTCAACAGGAAGCATAGGTATAACTCTATCAAGCATATAAACACTAGTACTCCTATTAATAGCTTCTTTATTAATCTCAGTATTTTCTCTAACATAATGACTAACATCTGCAATATGAACACCAAGTTCATAAAGCTCATCAGAAATCCTTTTAACACAAACAGCATCATCTAAATCTTTAGCATCTTCGCCATCTATTGTAAAAATTTCTTCATCTCTCAAATCTCTTCTATGCTTCAAAGAAATCGGTTCTTTACTAACATTTTTAGCTTCTAAAATAACATCTTTTAAAAACTCTGATGGTAAATCAAATTGCTTAATAATAGATAACATATCAATTCCAGCTTCATCCGGAAATCCTAATATTTCAACAATCTTTCCTTCAGCTTTTTTTCCATCAACAGATTCTTTTACAATCTCTACTACAACTTTTTGACCATTTCTAGCCTTACCTATAAAAGCTTTAGGTATAAAAATATCTTTTTTAAAAATCTTTTTATCATCAGGTTTAACAAATCCAAATGTTTTACTCTTTTCAAAAAGACCAACAATTCTACCAAACATCTTTAAATTATCATTTTTTTTATTATCCATATTTATTTTCCTCAATTTTCAAAAAAGATGCTATCAATATGGATAGCATCTTTACTAATATATTATAATATACTTTTACAATAAACAAACAATTCCAACAATTACCGTTAAAACAGCAAAAACTATTCCTAAAATTATTGTTTTTTTATACATTCTACCTGTTTTAGTTCTTCCCTTATTTTTATCAAAGAACTTATTTGTCTTTGTAGTATTATCATATGTCTCTTCAGCTGAATGTTGTCCTTCACTTGGTTGTAATAAAGTAATAACAATTAATGCTATACATACAATAATATAAATTACATATAATAAATTTTTCAATACTTCTGGCATCTCTCAACTCTCCTTATTAAAACATAAATATCATAACATATAAAAACTTAAAAATCAATCATTAAATCAGAAGATTTTCCTGCATTTTATTTTTAAATAATAACAATAAACATCAACTACATCTTTAACTTCAGTAATACCGATCACCTATATGTGGATGCATTTCTGAATAAACAAAATCAAAAAAAATCATTAAAACTAAACCTGTAATCAACAAATATCTACTATTTTTTGGAATCATATCAACATATTTTGAAAAAACAGGCCCAATAATATAAATACAAATAGAACCACCAATTCCAAAAAACACAGAATTTCTCAAACATATTCTACCATTAATATTCATAAATAATTTAGAATAATCCCAATACCTCATACCAGTCTTTAATTCAATAAAATATGAAGTAAAATATTCTAACAAACTACAAAAAATTGTAATAAATATAAACGTCCAAATTGGTGAATTAAGTAATTTTCTAAGCATTCTACTTTTAGTAAATAAAATCAATAAAGCACATGCAAAACCATAAATAGGTAACCATGGACCTCTTAAAAATCCTCTATTAACAAACTTGCCTTTAGTAACAATAAAATAAAATACTTCCCAAACCCATCCAATTATTGAAAAGAAAAAGAAAAATAAAAAAATTTTTGAAAATTCAAAATCAGGATATGTATTTTCATAATCTCTTTTTATCTTTTCTAAATAACTTGGAATTGGATAAAATTTAAGATTTTTAACATTATTAAACAATATATCATCATTAAACAACTCATAATTAGAGATTTTATTATCAATATACTCACTTCTAAGTGATGTATAAAAACATACATATGTAAATTGATAATATGGATCAACAAACAACCCTACAAGTCCCAAAGTGAAAATTCTTAAAATATTCCAACCAATGAATGAAAAATCAAGAAAAAAAGCTTTCATCTTATGATGATTCATCATTTTCCTAGATAAAGTAATTGCTTCAAATGCCCCAATTTCAGGATTTTCAGCAATAATAAAATTAGTCATTCTATAAGAGTACCTTTTAATAATCCCCCCAATAATTGTCAAATTCCAAAAAAATGTTAAAAGATCTAAAACAACAACATTCCTAACAATATTTAAATAATATTTTTTTCCAAACCCATATTTCAATCTTCCAAACTTAACTTTATAACACTTACTCTCCAAATACATTCTCGCAATTGAAATATTAAGTGGATTAATAATAAAAACCTTAAGTAATATAGCAATTAAAGCTAAGATAATTGCAACAATTTTATTAACAATTTCTTCAGTGCTACCACCTAAAACAGAATTAATAAACATCTGTAATTGTGTTTGACTTTTAGTAACAAAATTAGTAACTGCAACAGTTACACCTTTTCCAAAATTCTTATCTTCTTTAATAGATTTAACTAATCCATCATTATTTCCTTCAAGAACTTGAGATAAAACTTTATCAACATAAGTATCATAAATATTTTGTTTAAAATTAGGATTTTCAGTCTTTCTAATCTCATTTAATTCATCAATACCATTTTTAATAGTCTTAAGTCCTCTAATTGATGTATTGTCAATATTTTTTTCACCTATAATCAAAAAAGAGATAATTGTTATTAATACAAAAACACCTATTTTTTTCCAAAAATTCTTTATGGCCTCTTTTTTTAACTCTCTAATAGACTTCATTATAAACTTCCTTAACTTTATTTTTTCCTTCTAATAACATAACCATTTTTACATTCTTTTGGAAGCTTCATTAAAATACTTTGACCAGCTCTACCAGGATTTACAAAATCAACACTTTCACCTGTTTCAACATCCCACATTTCATTAATCTTAAATTTCACTGGCTCAATCTTACCCGGAATAATTACTTCCATATCATCTCCAACAAGTAATTTATTTCCAATTTTTACAACAGATTTATCATCACTATATTTTGTAACTTGACCACCATATTCATATTCCAAATTATATTGTTTATTATCATAAGAAACATTATCATCTAAACTTTTTTTATTAAAAAAGAAATCTGTAACATCTCTAGTTTTTGTTTTATTTAATTCATTCATATAAATAGATGAATCAAAATTATTAGGATCATCAACATAATCATCAATAGCCGTTCTATATGCATTAACAACACTTGCCAAATAATACTCAGATTTCAATCTTCCTTCAATTTTGCAACTCGAAACACCTAAATCTAATATTTGTGGAATATCATTAATTAAACATAAATCTTTAGAAGACATTACATATGTTCCATTTTCATCTCCTTCAACAGGCATAATATTACCAGGATTATTAACTTCTTCAATATAAACATTATATTTCCATCTACAACTCTGTGCACAATCACCACAATTAGCACTTCTTCCAGACATATATTGACTTAAAAAACATCTTCCAGAATAAGCCCAACAAATAGCTCCATGAATAAACATCTCAGTTTCCAAATCATCTGGAATATTCTTTATTAAATTTCTAATATCTTCCTTATTCATTTCTCTTGAAAGTATTACTCTTTTAGCTCCATTTTTCTTCCAAAACTTCGCAGTATGTGCACTAAGTGTATTAGCCTGTGTACTAATATGAATATCAATATTAGGCGCAATTTCATGAATCATCTGAATAACACCACCATCAGCAGCAATAATTGCATCAACTTTAATTTGATCAAGCATTCTAATCTGCTTTTCCATAGCATCATACAAATCATCTGAAGCATAAATATTTAATGTAACATGTACTCTCTTTCCTATACTATGAGCATAATTAACTATTTTTTCAAGTTCTTCATCTGTTATAGGTGAACGTGATCTAAGTGACAAAGCTCCTGTTCCACAATATACAGCATCTGCACCATACATAAAAGCAACTTTTGCTTTTTCAAAAGACCCTGCCGGTGCCAATAATTCTGGTTTTTTTATCATTTCAACTCCTCCTCAATGATAGATTATATAATATATTAGTCCCTTTTTCAATAATATACCATTTAATCAAAACACTATACTCATTATTATTGAAAAATCAAGCATTTTGCCATATAATATAACAAATTAATAAACAAGGAAAAATAAAAAATGATACAAAAATATTTAAACAAATTAGAATATAATTTAATAATAGAAGAACTAATAAAAAATTGCCATACATTTATTGGAAAAGAAATTGCAAGTAAACTAGAACCATCTTCAAATATAGAAAAAGTAAAAAGAACATTAGAAGAAACAAGTGAAGCAACAAAACTATTTTCAAAATATGGATCTTTTCCAATTTCAGAAATAGACAATTTATCAATACCTTTAAAACAAATTGAAAGTTATATAAATTTATCTTCAAAAAATTTATTAAATTTTGCAGACACATTATCAATGTCAAAAGAATTAAAAAATTATCATCAAAATGTACAAGAACATTCAGAATACTTAAATAAATATTTTAACGACTTATATATAAATCAAGATATAGAACGAAAAATTCACACAAGTATATTATCAGAAGATACAATTTCTAATACAGCATCAGCAAAATTAAATCAAATTAGAAGAAATAAAAAAAATTTAGAATTAGATATTAAAAACACTCTAAATAAAATGATTCATTCAACAACATATTCTAAATACATGATGGATCCAATCGTAACAATTAGAAACAATAGATATGTAATTCCTATAAAAGAAGAATACCGTAATCAAGTAAAAGGTTTTATACATGACACATCAAGTAGTGGATCAACAGTATACATTGAACCAATGTCAGTATTCGAAATTAATAATTCAATAAACACATTAATCATCGAAGAACAACATGAAATAGAAAAAATATTATCAGAATTATCAAATTTACTATTTCCTATTTACGGATTTTTAAAACAAAACTTAAATATAATAGGTAAATTAGATTTCATAGCAGCTAAAGCACGTTATTCAATTGACAATAATTGTAATCAACCTGAAATCGGAAACTTCATAGAATTAAAAAACGCAAGACATCCATTAATTTCCAAAAATAAAGTAATTCCAATAAACATAGAAATAGGAAAAAAATATAGAACACTTGTAATAACAGGTCCAAATACTGGTGGTAAAACTGTAACATTAAAAACAGTTGGATTATTATCATTAATGGCACAATCAGGAATGCATATTCCAGTATCTGACAAAAGCACTATAAAAATATTTGATAATGTATTTGCAGACATAGGTGATGAACAAAGTATTGAACAATCATTAAGTACATTTTCATCACATATGACAACAATTGTCAATATTTTAGAAAACTTTACAATAGATAGTTTAATATTAGTTGATGAATTAGGTTCAGGAACAGATCCAATTGAAGGTGCAAACTTAGCAATAAGCCTATTAGAAAGATTTTATGAATATGGCGCATTTACTTTAGCAACAACACATTATCATGAAATAAAAAATTATTGCTTATCACATAATGGATTTGAAAATGCAAGTGCAGAATTCGATATTGAAAATATGCGCCCAACATACCATATATTAATGGGAATCCCAGGAAAAAGTAATGCTTTTGCAATAAGCCAAAAATTAGGAATTCCTATTGAAATAATAAATAGAGCAAATTCATTAATAAGTAAACCAGATACAGATATTGAAACATTAATAAAAGAAATTTATGATTCAAAAATAAAAATAGAAAATGAAAAAAAAGAAATTGAAAAAAATTTAAATCAAATTGAAACTCTAAGAAAATCTATTGAAAATGATGTAACAAATAAATTAAGAAACGAAAAACAAAAAATAGAAGAAGCAAGAAATGAAGCAAAACAAATCTTATTAGATGCAAAAGAAGAAGCAAATGAAATAATAGCAAAACTAAGTAAAATGCAACAAGCAGATTTAAAAAAGGCTGAACATTTAAGAAACAAATTAAATGAAAATATAAATAATTCAAAAGCGAAAGGCTTAGATTTAAGTATTCTACTTTCATTAAACAATAAATCTCCAGAAACACTAAATCAATCAATAAAAAATGGAAAAAAATCTAAAGTAAATATCAAAAATAATAAAGCCCAATCAATAAGATCTGAAATAAATGTAATTGGAGAAACAATAGCAATTGCAACTGAAATAATAGACCAATATTTAGATTCATGCTATATGGCAGGATTAAAGGAATGTCGAATAATTCATGGTAAAGGAACAGGAAAATTACGCCAAGGAATTCACCAATTTTTAAAAAATTCACGATATGTTGAAAATTTTTATACAGCAGGATTCTCAGATGGAAATATTGGTGCAACAATTGTAAAATTAAAATCAAAAAAATAGCGTTAAATTTTAACACTATTTTTTAACCAAGTAAATCAATCTTTTTATTAGTAAACAAATTCTTAACTTTATCAAAAAATGACAAATCATTATAATCTTTGATAATTCTACTATAACTTTCAATAATACCCCTTAAAGCTTTATTTTCTCTAGTCTTTCTAGATATCTCAGCTTCAAGCTGAGATATCTTGTTATCCTTTTTATCAATAAGATCTTTATTTAAATCCATTATCTCTTTCAAAAATTTATCTTTTTCATCACCAGAAACTTTTCCACTATTATTTTTCAATCTAATATTTTTTGAAATCAACTCATAATTTTTATTTGCATTCATAAAAGTCCTAATTTTATAAACTCTAAGAAGTAATTCTCGATTATTATAATATAATTTTTCAATATCAGCAATTGACAAATTAGCAATAATACCTGACTTGATACCTAAATAATAACTATCATCAACATCAACATCTTTAATTAATAAATACATATTTTCAATAATATGTTTACTAGACTTATCAATTTCCAAAATAAATTTTTCAATATCAGAATTTTCAATTTTAGAAAGATCATAATGATTATAAATACCGATCTTCAATTAAATAATAATAATCATTTTTCAATTTTTCAAGTTTATCAGAACAATACTCATATTCATCTAAAAATAAAATCTCATCAATACAATTTCTAAAAATCCTTTGTTCAACAAAATGATCTTTAAAAGTAAGAATATCATTAATTTTAAAATCATCACTTTTAACACTAAAAAATAACTTTCTAGAAAAAATTAATTTTTTTATTAAAATTCTTTTTATACCAAAATAACTATCAACATCTATTTTTAAATCATCCATTTTATCAATAACATTAAAAAATTCAATAATCTTAACATTCATATTATCAATAAAAACTTTATTAGAAATAAAATCATAATTTTTTAAAAATTCAACATCTAAAAACGAATCAATAATTTCTTTATTCATAAATTAATACTCCTTTTCAAAATCATCCAAAACATTATTCTCAAAATATTCATCAGCATCATCCAAATTTTCAAAAGTTTTCATTCCATCAGTATCATACTTTTTCCAAGTATTATTTGCAATATCATTAACAATTTGATTAATCTTTTTTCCATTATGTTTAAAATAAATCACATCATTAGAACTACAAACAGGCATAAATCCAACCTTCATAAAATTATATAAATTAGCATTTAATGATACTTTAATTTTATTTCCACCATTTTTTATTCCTGTTAATAAAATTGAGGAAATAACTTTATCTAAATCAACATCAGTCACCATTTTATCATTTTTAAAAAAATTAGCAATAAATCCATATTTATCTAGAGTCAAACCAGCAGATCCTAAATTAATCAAAAACATTCTCTCCTCATTAAATTTATCAACATCAAACTCATAATTAATATTATCCTTTTTATTAACTTTTTTAGCAAATTTAATAACATCATCAAAAATCTTTGGATTAAAAACTTCATTAACTTTAATTCCAGGAAAATCAATTAATGGCTTATCATTATTATAAACATCTTTTTTATCAAACAATCTATTATATCTAAGAATATTATTTTCAAGTACCTTTTCTAATAAAAAAATTTTTTCTTTTTTATTATTTTCACCATATAACTTCATTGAAAAAGAATTTTTATAAATATTTTGATTTTCAAACTTCTCATTCAATATATTTATAATATTACTATTACCGAAAAAAAGATATACTCTTTTCACCATCTAAATCATCTGCTTTAATAAGTATATTACTAAAATACATATCATTATAATTTCCCATTTTATAAAGTTTATTTAAAACTTCTCTTTGTGCTGCAACATCAGGTAAATCAATAATAACAAATCTTTTATCATAAACAAATGCATCATCAATACTTTTATTTGCAATATCAATATTATGCTTTTTTTGAATCTTATATATATCATTAACATTATTAATATTAGTAATAATTTCTCTTGAAAAACCCATAGCCTTTGGCAATTTAGAAATAGATTCTAATTCATCAACTCTATTAATCAATCTTTCAATTTCATTATTAGTAATACCAAGTTTATGTGCTTCATCAATCATTTTCGGAATACTCCCAACTTCATTAGCAGCAACCATTAATTCTAAAACACCAATTTTACCATCTAAAATCTCAGCAAGTCTTTCAATACTATTAATCTCTTTTCCAGATTTATTACTATTTTTTAAAATTCTAATACCAATATCCTTAGGCATTTTCTTAAATTCAACAGAATAAACTTCATCACCATTTTTTCTAAATTCGCCAATTTTAGTTAAAATATCACTTTCAATATTATTAAAATCAACAGTTTCATCAGTTCCTGTAATAATTAATTCATTATTATCATCATTACTATCTAAAATCATTTTTTGCATAATCAAAGATTTTGCATCATTATTTCTCAAAACAAACAACTTTTTCATCAGTATCTCCTATTTAAAATATTATACCAATAAAAAAATTTTTCAACAACAAGTATAATATTTTATACTTTAACAAAATAAAAAAAGTAGTATTAAAAAATACTACTAAAAATGGAGCGGGCACCGGGAATTGAACCCGGAACATCGGGTCGGAAGCACGAAATTTTACCATTAAACTATGCCCGCATCTATTTCCATTATAATATGTTTAAATTACAATTGTCAATCACATACTAAATTAAATCAGTATATGATATGTGTCAACTAAATGTAGACATTTTTTATCTACAAGATAAACCTTTAATATTATTTCCAAATTTACTTTATATTATTCAAACTATTACTAAAAATCATTTTTTAATAATTTATTCTCACTTACACTATCTTCTATTTATTTTATCCATTCTTCTGTACTTGTGTCTATTAGTATTGACATTTGCTCCATGATTTGTCTAAATCATTGCTTAAATAACTCTTTAATTTATTTAATTTGTTTACTGATTAATATTCT
>ERZ773197.394-NODE-394-length-34974-cov-16.561900_pt1 | contig 34974 bp, 27 predicted proteins | sample MGYA00580999_ERZ773197 | MGnify/ENA primary metagenome ERZ773197 (study PRJEB29015, sample SAMEA2738166) | human oral metagenome | biome: human oral; feature: human-associated habitat; material: saliva | place: China | collected 2185 ...
GCTGAGCGGCTTTCTTGGAAAGACAGACTGGTGGCAGAAGGTGCTAAGCGCAGTGCTATTGGTGTTTCTCTGCCTAGAGCTTGCGGGATTTCGGTTTTGATCAAACGCATTTGTGTGCAGGATATTGCAAAAGAGGAAGAGGGAAGCGGCAATCGCCGCTTCCCTCTCTCTGTTTTGTCTGCTTTTGCATGTTCTTATTCCCCGGGCGCCTGTCCCACGCTGGCTTTCTGTGCGGGGGTACTGACCTGAAGCGCCGGAACCTGCTCTATGGCGCTCCCGGTCTCCGCGGGCGGCGCTTTGAGCTCGGCCTGCTTTGCGCTGCCCGGTGCCCTGCCGACTTTTGCGCCGGCCGAAACGGTCAGCTGTTCATTCCGCGCGCCGCTATCGGGCACGGCTGCCTCGTGCATCGCGCCGCTGCCGTCTATGGTCCAATGTTTTGCCGCGTAGTCAAGCTCGGTATTGACCTGCATCGCGCCGTCTTTGCCGAGCGAGTAGAGCGTGCCGCCCACATCGGTGACGCCGGTCCGCATCGCACCGTCGGGTCCGAGATAGTACCAACTGCCGCCTATTTTCTGCCAGCCGTTTTGCATGACGCCGTTCGTATCAAAGTAATACCACTTCCCGTCCGTCTGCACCCAGCCGGTCTTCATGGCGCCGCTGCCGTTTAAGTAGTACCAGTTGCCGCCAAGCTGCTGCCAGCCGTTTTGCATGACGCCGTCCTGCCCGAAGTAGTACCAGTTGTTGTCAAGCTTTTGCCAGCCGGTCTTGCTGTCACCGCCCTGGCCGAGGTAGTACCACTTGCCGTCAAGCTTCTGCCAGCCGGTCAGCATCTTCCCGTCCGGCCCGAAATAGTAGCGGAGATTGTCGATTGCCTGCCAGCCCTTCTCCGTGACGCCGTCGTCGCCGAGGAAGTACCAGTTGCCCTCCAGCATGAGCCAGCGGGTCTGCATCGAGCCGTCGAGGTTCAGGTAGTAGAGGCTGCCGCTGTCATCGAGCCAGCCGGTCTGCATGGTGCCGTCCGGCGCGGCGTAGTAGAACTTGCCGCCGTCGGAAATCCAGCCGATTTCGAGGGCGCCGCTCTCGGAAAAGTGATACCACTTGCCGTCAATCTGCCGCCAGCCGAGCCGCATTTTGCCGCTCGACGGCTCAAAGTAGCGCTTGGAACCATCGACCTCTTTAAAGCCGCCGGTGTAAATCGTGCCGTCGTCCTGCAGATAGTAGGAGTCCTTGCCGTCGAAAATCAGCGCGTTCTTTTGCATGCGGTAGTTCTCGTAGTAGTACCAGACGCCGTCAAACTTTTTCCAGCTGTTCGGCGGAATCTTGTCCGAGAAGTCGACAAACTGGAGGTCAATGTCCACATTGCCCTGCACGCCTGCGACCGCGCCGGATTCCGTGCCCTGCCACATCGCGGGGCGGTCGTACTTCGGCGTCCGCTCGTAGGCGGCGACCCAGACCGGGTACTGCGAGAGCGAGGGCATGTCGAGCTTGTTCTGAATCCAGTAGTCGTTCGCGTAGAGAATCGGATAGTAACCGGCGTCGCTGATTTTCTTGCAGAAGGCGTGTACAATCGCCGAAATCTGCGCTTTCGGAAGCGAGCCGAGCGTTTTCTCATTTTCCGCGTCAAAGGCAATCGGGTAGGAAATCGGATAGTCCTTGACGAGCTTCAAAATGAAGTCCGCCTCCTGCTCGGCCTCTTCGGGCGTGGTCGCGTAGGAGTAGATGTAGGCGCCGATTTTGACACCGGCTTTGACGGCCTGCTCGGCGTTTTCGCGAAACTTCGGATCGGTGTCCCCTTTGTAGCGGGTGCCGAGCATCACAAAGTCCACATCATCCGTGCGCGCCCGGTCCCAGTCAATGTCGCCCTGCCAGTGACTCACATCCACGCCGCGGTGCAGCACGCCGTCAATCGTGGAGCTTCCGTCAAAGAGGCGATACGTACCGCCGCTCTGGCGGCTCAGTTTTGCATTCCCGGCGCCGTAAGAGCTCAGGCAGAGAGAAAAGAAACAGATAAGACTGAGTGCTGCGGCGGTGAGCTGCTTCCCCTTTCTTCGCATGGCAGGCCTCAGTTATTCTTCTTGACGCCGGGGCCTGTGGTCTTGTCGCTCGGGAGTCCCTTCTTGCCGTTCGAAGCGCCGCTCTTCGTGTCGCTGCTCGCGGTCTCGGCCTCCTGTTTCGGCTCCTTGTAAAGGCTCACCTCGGTTGCCGGAACGCTCTCGTTCCCGGTGTAAGCGCCGTTGCCGTCGAAGGTATAGCTCACGCCGTTTAGGGTGAGGGTCGTGTTGCTGACCATCTTTCCGTCGGTGCCGAGATAGTAGTAGTGGTCGTTCACATGAATCCAGCCTGTCATCATGTGGCCGTTTGCGTCAAAGAACATCCACGCGTTGTTGATCTGCTTCCAGTTGTGAACCATCTTGCCGCTCTCGGGATCCATGTAGTAGCGGTTGGTGCCGTCGGAGAGCCAGCCGGTCTTCATCTTGCCGTCCTGGCCGAAGTAGTAGTAGATGCCCTCGACCTGCTGCCAGCCGGTCTTCATCTTGCCGTCGGTGCCCATCCAGTACCAGTCGTTGCCGATCTTCATCCACTTGAACGCACAGCGGCCGTCCGCCTTGAAGTAGTACCAGTTGCCGCTCATGTTGCGCCAGCCCACGGCGAGCTCGCCGGAGCCGCGCATAAAGAAGTAGTTCTCGCCGACCTTGAGCCAGTTCTCCTGCACGAGGACGCCGTCCTCGAGGCAGTAGTACCACTTGCCCTCATCCTTGATCCAGCCGGTCTGCATGAGGCCGTCGCTGCTGAAGTAGTACCACTTGCCGTCAATCTTCTTGAAGCCCTTCAGCATGACGCCGCTCGAAGTATCCATGTAGTAGTAGCCGTCCTTGGTCTGAATCCAGCCCTTATGGCGGTTGCCGTCGTTGTCGTAGTAGACCCAGTTGCCGTTCTCGGAAGTCCAGCCGCTCGCCGCAAAGCTGTTCATGGTCGGCGTGAGCGCAAGCGCTGCGAGGAGCGCCGCAGCCGCAAGATATTTTTTCTTCATGAAAAAGTCCTCCTTTTTGTGTGCTTCGAACTTATCTGTTTCATTGTAGCAGATATTTGAAGTGCGAGAAAGCTTCCGCGCGGTAAGAATCCTTACAGTTGCTTTACTCTTCAATTAATTCAAGGGGTTGTCCGCGCCGCCCGCCCGCGCGGCGAAGCGCCGGTAGCCCTCTTTTGCGTAGCGGTACTGTGTGAGGGGATAGGTGCCGAACGAGACGCCGAGCGCCTCTTTGTAGACAGCCCAGAGCGCCCAGAGGAAGCCACCGAGCGCCATGTAGGCGGTCACAAGCTGCTCGGCCCTGTCCCGCGGCACATCGGTGTCGCCGTAGTAGTCGAGGAGACGGAAGGCGTAGTCGAAATCCTGTTCCGCGTAGATGGTCGCCATCGCAAAATCAATCAGCGGGTCCGCCATGCCGGCGTACTCCCAGTCGATGAGCTTGATGCCCTCCCCGGTAAAAAGAAAGTTCGCGTAGACGGGGTCGATATGGGAGAGGGTCTCCGGACGCTGTAAGCTGTGAATCCAAGCGAGCAGGCGGTTCATTTTTTCGCGGACCTCGGCGTAGTCGAGAAACGGAATCTCGCCTTTTTCGAGGCAGAGGGACTCGTAAAAGGCGATGCGCTCACCGAGGTCAAAGCGCTGGGACACGCGGCAGGGAGCCTCGTGCAGTTTCTTCAGGACCGCCATGCAGGCGCGGAGATCCGCCTCGGAATCGGGATCGGCTGTCCGCGCATTTTCATAGTAGACCGAGATTTTATAGCCGTTGTCCGGATTAAAATAAATCAGCTCTTCGGCGAGGTGAAGCGGTGCAATCGCGCGGTAGCACTCGCCCTCGGCCTTTCTGTCGATGAGTTGCGCCGTGCCTTCGCCCGGAATGCGGCAGATGTAGGCCTTGCCCTTGACCCGGAATAAGAAGGAGCGGTTTGTCATACCCGCTTTCAGGCACTCGATGCCGGTAATCTCGGACTCCGGGACTTTTAGCACCTCGGCAATCAGCGCCATGGCCCTGCTGTCGGAGTGGTCGCGATAGGAGGCGTCGAAGGCGCGGAGTTCTTCGAGATTTTCAAATTCATAGATGATGCCGTCCGGCTGCAAATTCACACTGAGCGGCGGCGCCTTTTTTGCGGCGAGGAGATCGAGATATACATTTTCCCAGTAGTACTGCTCCTTGCCGGGCGTATGATAGGCTTCTTTCAGGGCGGGAAGCAGCGCTATGCTAAATTCGCGGGACAGGTAAACCGGCCCGTACATCACATCGGCGTCCCGGCCGCCGATTTCGACCGAAGTGATGAGGTCTTTCTTATTATAGTGCAGTACCCACTCCCGGGTTTCGCCGTCTGCGTGAACCGCCGCGTACCAGCTGCCGGGTTCGTAGGTGTGGAACAAATTCTCCCGCATCCAGTTGTCGGAAGAGAGGAGATACATGTTTCGCCCCTCAAAGAGAGAGGCTGCGCGGTAGACCGAGGAGATATTGTTCATCGTCGAATAGTCGGGGTTATAGAGGAGCTTCACGCCGTACTTGTCGATCAGATACTCAAAGGCCTCTTTTAAGTAGCCGACCACGAGGGTGATGTCGGTGATGCCGACTTCGTGCAGCTGGCGAAGCTGCCGCTCGATCATGCGCTCGCCGTTTACCTTGAGGAGTCCCTTCGGGCGCTCGTAGGTCAGCGGCACAAAGCGGGAGCCGAAACCCGCCGCGAGAATCACCGCGCCGTCCACGCGGTAGGGCGCGAGGTAGGCAAAACCGGCCTCCGTGAGCTGCTGTCCGGACGCCGCCGTCTCCGACAAAAGTCCCTTTTCCTTTGCCTCGGCGCAGAGCGCGTTGACGCTGCCGAGAGAACTTCGCAGGCGGGACGCCAGGGCGCGCTGGGTCAGGTCAGGTTCGGCCGCGAGTTCCCGGAGTAGAAAAGCAAGTTTATCCATGGAATCATCTCCTTTACACAATGAGAAAGTGTTCATCCGAAACGAAAATTCAAAATATATGAACAGTATAGCAGAGTGCGCGGAAAGTGGGTAGCGGAGCGTGCATAGCAGGGCAGAGAAAAAGGCTTTTTATGCAGGTGGAGAAAAAAAGAAAAGAAGACTTGACTGCGGGGGCTTTTCCACTGCTTTCGGGGGTGAAAGGTAGAATTGTACCGATATAAATACAAAAATGCGGGAAAAGCTTATCTTCGTAATATTTCTGTAAGGAAATAGCCAGAGAAAAGCTATAGATATTTTACGAGACTAGGTCTATACTGTGTCCTGTAAGCAAGAGAGAAACCGCTGGGCGGTATTTGCAAGTTGATTTTTACGCCAAAGCGCGGTAAAATCTCTTCGTACGCAATTAGGGATTTCAGTGGTTTCAAAACAACAGTGAAAAGGAGAGTGCATTTATTATGAGAAAGCAGACCAAAATTGCTGCAATCGTTTCCGCAGCGGCGCTTCTTGCGATCGGTGCATCCATGACTTCTTTCGCAGCTACCGGCTGGCAGGAAGAGGACGGAACTTGGGTGTACTACAACAGAGCAGGTGAGAAGGTTGCAAACAGCTGGGAGTACTCCGGCGACAACCGTTTCTACCTCGATGATGCAGGCAACATGGCTACCGACAGCCTGATCGAGGACAACGACGATTACTACTATGTCGATGCAAACGGCGCAATGGTTCGCAACCGTTGGGTCGCAATCGACAACGAGGAAGCTGGCGAGGAGAACCAGCCGGATGTTTGGTGGTACTACTTCCAGGCAAACGGCAAGGCTTACAAGAACACCCACGCTTCGGGCAACCTCTTCAAGAAGGTCATCAACGGCAAGACCTATGCCTTCGATGAGGACGGCAAGATGCAGTACGGCTGGGTCAAGAAGGAAGACGGCGTCACGGACTACGATGACAACGCTTACCAGGAGTGCGACTACTACTTCGGCGACGAGAACGACGGTGCAATGAGCATCGGCTGGAGAGAGATTGCACTGACCGATGTCGCAGATGCTGAGACCGAGCAGCCGGGTGATTCCTACTGGGATTCCGACCAGGTTCGCTGGTTCTACTTCAAGTCCTCGGGCATGAAGCAGAAAGACAGCACCAACAAGACCATCAACGGCAGAAAGTACGGCTTTGATCAGTACGGCCGCATGATTGCCGACTGGCACTCTGCTACGGCAAATGATGCTGACAACCAGCTGAGCAGAAGAGGTTCCAGCAACAATGCTACTGTAGATGCAACCAAGGACTACGCGAGAGAGTTCATGTACTTCTCCTCTCCGGAGGACGGCGCTCGCTTCACCAAGGGCTGGTTCAAGGTGGTTCCGGGTTATTACCTCAACTACAAGGACTACGATGACGGCAATGACAGATGGTACTATGCAAACGGCGACGGCAAGATTGCTGCCGGCGAGATCAAGGCCATCAAGGGCAAGAAGTACGCGTTCGACCTCAAGGGCGGCATGATTTCCGGCCTCGCTCTGCTCCGCACCAACGGCAGAGAGATTTCCGAGTACGCTGACAGCGACGGCAAGTATGACAGCGTGGACTCCTTCGAGACAACGGCTAGAGGCCTGAACAACGACTGGGGCTTCTACTACTTCTCGGACAACGAGGATAAGGACGGCTCCATGAAGACCGGCAACCAGAGAATTACGCTGGATGGCACGAGCTACACCTTCAGCTTCAGAAAGGGCGGCACCAGAAAGGGCCAGGGTATCAACGGCCTGAACGAGAAGAAGTACTACCTCGGCGGCATGCTGATGACGGCTGACGCTGATACCAAGATTGAGCTTCTCAACACGAACACGCTCGAGAAAGTCACGGTTGATAAGTTTATCCGCACCAACGGTCTTGTCAGCAAGGATGTGACCACGGGCAGAGTTGGCCAGGCAAACAAGGGCGATGTTGTCTACACGTACGGAACTACCGGCGCGGCTGCTAGCGGCCTTGACCTCACGAGCCTTACGGCTGACTATGTTGTCGTCAATGTCTCCGGTAATGTCGTGAAGAGCGGCTCCAAGGTTGACGGCGACGGCTACAAGGTTGTGCTTGACGGCAACAACAGAGTCAAGCAGATCATCACTTCCTACTAATTTCAGTAGCAGTCAGTTTCAGTATCATCATTTCGAAATGAAATACTAATTGCGGCAGCAGGAGGGCAGAAATGCCCTCCTGTTTTGCTGTCGTAAAAACAGTGAAGTTTCTGTGAGCGGAAGCTTGCAAAACTCTTACGAAACAGAGAAGAGGTCTTACAATCTCTGAAACTCCCTTGCCTTTTTGGGGGGAGCTTCGCTATAATGCGGACAGTGCCGGAAAAGTTCCGGCGGAACGGAGGTAAGAAATGATGAGAAAATTATTTGCAGTCGCAGCCGCTTCGGCGCTGACCCTTGCGATGAGTACCACGGCATTTGCGGCAGGCTGGAAGCAGGACAAGACAGGACAGTGGCGCTACATGACGAGTGACAGCACCTGGCTCACGAGCACCACGACGCCGGACGGCTACCAGGTCGATGTGAACGGCTACTGGAACGGTCAGCCGAGCACCAAGGCAGCGCAGCAGGCGAGCGGCAATGCGCTGGACCAGGGCGAGAGTGCGGTCTCGCAGTACAAGGTGAACGGCAACCGTATCTTTAAGATCACCGAGGCGAGCCTTGACGAGGCTTCGAACAGCTATCAGATCAAGGTGGATCTCTTTGACACGGCGTTCAAGACGAACGATGAGATCAAGGCGATCAAGAAGGGGGATACCGTAGAGCTCCCGGGCGTCGGCAAACTGACCGCCGAGAACAATGCGGGCCGCGGTGTGCTCCGTGCATCGACTGCGCCGAAGAAGGATGGCACGACGCCGAAGGAGTCCGGCTACTCGGTGCGCCTTACGGATGCGGCGGGCAATCACTACATGCTTTCGGCGCAGCGCCTCCGCAAGACCAATGCGGATAACTCAACCTCGGAAGTGATTTTGCGCCCGGTCGCGACCGGCATTGCACTCACGCTTCCGACCTACAGAAGCTCGCAGCGCGTGAACGGCACGAGCCACTACAGCTCCACGAAGAAGATGATCGAGAACAAGATGATGTTCGAGGCGACGCTGAAGGGCAGCGAGATCACCGAGCTGAAGGACACGGTCTACAACTACGACACGACCACGACGCCGGTGTACAGTGCGGACGCAGGACACGGTCACCTCGCGAATAAGGACGAGTACTAAAGCGATGGAAGCGGACCGGGAGTACGGCAAAGTTCTGCGAAAGAAGCGGGAGCTCGCTTACGAGGGCACGATTCTAAAGGTGTACCGCGACCTGGTGGTTGCAAACGGCAGAGAAGAAAGCTGGGACTTTATTCACCACGACGGCGCCGCCGCCGTGGTGCCGGTGCTCCCGGACGGGCGCATCCTGATGGTGCGGCAGTACCGGAATGCGCTGGACCGCTTTACCCTGGAACTGCCGGCCGGCAAGGTGGACAGTCCCGAAGAGCCGCGCGTGCTCTGCGCTTTCCGTGAACTTTCGGAAGAGACCGGTATGCGGGCGGAGAGTCCCGAGGCGCTTGAATTTCTGCTGCGGATTGACACGACCGTCGCTTTCTGCGACGAGGAGATTGACATTTTTGTCGCGCGAAATCTCCTGCCGGGGGAACAGCATTTGGATCCCGACGAGGTGATCGATGTGAAAGCCTATGAGCTTTCGGAACTCCTCGCGCGGATTGACCGCGGCGAGATTCGGGACGCGAAGACGGTCGCCGGGCTCACGGCCTATGCGCTGCGGTGCTTGCGGAAAAACGAAGCTTAAAAAAATGAATCCGCGTTCTCTGCGGACAAATCAAACAAAAGCGCAAGATATGAGGTTTACATAAAGAAAATGCCCATATTTTGAAGCGGGACAGACAAACCGCGCGACAGCCGCTTTCCGGCGGCTGTCGCGCGGTTTGCTTTTTGGGTTCCGTACCGCTATACTGGTGTGACCAATGAGGGTGAGGGGGCGATCGGAATGGAAGAAGCGTTGCGGGCATTTTTGCGCGCGCTCCGGGAAGAGCGGCACATGGCAGAGAATACACTGCTCTCCTATGAGCGGGATTTGAAAAAATTATTTGCGTGGTTTCGGCAGGAAGGGGTCACTTCGCTCGCGACAGTCAGCGAGCTCAGACTGAATTCCTATCTGCTCTGGCTCGAGCGGGAGGGCTTTTCGGCGGCGACCATTAACCGCGCGGCGGCTTCCATCCGCGCTTTTTTTGCGTATGAGACGGCGGGCGGGCGCTATCTCACGTCCCCGGCGGAGGGATTGCGCTGCATGCGGCAGGAACACCGGGATCCCTATATTCTCGAGGAGGAGGAGATTCAGAGTTTTCTCCGCGAGACCGAGGGGAGCAGCGCAAAGCAGCTCCGCGACCGCGCGATGCTCGGGCTGCTCTGTGCGACGGGACTCCGCGTCTCCGAACTCATCTCGCTGAAGACCGGTGATGTGGATGTACAGCTTGGCTATGTGCGTCAGCAGTCGAGAGGGCGGGAGCGCGTGGTCTCGTTTGACGAGGAGCTTCGGCAGGCGCTCTGTCTGTACCTTGAGTCCGGGCGGCCGCTGCTCTTAAAGGCCGCAGAAGAAGAGCATCTCTTTTTTAACCTGAGCGGCGGCGCGCTGAGCCGCCAGGGCGTCTGGAAGATGATACGCGCCTACGGACAGAAGGCGGGCATTGCGGGCGAGGTGACGCCCCAGTCCTTAAAGAACAGCTATGCCGTGCACCGCATGCTCCGCGAGAGTCGCGCGGCAAAGCAGAGAGCCGTGAGAGCGCGGAGCGGGAGCAAGCGATGAAATTTGAACTGCACAGTGAGTTTCAGCCGACGGGCGACCAGCCGAAGGCCATACAAGAACTGGTCGACGGTTTTCGCGCAGGCAACCAGTTCGAGACCCTGGTCGGCGTGACGGGCTCGGGCAAGACCTTTACGATGGCAAATGTGATTCAGGAGTTGCAGAAGCCGACGCTCATCATCTCCCACAACAAGACGCTCGCGGCGCAGCTCTACAGCGAGATGAAGGAGTTCTTCCCGAACAACGCGGTCGAGTACTTTGTCTCCTACTACGACTACTATCAGCCGGAGGCCTATGTGCCGCAGACCGATACCTACATCGAGAAGGACGCCGCAACAAATGAGGAGATAGACCGGCTCCGGAATTCGGCGACGAGCGCGCTCCTCGAGCGGGAGGATGTGATTGTGGTCGCGAGTGTCTCCTGCATCTACGGTCTCGGCAGCCCGACGGACTATAAGAACATGATGGTGAGTCTCAGGCCGGGGCAGGAGAAGGACAGAGATGAGGTCATTGCGGAGCTCATCAACATTCAGTACAACCGGAGCGACCTCGACTTCCACCGCGGCACCTTCCGCGTGCGCGGCGATGTGATTGAGATTTTTCCGGCGGATCAGGATAAGCTCGCCTACCGGATTGAGTTCTTCGGCGATGAGATTGACAAGATCACCGAGACGGATGTGCTGACCGGCAATCCGCTCGCGGAAGTCCTGCACATTTCGATTTACCCGGCGAACCACTATGTGGTGCCGCGCGAGAAAATCGAGCGGGCGGCGCGGGAAATTCTCGCCGAATGCGAGGATTATGTGAAGCTCTTAAAGAGCGAGGACAAGCTCCTCGAGGCACAGCGCATTGAAGAGCGGACACACTACGATGTCGAGATGCTCCGGGAAACCGGTTTTTGCTCCGGCATTGAAAACTATACGCGCTTTCTGACCGAACAGAAGCCGGGCGAGCCGCCGTTTACCTTGATAGACTATTTTCCGAAGGATTTTCTCACGATTGTCGACGAGAGCCATATCACAATTCCGCAGATCGGCGGCATGTTTAACGGCAACTTTGCGCGAAAATCGACGCTCGTGAAGTACGGCTTCCGCCTGCCGAGTTCTATGGACAACCGCCCGCTGAACTTTGCGGAGTTCGAAGAGCGTATGAATCAGATGCTCTTTGTCTCGGCGACGCCGAACCGCTATGAGGCAGAGCACGAGCTGCTCCGCGCGGAACAGCTGATACGCCCGACCGGTCTTCTGGACCCTGAGATTTCGGTGCGCCCGGTCGAGGGACAGATTGACGATTTGCTCTGTGAGATCAACAAAGAGATCGAGAAGAAGAATAAGATTCTGGTGACGACGCTCACCAAGCGCATGGCCGAGGATCTGACGACCTATCTCCGAGAGGTCGGCATCCGCGTTCGCTACCTGCACTCGGATATCGATACTCTGGAGCGCGCGCAGATTATCCGCGCCATGCGCCTCGACGAGTTCGATGTGCTGGTCGGCATCAACCTGCTCCGCGAGGGGCTGGACATCCCGGAAATTTCTCTGGTCGCAATCCTCGACGCGGACAAGGAAGGCTTCCTTCGCTCGGAGACCTCGCTGGTGCAGACCGTAGGCCGCGCCGCGAGAAATGCCGAGGGCCGTGTGATTATGTATGCCGACAATATGACGGACTCCATGCGCCGCGCCATTTCGGAGACGGAGCGCCGCCGCACGGTGCAGGAGGCCTACAACAAGGCGCACGGCATTACGCCGACCACAATCAAAAAGGCAGTTCGCGACGTGATTATGCTGACCAAGGCGGTCATTGCGGACGAGAAGACCTGGGAGAAAGATCCGGAGTCGATGAGCGACGCAGAGCTTCGCCGCCTCTCGAAGGAACTCGAGAAGAAGATGCGTCAGGCGGCGGCCGAGCTCAACTTCGAGGAGGCAGCGCGACTCCGCGACCGCATGGGAGAGGTGCTGCGCCTCCGCAGCGACCCCGAGAGCCGCGAGAAGGCGGCGGAGGTGCAGCGCGCCGTCGCGGTGCGCTACGAGAAACCGGCGGAACACAAGCGGAACAAGCGGGAATAAAAGATGGCCTTGCTCTCCGGCGCAAAACAAGGTATAGTAGTAAGGTATTTTGTGTTTGTAGCGCAGCTGGATAGCGCGTCAGACTCCGACTCTGAAGGTCGCGGGTTCGAATCCCGCCAGACACAGACCTTGGAGAAGCCCCGAAACGGGCTTCTCTTTTTTTGCGCGAATTTTGCCGGGCGGTGTGAAGCGGCGGGCGATACAAGGCATTTTTGGAGTTATAGGACAAAAAGAGTTGGTAAAAAGTGCTTCAAACCCCTGATACACAAGGCTTTTCGCTGCTTACATCTTCGGTGAAACAAAGAGACGAATAAGAGCGGCTTTCCGGTGACGCTATATGCACTCACCAGAGCCGCTTTCTGCAAAGGAACTGTTAAAGGTAATGCCGACAGATGGAAGTATTGCAGAGATATACAAAAGACTCTCGCAACAGAAAAAGGCGGAGAGTTCAATCCCGATGTGGGGTGATGCAACCGTATGGAATGAACTCCATAGGACAACTCCCTACCCCGAACTCTGGAGCTAGCACCAACTCTTTTTGTCCGCTTAGCCCATTTTTGCCGTGTACGGTTTCCCGGCAACGGTATGCCGGGAGAAGGAGACAAGGAAGCAAAAAGCGCTGTTCCTGCGGCAGACCTTGTGGGAGAGGCAGTGTGAAGCGGCGGGCGGCGCGGAGCGACCGGCCGAAAATTGCGGACTGGAGTCTGTTTTGGAATCATGGTAAAATAGGTGAATTACAACGGAGGTTAAACGAGTGCGATACGAAAAGGATAGAAAGATATTTGGGGTCGATGAGCTCACGCTGCAGCGTTTTGGGCGCTTTCTCCTGCTGCCGCTTGCGGCGCTCATCCTGATTCTCGTGATTCTCGCGCTGGATCACAAAAAGACGGCAAAGCCGAAAGCGGAAAAGGCCGGCAAGAGCGGCTACAATTATGCGGCCGCCGCGCCCGAGAAGTGCACGGACGACGCAGTCAACACGCTTGTGCAGGACTACCTGACCGCGCGCTCCCAGGGCGATGCGGAGGAGTTGTACCGCGTCTTCGGCATGAGCGGGCAGGAACTGCCGACCGCCCTGCAGGAGCAGATGGCGGCAGAGAAGAAGCTTTACGACGCGTTCGAGAACACAATCACCTATGTGATTCCGGGCGTCGAGCCGGGAAGCTACATCGCCTACATCGAGAGCCAGGCGTGGTTCAAAAAGATTCAGACGCCGGCGCCCGTGCTGCTGCGCGCTTACATTGTGAGCACCGGTGACGGGCTGCAGATGAAGCCGGACGAGGCATTGTCGGAGGCGGAGCGGGCGGCAATCAAGGCGGCTGAGGGCAGCGAGGCGGTCAAGAAGATGAACAATGACTACCGGACGGCGCTCGCAAAGGCGATTGTGAGCGACGCAAAACTCGGCTCGCTCTATCAGAAACTCCGCGCGGGCGGCAGCGCGGCCGCAGCCGCGGAGGAGACAACCGAGGAGAGCACGGAGGCGGTGACCGATGCGGTCATCGAAATTCCGGGCACGAGCGCGGCGGAAACGAGCGCGGCAGAGACCACAGCGGCGACAGAGACCCCGGCGGCTTCGGAAGGGACGGAAGGCTGATGGAGTTAAAAGATTTTTACTACGAGTTGCCGGAGGAACTGATTGCGCAGGACCCGCTCGAGGACAGAGCTTCCTCGCGGCTCATGGTGCTGCACCGGGAGAGCGGCGAGATTGAGCACAGGCATTTCCGGGACATTGCGGCGTACCTGAAGCCCGGCGACTGCCTGGTCTTAAACGACACGAAGGTGATTCCGGCGCGCCTCATCGGTGAGAAAGTCGGCACCGGCGCGAAGATCGAAGTGCTGCTTCTCACGCGAAAAGAGGACAGAACCTGGGAGACTCTCGTGAAGCCCGGCAGAAAGTGCCCAATCGGCACAAAGATCAGCTTCGGCGAGGGGAAACTCATCGGCGAAATTGTGGGGCAGACCGAGGACGGCAACCGCTTTGTGCGCTTCTCCTACGAGGGGGTCTTTGAGGAGATTCTCGACGAGCTCGGACAGATGCCCCTGCCGCCCTACATCCACCATCAGTTAAAGGACAAGAACCGCTACCAGACGGTCTACGCGGCGCACGAGGGCAGTGCGGCGGCGCCGACCGCGGGGCTTCATTTTACCGAGGCTCTCTTAAAGAGTCTTGAGGAGAAGGGCGTTATCATTGCCCGCATCACCCTCCATGTGGGACTCGGCACCTTCCGTCCGGTCAAGGAGCAGGATATTCTGAAACACCACATGCACGAGGAGTTCTATGTGGTGAGCGAGGAAGCCGCAGAGACCGTGAATCGCGCAAAGGCGGCGGGCGGCCGCATTGTGTGTGTCGGCACGACGAGCTGCCGTACGCTTGAATCCGCGGCGAATGAGGACGGAACGCTCCGGGCCGAGAGCGGTTACACCAAAATTTTTATTTACCCGGGCTACCGCTTCCGCATTCTGGACTGCCTGATTACCAATTTCCACCTCCCCGAGTCAACGCTGATCATGCTGGTCAGCGCGCTCGCCGGGAGAGAGAAGATTTTAAATGCCTACCGCGAGGCCGTGAAGGAGCGCTACCGCTTCTTCAGCTTCGGGGATGCGATGTTCATCGAGTGAGTTAAACTTTCGATATTGTCAAAGGACCTGGGCGTTTGCCCCGGTCCTTTGCTTATTTTCGGACAGGGAGCGCTAAACTTGACTGGAAGGGACAGCTTTGCCTATAATTATAAGTTACAGCGGCATAAGAGCGGCGCAAAGCAGCGCCGGAGGGGGAGAACAGTGAATCAGAGCGAGGGAATGCGCATCAACAAATTCTTGAGTGCGGCGGGTGTCTGCTCGCGCCGGGAGGCCGACCGGCTCATTGCGGCGGGCAAGGTGACGGTCGCGGGAGAAACGGCGGAACTCGGGACGCTGGTCTCTGCCGGCATGGAAGTGAAGGTGAACGGCAGGCGGGTCGGCGCGGTCGAGGAACTGGCGTCCAAAAAGAAGGTTCTGCTTGCGGTCAATAAGCCGGTCGGCGTGGTCTGCACGACGACGGACAACGACCGCGCGCCGAATATTGTGGAGTTAATCGACTACCCGGAGCGTGTTTATCCGATCGGGCGGCTCGACAAGGACTCGGAGGGACTTTTGCTACTCACGAACCAGGGCGAACTCGTGAATCAGATTCTCCGCTGCGAGAATGGCCACGAGAAGGAGTACATTGTCCGGGTCGACAAGGCGCTGACGCCGGCCTTTCTGGAGAAACTAAGGCGCGGCGTGCACCTCGAGGAACTGCAGGTCACAACGCTGCCCTGCAAGGCAGAGGCGCGCGACAAGACGAGTTTTTCGATTGTTCTGACGCAGGGCTTAAACCGGCAGATTCGCCGCATGTGCGAGGCCTGCGGCTATCATGTGATCGGCTTAAAGCGCATCCGCATCATGAATATCACCCTCCGCAATCTCCACAGCGGCGCGTTCCGGAATGTGACGGCGGCCGAGCAGAAGACCTTATTGTCCCTGCTCGAAGAGAAGCCGAAGGCACTCCTCGGCAGGAGCGCGAAAACAGCCCGCACGGAAGCGCGGCGAAAGAAGAATTATGCGGCGCGGCAAAAGGCGTATTTTCAGCGCAGAGAAAGAGAGGGCGGGGCATGGAAGAGAGAAAAGTAAGAGAAGAGATGCAGGCGTTAATCGATCGCTTGCTCCCCGCGGCGCGCGCCTATTACCAGGAGAGCCGCGAGCTCATGAGTAACTTTGAGTACGACAGCGCCTACGACCGCCTGCAAAAACTCGAAGAGGAGAGCGGCATTGTGCTCTCAGGCTCGCCGACGCAGCGCGTCGGCTATGAGGTGGTCTCGTCGCTCCCGAAAATCACGCACGAAAAGCCGATGCTCTCTCTCGATAAGACAAAGAGCGTGGACGAGCTGATTGCCTGGCTCGGTGCAGAGAAGGCCCTGCTCTCCTGGAAGATGGACGGCCTCACGATTGTGCTCCGCTACCGGAACGGCGAACTCTACCAGGCGGTGACGCGCGGCAACGGCTACATCGGCGAACTCGTGACCAACAATGTGCGCGCGTTCCGCAATGTGCCGCTCCGCATTCCCTATCAGGGGGAGCTCCTGCTCCGCGGCGAAGCGCTGATGCGCTATTCGGACTTCGACCGGATTAACCGCGAATTGCCGGACACCGATGCCAAGTACAAGAACCCGCGCAATCTCTGCACGGGCACGGTGCGCCAGCTGGACCCCGCAGTGACGGCCGCACGCGGCGTCTACTTCCATGCCTTCTCCCTGGTGGAGGCGGAGGGGGTCGATTTCAACAATTCACGCGCCGCGCAGTTTGCGTGGCTCCGGGATCAGGGATTCGAGGTCGTCGAATTTGAGACAGTGACGTCCGACACGCTCCGGGAGGCCGTGGCGCGCTTTGAGGCGAAGATTCCGGAGAACGATTTTCCGTCGGACGGACTGGTGCTCTTGCTCGACGACATTGCCTACGGCGACTCGCTCGGCAGAACGGCAAAGTTCCCGCGGAATGCGATTGCGTTCAAGTGGCAGGATGAGCAGGCGGAGACGGTGCTCCGCGAAATCGAGTGGAGTCCCTCGCGGACGGGGCTCATTAACCCGGTTGCGATCTTTGACCCGGTGGATCTTGAGGGTACCGAAGTGCGGCGCGCGAGCGTCCACAATGTGAGTGTGCTGCGCAGTCTGAAACTGGGCCTCGGCGACCACATCCTGGTCTACAAGGCGAATATGATTATCCCGCAGATTGCGGAAAATTTAACAAAGAGCGACACGGCAGAGCCGCCCGCGCACTGCCCGGTCTGCGGCACGGCGACGGAACGCCGCAAGGAAAACGACGCCGAGACCCTCTACTGTGTAAATCCGGACTGCGCGATTAAGCGCGTGAAGCGCTTTGCGCTGATGACAAGCCGCGACGCCTTTCATATCGACGGGCTCTCGGAGACCACACTCGAGAAACTGATTCAGGAGGGCTTCATCCACCGCTACGCGGATCTCTTTCACTTAAAGCGCGCGGAGGCCGCGATTGCGGCGATGAAAGGCTTCGGCGAGACTTCGGCGGCAAAACTGATCGAGGCGGCCGAGAAGGCGCGGCACTTGCCCCTGTCTCGCTTTGTCTACGGACTCGGGATTCCGGGCGTCGGCGTGCAGAATGCCAAGGTGCTTGCGAAGGCGTTTCAGGGCGATATACAGGCGCTGCTCTCGGCCGATGTCGAAACGCTGACCGGCATTGACGGCATCGGCGCGGTGATGGCGGCGGATATTGTGACCTTTTTCCGGGACCCGAAGGAGCGGGAGATTATCGACGAACTCCTGCAAGAGGTGACGCTGGAACCCGAGGCGAGCGCAGGCGCGGAGGCGCAGCGCTATGCGGGACAGACCTATGTGATCACGGGCAGTCTCGTGAATTTTCCGAACCGGACGGCGCTCAAAGACTATATCACGGCGCGCGGCGGCAAGGTCGCGGGCGAGGTTTCCGCAAAGACCACGGCGCTTATCAACAACGACATTCACTCGACTTCCGGCAAGAACAAGAAGGCGCACGAGCTTGGCATCCCGATTCTGAGCGAGACGGAATTTCTCGCGGCGGAGTCGTGAGCGGACAGCGGCAAGGCCGTTGAATCAAAGCAATGAATAGGAGGTGCGGCAATGCCCATACGCATACAGAACGATTTGCCGGCAAAGGCAATTTTGGAACAGGAGAACATCTTCGTGATGGACGAAAAACGCGCGGTGTCGCAGGACATTCGCCCGCTGCAGATCCTGATTCTGAACCTGATGCCGCTCAAAGAGGACACGGAGCTCCAGCTGCTCCGCGCGCTCTCGAATACGCCGCTCCAGGTGGACTGCACCTTTTTGATGACGAGTTCCCACGAGGCGACACACACAAGCAAGAGCCATATCTCGAATTTTTATGTCTTTTTCGATGAGGTGAAGCACCGTCATTTCGACGGTCTCATCATCACGGGGGCGCCGGTCGAGAACCTGCCCTACGAGGAAGTGAGCTACTGGGAGGAGCTCTGCGGCATCATGGAGTGGTCAAAGACCCATGTGACCTCGACCTTCCATATCTGCTGGGGCGCGCAGGCGGGGCTCTACTATCACTACGGGATTCAGAAGTACCCGCGGAAAGAGAAGCTCTCCGGTGTCTACTGCCACAAGGTGCTGCACCACTCGGTGCCGCTGGTCAGGAGCATGGATGACTATATGAACTGCCCGCACTCCCGCTGGACCGAGGTGCGGCGCGAGGACATTGTAAAGCATCCCGAGCTCGAGATTCTGGCCGAGTCGGACGAGGCGGGTGTGCTCCTCATCATGGACGAGACCGGGCGGCAGATTTTTGTGCAGGGGCATCCGGAGTACGACCGCATGACCTTGGACAGTGAATACCGGCGCGACCAGGCGCGGGGCATGGAGCCGAAGCTCCCGCTCCACTACTATGAGAACGATGACCCGAGCGGCCGGCCCCTGCTCACCTGGCGGAACATGGCAAATACGCTCTACACGAACTGGCTGAATTATTATGTGTATCAGGTGACGCCCTATCTGCTCGAAGAGGGACAGCAGTCGTGATTTATTTCGATCACGCGGCGACTGCGGCGCTCCGCCCGGCAGCGCTCGAGGCCATGCTTCCGTACCTGACGGCGCAGTGCGGAAACCCCTCGGCGCTCTATGAGAGCGGCAGAAAAGCGCGGCAGGCGGTCAGCCGGGCGAGACGGGAGCTTGCGGAGACCCTCGCCTGCCTGCCGGAAGAGCTCTACTTCACCTCCGGCGGCACGGAGGCGGATAACTGGGCGCTGCTTGCGACGGCGGAAGCGGCGCGGGCGCGCGGCGAAGCGCCTTTTCTCGTCAGCACGGCGATTGAGCACCACGCGGTACTCGAGACCCTGCGCTACGGCAGAGAGACGGGAATTCTCGACTATGCGTTGCTCCCGATCACCGGGGACGGCGTCGCGGAACTTTCGGCGCTCGAAGCTTTGTTGGAAAAAAGACCGGCGCTCGTCTCCTGTATGGGAGCAAACAATGAGACCGGGGTATTGCAGCCGCTCGGAGAACTGCTCGCGCGCTGCAGGGAGTGGAACGTTCCGCTGCACAGCGACCTCGTGCAGGTCTACGGCCAGCTGCCGCTTTCCCGCTTACTCGGCGAAGAACTGCCGGATCTTTTCTCGGTGAGTGCCCATAAGTTCGGCGGGCCGAAGGGCGTCGGGTTTCTCTATATACGCCGCGGACTGTCTGTCGGCGCACTCTTACACGGCGGCTCGCAGGAGAGAGGGCGGCGCGCCGGGACCGAAAATGTCGCCGGGATTGTCGGGATGGCGGCGGCGGCGAAGGCCGCCTTCGCGGAGATGACGGAGAGCGGAGCAAGGAAGCGGGCGCTCACGGAGCTGTTTTTCCGCCTGCTGCGGGAGGAGCTTCCCGCCGTATATCGAAACGGCAGCGAGACTGCGCGACTCCCCGGACACCTGAATCTCTGTTTTCCCGGTGTCTCGGCGGAACTTCTGCTGATTCTTCTGGATCAGGCGGGCATTGCGGCGAGCGCGGGGGCGGCCTGCGCTTCGGGCGCACTTGAGCCCTCCCATGTGCTCCTCGCGATGGGGCGGAGCGAAAAAGAGGCGCGCGCCTCGCTCCGCTTCAGCTTCGGCGTAGAGAATACGGAGGAGGAAGTGCGGAAAGCCGCACAGATTGTCACGAACTGCGTCAAAGGCTTACAGGAGGAAAAAAATGTTTAAAGACTTTCGGAGTGCCTTGTTTCGCTTAAAAGACTATCGGCAGCTCATGCGGCGGCGGACGGGTCGTTTCTTCGCCTACTGCGCCTTTCTCTGCCTGCTGACCTGGCTCACGGGCTTTGCGCTGCCGCTCGGCATGTTCTGGCAGCGGCAGGGCGGTGTGCGCCATTTCTTTGAGGCCAATATCCCCGAATTCACGATTCAGAATGGCAAGCTCTCGGTGCCGGGCGGCTATCACCGGGAGGGCGTGGACTACTATGCGGACATCAATACGGATGCAAGCCACAAGATTGATTTAAATGCGCAAGAAACCCGCACGCTGATGGCGCTGAAATCGGTTGTGATTCTCGGCGACGCGGATCAGCTTGTCATGAAAAACGACAGCGGCGGCATTGCCGGAGACATGCGGACCGTTCAGTTTCGCGATTTTCAGGACGGCATCAGTAAAGAAACGCTGCTCTCCCTCACCGGCTATGTCAAATGGGGGATCATCATCGCGGGCGTGATTGTCTACGCCGGTCTCTTGGTCGGCTTTTTCCTGCTGAATCTCGTGGAGGCCGTGCTCGCGGCGCTGCTTCTTCGCTTTGTCGGCGTCTATACCGATTTCGGCAGCACCTACCGCCTGACCGGCTATGCGCGGACCATGTCCACGCTCATCGTCGCGCTGCTTGCGCTGCTCGGCTTTGACACGGATCTCACCATGTACCCGGCGGTTGTCCTGGACCTCTTTATCGTGGCGCGCGCCGCACAGTGTATGCGGGCGGCGGGAAATGCGCGGAACACCGGAGACGACGGCGCGTCGCATACGGGCGACACAAGTATTCGCGCGCTCACATCGGAACCCGCGCCGGAAGAGAAGCGGAGCGGTGAAGAAGCGGTAGCGTCCGGAACCGAGCATGAGACAGAAGCACAGACCGCGACAGAAGTGCAGACTGCGACGGAAGCGGAGACGGAAGCAAACAATAACGGGGACAAAGACACAGTGACAAAGGAGAGCGCGGGCGAGAGGAAAGCCGCAGACAATACGGCGGAAACGCCGCCGCGAGACGACATCACACCGAGCGACGGCTGGAGTTTTTGAGACAGAGAGGAAACACAGAATGGGAAAGAAGGTGGTCGTCGGGATGTCCGGCGGCGTGGACAGTTCGGTCGCGGCCTATCTCCTGAAGGAGCAGGGCTATGAGGTGATCGGCGTGACCATGCAGATCTGGCAGAGCGAGACAAAGTGCGAGGTCGAGAGGAAGGGCGGCTGCTGCGGCATTTCCGCCGTGGAGGACGCGCGCCGCGTCGCCGAGGTGCTGGATATTCCCTACTATGTGATGAACTTTCGCGCGGAATTTAAGCGAGATGTCATTGATTACTTTGTGCGGGAGTATCGCCTGGGGCGCACCCCGAATCCCTGTATCGCCTGCAATCGCTTTGTGAAGTGGGAGGCGCTGCTACAGCGGAGCCTCCTGCTCGGCGCAGAGTATATCGCGACCGGCCACTATGCGCAGGTCCTTCGCCTCGAGAACGGGCGCTATGCGCTCGGTCTCTCGAAGACCGCCGCAAAGGATCAGACCTATGCGCTCTACAATCTGACCCAGCGGCAGCTCTCGCACACCCTGATGCCGATCGGGGCGTATGAGAAGCCGGAAGTCCGCGCGATTGCGGCGGCAGCCGGACTTCCGGTCGCCGCGAAACCCGACAGCCAGGAAATCTGTTTTGTGCCGGACGGCGACTACGCGCGCTTTATCGACGAGAGCACGGGAGAGCCATGTGCGCCGGGCAATTTTGTGGACACGGCGGGGCAGGTGCTCGGACAGCACAGAGGCATTACCCACTATACGGTCGGACAGCGGAAGGGGCTCGGAATCGCCTTCGGGGAGCCCCGCTACGTGACTGCGCTTCGTCCCGCAACCAACGAAGTTGTGCTCGGCGCGGGCGAGGAGGTCTTCGCGTCAAAGCTTCTCGCGGATGATTGGAACTGGATGGCCGTTTCGCAGCCGGAGATCGGGACAAAGCTTCGCTGCCGCGCGAAGATACGCTATAACCACGGCGGTGCGGACTGCGAGGTTCTTGTGCTGCCGGACGGGAAGATACAGGTCATGTTCCCGACTCCGCAGCGCGCCGTGACGCCCGGACAGGCCGTTGTGCTCTATACGGAGGCGGGAATCGTGCTCGGAGGAGGAACCATTGAGAGTTAGAAGAATTGCGGCGGTGTTTGCGCTGCCGCTTGCGCTTGCGATGTTCACGGCCTGCGGCAAAAAGAAGCAGGTGACCATAAGCCTTGCGGAGAGCAGTTCTGCAATGGAACTGCACAGCAGCAGTGAGAGCGCGGCCGGTAAGGGCACTGTGGAAGCGCGCCCGGAGGACATTGTAAACGGCTACCGCTTCAGCGGCAGCAATCAGATTGTCTATTGCAAGGCAGAGGAGAGCGAGCTCCGCGACTACCCCGGCACGGACGGAACCGTCGCGGGCAAGATAAAGCGGGGCGAAGCGTTGCGCTGCACTGCAATCAATGTGCGCTGGCTCCGCTTGGAGCGAAACGGAAAAATCGTCTACAGCGCGGCGGAGGACTTTGAGACGGCAGACCACAGCGCGCCGGGCGCCGAGGTACAGACAGAATATGAGAGCGCGGAGGTCGGCGTCGCGCCGCACTGAGAAATGCAAAATTTTGCGTGACAAAGCCGGAAAGCTCTGCTATACTTTTTGGGTGTTCGGAGAGTTACCCAAGCGGTTCAAGGGGGCGCACTCGAAATGCGTTAGGCCGGGTGACCGGTGCGTGGGTTCGAATCCCATGCTCTCCGCGAGGCAAAGAGCTGTAGAGAAGAAATTCTCTACAGCTCTTTTTGTCGTTCCGGATAAGCCGTACCCGGTTTCTTCCCGGTCCTGTCTTTGCCGCGTCCCTTGGAAAGCCGGGGGCGGCGTGTTACAATGACGGCGATACCAGTCAAAACATACCGTGCGCAAGGCGCAGAGGAGAGAAGATGGGAGATATCGCAGAGATTGTCGGAATGTTTGAGCGGGAGATGCCGATTAAGCTCTTCTGGATGGATGAGGACAAGCGGGAGCACGAAGAGGAAGCGCCGCTCCGCATGATTGAGGCGGTGAATCTGCTCGGCTACATCGCCCCGACGGTCAAAACCCTGGACTGGCTCTTTGACGAACTCAGAAACCGCGTCTCGCGGCGCTTTATCCGTCAGCACGAGAACAGCGGTCTGGAGCGCGCCTATGTGGACGGCAAAGTGCGCATGGACAACGAGGCGGTCTATAAGTACCTCGACGCCTTCGATGCGATTGTGCTGGAGCTCCGCGACAACATCACCTTTGTGCGGCTCTCCGAGCGCGGCCGGAAGATATACCGCGAGGCGGCTGTCCGGGAGTTCAAAGAGAAAGTACAGGAAGACTGAGCGCCATGTACAGCACTAGCCTATGCTATCTGGAGCGCGGCGGGAAATGGCTCATGCTGCACCGCGTGACCAAGAAAAACGACATCAACGAGGGCAAGTATGTCGGCGTCGGCGGCAAGTTCCTGGAGGGCGAGAGCCCGGAGGACTGTGTCATGCGGGAAGTCTTTGAGGAGACCGGCTACCGGCTCACGAACTACCGCTATGCGGGGATTGTGACCTTTGTATCCGATCGCTTTGAGGCGGAACACATGCACCTCTTTACGGCGGACGGGTTCACCGGCGACTATCACGACACCGATGAGGGCATTTCCGCCTGGATTCCGAAGGAGGAGGTTTTGGGACTTCCGCTTTGGGCGGGCGACCGCATTTTCCTGCCGCTCTTACAGCAGAATCTCCCCTTCTTTTCGCTGAAACTCTGCTATGAAGGCGATCGCTTGGCTGCGGCGACGCTGAACGGGAAACCGCTCTCCTGCGCGGTCTGAAAAAAGAGACAGAAGACTGCGGGATAGGAATCAAAAAACCGTTTTTTTGTGAACTTGCACAGGAAAACGGGGCTATGCTACACTGGGCGGGTAACCGCGAAACGAGGCAGGTCATCTGACCTGCGGGGGGGCTATGCTCGACAATATTACAAATCTGTTTCTCTTTATCGGAGGACTGGGAATGTTCCTCTACGGCATGCATGTCATGGCGGAAGGAACACAAAAGTCTGTCGGCAGTAAGATGAAGGACTTCCTGGGGATGCTGACTTCAAACCGGCTGAAGGCTGTGCTGGTCGGAACCCTGATCACCGGCATCATCCAGAGTTCGGGCGCGACCACGGTCATGGTCGTCGGTTTCGTCAGTGCGGGACTCATGACCCTGAGTCAGGCGGTCGGCGTCATCATGGGCGCAAACATCGGTACCACGGTGACCGCGTGGATTGTCTCGCTGAGCCAGATCGGCGACTCGATGAAGTTTTTGAACCCGGAGTTCTACGCACCGGTCTTAATCGGCATCGGCGCGGGCATCATCATGTTCTCTAAGTCCGACACGAAGAAGAACCGCGCGGAGATTATCATCGGTTTCGGTCTTCTGTTCCAGGGTCTCAAGTTCATGTCGGAGTCGGTCGCGCCTTATACCGGAGCGCCGATTTTTGCGACAGTGTTCACGACGCTCGGCTCGAATCCGTTTCTCGGCATGCTCGCCGGTGCGGTCGTCACGGCGCTCTTACAGAGTTCCTCGGTCTCGGTCGGTATTTTGCAGATGCTCGCCGGCAACGGCCTGATTATGACGAATGCCGCGATTTTCATCACCCTCGGTGAGAACATCGGCTCCTGCGTGACCGCAATGCTCTCGTCGATCGGCGGCTCACGCGATGCGCGGCGCGCGGCGGTCATTCACCTCTCGTTCAACATGATAGGTGCGCTGCTCTTCACGGTCATCAGCATTCTGCTCTTTGCGCTGAAGCCGACACTCGCGCACTATCACATTAGCCCCGTGCAGATTTCCTTGTTCCACACGGGCTTTAAGCTGACCATGACCATCCTGTTGTTCCCGTTCGGCGAGCAGCTGGTCAAGCTTTCGGGCATGCTGGTGCCGGAGAAGCAGACGCTGCTCACGGGCGCGAAGAAGGAAGAAGAGTTTGTGACCCATCTGGATCCGCGTATCTTTGAGCAGCCGGCGATTGCGGTCGCGGCGCTCTCGAATGCGGTCGCGACCATGGGCAAGCTCACGCTCCGCAATGTGGAGCGCGCCTGCGAGGTCTGCTTTACGCAGGACGAGGCGGTCATCGCCGAAATTTTCGAGACCGAGAAGAAAATCAATGCGATGAATCGCGAGCTCTCGGCGTATTTAATCAAGGCGAACACGCTGCCGGTCAACGACCACCAGCGCCTGGTTGTCACGGATCTCTTCAATACGCTGACGGACCTGGAGCGCTCGGGCGATCACGCGGAAAATGTGGCCAAGGAAGTGCAGCTCCTGATGACGCGTCAGCTTACGCTCTCGGAGACCGGCAAGAAGGATCTCCGCGATATGACAGACGCTGTGCAGGAAGCTTTCCGCTATGCGGTCAAGGCCCGAGAAGAGCGAAATGTGACCAGCGCGAGAAAGGTGAGCGCCTGCGAGGATCTCGTGGATTCGCTGCGCGATGAGCAGAAGGAGCGTCACATGGACCGGCTCTCGCGGGGCGAGTGCAAGCCGGAGGCAGGTCTGGTCTTTATCGAGATCATCGACAATCTGGAGCGCATCTCCGACCATGCACAAAACATGGCGGAGTACATCATGAATGAAATTTAAACTTAACAAAAGTCCAGACTTCGTAAACTATTGAAAATTAACAAAACAAATGTTAGGATAGCAACAGAGTCCTGACAGAATTACCAGAGCTTCTGAAAGTGGCGCCTGTGTCGTTCGGACACGGGCGCTTTTTGTGTCACAGAATTGCCGGAGACAGGCAGAACATGCGTGCAGCGCGAAAAGAAGGAGGCGCAGGGATGGGACAGTGCAAGTATTGTGGCAGTGAGGTGAAGGAAGGCATGCGTTTTTGCGGCAACTGCGGCGCGCCGCAGGAAGCGGCGGAACCGGAAGTGAAAGCGGAGGCCACCGGAGAACCTGCTCCGACGGCTGCCGAAGAGAGTGCTGTGATGCCTGTCGAAGAGAATGCGGCAGCGGCTGCCGGAGAGAATGCTGTGACGGGTACCGAAGAGAAGGCAGCGGCGGGACAGGAAGCGCCCGGTGAGACCGCGAAGCGGAAACCGCGCCGTCTGCGGGCGGCTCTCTTCGCCGCCGCGGCTGTCGCAGTTGCGGCGGTCGGCGCGGCTGTGCTGGTGCACCGCATGACGGCCATGACGGGGGAACGCTTTGTCCGCGTGCAGGCGGAGGCGCTGCGGCAGGAGGCTACGCCGTTCGAAGGCCTCGGCGCGGTCTTTGAGAACGGTTTCTCGAGCGACTTTGTGCTCAGCATGCAGATGTCGCGCAGCAGACTGCTCGCAATCTCGCGGAGCGGCGATGAGGATTATATACTCATTGCGAAGGCTCTGCAGCGCGGCATTCAGGCCAAGGTGGATTTCGGACGACATCTGGAGACCGCCGTACTGAATCTGGAGTTTGGCACCGACGATAGCGCGAAGCTCAATTTTGACTGTTTTCTGGACAGTGAGAAGTTCGGTTACCGGATTCCGCAGGTTGGCGAGCAAGTCTTTGTTCTGAACTATCCGGAAGCGCTGGGGCAGTACAGCGGCGGGGCGCGCTTCAGCACGGCGGATCTTGCCACGCTGGTGCCGTCGAAGGAGCTGCTCTCTGCATCTGCGGCGCGTTACGGGCGTGTGCTCGCGGCAGCGGTCAAACCGAAGGAGATTGAGGTCAAAAAGCGGGCGTATACCGCCCGTGTCCTGAAGCGTCAGCTGAACCACGAGATGAAGGGCGAGTATATGGTCTACACCTGGAAGCCCGATCGGGAGACGCTGGAGACGCTCTTCCGGAGTCTCGCGGCCGAGATGCGGGAGGACGAAGACTTTGCCGACTGGTATAACAGGCGGCAGGAGGCGGGCAAGGAGCTTGCCACGGTACTCGGCATGGGACGGGGCAGGGCAGCCGACTTTTCGAATGTCGCCGACTATGTCGAGAAGCACGCGGCGGATTGGGCGGAGACGCTGGAAAAGCGGAACCTGCGCTGGAAGCTTGTGATGAAGGGGCGGGAAGTTGCGGCCATACGCGTGATCGACAACGGCGAGAGACCGCTCTTTTGCTATGAGCGGGATCAGGTCGGCGATACGCTCTACCACGGCATCGGCGGCGATTGGTTTCCGGGGACCTTCGCCGAAGAGCGCAGCAAAAAAGAGAACAGCTATGAGGGGCGGGTCATCGGGCGCCTCGCGATGTTCGACGATGCCTAGCTCTGGGGCTTCCGGCTGTACTACAGCAAGGTGCCGCTTGACGGAAAGCCCTCGGTGCTCGGACTGCCAAACGGCAGTTATCGCTACACTTACTTTGATGCGGACCGGCCTGACCAAAAGTATACGTTTGAGGTCAAGGAGAAGTGGGGGCGCTCCGTCTACGAGCTTGACGACGGCTACGACAAATTCACGTTGACGGCGACGCAGAAAGGCAGCGCCGAGAAGCCGACAGGCCGGGAAGTGGATATCAGTGACGAACTGTCGGGCAGCGGCGGCAAGAGTCTGCCGAAGGAGAAGTTTTCGGACATCATCGAGAAACTCTGAGCGGTGAGGGAAAAGCGGGGCGAAGCTGCGCCTTTTCGGAGAAACAGGTGTGATTTGTAGAAATTACTGAAAAGCAAGGTCCGAAAGAGACGGAAAGATTGAAGTTTACTATAACAAATGTTAAGATAAAAGAGAAAGTCCTGACAACATTGCCAGAGATTTTGCGCAAGGCGTCTGTGTCGTTTGGACACAGGCGCCTTTTTGCACGCAACGGGGGAACAGAAGGGCTCGGATTGAAAAAAGGGGGAAGTGAGCATGGGCAGATGCAGGCATTGCGGCAGCGAAACGGGGGAAGGGGAGCTCTTTTGCGCGAACTGCGGTGCGAGACTCGAGGAAGAGAACCCGGAGACGGGAGCGGCGGCAGAAACGGAAGAGGCGGAACAGGAGCAGGTGACAGAGCCTGTCGCGAGAGAGGCGGCAGTATCGGAAGCGCCGGTTCAGGAGGAAGCTGCAGCGGAGAAAAAGGACGCGTCGGCGCACAGGGAAACGGCGGAACCTGCCGCGGAGAAAGGCAGTGCGGGAAAGAAGAAAAAAATCGGTTCCGCCGCACTCATTGCCCTCGCCGTACTGGGACTGGCAATCGGTTTTAGCGCGCGTACCGTGTCGCGGAACCTCGGATCGCCCGGGGAGCGCTTTCTTGCCAAACAGTTCCGTGCGCTTTCCAAGGAGACCGCGGTGTTAAACAGTGCGGAGCAAGTCTTTGAGAACGGTTTCTCGAGCGATTTTCAGCTCACGACAGAGCTCTCGGACAGACAGGTGACAGCGCTCACGCGGCGCGGGCTTTTCTCGGGGCCGTACGAGCGCATCTTGCGGGACGGCAGCGAGGCGCGCATTTTTATCGGCAAGAAATTTGAAAAGGCTGTCCTAAACCTGGAACTCGGGCGCGGGGACGACCCGGTACTGCAGGCGGACTGCTTCATCGATCCGGACCGCCTCGGGTTTCGCCTTCCGCAAAAGAGCGACAAGGTCTATGTGACGCGATATCCGGAGGTATTACAGGAGCTCGGCAGCGAGTCGCGGCTCAGCACCTCCCTGTTTGCAGAATTACAGTTCCCGAAAAAACTCCGCGCCGCTACGGTGAAGCGCTACGGAAAAATTGTGGCGGCGGCCGTCAACCGCAACAATCTGAAGACCGAGAAACGGAGTTACCGCTCGCGCGTCTTAAAGCCCGAGTTAAAGCATTCGCTCGAGAAGGACTATACGATTTACAGCTGGGAGCCGAATGCTGAAGAGCTGGAGCGCCTGTTTCGGAACCTTGCGGATGCGATGGAGAAGGACAGGGCGCTCGCTGCCTGGTATGACAGACGGCAGGAAATCGGCGAGCAGTTTTTAAAGGCGAGCGGTCAGCATCCGGGACGGAGTGTCAAGTTTGCAGATCTCGCGGACAGGCTCCGTGACAATGCGGAGACCTATGCGAACCGCCTGGAAGAGCGCAAGTTCACCTGGAAACTCGTGACGGAGGGGCAGGAAGTTCGCGCGATTCTCCTCCAGCTGGACGGCGGCGACACGCAGATTTTCTGCTATGAGCGGGATACGGACAAGAACAAGCTGTACCGCGGGGTCAAAGTCTTCGACTCGGTGCTCACGGAAAAACGGGATCTGGAGAAGAGCGGCTATTACGGCACCATCGCCTGCCGCTTCAGCTGGTGGTTCTACACCGAGAGTTTTGCGCTCAAGTACAGCAATGCGGACTTTAAGAAAAAGAGTGTGCTCGGTCTGCCCTGCGGGAAATACCGTCTGTTGCCGGGCGGTGACGAGGACGGAGACGGCATCAAATTCGAGGTGCGAAACGAGGGCGGAAACTCGCTCTATGAGCTGAAGAATGAGCTCGGAAGTTTTACATTGAAGGCCTCGAAGACCGGCACCGCGGCACTGCCGACCGGGGAGGAAGAGAACATAGATGATGAACTGCTGGACGGCATGACGCCGCAACAGGGAATTTCGAAGTTTATCGGCGCACTCTGAAAAAAAGCGGGGGAAAAGAGATGTATTGCAGGTATTGCGGGAGTAAGTTAAAGACAGGGGCAAAATTTTGTACGAACTGCGGCATGAAAGTCGAGTCGTCCGAAAAGACAGAGGAGAGCAAGGTCGAAGCGGCGGTAGCGACAGCGGAAGACGCGGACAAGAAGCCGACAGAACAGAAAGCGGCGGAACAGAAAGAGACGGAGCAGAAAAAGGTGGAATATTCTGAGCCGTCCGCGCCCATACCGCCGGAAGGGAAACAGAAAGAGGGCGGGAAGTCGAAAAAGGGGCTGCTTCTGATTCCGCTCTTTCTGCTGCTCGCCGGGCTCGGCGTGGTTCTCGGCATACGAATCGGCTCGGGGCTCGGGCCCGGCGGTTCGTCCGGGCAAAACGACCCGTTTGCGAAGCGGGACACACAGGAGAGCGGCAAGGCGGCCGCAGCGGAAAGCGGCGAGAGTAGCGCAGACAGTGAGAGCGCGGCGAGCAGTGCGGAGAGCGGGAGCGAGGGCACAAAGCGCGAGGAGAAGCTGGTGCTTGCGGCCGAGAATACCGAGCTCGGCACCCTGCAACGAAAAATCGCAGAGTTAAACAGCACGGCAGCGGCTGCTCAGCGCATTGACCTGTCGGCGGTCAACCATGCGGTCGGCACCAGAAATCCGGGCGAGAGCTGGAATTCGGATGTCTTTTACACGCTCGAGGGCTATGAGAACCGCCCGGGCTATGTGAACAAGAACCTCTGCCGCCTCGAGCAAAAGCAGCTCATCAACGCGGCGACCGGAAACCGGATTGATTATGTCATCTATATCAACCCGAACGACGGCGTCGCAAACAAGATTGTCGCAATCGAATACCTGGTCAGCGGAAGCCTGCAGGTCACGGAGTACTACTACGATGCGAACCGCATGCCGCGCTTTGTCTACCAGTACGACATTGACAACTATGTCGCGGGCTATGCGGTGCCGGAGAAGCCGGGGCAGCGCTTCCTCTTCGGCAGCGACACGCTGCTCACCTGGCGAGAAGTCCGGGACGGCGGCTTCAAGTGGAACTGCGCGGCCAATGCGACGGAGGCCGAGCGGCTCCGGAAGTCCTGGCCCGCCAACACGATTTTCCTCTATCAAAACGAGAGTGCCGACATGCGGCGCGCCTTCGACGAGCGGGAATCGATTATGCTGAATGCCGCGTATAATACTTATGAGACCGTGATGAACGCGCAGAACCTGACGAGCATCAGCGGCTATGCCTACGACGAGCAGGGCAACGGCATAGCGGCGGCGGCAGTCCGGCTCTACCGGAACGAGGACGGCAAACTGCTCTACGAGAGTCAGACCGATGCGGACGGCAAGTACCAGATTTATGTGCCGAGCGAGGCGAGACAGTACATGCTGCAGATTGCAAAGCAGCCCTATCAGGCCTGCGAAATTTACGGCATCGGCATCGAGAGCGACCAGCTGGTTGCCTACCAGACGCCGGCATACCTCTTTGAGCGCGGCGGCGCGACCATCGACTATCGCCTGAAACTCGGCGATGCGCTCCACTACAACGAGAGCCGGAGCGGCATGCAGACCGTCATCGCCTCGGAAATCAATCTGCGCGAAGGCATCAATAACCGCACGGGCACCATTGTCGCGACCGCAAAGGCTGATGCGTCCGGCGAGGCGGATGTACAGCTGAAGGCGGGCGTCTACACGGTCGAGCTGATTGCGAGCGGCTACGAGACGGTCTACGACACACTGGTCGCGCGGCAAAACGGCGAGACCGAGCGGGAGTTCTTTGCGGCCCCGACGGTCGGTTCGGGGCAGGTGTCAATTGTCCTGACCTGGGGCGCGGTGCCCGCGGATCTCGACTCCCACCTCTTTACGCAGCGCGGCACCGAGACCTCGCATGTCTGGTTCGGCAGCAAGGAAGACACCTTCGGCAACGACCTCGATGTCGACGACACGAGTTCCTACGGGCCGGAGACCGTGACCATCAAGCAGTTCTCCGCCGAGGACTATTACAAGTACTGTGTCTTTGACTTTACGAACGGCGTGCGGGAAAATATGCAGAGCTACGAGCTCTCTAACTCGGGCGCGACCGTGCAGGTCTACACGGACCAGGGCCTCGCGGCAACCTACCATGTGCCGACCAACCGGCCGGGCGTGGTCTGGGAAATCTTTGAAATCCGGAACGGCAGAATTACGCCGATTCAGCGCTACTACGACTATGTGAGTAGCCAGGACTGGTGGATGCACAGTTAAAGAAAACGGGATTTCCTTCCTTGCATTTTTGTGGGTACACGGTTAGAATGAAATAGAAAGTTAATTCAGTTCCGCAGCAGATACAGGAGGATAAAAGCCATGGTTAAAGTTGCGATTAACGGATTTGGACGCATCGGACGTCTTGCGTTCCGTCAGATGTTTGAGACCGAGGGCTATGAAGTCGTTGCGATCAACGACCTCACGAAGCCGGAGATGCTCGCACATCTTCTGAAGTACGACACTTCGCAGGGAAGCTTCCTCGGCAAGATCGGCGAGGGCAAGCACACGGTCGAGGCAGGTGAGGATTCCATCACCGTCGACGGCAAGAAGATTACGATTTACAAGGAGGCAGACGCAAAGAACCTTCCGTGGAAGGCTCTGGATGTCGATGTTGTCTTGGAGTGCACCGGTTTCTACACCTCGAAGGAGAAGGCTTCGGCTCACCTCGAGGCAGGCGCAAAGAAGGTTGTCATCTCCGCACCGGCAGGCAACGATCTGCCGACCATCGTGTTCAACGTCAATGAGAAGACGCTGACCAAGGAAGACAAGATTATTTCCGCAGCTTCCTGCACGACGAACTGCCTCGCACCGATGGCAAAGGCACTGAACGACTACGCGCCGATTCAGTCCGGCATCATGAGCACCATTCACGCTTACACCGGCGATCAGATGATTCTCGACGGCCCGCAGAGAAAGGGCGATCTCAGAAGATCGAGAGCAGGCGCTGCGAACATTGTCCCGAACTCCACCGGCGCCGCGAAGGCAATCGGCCTGGTCATCCCGGAGCTGAACGGCAAGCTCATCGGTTCCGCACAGCGTGTCCCGGTCACGACCGGTTCCACGACCATCCTGGTCGCGGTTGTCGCGAAGGATGAGGTCACGAAGGAAGAGATCAACGCAGCGATGAAGGCAGCGGCAAACGAGTCCTTCGGCTTTAACACGGACGAGATTGTCTCCTCCGATGTGATTGGCATGCGCTACGGCTCCCTCTTCGATGCGACCCAGACCATGGTCAGCAAGATCGCAGACGGCTGCTATCAGGTGCAGGTTGTCTCTTGGTATGACAACGAGAACTCCTACACGAGCCAGATGGTTCGCACGATTAAGTACTTCGCAGAGCTGTAAGCATCTGCTTTTGCAAGGCGACTCTCGCGGGTCCGGTCTTTGGACCGGGCCCGCTTTTTTATGACAAAGACGGAGGACAAGCATGTTAAACAAGAAGACCGTAGACGATCTCAAAGACTTAAAGGGCAAAAAGGTACTGGTGCGCTGCGACTTCAACGTTCCGCTGAAGGACGGCGTGATTCAGAACTATAACCGCATCGACGGCGCGCTGCCGACCATCAAGAAGCTCCTCGATCAGGGCGCAAAGGTGATTCTCTGCTCCCATCTCGGCAAGCCGAAGGGCGAGCCGCTGCCGGAGATGAGCCTTGCCCCGGTCGCACCGGCACTTTCCGAGCGCCTCGGTGTCCCGGTCAAGTTTATCTCGGACCCGCAGGTGACCGGCGAGGAGACCCGGAAAGCAGCTGCGGAACTGAAGGACGGCGAAGTTCTGCTCCTTGAGAACACGCGCTACCGCGGCGAGGAGACCAAGTACGGCAAGGATGAGGCAGCCGAGAAGTACGCGGAAGAGCTCGCGGCGCTTTGCGACGACGGCATTTTTGTCGATGACGCCTTCGGCACCGCACACCGCGCACACTGCTCGAATGTCGGCGTCACGAAGCACTGCAAGGAGAATGTGGTCGGCTACCTCATGGAGAAGGAGATTCGTTTCCTCGGCCAGGCAGTCGAGAACCCGGTGCGTCCGTTTGTCGCGATTCTCGGCGGCGCAAAGGTCTCGGACAAGCTGAACGTGATCAATAACCTGCTCGACAAGGTCGACACACTGATTATCGGCGGCGGCATGGCCTACACCTTCTTAAAGGCAGAGGGACAGAGCATCGGCAATTCGCTCTGCGAGGAGGATAAGCTCTCTTACTGCCTCGATATGCTGAAGAAGGCGGAGGAGAAGGGGGTTAAACTCCTGCTCCCGGTGGACCATGTTGCGGCGGAGAAGTTTGCGGCCGATGCGCCGCACAAGGTGGTGGATGAGATTCCGGAGGGCTATATGGGCCTCGACATCGGACCGAAGAGCATTGCGCGCTTTACCGAAGCACTACAGGGCGCAAAGACCGTGGTCTGGAACGGCCCGATGGGCGTCTTTGAATTTGAGGCGTTTGCGGCGGGCACGCTGGCAATCTGCAAGGCAGTCGCAGAGCTGAAAGATGCGACGACCGTAGTCGGCGGCGGCGACTCCGTGAACGCGGTGAAGCGCCTCGGCTTCGCGGATCGCATGACGCACATCTCGACCGGCGGAGGCGCTTCGCTCGAGTTCCTCGAGGGCAAGGAGCTTCCGGGTGTCGCGGCGGCGGACAACAAGGACTGAAGGAGCGAAACATGAGAAGAAAGATAATTGCGGGAAACTGGAAGATGAACATGACGCCGACCGAGGCGAAGGCACTGGCGACGACCCTGGCGCCGCTCGTCAGGAACCCGGAGGTGGACGTGGTCTACTGCGTGCCCTTTATCGACATCTTCCCGGTCAAGGAAGTGATTGCGGGCACGGCGGTGCATCTCGGCGCGGAGAATGTCTACTTCGAGGAGAAGGGCGCCTTCACCGGCGAGACCTCCCCGGCGATGTTAAAGGATGCCGGTGTCGAGTATGTGATCATCGGCCACTCCGAGCGGAGAGAGTACTTCCGCGAGACCGACGAGATCATCAACAAGAAGCTCTTAAAGCTTCTCGAGTACCAGTTTAAGCCGATTCTCTGCTGTGGCGAGAGTCTTGCGCAGCGCGAGGCGGGTGTCACGATGGATTTCATCCGGATGCAGTTAAAGCTCGCGTTTCAGGGCGTCAGCGCTTCGGATGCGGCAAAGGTCACGATTGCCTATGAGCCGATTTGGGCCATCGGCACCGGCAAGACCGCAACCGTCGCACAGGCCGAGGAAGTGTGCCGCGGCATACGCGAGACCGTGAAGGAGCTTTACGGCGAGAAGGTTGCGGAGGAGATTCGCATTCAGTACGGCGGCTCGATGAACGAGAAGAACTGCAAGGAGCTGCTTGCGGAGCCAGACATCGACGGCGGCCTGATCGGCGGCGCGTCCTTAAAGCCGGAGTTCGGAAAGATTGTAAACTACAAGGCACTTTGAGTGAAAAGAGCGGCATCGCTTCGGCGGGCCGCTCTTCTTTTGTCGGAAAGTAAGTTGACAGAGATAGAGTAACGGTGTATTATGCGGATAGTAAGCTATTTCACATAACGGTGTGCGGTGAGTTCACGAAAAGTTTACGGACTTTCGAGGACCGTTTGTAATGGTTGCCGGTTATTTATGGTAAAATGGCTTCGTTATAACAGATTCATACAGCAAAGCGAGGTACCGGAATGATTCGTGGAAGAAAATCCCTTGCATGCCTGCTGAGTGCGGTCGCGGTGGTGAGCACCGTGGCCTCTCCGCTCAGCGCCTATGCAAATACAAGCAGTAACTTTGCGTATCGCCGTCAGGTCATAGCGCTCTCGGGCATTATGCCGACCACCGGCGGCATGTCCGAAAAGGTGACGCGCGCAC
>ERZ773197.396-NODE-396-length-34965-cov-50.642395_pt1 | contig 34965 bp, 28 predicted proteins | sample MGYA00580999_ERZ773197 | MGnify/ENA primary metagenome ERZ773197 (study PRJEB29015, sample SAMEA2738166) | human oral metagenome | biome: human oral; feature: human-associated habitat; material: saliva | place: China | collected 2185 ...
GCAGGCGCCATCGTCCGCCCCATTTTACCCTCGCGGCATCGTATTCCGTCCCGCAGATGTTTTCTCCTATATTCGTGCATAAAAGATAATAACCTACCCCGGGAACTTCTTTGTATCCTTCAAAGAATTTGTAGTTCTTATCGGTGTATTCCTCTTTCGGCTCTGTCTCTCCCCACGCGAAGTAATCGCCGAAGTCTGTAGAAGATGTTGCACCAATATTGCAGGTTGCCCATAAAGTTCCGCTAGGCAATCCCATATCCACATATTCATGACCATCTATGACGTTTGTCTGCGCGTAAGAGGTTGAGATAAATATGGTACTTAGAATAAATGATAGATAAGATCTCATATCGTAATAAATTATTTATTGTACATTGTCAGACTAAAGTTCACAACTGCAAATATAGTTGTTTTGATTGATATTTCATCATTTTATTTTGATATATTCTATTCTTTCTGACTTTTACTTTCCGGTTCTAGATGGTCTTCTGCTCCACCTTGAGGATCAAGTCAAGCCTAAACTCTCCGAGGAAATTTTAAAAGACCAACCCTAAGGGGTTGCAAAACGGCGTACCCCATTAAACAGGGTTAAAGCACTACGCACTTTAACCCTGCTCTACCAAAAGACCAAGCCTAAGGGCTTGTTTGCATGTTTTTTCCCACACGCCCATATAAACTCGCAACGGAATATGACCGATATTCCGCCTAAAATCACATAATCCTCGCGCATTCTCACCCGCCGATAACCCCATCGGGGTTAGTCTCTTGGTAGGGCAGGGTTGACGCATAGCGTCAACACTGCCACGAATCAAGGGTTCAATGACAACCCCTTAGGGTTGGTCTCTCAAAACGCCCCAATTTATATACGCGGCAAACCTTGAAAGACCAACCCTAAGGGGTTGCCCTCTCGCGACACACTATGGCAGGGTTGTCGCTTCACTCCAACACCTGCCCTGCCAAAGGACCAAGCCTAAGGGCTTGCCTTTATGTGTTTTACCTTACCGCCCGATCTTATAAACTTACTGTGGGGAACGGCTGATTGTCCGCCTGAAATCATATAAAACCCGTGTAACCTCGCCCAAAGACAACCGCATCTTCGTCCAAGATACATACCCAAACACCCTATTTCATCGATGAAATAGGGAAAAATACCGTTTTTTTCACTCACGAATAACCGCATTGCAACCGGTCGCACCTGTGAACGCTCCAACTTTCCGCTTAAAATCAGATCATTTTCGCGCACTTTCACTCGCTAATAACCCCATCGGGGTTAGTCTTTTGGCAGGGCAGTGTTGACGCAAGCGTCAACGCTGCCACGAATCAAGGGTTCAATGACAACCCCATAGGGTTGGTCTTTCAAAAACACCCCAATACATATACGCAGCAAACCTTGAAAGACCAACCCTAAGGGGTTGCAAAACGGCGTGGTCCATTAAACAGGGTTAAAGCGCTATGCACTTTAACCCTGCTCTGCCAAAAGACCAAGCCTAAGGGCTTGTTTTGTCGGTATTTTCCCATACTGCTATATAAACTCGCTGCAAATATGCCCCATTTCCCGCCTAAAATCGCACCATTTCCGCACGACTTCGTCCACCAATACCCCTCATTGCAAGCAACTGCACCTATAAACGCTCCAACTTTCCGCTTAAAATCAGATCATTTTCGCGCATTCTCACCCGCCAATAACCCCATCGGGGTTAGTCTTTTGGTAGGGCAGTGTTGACGCACAGCGTCAACGCTGCCACGAATCAAGGGTTTAATGACAACCCCGTAGGGTTGGTCTTTCAAAAACACGCCGATTTACGAGTAAAGGGCGCTTCACGCTTTTACGAGAACACGCAAAAAGTAATGTAAAAACGGTAAAAAAGTTCAAAAAAAGCACGGTTTCATCGAAGATTCAGCTACAAACAACACTGCCTTATGCACTCCGATTCACCCATCTCCGCACTGCCGCCAAACTTTCACCTATGATCCGAAAAATTCTCCTATAAGACAATTTTAATTCTCTTACAAGACTCTTCAAACTTTCACCTAAGACAATTTTTACGATCATAGGAGAAAGTTGGAACGATCCTTTGTTTCGCGCCACCGATCAACCGCCCATTTTCGACAAAACACGAAAAAGCCGCGCTTTCATCGGTTGAAAACGCGGCCTTTACCAAATGTGATTTTTTCGCTGCACTACATTGCGCCGCCCCTTCGCTTACTTCGCATTCAGGATATCGTCTTGCGCACCGAAGATTAAGTTGCGTTTGTCGAGGGCCAAGCGCATCGCACTGCTTTTCGTGAATCTCACGCTTACGCGCTTAATGAGATCTGCTCCTTTTTCCTTGGCTTGTTTCGCCGTCGACGCGCCCTCGCCGTGCATCGTCAGACGAAAAGAACCAAGATCTCCTAAGCGAACGGAATCACCGTCCGCAAGCGTTTGGAGAATCTCATATTGCAGGGCATCCAACACCGCCTTGACGGAGGCAGAAGATACGCCCGAACGCTTCTCGATGCGCCCGAGAATGGTGCGCAACATCACAGGGGCGCCGGGCGCCATCTGCGGATAAAATTTAATTTGTGTACGATTGAGCGGATTTTTCTTCGCTCTGATAACGAACTTAATCATTGTGGTATAGATTTATGTGGTGAATAATTAAGCAAGAGCACTCCTCGCCCTTGCGCTTGCAAAGGTAAGCATTTCCGGCGAGCCGACCAAAACGCACAATAATCGCTTGATTATAAGCTGATATACGGATGTTTTGAATGACCAACCCTAAGGGGTTGCACATTGCGGCGAACTATGACAGGGTTGTCGCTCCGCCCCAACGCCTGCCCTGCCAAAAGACCAAGCCTAAGGGCTTGTGGTGCAGGGGTGGGCTTTGGTGGTTTGATTTATCAGCATATACAAACGGATATATGCGGATGATTTTGAATGACCAACCCTAAGGGGTTGCACATTGCGGCGAACTATGACAGGGTTGTCGCTCCGCTCCAACGCCTGCCCTGCCAAAAGACCAAGCCTAAGGGCTTGCTATTGCGGATGTGAGCTTTGGTGGTTTGGGTTTATTTGTGTATTTACACGCCTATATGCGGACGGTTTTGAAAGATCAACCCTAAGGGGTTGCACATTGCGGCGAACTATGACAGGGTTGTCGCTCCGCTCCAACGCCTGCCCTGCCAAAAGACCAAGCCTAAGGGCTTGTTGGGGATGTTTTGCGCGTTTACATTCGAGTTTATAATTGCTTTGGATCAATAACACGTATACGTGTCAGAATTTCCGCGTGAATTTGTATCGTTTCCGCATAGTTTCGTCCACCAATAACCCCATCGGGGTTAGTCTTTTGGTAGGGCAGGGTTGACACAAAGCGTCAACCCTGCATCAGCAAGTAGCGGTAATAACAACCCCATAGGGTTGGTCTTTCAATACAAGCCAACGCCCGCCGGCGGAAACTTTCAAAGACCAAGCCTAAGGGCTTGCGTTGTGGAGGTGAGCTTTTGCGGTTTGATTTGTACTGCGCTCGCTATAAAAGGAAATATATGGTTAACAATTGCACGCCTAAATTCGGATTCTTTCCGCATTTCTTCAATCCGCAAATACCTTGATCTCTATTGCTCTCACCCTATAAACCGCTGGAATCCTTTCAATCTCGCCCAACTCTCTCGTACTTCCGTCCACAAATAACCCCATCGGGGTTAGTCTTTTGGTAGGGCAGGGTTGACACAAAGCGTCAACCCTGCATCAGCAAGTAGCGGTAATAACAACCCCATAGGGTTGGTCTTTCAATACAAGCCAACGCCCGCCGGCGGAAACTTTCAAAGACCAAGCCTAAGGGCTTGCGTTGTGGAGGTGAGCTTTTGCGGTTTGATTTGTACTGCGCTCGCTATAAAAGGAAATATATGGTTAACAATTGCACGCCTAAATTCGGGTTCTTTCCGCATTTCTTCAATCCGAAAAGACCTTGATCTCTATTGCTCTCACCCTATAAACCGCTGCAATCCTTTCAATCTCGCCCAACTATCGCTCACTTCCGTTCGCCAATAACCCCATCGGGGTTAGTCTTTAGGTTGGGCAGGTGTTGACGCACGGCGTCAACGCTGTCTCGAGGTATAGGTTAATTGACAACCCCCTAGGGTTGGTCTTTAAAAACAAGTTAATGTCCGCCGACGGAAAGCGTTCGCGGTCCAAGCTAAGGGCTTGTTGTGGTGCAGTGAAGTTATTAAGCCTATATAGAGGTGCTTCCTTTTCACACATATCGTTTGGAATTGTTTGCGTGCAAGTACTTTAACTACTTGATGCTGATGACTTATTTATCGGAAAGTTGACAAGAAGGAGTTTGTAATAAACCAATGCTTTTCTTCTCTATCTAAAAATGTCATTACATCTTTGCGATAATTGATCGCTTTGGACACTGAATATTCTGTGGTCTTTGTAGCTCTTCGGAAGGGTAGCACTTTTTCTAAACGGCTTATAAGATGATTGCCTGAAAGATTAAATACGTCTAAAGAAACTTAAGTATATTGCTTGTTGGATAGAGAAAATATCAGTTGTGATGTGGTGTTTATCTCCTGCCACATTTTATACAAATACATTTATATAGAGAAATTGCATTAAAACACGGCAATTATATTTATAATTCTTTGCATGTTTAGAAGCGTTTGTGTTTATGATAAGTCTTTCCCAATTGTCTATCTCTGTAAAAATGTTTTTTGAGGCGCAAAGACTTTCTCGTATTTTCGCGCCCGAATATTGTTTTGTTGTATGGCTTGTAATGATAGAAGATTGTTGATGTATTTTATATTGCATAATGAAGAGGTTTTTTAATTCAACGTTTAGTCCTGTTACTATTGACATTACGACTTTATTCATTTCCTCAAGAAGCCGATTGCGTCAAACTTAGTTCGATCAGCAGCGCCTATCGGCTATACGCTTCGTTCTGCAATAGATGGACGTAAAATAGAAATAAAGACAACTTACACTGAATCCAATAAAATTTTTAAATGATGAAAAAGTTAATAAACAAAGTGGCAGGCTATTGCAGCCTTGCTCTGCTCTTTCCGCTTTTAGCGGCTTGTAGTAGCGATTCTCCTTCAGGACCGTATAAGGATCTCAAACAGGTGAATTTCCCGCAAGAGAAAAGCGAGGTCTTGGAAACGATCCCTACAGATCAAATTGTTGATGGCTACAATCAGTTGCTCGAAGTCTATACTGTGCAGGAAACGCTTGACCCCATTTCAACAGTAGAGCGCGAAACGGCTAATTCCATCTTCCCGGGTGTGCTGCTTTATGGTGAGTTCTTTATGCAAGGCGAGCTGAAGTCGTTTGCGCCGGTTAAGCCGGTAAAGCGTCCGCTGACTTTGCAGGTTTCTGCAGATAAATCTTTTAATCTGCAGTCGCTTCCGTTTAAGGAAGAGGTGACAGCTTGCATCAAACAGACGTTGCCTGCTGCGTATCAAGACGTTTACAGTCAAAAGAAAGCGTGGGATTATATCGACATCTCGGCAGTAGATATGACTACGGCTGAGAGTTGCAATAAAATCTTCCACAACTTCCGTTTGAAGGCTGCTTTGGATAACTGGTTGGAGCGCGCCTTCGGATTGTATGAAAAAGAGTATCGTGCAAAGGGTCCGCATTATGTAGCTCTCAAAGTGCGTCAAAAGTTCTTCAGCGTGTCACTTCCGGCTGTTCGTCCGGCAGATTGGGGCAAACTGACCGACGTAGGAACTTACGAGCCTATTTACGTGAGCGATGTAGACTACGGGCGAGAAATCAATCTCGTTGTGCGCACAGAAATGCGCGGAAAGGAGTTTGAAGAGCTCTTCCGTAAGGCGCTCCAGACGCGTATGGATCCTAAGTCGCACGGCTTATACGATCAAGAAAAGGAAAAGCTCGACAAGATGTTGCAGTCCGGCGAGATATCGGTAGCTATCAACCAAGGCCCCAAAAGTGATTACGTTAGCATTTCTCGTTATCAAACGCTTTGGGACTTCTTGGATATGCCTTCGGCAGCTGAATTCTTGGACTATTGCACGCCGATTGCTTACAAAGTGAAGGCCGTGCGCGATAATCGTCCTATCGTCGTGCGTGCTTCTCATACTGAGCAGCGCTTAATCAAGGGCGAAAAAGCGAAATAAAGAGCTGTTTCAAAGTTTTTGTGTAATAGGAGTGATACAGGCAAGAATTTCCTCAAGAAGCCAACTGCGTCAAACTTAGTTCGATCAGCAACGCCTATCGGCTATACGCTTCGTTCTGCAATAGATGGACGTAAAATTGAAATAAAGACAACTTACACTGAATCCAATAAAATTTTTAAATGATGAAGAAGTTAATAAACAAAGTGTCAGGCTATTGTTGCCTTGCTCTGCTCTTTCCGCTTTTAGCGGCTTGTAGCAGCGATTCTCCTTCCGGACCGTACAAGGAACTCAAACAGGTAAATTTCCCGCAAGAGAAGAGCACAGTCTTGGAAACGATACCTACTGGTCGCGTTGTTGATGGCTACAACCAGCTGCTTGAAGTCTATACTGTGCAGGAAGTGCTTGATCCCATTTCTACCATAGAGCGCACGTCGTACGGTGTCTATCCCGGAAAGCTATTGAACGGAGAAGACTTTATGAAAGCTAATCTGACGGAAGTTTCCAGAGCTACGCCTTATTCATCATTTACGTTCACCTTACAGCTTCCTGCCAATAAGTATGATAAAATACAGCTGCTTACCCCGAATGATAGGGATTTGGACGATAGTTTGCGCGTGATACTGCAAGCGAAAGCCGGAGACATATATAAAGAAAACGAGGCCATGAACTATATCGATCTCTTCGCGACAGATGTGACCACGGCTGAGAGTTGCAATCAGGTCTTCAACAAATTCTGTTCTAGAATAGCCTTAGACAGTTGGTTGAAGCGCGTTTTCGGGCTTGATGAGAGGTTATATCGAGCCTATGGACCACATTATGTGGCCCTCAAAGTGCGTCAAAAGTTCTTTAGTGTTTCGCTCCAGCCTGTGCGTCCTGCTGATTGGGGCACGGTGAAGAAGGATCTTGGCGCTTACGAACCCCTTTACGTGAGCGATGTAGACTACGGACGTGAGCTGAACCTCGTTGCTCGTACGGATATGAGTGCCGAACAATTCAAAGATTTGTTCCAAAAGGCTCTGCAGGCGAGTATGGATCCTAAATCGGGCGGCAAATACGACCAAGAAATGGATAGGCTAAACCAAATGTTGAAAGAGAGAAAAATCTCTGTCGTAATCAATCAAAGCAAGAAGAATCCCTATAGCGATATTCCAAACTGTCAATCGCTTTTGGACTTCTTGAAAATGCCTTCAGCAGTTGAATTCCTTGAGTATTGCGTGCCTATTGCTTACAAAGTGAAGGCTGTGCGCGATAATCGTCCTATTGTCGTACGCGCCATCCGCTCTGAGCAGCGCTTAATCAAGGGCGAAAAGGCGAAATAAAGAGCTGTTTCAAAGTTTTGGTATAATAGGAGTGATACAGGCAAGAATTTCTTCGCCTGTATCACTCTTTTTAGTAAAGACGCTCCGATCGTTAGGACAATGTCAACTTATTCAAAGACAACCTGCCCGCGCCTAGCAGGTTGTCTGCTTATAGTTCTGTGAAAAAAGGCGCGTTCTAATTCCTTTCTGATCGGGCGTCTTTCTATTGTGCGATACTTTAGTCTTCGATGATTCTTTGATTCTATCCATCTTCATTATCCGCTTCGCCCTTATGTGCTTTTATGCTGTTGGTCATCATTGTATGCGCGAGCTTTGATGCTTCAAATGGAAGGATGTAAATCGTTGCTCGTTTTAATTGTTCTTTTGGCAAATATAGGATGATTAAATACAAGTTGCCACTATTTATGCTATTATTTTAAGTAAAAGTGATGGCGGAGGATAGGGGGAATTTATTCTTTATATTTTGCCTTTTGCAGTTTTCGCAGTACATTTGCAGGATAAATAACATGCTGATGTCTATCCAGATTAAGAAAGTTACTACTAAAAAAGAATTAAAGCAATTTATCCGCTTTAATTACGAACTTTATAAAGACAATCCTTATTCCGTCCCCGACCTCTACGAGGATATGCTGAATACTTTCTCGTCGAAGAAGAATGCGGCTTTCGATTTCTGCGAAGCCGATTATTTTTTGGCTTATCAAGATGGAAAACTCGTAGGACGCGTGGCGGCTATCATCAATCATCGCGCCAACGAAACTTGGCAGTCGAAGACCGTGCGCTTTGGCTGGATAGACTTTATCGATGATAAAGCCGTTAGCCGCGCTTTGATTGATGCCGTAATTGCCTGGGGTCGCGAGCGGGGAATGACTACGCTGGAGGGACCTTTGGGGTTTACTGATATGGATGCCGAAGGTATGCTGATCGAAGGCTTCGACCAACTCTCTACGATGGCTACCATTTACAATCATCCTTATTATCCGAAGCATATCGAGGCTTTAGGGATGGAGAAAAGCGCCGACTGGGTGGAGCGCAAACTGTTTGTTCCCGATGAAGTGCCCGAGAAGCATTTGCGCATTGCTAATATCGTCAAAGAGAAATATCATCTGCAGGTGCGCAAATTGCGCTCCGGCAAGGATGCTTATGCAAATAATACGGCGCAGCGCATCTTCCAGTTGATTAATGAGGCTTATGCGCCACTTTTCAACTTCTCGCAGATGACAGAACGGCAGATCGATCAATACGTGAAGATGTATATCCCACTGCTGGACTTCCGCATGGTGACGCTTGTAGAGAATGAAGCCAAAGAACTCGTAGCTGTCGGCATTTCTATGCCCTCCATTGCCCGCGCATTGCAAAAAGCGCGTGGAAAATTGTACCCCTTCGGTTGGTATCACCTTTTGCGCGCTTTGAAGTGGAAGCACGATGAGGTGCTCGACTTGCTACTTATCGCCGTGCGGCCGGACTATCAGGGGAAAGGCGTCAATGCGTTGCTCTTTACGGATCTTATCCCCATTTATCAAAAGATGGGCTTCAAATATGCTGAGAGTAACCCTGAACTCGAACTGAACGAGAAGGTACAAAACCAGTGGCAATACTTTGATCACGAAATTCATAAGCGTCGCCGCTGCTTCAAAATGAACATTGCCGACAAGTAGGCCTTAATAAAATATGGCAGAAGAACTCAAGCAAACGATGCATAAGCGGGGGACGTATGACGAAAGCAAGATACGCCACCTCGATGATACGGAGCATATTCGCACGCGGCCCGGTATGTATATTGGGCGCTTAGGCGATGGCTCACACGCAGAAGATGGCATTTATGTCTTGCTCAAGGAGTCGATAGACAACAGTATCGACGAGTTTAACGAAGGCTTTGGCAAGCGTATTGAAGTGAGCATCGACAACGATCGCGCTGCCACGATCCGCGACTATGGCCGCGGCATCCCTTTGGGTTCATTGGTTGATGCGGTCTCGAAGTTGAACACCGGGGCAAAATACGATACTTCGGTCTTCACGGCCAGCGTGGGACTTAACGGCGTCGGCCTGAAGGCCGTCAATGCATTGAGCTTGAAGTTTGTCGTGCGCAGTTATCGCGAAGGGCGGATGCACGAAGCGACGTTTGAGCGCGGGCGTTTGCAAGAAGATCATTACGAAGATACGCACGAAGAGGACGGCACCTATGTTTACTTTGAACCCGATCCCGAACTCTTCCTCCATTTCCATTTTGAAGATGAGACGGTCGACACGATGCTGCGCAACTATACCTACCTCAACACCGGCTTGGCAATCTTCCTCAACGGCCGACGCATTATCAGTAGGAACGGTTTGGAAGATCTGCTCAATGACAATATGACGGCGCCCGGACTCTATCCGATTATCCATCTGAAAGGAGACAATATAGATATAGCCTTTACGCATACTTCGCAATATGGCGAAGAGTATTACTCTTTCGTCAACGGGCAGCACACGACCTTAGGCGGCACGCATCAGAGCGCCTTTAAGGAGCACATTGCGCGGACGATTAAGGAGCATTTTGGCAAGAACTTCGACGTGCAAGACGTTAGAAACGGACTCGTCGCTGCCATCTCCGTGCGCGTCATTGAGCCTATGTTTGAAAGTCAGACGAAGATCAAACTCGGCTCGCTGATGATGGCGCCGACCAAGGATAAAGACGGTCATCCTTTCCCACTGAGCGGCGTAAGCGTAAATAAGTTTGTAGGCGATTTCATCAAAGAACAGGTCGACAACTACCTGCATAAGAATCTCGATACGGCAGAAGTGATGCTGCAAAAGATTCAAGACAACGAGCGCGACCGCAAAGCGATGGCCGGCGTCACGAAGTTGGCCCGCGAAAGAGCAAAAAAGGCCAACCTGCACAACGCTAAATTGCGCGACTGCCGCATACATCTTAACGAAGCGCCCAAGAAGGGCTACGATAAAGACAACGACCCGCGCTTCGATTCCTCGCTCTTCATCACCGAGGGCAACTCCGCCAGCGGCTCTATCACGAAGAGTCGCGACGCCAACACGCAAGCCGTCTTTTCGCTTCGCGGAAAACCGCTCAATTGCTTTGGCAAGACCAAGGAGGTCGTGTATAAGAATGAGGAGTTCTCACTCCTCCAGTCGGCGCTCAACATAGAAGACGGCTTAGACGGCCTGCGCTACAATAAAGTGATCGTAGCGACCGACGCCGACGTAGACGGGATGCACATCCGCCTGCTAATGATCACCTTCTTCTTGCAATTCTTTCCCGAACTCATTAAAAAAGGACACGTCTACATACTGCAAACGCCTTTGTTCCGCGTTAGAAACAAGGTGAAACCGGCAGGGCGCCGGAAGCAACAGAAGCAAGTGAGCGACGATGCAGCCGGAGCTGCGATCCTCAAGAAGCAGAAAAGCGATAGTCGCTCCGATTACGAGACCATCTATTGTTATACCGAAGAGGAGCGCCTGCGCGCCATCGAGCGCTTAGGCCCTGATCCCGAAATCACCCGCTTCAAAGGCTTGGGTGAGATTTCGCCCGATGAGTTTAAGCATTTTATCGGTCCGGAGATCCGTTTGGAGCAAGTGACGCTTCATAAAAGCGATCAAGTCGGCGATTTGCTCGAATATTATATGGGTAAAAATACGATGGAGCGCCAAGAATTTATCATTGACAACCTCGTGGTCGAAGAAGATTTGCCCGACGCCGCCGATGAAACTTTAGGCGAAGAAGAATAAATCCCCTTTCCCTCCGTTTAGCATGCAATGCGGATGGTCAAAAGCTCTCTTTCCCACGCCATCAAGGCTTACTTTTAATACATCAAGGCTATGCCGACCGACAATAACGCAATAGCGACAACCCACAAGGCGAGCGAGGTAAAGAAGATCGCAATCTTTCCCGGCTCTTTCGACCCTTTCACCAAGGGCCATGCAAGCATCGTGGAGCGCGCCCTGCCTATGTTTGACCATATCGTCATAGGCGTAGGCGTCAATGAACGCAAGAAGCCCCTTTATCCGCCTGCGGAGCGCGTTGGTTACATTCGCACGCTCTATGCCGAAGAACCAAAAATCAGCGTTGAGAGCTATACCGACCTGACGATTGATTTAGCCCGCCGTGTAGGCGCTCGTTTTATCGTGCGCGGCTTGCGCAGCGTGAAAGACTTCGAGTATGAGCGCGACACGGCTGCAATGAATCAGCTTTTGGGCAACATCGAAACCGTTATGCTCTTCTGCGAGGCCCGCTTTGCCGCACTCTCGTCGAGCGTCGTCCGCGAATTGATCGCTTTCGGCAAGGATGTTACCGAGTTTTTACCTGAAAAGAAACAACCACAATGAAACGATTACTGACTTTACTCGCGCTATCGTTCGCTTTAGCGCTGACTGCCACGGCACAACTTCGGCAAGAATTTCAAGATATAGACGTAAACCAATTGCGAAAACTGCAAATGGTGCACGTGGCCGTCACAGAATTGTACGTAGATACGGTTAATCAAGGCAAACTGACTGAAGCGGGCATACGCGGAATGCTGAATAGCCTCGATCCACACTCAAGTTATTCGGACGCCAAAGAGACGAAGGCGATCAACGAACCCCTGCAGGGCAACTTCGAGGGAATCGGCGTGCAGTTTAATATGCTTGAGGATACGCTGGTCGTGATTCAGACGATCCGCAAAGGGCCCAGCGAAAAAGTCGGCATACTGGCCGGCGACCGCATCGTAAAAGTCAACGAACAAGTTATTGCCGGCGTCAAAATGGAGCGCGATAGCATTATGCGAGTCCTCCGCGGACCGAAGGGAACAGTTGTAAAACTGGGCATTATCCGTCGCGGCGTGCCCGATATGATCTGGTTTAACGTCACGCGCGACAAGATTCCGATGAATACGCTCGATGCGGCTTACATCATTCGTCCGGGTGTGGGCTACATCCACTTGGATCGCTTCGGTGCAACGAGCGGTACGGAGGTAAAAGAGGCCATTGAAAAGCTGAAAGGGCAGGGTATGAAAGACCTCATCTTCGACTTGGAATCCAACGGTGGTGGCTATCTGGGCGCCGCAGTCGAAGTGGCCAATCAGTTTCTCAATGCCGGCGACCTGATTGTCTATACAGAGGGCCGCGCAACGCCTAAAGAGCAACTTAAAGCTGAGGGCGGCGGACTCTTCCGCAAAGGAAAGCTCGTTGTTTTGGTTGATGAATTTACAGCTTCGGCCGCAGAAATTGTTTCCGGCGCCGTGCAAGATTACGATCGCGGAACGATCGTCGGCCGACGCACCTTTGGAAAGGGACTCGTACAACGCCCCATTCCGCTTCTTGATGGCTCTATGATCCGCCTAACCGTGGCCCATTATTATACGCCCTCCGGACGCTGCATTCAGAAACCTTATACGAAGGGCCGCAAGTCGGAATATGAAGAAGACTTTGAGAATCGTTTTAAGCACGGTGAGCTGATATCGATCGACAGCATCCGCCTTGATTCGACGAAGGTCTATCATACGCTCAACAAGCGCCGTCCCGTCTATGGCGGCGGTGGGATTATGCCTGACGTATTCGTGCCGTTGGACACGACCACTTATACAAAATATTATATGGCTTTGCGCCGCGGCAACTATATCAACGATCAGTCGCTGCGCTACATAGACCGCCACCGCGCCGACTTGAAAGCGAAGTATAAGGATATTAATGCGTTTATCAAAAACTATGAAGTGCCGGCCGAACTTACGGATACGATCGTGGCCGTCGCCGGGCGCAAAGGCGTAAAACCCAAGGATGACGCCGAACTTCAGAAGACGCTCAAAGATCTGCGCTTTGCGCTCAAATCGCTTATTATTTATGATATTTGGGATCGCAACGAATACTTCCAATTCATCAATTCGCGCAGCGACATCGTCAAGAAAGCGCTCGAGATCTTAGGAAAAAGCTGAACTAAGGGCCGCAGGGCGCCGCTGTTCACCTGAAAGTAGACGGCTCGCACTGAAATATGAGTTCTGAAGCAGCATACGCTTCGCCTGACCCTTTGTATTAGTTCTATAATCAATGAAAACATCCAAGCGACAACGCTCCCTTGAGCCTCTTGCAGCTTGGATGTTTTCTCGTATCTGTGGCTTGCGAAAAGTCGCGCCCCGATTGCGACCCGCGATGGCTATGCTGCGCCTGCGGCGCATCGTATGCCCCCTTTCTTTGCTCTTTTTTTAATAGAATATGCCGCACTTGCGCATTGCCGCGAGAGCACTATTTCGCATCTTCATAGCGCTCGCTTATGGTTTGCTGCCGCCAAACAATGGTTTGCCGGGAACAAACGATAGTTTGGTGGGAGCAAACGATGGTTTGGCGGCAGCAAACGACCATAATGCCGTATGCCGGTTGCGACGAAGCAACTGTATGCGTCGAACCGTCAGGCGATCGTTTTCCGCCGGTCTATGAGATGCATCGCAGAATGCGCCTTACGCTTGCCAACGAAAGGGCTTGATCAGACAATCCTTAAGGTCGGCGCGTAGATTTTGCAAGGAATATTTGGAAGAAAAGAAAAAAAACGCTACTTTTGCAGCGTTCTTTTCACGAAGAGCAATGAGTTTGTTCCATGGTGTAATGGTTAGCACTAGAGTTTTTGGTTCTCTCAGTCCCCGTTCGAGTCGGAGTGGAACAACGATATAAGTCCTGTGTTATTGAAAAACATAGGACTTTTTTGTACATAAATATCTCGGCCGCGCCGTTAGCTGCTTTTGCTCCGATGGCTACCGTCCTGATTTAAAGCATAGATGTATGCGGCAAAACGCCGAATGTCGGGCGCAACAGACTTATATTTGCCGGTCGAGAACCGACTACAGATACTTCCGGGTTGCTTCAAAAGACGCATCACAGGACCCATTATATAAAGTTAAGACCCGGCAAAAACTCAGCAGCCGTTATTGGCGCAGTCGCAGAACAGAACTTTTCGTCCCAAGAATAAGCCGCGCATAACTTGCAGGCTGCTCAAGATTTGAAAAAACGTATTGTATTTATTTTTAATTCCGATTGCTTATGCGCATCGCAGGACTCCCTCTAAAAATAACGCCCGACTTCAGGATCGCGACCGACGTTTGGCAGTTTCAATTTGAGCGCCGCGAACTGCCGCAAGCGCGCTTGCGGCGTGCAGATAAGCAGGTCACCGTCTTTTTGCCTAACGATGAGGGCTATACTTCGCTCGAAGGGCAAATGTGGCTGCGCAAAGTAGTCGTCGAAACCTTACGTAGGCAGGCGCACGCCTACCTTGCGCCGCGCTTGGCCTACCTCGCGCAGACTTACGGCTTTACGTATCATCGCCTAACCATTAAGAATCTTGGGGGACGCTGGGGGAGTTGCTCATCGTTGGGCAATATTAACCTCTCGCTTTGGCTTATGCTCGCGCCATCACATTTGATTGATTATGTCATCAAACACGAATTGGCCCACTTGCGAGAAATGAACCACGGGCCGCGCTTTTGGCAGGAAGTAGACCGACTCACTGATGGCCGCGGCCATCAGTTGGAATTGGAAATGAAAGCTTTCGCGCGTTCGTTAGGTGCGCCGAGTGAAAACGCCGCGCTTCCCCTTGCCGACTATTAGACCGGCCTATTCCCGAAATGCGTTGTTAGAAAGTGTGTGTTAAGTGTTGTCGGCCACGTTTTCAGCCTCTTGCGTCTGCTCGATGGTGCGCTGAATCTCCATCTGCATCGTTGGCGTAACGCTGCGCCCTTTGCTGATCTTCTGCTGCATATCCGCAATGCGGAAGGCCAGATATTCTTCTAATTCGGGCGAATCGAAGACGTCGATATCATCATAAAGTCCCAACACAAAGCGTCCAACGCCTTTCAGGCTACAGACCTCAGTCTCCAAAAAGTAGCGCCCATCGTCTAATACCACCATCAAGTCTTTCGCTTTTGGTGCCGACTGCACCAATAAATCGGCCGCCAGCGGACCCAGAATCAACTTGACGCGCCACAAACGCTCTCCTGAAAAGTGGAAGAGGTCGGTATAGAAGGCCGCGTGCCGATCTTTGTGAGACCATTGCAAGTCGAGCAATTCCACACTACGCGCGCGGCTGATCTTAAACGTCTTATTCGTACCCGTAGCCAGTTCGTAGCACCTCACTTCGCTATTGCCGTTTAAGAAAAGGAAAGGCTCGACGATGCGGTCGCTTGTCTGCTTACTATTAGGCGAATAATAATCGTGTAAAATGCAGACCCGCTCGGTCTGTACGCCTTCATAAAGGACGCTCAAATTCTTAGCTAATAATTCGTCAGTCTCAACGCGTGCGATGAAGTTTACATCATAGTAGCGCGCGAGCTTTTCGCGCAAGTGTCGAATGCGCGGCGAATCATCGTAGATCGTATTGAGGATTTGATTCATTGTGACTGCTTCGTCGTCGGTGAAGTGTACAAACTGCGTCACTTGGGTAAAAAAGGGCGAATGATGGTCGATGAAATAGCGTGTGCCTGATTTTTTCAATATAAATCCGGCTTTGCGCAATTCTTCTATGTATCTATAAGTCGAACGGCGGCTCATATGCAGCTGCCGACTGATTTCGTCGACTGAGAGTGGGGCGTTGTTGGTTAAGAGTACAATTAAGCGCAACTGTTTCTTAAACTTCTCGGCATCTGAAAGGGTTTCTGTCATTGTTTACTTGATCTCTTTGGGGGATAATAAAGACGTAGGCAAAGTTACACCATTCCACGCGCTTTTAGATTTTGATCCTCTTTTTCTTTGTTAAAAGCGTGATGAATTAAAACGATTTTTCTTTCGTTTGTAGCAAGACCTGCTTTCCGTTTTTCTTCTTATCGCTCAACAAAAATGCGTCTGCCGGCACCGAGTATTTGTTAAAGTTTTCCGACCTTCAGTATAGGCGAGAAGCCCTGCTTTTATCGTGGAAATGAGACCAAAACAAGGCCCTTCCGGAAAGGTTAAAAGGGGAAAAAGGACAAAGAAAGGTTTGGCTAAACACAATAAAAGCCTTACCTTTGCGCCCATAAACATCACGCAGACCCGGCTCTCGCAGCCTGCTACAGCCTTCTCGCTGTAGGAAAACCTATAGTCTGTAAGCGCTCCAATTGCTTTAGGAGTGTTCATTTGAAAGAACAGCAGTCGACATCCTTTTTTGATATCCTCGTTCTTCTTTCTGTAGGCAGCGTCTCGTGAGAAATAATAAAGCATGTATATAAAAAAAGTAACAAAAGTCACAATCGGCCTGCTCTTAGCCTTGACTGCTTTTACGCAAATCAACGCACAGAAGAGAGGCATTGCAAGTTATTACAGTAACAACGCGCACGGTCATCGCACAAGCGATGGATCGCGCTATCACAAAGACAGTTTGACGTGTGCACACCGCACGCTCCCCTTCGGGACGCTGCTTAAAGTGCGCAACATTAGCAACAATCGCGAGGTGGTTGTCCGTGTGACGGACCGTGGACCTTTCCGTCGTGGCGGTATCATCGATCTTTCGATGGCAGCAGCCAAAGAGATTGGTATGGTGGCCTCAGGTTTGGCGCAGGTGGAGGTTACGAATGTAGGCTTCTCTGCCGGTCCTAACGGCGATGGCAATGGCAAGCTTACGTTGCCCGAGCTTCAGTTGATCGATCCTGCATCCGGTGAATACTATTCCGTCTCTGAGTGGGCAGAAATCAGCCGTCAGAATCGTGAGCAGCTGCGTAAGAAAGAGGCAGAACAACGCCGCGAAGCGCTGTTGGCTAAAGCGAAGCAGAATAAGCCCCGTTGGCGTATCCTTAACGACCGCTTAACGGCTAAGGTAAGCAAGAAATAAGAGTAATCTCTTCTTTATTTATAGAACACACCCGTTGAAATCTTCACGTTTCAACGGGTGTGTTGCTTTGTTTCGGGTAGTGTGAATTCTCGCAATCGATTTGCCGGAAGATACGCGGTGTGTACGTTAAGCGCAAAGGCCGACAGAAACTCTAGAATCTATTATGCTTGCGTATAAGGGTCACTGGTATCTTGGACGCATTATATATATGTCTATGTGATGAACCGGCTAATTCTAAGGGAAGATCGTTTGCAGTAACTATTTGCTGAGAACCTAACAAATCCCGAAAGGCACAGAAAAGATAAGCGGGGCGAACGGATGCTGCGGCGTTTGCTGACCGATAATACTTAAGCATCCGTTCGCCCCGCAAAGGGGGAGGGGCGGTTAGAAGTTGATAACGCCGCCCGGTTCAGTGGTGGCCGACTCCGGCACGATGGCAACATTGCCCAGTGCCTTTGTCTTGATCTCGTTTAAGACCTCTTTGCTGCGCTTAAACGTCGGCGTGATCTCTACCATAGAGATAATTTCTTCATTGTCTAAATCGTCGGCACTAAAACAGAAGATTTTGGGACGCCGGCGCAGGCCGCCTTTCTTCTCATCAGAACCATAGAAGGCGTTGCGGCGCTCTTCGTTTTCTTCCTGCTTGTCGGCCTCGCACTGGCGGCGAATTTCTTCTTCCGCATCCAGTTTTTGCTTGACCTCTGTCACGTCCTTTACGCCAAAGCCTGTGGCAAGAATCGTGATTTTTACGCGTTTGTCGAGCGAAGGATCGGTGGAGAGTCCCCACTTCGTTTCTACATCGCTACCGAATTTAGACATAAATTCGTGAACCTCATTCATCTCTTCCATCATCAGCGTGTCGCCTTCTTTTTCTGCACAGAAAGAGATGGCTAACAATACCTTTTTGCTGCGGAAAATGTCGGTGTTGTTCAACAGTGGACTGTTGAGCGCATCGTTGATGGCTTTCGTGACGCGGCCTTCGCCTTCTCCGAAGCCGGTAGACATAATGGCTACACCACCATTGCGCAAGACAGTGCAAACATCGCGGAAGTCGAGGTTGATAATGCCGTGCATCGTGATAATTTCAGCAATGCTGCGTGCCGCCACACTCAGCGTGTTGTCAGCCTTTTCAAAGGCGCTTAGGACGTTGAGGTCAGGATAGATCTCACGGAGACGCTCGTTGTTGATCACGAGGAGCGCATCGACGTGACGCGACATCTCATCTACGCCGTCGAGGGCTTGATCTATCTTTCTATTGCCCTCAAATTTGAACGGGATCGTTACGATGCCGACGGTGAGGATTCCCATATTCTTCGCTTCACGGGCGATGACGGGCGCTGCACCTGTACCCGTTCCGCCACCCATACCGGCGGTGATGAAAGCCATCTTGGTGCCGTCTTGCAGCATACCGCGAATATCATCTACGCTTTCTTCGGCTGCTTCGCGCGCTCTTTCGGGGCGATTGCCTGCGCCGAGGCCTTCTTTCCCTAATTGAAGACGATGAGGAACGGGCGAGTCGCAAAGCGCTTTGCTATCCGTATTGCAAAGTACGAAATTGACGTCGTGAATGCCTTCACGATACATATGATTGACCGCATTGCCGCCGCCACCGCCCACGCCGATGACTTTAATGATGGAGGGTGTCGTCTGCGGAGTGCCCATACCGACGTCGATGAGTAGGCCGTTGTTCGTATTGTTGTCTTCGTTCATTGTCTTTGTTTTGTTAGCAGGGCTTTTGCCTTGTAGTTGAACCTTGTTTTTCTATAGCTTATTCTTCTTCGCGATCGTCGTTGACCAAACTACCGATCATATTCTTTATTTTACCGAAGAATCGGTTGCGTTTTTCGCGCGCTTCACGCTTCTTGCGTTCGCGCTCTTCTTGTTTACGCTGCCGTTCAGCTTCTTCGGCCTCTTGCTGCTTACGCTCTTCTTCGAGACGAAGTTTTTCCTCTTCCAGTCTTTGTTTTTCAGCAGCATCAGCTGCAGTGCGCGTTTCCTGTTCGCGTCGGCGTTTCTCCTCCTCTTCTCTATTAAAGATAGTCGGTGCTTCCGCCCCAAGTTCCCCGCCGCAGCAGTTTATTTCACCCTTGTCTATGAGTGCAATAGTCGCATTGTAGTCACCTTCCTTGTTGAAGTTTTGCAAATGCTGCGCTAAGCGGAGTTGCGTACTGACACGCTTAATGAAACTAATCTTTTCGATGTTCGTCACCTTGCGGAAGGCTTCTTCCATACCTTTTAGGCGAGAAGCGCCACCCGTAATGATGAGGCCACCGATGAGTTGCGACTTGTCGAGTTTTGAACATTTGATTTGCTCGTTGACGTTTTCAATAATTTCCTCCAAGCGAGCTTGCACGAGTCCACTAAAGTCGTCGTATTTAACGCTACGGCCGTCTTCCAAACTAATCGGTGCGTGGCCCTCATCGTCAGCTTCGTAGAAAGCTTTACCATATTCGTGCTTCAAGTGTTCAGCTTCGCGGTGTTCAATTTGGAGAGAAGCAATGTCGCGCGTGATGTTGTCGCCACCAAGCGGGATTACGGCGAGATGACGCAATAGATTATTCTTAAATACAGCCACAGAAGTCGTTTCAGCACCCATATCGACAAATACGCAACCTGAGCGCTTTTCCGGGCCTGTCAGCATCTGATCTGCCAATGCCAAGAAGGTGATTGGGAGGTCAATAACCTGCAGGCCGGCTTCTCTAAAGCAGGTGTAGATATCTTCGCGTACGCGGCGATTGGTCACGATGTTGAGGAAATGTCCCTCTATCCCTTCAGCCTGAATGCCTACCGGATCGAGTTGCGTTTGTGCGCCGAGTTTGTACTCTTGCTGTACGGCCTCGAGGATTTCGCGTTCGCCGGGTTGCGACTGCAGGTTATTGTCGCGAATCCCATCTACGACCTCATTGGTGATTAGCATTTTGTCAGGGAAATGGCGTACAACAGTATTTTCTACCGTGTGCATTCCCATACCGCCAACCCCAACGTAGCAGCCGCTGATGGTTTTCTTCAGCGTCTTCTCTAACTTATCTTTGATGAGCGTTGCGCAGGAGGTCATCTTATTCAAGTTGTTGATGCGTCCTTTGCGGATAAAGCTGGCTGAAGGCTCTTGTATGCTGGCTAAAATCTGAATAGCGCCGTCGGGTTGCTTACGACCGACGAGTCCGGTCACTTTGGAAGAGCCCAACTCTATCGCTACGATGAAATTGTCTTCTGTTGCCATATCGTTATATCTTATATTGTGCGTATGAATGTTGCTTATTTCTCCGCGTCGTACTGTGCAATGTGCCTAACGACGGTGCGCGAAGTGGCTTATTTCTTATTGCCTGTTCGCTTTGTGCAGACGATCTGATTTGTATTCTCAAGACTGATTCTGCTATATTTATTCCAGCCTACCTTAGGCATCACCTTTTCGTAGAAAGCCCGCAGGTTATTGAATTTTTGCGGAATGCTATCTGCGGCTCCAAAGCGTATCACTTGGTCGCCAACGCGCGGTATGAGCGTCAGTCTATGATCCTCGCTCACATTAATTTGTACGATTTGTTTATCCCAAATTTCGTTATCTCGCAAGAATATGCCGAGCGGAATCAAACTCTTCTTAATGAAGGGCGGATCTACTGCGCCCGTGACAACGACCAAGTCGGCCGCATAACCCATCGGCTTCATCATAAAGCCGTGCTCATCGACAAAGCAATTCAGCCCATTGTTAGCGATCACCCGCATCAAGGGCAGGCGCTGTGCAATGATGATATTGATGCGTCCGTCGGGCGTTTTATAGCAGGTTGCTTCTTTGATGAAAGGATTCTTCATTAAGAGGATTTCTATCTTCCTACTATTAATGGCGTCCATCTTCTGTCCAATAGGATAATATCGCGCTTTGCGCAAGATATGCTCTACGTCGGCAGAGGTCATAAAAGCTGCCCGTGCACTGTCTGTGACGGCGATGTTTATCCCCGCACACTTCGTGCTGTAGCTCTCACCTGTGAAGTGGGTGAAAGCAAAGACAAGGTAAACGATCAGCCCCATTAGAAGGAGCAACTTAAACAGCGTTTTCACCAGAGCAGTGATTTTGTTCTCCTTTGCGCGGTGCACCGCACAGTGGATTGTGTCAGTCTTCTTATATAATATTGTATTTCTCTTTCAGCATTTGTGCTATCTGAGGCACCATTGCATCCACATCGCCTGCACCTAAGACCATTACGACGTCTGTTTCCTCCTGCTTGAGCAAAGGTAGAAGTGTCGACTTGTTACATAAGTGCTTCTTTATATCTGTGCGGAGATGATCATAGATGAGTTTCGAACTGACGCCTTCGATAGGGAGTTCGCGAGCCGGGTAGATGTCGAGCAAGATTACTTCGTCCAGCAGCGACAGACTTTCGGCAAACTCACGATAGAAATCGCGTGTTCGTGTATATAAATGTGGTTGGAAAATACCTATGATGCGTCGGCCGTTAAAAACTTCGCGCACGGAGAGGATGCTTTGGCGCACCTCTGTGGGGTGGTGTGCATAATCGCTGAGTAGTACGACCTTGTCCGACTTAATCTTGAAGTCGAAGCGGCGATCTACGCCTTGAAAGGTCTTCATCCCCTCGCGTATCTCGTCGGGTGTGGCTCCCGCAATTTGAGCTAAAGCAATGGCGGCAATACCATTTTCTATGTTGATGCTGACAGGCACACCAAGCTCTATCTCACTGATGTTGCCAAGCGGTGAGATCAAATCGAAGCAAACCCTGCCTCCGCCGATGCGAATATTTTCAGCGTGGAAGTTGCCCGCGTCTCTACCATAATCGAAGCGACGTGTGCCGACCGGAAGAGCCTCTTTAAACTTCAAATCTTTGTGCACGATCAATGCGCCATCGGGACGGATAAGGCTGGTGTAGTGCGTGAAACTTTCAAGATAAGCCTCTTCCGTGCCGTAGATGTCCAAATGGTCGGGGTCTGTAGCCGTAATGACCGAAGCATAGGGCTGCAAATGGTGGAAAGAACGATCAAACTCGTCTGCCTCTATAACGACGAAATCACTATTATTGTCGAGCAAGTAATTTGTCGCATAGTTTTTTGCGATACCTCCCAAAAAAGCGTTGCAGCCTACGTGGCTTTCGTGAAGCAGATGAGCCGCCATGGCCGTTGTTGTCGTTTTACCGTGCGTACCGGCTACGCAGAGGCCTTTCATTTGGCGCGTTAAATAACCCAAGACTTCCGCACGCTTCTTTACTTCAAAGCCCGCTTGACGGAACCAAGTCAGTTCGCGATGATCTTTCGGGATGGCCGGCGTATAGACCACAAGCGTCGTCTGCGGATCGCGGCACGCTTGCGGAATAGCGTCTACGTCGTCGGTATAATGAATGTCAGCACCTTCGCGTATAAGTTCTTTTGTCAGGGGCGTTTCCGTGCGGTCGTAGCCGCCGACAAAGAGCGATTGCGAGAGGAAATAGCGCTCCAAGGCGCTCATTCCTATGCCGCCTGCACCTATGAAATAGACTGATTTAATCGTCTGCATCTTAATGTCCTATATCGGTCCTGTACGGCCTGCCTGCGTGAGGCCGGCGCGTATGCATTATTGTCGTGTGTGTTGTTCTGCTAAGCGTATAACCTCATCAGCAATGTCTGACGCCGCATTGGGGCGTGCCAGTTGGCGGATGTTGTCGCTGAGTTGCGCTAAGCGTTGCCTCTCTTTGACCGTATTGATGGCCAGCGGCAGGAGCGTTCGGCTCACTTCTTCGTCTTTAACGTAGAGTGCAGCATCTTTCTGCACGAGAGCCAAGGCGTTTTTCGTTTGATGATCTTCGGCCACATTGGGCGAGGGCACGAGGATAACCGGCTTGCCCAGCAGGCAAAATTCGGAGATGCTGCCGGCACCGGCGCGCGAGATGATCAGATCGGCGGCCGCATAAGCGTGGGCCATATCCGAGATAAAGTCCGTTACCTTCAGGTTGTCGGGACATTTACGGCGCGATAGTTCGGCTTGGATGGCCGCACTATAATAATTGCCCGTCTGCCAGATGAATTGCACCTCTTGCTGTTGGCGGATGAGCGGCAGGTTGCCCAGAATCGTATCGTTCAAACTGCGTGCGCCGAGCGAACCGCCTACAATCAGCACCGTTCGCTTTCCGGGAGCCAAACCAAACTGCTTGATGGCTTCCTCTTTCGTGCAATCAACGTAGAGCAATTGTTTGCGCACAGGATTACCTGTGAAGATGATTTTGTCAGCCGGAAAGAAGCGCTCCATACCGTCGTAGGCTACGCAGATGCTTGAGGCCTTTTTAGCCAGCAACTTATTCGTAACCCCGGCGTAAGAGTTCTGCTCTTGCAGCAAGGTCGGTATGTGCATTTTCTCGCATTCGCGGAGCGTAGGCCCACTGGCATAACCTCCGACGCCGACACCTACCATCGGGCGAAACTCGCGGATGATTTGCTTGGCCAGTTTGCTGCTTTTCCAAATCTTTAGCAGTACGCCGGCGTTGCGCCAAAGGCGTTTACGGTCAAACCCTGCAATAGGCAGGCCCTTAACCTCATAGCCTGCAGCCGGGACGCGTTGCATTTCCATACGCCCCTCTGCTCCTACGAAGAGAATCTCGGCATCGGGCCGCTTCTCGCGCAGTGCATTGGCAATCGATATAGCCGGGAAAATATGTCCACCCGTACCGCCGCCGCTGATAATCACCCTAAGTCTTTCGCTCATCTTTTTATATGTGCATACAATCAAGGCAAAAGTAATAAATAATTTTCTTAGAGACTAACAATAGGTTGTAAAATGTGAAAAGAGACATTTAGCTTTTGCTTTTGTTGTCGAAGTAGGGGTAATAAAAGCATTCGATATAATAAAAGTCGAAAGATGTGAAAAGGCGTCGTTCTTATTGGACTGCGCTACTTCAATGTCCTTTAGCGCGCTACGACTACTCATAATAAATCGTGGCGAAAGGCAAGTATGTGGGGCGATAAAACGTAGGGTAGTATTCAACTGTTGCACACTAAGTTTGAACAATCTGCGCATTGTGGGCAACGCTGACTCATTTTCAGAAATACGATCAATGCAATGCTTCAGTAAGATTTCATATAAGAAAATATGGAATCTTACTTCCTTTTTAAACTAGAATCACGTCTCATTTTATTTAGTTCTAATATCTTCATTGTTAATTACCTCCCCCACACTTTGAATCTTAAAATCCTTGCCGAAGCGCCACGTCAGCGAGATCCCCAAAAAAGAGGAAGGAGAGTAAACTTTCGAAATCTGAGTAAGGCCTTTCAACTTATACCTTACGCGTTGTTTTCTAAACAATCCGAACATATCATAATAAAAAAGCGAAAGATCTAAACGATCATTGCACAGCGATTTAGTTACAGTAAGATCCAAACGAATCTTGTTATGCGCTGTCGAGTTCAAAGTTCTCTCATTATTACGGTGCATTAACATCAATTCAAGGAACCATTGTTTTGGTGCCATATAAGATAAGTTCATCGTACTTGTTAAGCCCCAGCCCTCATTGCCCTCACTTAAAGCTGTTGCGGCAAAGGCTGGCGCAATTTTATACGCAGTATGGTCGGCAGTAATATTTAAGTTAAGGTTCAATGCATGCTTAAACAGAGGTTTACTATAACCAATGTTCAAGTTTAGTATCCTTCCTTTACCCGCATTTTCATAAGTAGATGTACTATAATCTGTCATATACACACCGCCTATCATATCTCCGATACGTTCATACACGACATTAGAAGTCAAAAAACCACTACCGATTTGCCGGGAGTAGTTCAGCGTATAACGATCAGCGTATTGCGGGCGCAAATGCACGTTTCCCTGACTCTTTTCGTATTCATTGATATAAAAGACTTCCGGATTCAAAAAATCTACACTTGGTCTTTCGATATGTCGGTTATACACAAAGGAAAACGAACCTATTTTCCCGTTATAATTTACTGAAATTGTAGGTAGTACAGCCAAACGTCTCGTACTGCCGGTTCGTTGGAAATTAAAGCCATACCATTCTCCGCGCAAGAGTAAAAAAACATCAAACCACTTATTCAGAGAAAATTGATCTTTCATATATAATTGTTGTACATCACTGCGGTAAGGTAAGCGGCTGGCGGTCAACAACGTATTTCGATAAATGCTTTTTATCCCAACGGCAATATTATGATAATCCCTCAAAAAACGAATGCTATCGGCTTCCAGTAAGATTTCCCCTGTCCATTCATTCATTTTACCTTTATATAAGGTGTAAGGATGTGCCGTTTCATTATTTGTCGCATAATTAAAATAGCGTGCCTTGAAGAATAAACGTTTGTTGGCGTTGATATCGTGTGCGATTACAGCGTTGACGAAATGGCTGAAATATGACTCTTTATTGTATTGCGCTGTTTGGTTCACGCCTTTTGAACGCCAAACGACATCTGCCGGAGCCTTATATCCAAAAATAGAATAATTCAAAGCTGTTTCCCATTTTGGAGAGAGGCGGATATTTGTTTTTAAAGCCCCACTATATTGCTGTAAGCGATTTTTATATTCCGAGAAGAGGAATTCTTCTTCATCTCTATATAGTATATTTTTTCCTTTTTGTCGATCCTGTGTGTATGAGGACCAGAAGATTAGGTCAATCTTTCCGGAACGATAAGTAGCAGAAGGTGATAAGTTGAACCCTGCTCTGGATAGCTGTGTGCCTGCTGCTATTTCTCCTTTCAAAAGATTGGCTCTGTTTCTTTTAAGGATTACATTGATTTCTCCGGAACTTGCTTCATCATTCAGGCCGATGCGTCTCACTTCAACTTTTGCAATATCTCCTGCCATTATTTTCCCTAATTCCGTTTCGGTCGTCTCGATGCCATCTATCAAGAGCTTGGCAGCTTTACCGTTGCCAGCCAATTGATAGCCTTTGTCTGTATATATTATTCCCGGCACTCGCTTTAGGGCCAAATTTGCTTTGGCTGATTGCAACAAACCACCAAGATCTATATTGAATACTTGCTTTTCTGCATTAGTCTTAACTATCTTTTTATAACCCACGACGCTTACTTCCCGCAGATCAGCAGGAGATAAGGATAGTTCAATATCTTTCTCCGCCCTTATGGTCAATAAAGTGTCGATTGGAGCGTAAAAAGGGCTCTCGGTTAGCAATCTGATACGCAGAGAATCATTATAAATGGGCAACTTAAACTGACATACGCCGGTATTATCTGTTTTTCCTTTCAGTCTTGTTTTATCTATTTGAATACTGACAGTGATTTTCCCCACGGAATATCCTTCGGGAGCAATCATTCTCACCTTAAATTCTCCAGCTGGTTGCGAGAAAGCAAATAAAGAGAAGAGAAAAGAAACGAATAAAAAAGCCATTCTCAAGGCTGTATTCCTACAGTCTTGAGAAGGTTTACAATCGGGTTTAGAAAGTGTCATTCTCTCCATTTTCCAATCAGATATGTTCCATTTCTAGTTACGCCACAATGGCCATAATTTCCATAACAGCCACCACGCGTTGTACCTGGATGAGTAGTAGAACCAATAATAACAGTATTATCGGTTTTACTCTCATTCATAGAATACGCAGTTGTCAATGCAGTTGCCCCAATAACCACAAATAGTTTAAATCCTCTTTCCATAAGATATTTAATAAGTTGCTAATTGATTTCTTTTTCAAGGATTCTTAGCTCTTTTCTTGGAATAATCCTTCGAGGAATAATATTGCCCGAATATACAGACTATAATATGTACAAGCAAGTGTTTTTGAATTTTTCTTTCATTATCACTCAAGAATCAGGCTCGAATATTTTAGAAGATCTGTTTTGTTTGCAATTTTCAATAGCCTTAGTATAATTCCAAGCTTGCGGACAAAAATTCCTAGCCTTGGAACAAAAGTCCGCTGCGCTTGGGAAAAAAGTCCCAAGCCTTGGGAGCAAATTGGGACAGGTATGGATGAAAAAAAGAAAGCATCTTTTGCCCACTTTGTTTACTGCTCATGCAGACTTAGATGCTTTTCTCTTTTATGCATGACCTCGTTGAGGAGGTAGATATAAGTAGCCGGGAATGAGCGTTTTTTTACAAAATCTTCCTACGAAATAGGAGGGGTAAATGCGGCTTATGGCGGGATGAACCGGCTATAAGTCTGCGATGACGGCCTCCAACTCTTCGATCGAACCGACTACTTTTAAGTAGGCTTCCGGCCGTTTATCGATCAGTTTGCGCCGGTGAAGATCTTCTAAGAGTGCGAGCAGTAGATCCCAGCAACCCTCTACGTTATAGAGAATGACGGGGCGATGCTCAAACTGCAAGGTTGCGGCCGCCAGCACGGTGAATACCTCGTCGAGCGTTCCAAGTCCGCCGGGCAGCGCGATGAAGACATCGCTCTCTTGAATCATTGTGGCTTTGCGATCGGCAAGGTCGGCTGTGGGAAAGGTGACGTGCAATAAAGGACTGACGCAGCCCATATCAAACAAACGCTGCGGCACTACGCCAAAAATACGACCGCCGGAGCGGTTGACGGCTTCGGCCAAATGACCCATCAAACCTGACGTGTTGCCGCCATAGACGAGTGTGCGACCCGTCGATCCAATCCAAGTGCCTAAAGCATCGGCAGCCTTTAAGCAGGCTGCCGACAAATGAGGTTTGGAGGAAAGAAATACGCCGATTTTTTCCAACATAGTTTGATGAATCTTAGCGAGCGGCGATACACTCAATTTCTACCAAAGCGTTCTTAGGCAGGGTCTTAACGGCATAAGCGCAGCGAGCGGGGAAGGGAGCTTCAAAGAACGTGGAATACACTTCGTTCATCGCGCCAAAGTCGCCCATATCTGCCAAAAATACCGTAGTCTTTACGACGTCGTTCATCGTGAGTCCGGCCTCGGCTAAGATGGCTTTCATATTCTCTAACGACTGACGCGTTTGTGCTTGTACGCCGCCTTCGGCAAATTCGCCTTTTTCGGGGACGATAGGAAGTTGTCCGGACACAAAAATAAGTCCGTTGGCCTCAATAGCCTGACTGTAAGGACCGATAGCTGCGGGTGCAGCTGCTGTTGCAATAGCTTTCTTCATAGTGATATGATTTTGTGGGTGCACGGCTTGGGTGAAAGTGCGTGGCGCCCGGAGTTTGTATAGATGATACCTTATATATAATGAGTGGCGAACAAGGGCGCGTCTTCGCTTGCCCATTGTTCGCCATTCACTCGTTATTTCAGATAATCTTCAAAGTAGCGCGTGATGCGTTCGTGCAGGTGTACCATATCTTTACCCATCATATTGTGGCCTTGGCCCGGATAGGTAAAGAAGTCGGGCTGCGTACCGGCGTCTTCGCAAGCGCGTAAGAAAGCCAAACTGTGCTGCGGCACGCAGACGGGATCGTTATAGCCAATGATGATTTGTAGACGTCCTTTCAGGTCTTTAGCCTTATTGAGCAGTGAACTTTGCGCGTAACCCTCAGGGTTTTCCTGCGGTGTGCCCATATAGCGCTCGCCATACATTACCTCGTAATACTTCCAGTCGATAACCGGACCGCCGGCTACGCCAACTTTGAAGACGTCGGGATAATTGGTGATCAGACTCGTCGTCATAAATCCGCCAAAGCTCCAGCCGTGGACGCCGATGCGGTTAGTATCTATATAGGGGAGCGATTTGAGATAATCGACACCGCGCATCTGGTCTTTCATTTCCTCTTGTCCGAGTCGATGATAAGTGGCCGTCTCGAAGGCAAATCCACGCTCGCTTGAGCCGCGGTTGTCGAGCACGAAGATGACATAACCTTTCTGTGCCATATAAATCTCCCACGAACGTGCAGCATAATTCCAAGAAGCGTCGACATTGCGCACGCCCGGTCCGCCATAGACGTAAACGACCGTAGGATATTTTTTGTTAGGATCGAAGTTGACCGGCTTTACCAAGCGATAGAACAATTTTGTATGCCCATCAGCAGCCGTGAGAGAACCGGAAGAGATTTCCGGCACATTGTAAGCCTGCCAAGGTGAAGCGTCGGTTTGCAGCAACGTAGCGTTTGCCGTCGCCGTGTTGCTCACAGCTATTTTGCGGAATACGTCGGGCTCGCTCCAGCGATCAAAGAGCATCGTGCCGTCAGGCGACAGCGTTGCGCGGTGTGTGCCTTTACCGTTGTCGAGCAATGTGCGCTTGCCGTTGTCAATATTTACGGCATAGTAATTATGGTGTAGCGGGTGCGCTTCGTTAGATTGAATGATGACGCTCTTTGTCTTTGTGTTGAATCCTACTAAATCGAGTACGACAAACTCGCCCTTCGTGATTTGCTTGAGTTGGTTGCCCTTTGTGTCGAAGAGGTAAAGGTGATTGTAGCCGTCCTTTTCGCTTTGGTAAATAAACTTGCTGCTGTCCCAAGGCAAGAAAGTCAGCGGATGCATAGGATGCACATACTTTTCGTGCGTTTCCGTGTAGAGTACGCCTTTGCGTTGGCCCGTTGCTACGTCGTAGGCTACGAGTTCTGTTTTCTTCTGCGAGCGAGGCATCTCAATCATATAGATAGTCTTCTCATCGGGCGCCCAGGAGATGTTTGTAAAGTAACGGTCGGTCGGGTCGCCCGCTTGCAGCCAAACCGTCTGCTCCGTTTTGGGATTGTAAATACCCACGGTCACTTTATGACTGGTCATACCGGCCATTGGATATTTAATGGCATCAAGTTTGGCTTCGCGCGTGAAAATATCGACGAGCGGATAGTCTTCGACCATACTTTGATCCATACGATAATAAGCTAAGAGTTGGCCTGACGGACTGAAATAAGCGCCCTTTTTAATGCCAAACTCATCGCGGTGAACGGCTTGCCCGTAGACGATATCTTTTGAACCGTCTGTTGTGATGCGATGCGCTTTACCGTCAGCCGTGCGCAGATACAGATCAAAGTTTTTTGCATAAACTTCGCTGCGAGAGGGGATGTTAAACTCTTCGTTCACTCTCACGCTGTCGCGTTCTGCCTGCCAAACGATGGCTTTCTTCTTCCAATCGTAGAGCAGATTGCTTCGATTGGTATGGAGCAAAGCTAAAGTTTGGTTCGGATAGGGAAATGAAGCTTGCATCAAGTTGAGGCCGCGGCCCTTTGTCTCGTCTGTAATGAGCGCTTTCACATCAGCCGCCGTGAATAAGGTTTGCGCCTTTACGCGCTTTCCTTTTTCATCTGTACAGGTTTTGACTGCCTCTACTTCTAATTGCATAAGCTTAGAGCCCCAAAACGCAGTGTAGAGATTCTTGGGCTGAAGATTCCAATAATTGGATCCGCCCCACATTAAGTCGTCCAGCGTAAAGCTTTTCTTTGTCTGTCCCATAAGGGTTCCTGTCAAGAGCAGCAGACCTATTAGTAAGGAGCTGCGCAAATTCATCTGTTTCATAAATGTGTTTTTCGTAAAGTTTCGCAGCTCAACCTTTCGGTCGAGCTACGTAGATAAACGTCGTCGTTATGATTTGTTGCTGCGGCGGTTTTCGCGCCGACCAGGCCGATTGTTGTCTGTGCGGCGGGCATTGTTGCGCGGACGATCACTGTCGAAACGCTTGCTGCCTGCCCATTTGTCGCTGCGCCCTGTTTCTCTTCGCGGGCCAAAAGTACGGCGTTCGCCGCCGAAGCCCTCATTGCCTTCTCTTTCTCTGCGTTGGTAAGGGCGCTCCAAGCTTTCCGGCCGTGGGCCAAAGTGGCGCACCTCGCGCGTCTCTCGAGCCTCATCGTCGCCTTTATTGGCAAAATCAAAGTTTGGCTTGTGCGGACGTCGCTCCGGTCGCCGCGTTGTATGGCGTTCGCCTTTTGCTTCATGCTCTTCGCGCGACTTTCTTTCTCGCTTATTATAAATCCGGTCAAACTCTCTGTGCTTATTGCGGAGCAAGGCATATTCCGGACTCCAATCCTCATCCTCTTCTTCTGAAATGCGCGCTTTGAAATCCTCGCGATGCTGTTTCGGGCGGCGCTTCTCCGTCATATAGTTGCGCTCCTCTTCCGTTTTTACCTTTCCGCCGCCGGCGCGGAAGTCATCAAGGCGCCCTTCAAAGAGTTGATACTTTCTAAATTCGCAATCGATAGGGCCGTTGTTAACCTGTATCTTTACGCTCGGTCGCAGACCGATCGTATCGAAGAGTTCCTCTTTCGAACTAATAATCCAAGCATCTCCGCCGCCAAATTCGTGCTTCAACCGCTCACCGATGGCGCGATATAAGCCCAGCAAGTCGGGCGGTGTGAGTCGTTGACCGTAAGGCGGATTCGTAATGATGATAGCGCGCTCTGCCGGCTTCTCAAATTGGCGGAAGTCCTTTTGCTCAAACGTAATGAGGTCTGCCACGCCGGCTGCTTTTGCATTTTCCAATGCGCCGTCGAGCGTAGGGCGGTTGATGTCGTAGCCGTAAAAGCGATGAGCGAACTCACGCTCTTGGCTGTCGTCGTTATAAATCTTATCGAGCAACTCGCGATCAAAGTCTTTCCACTTTTCAAAGCCAAACGATTTGCGGAAAATGCCCGGATAGATATTGCGCGCCATCAATGCGGCTTCAATCAATATAGTGCCTGATCCGCAGAAAGGGTCGATAAAGTCTGTGTCGAAGTTCCATCCTGACAACTTTATCAAGCCTGCCGCCAAAACTTCATTGATCGGTGCCTCACACGATGCTGTGCGATAGCCGCGCAGGTGCAGACTTTCGCCTGAGGCGTCAAGCGATAAGGTGCAATCGTTGTCGGCAATATGAATATTGAGCTTAAGATCGGGGTTGGCAATGCTGATATTGGGGCGCTTGCCCTCTTTTTCGCGGAAATAGTCAACGATGGCGTCTTTTGTCTTGTAGGCGACAAATTTAGAATGCCTAAACTCTTGCGAATAAACGACAGCATCTACCGCAAAAGTAGTCTGCAAATCAAGATATTCGTCCCAGGCGATGGTCTTCACAGCTTCATAAACCTGATCGGCGTCTTCAGCTTTAAAGTGTTTGAGGGGCTTGAGTACCCTTACGGCCGTGCGTAAGCAAAAATTGGCGCGATAAAGCATTTCTTGATCGCCCGTAAAGGAGACCATACGTCGGCCGGTTGTGATGTTTTTGGCACCTAATTCGGTGATTTCTTGCGCCAAGACTTCTTCTAATCCTTGGAAGGTTTTGGCTATGATTTCAAATTCTTGCATTGAGTGTGATAAGGCTTCTATCGCTGTGACTATCTATTTGTCTACGTTTCGCCTATAGGCTGCGTTGCGTTGACATGAGCCGCAAAATTAAAACATATTTCCAAACTATGCTTGCCGTTAACTTGATATTTTCGCCTTGCTACTTGATTTCCGTTACTTTACAGGTGTGGCCGGCAAACTTATGTGTGGTCGTGGTGAGCGAAGGCGTAGCATTGCGCACATAGAAGTTTCGATTGCGTCGTTCGGTAGAACTTGTCTAAATATTTGTAAAGATAACGGCTGTAATTATCCTTATGGCTATTTTTTTTCTCCCTCAAGTGACTGAAATAAGCTGACAGGCAAATAATAAATGCGAGCTATCTACGTGTAATTGACCTCTTTTGTTTATATTTGCACTTGGTATTATAACTTATAATAAATCCTATTTAAATGGGAAAGACTATTTTAAATGGGAAAGACTATACTTTTTGGCTTGATGACATTCTGTTCCATCATCACGTCTTTTGCGCAAACGCCAAAAGATGTGTTAATCTTTCGGCTCAAAACGGCTATTGCTTCGTTTTCGGCATCCTCTTTTCTGCCGCCCCTAAGCAGCTACGCACGAAAAGCCTTGTGAAGCTGTGCTGCTCCGTTTCGTTTTAGTTTTTTCTGCACGGTGCTTCCGCTTACAAAGCACGCCGGCGATCTCTTTCCTAGTTGGGGTCGTTGTTCCCCTACTAGGAATTCTTATTTCCCTACTTGTAATAGTTCATCTCCGCCTATTCGTGCGCCGAATGCTAAGCTTCGACTAAGCCTTTCCTGCTCAAAAATGTAAGACAGCGCCTATATAGGCAATATACATCGGGCGAAAATCATACAAAATAGAATTAGGCTTGCAGTAAGTTTGGTATAGATGTGTTCGTTCCATATCATGATGAATAGTAGCTATATCTTATTTCCGCTCCGCTACCTTTACTAAAGAGTCAATGAGTTGGTAGTATAGAAACCGCAGAAGGGCCCTTGTCGTTTCAAAGAAGATGGCGTATATTTGCAACATCGAGACAAGAGGAGCGTCGGCCTTATCCGCATGCTTTGATGGTAAGAACATTATCAGCCACTGGTTGATAACAGAGAGCGCTACAATTCGTGGTTGTTTCATGGCTCATAAGGCCATTTTTATTATCCTTCCGAGCCCATACTTACTAAGAGTTTGATCGCTCCAATGGGGCTAAGGCTGTAAATTAATGCTATTAAAGAGAAAGGCCTTTTTCATCTTGTTTCCCTTGTCTTGATTTTATACAGAAAAGGAGTGAGAAAGTGTATTTACTTTATGATTTATGGAAGAAAAGGATCAAGTGACATCGACGCCTAAAATATCTGTTATAGTTCCTATCTATAACGCAGCGCCTTACGTTGCGAAGTGCATAGAAGGAATATTAAGTCAGACCTATCGAAATATAGAAGTCATCCTAATAGATGATGGTAGCACGGATCGTTCGGCCGAGATTTGTCAGGCATTTGCGCAGAAAGATTCACGCATCAGATTTATTTCTCAAGAGAATCAAGGCGTAAGTGCCACTCGAAACAACGGCATAGCATTAGCCGAGGGAGAGTTTATCGCCTTTATTGATAGTGACGATGAGATCTGCCCCGAGTATCTTTCTTTTTTTTCGCTTGAGAGTGATCTTAGCATCCAGGGATATATCAGCAAAGAGGGCCAAACCGAAAGGGAGATAAGTTTTAAAGAGCGCAGCGTTCAAGGGTCAGTGGCAAAAGTCTTTTGCATAAATTCTTTCAATTCGGCTGTCTGGAGCAAGCTTTTTAGAAAGTCTATCATAAAGGAAAACAACATACAATTTCCTATTAACTTATGTTTTAGTGAAGATACCATTTTCTTGCTCCATTATGTCCGATTTGCCCACACGCTTTTCGTTTCATCGAAGGCGGGCTACTTATATATCAATCGTGAAGCGTCTTTAAGTTCGAAGAAGTATCCTATTGAGAATATGATGGAGAAAGAGAAGCTGATTATGAATCACTATACGCTGCTATTTCCCGACTTAAAATTTCGCAAGCGCTTCTTACGGGAGATTACGCTAAACATCCTTGCCAAATATTATTTCTATTACAATTTCGACTTGCAGCGTTATCGTGAAACCGAATACTTAAAAAGTATGGGCGATGCAAACCTAAATCGTTACGATAAGATGTTGCTTAGTTTTGGCATGCGCTTTTTTGCCAATTACGTCAGGTGGCGTAGAAGATTCAAGATAAGAGTGCTAAAGCCGATCTTAGGGAAGGATGAAGATACCTTGTTAAATGTATAAACGCTTTCTCCATAGGGCCAACTAGCAGCTTGAGTAAGATAACAAAAAAAGAGTTCGGTACTAAACCGAACTCTTTTTTATAATTGTCTGTTGAGGCCATAGTTTGTGAACCTCAATAGCTCAAGAAGGTGGTCGAGGCTATTCTTCCATTTCCTCTTCTTCCTCCTCTTCGTAATATGTCTCTTTGGCCTGGAAACCTACGAATGGCGGACATTCAGCGTGGTCAGGATCAGAAAGCGTCAGAAGCGCAGGTGTATCGACCTGTATGAGGCTCATAGCCGATTTAATATAACATGAGTTCGACGAATCCAGAACAAAGCAAGCTGTGTGTCAAAGGTTCTTTGTACATTGATGCACGGCTTCTTTGGAAACAGGCAATAGGCAG
>ERZ773197.402-NODE-402-length-34594-cov-8.266945_pt1 | contig 34594 bp, 31 predicted proteins | sample MGYA00580999_ERZ773197 | MGnify/ENA primary metagenome ERZ773197 (study PRJEB29015, sample SAMEA2738166) | human oral metagenome | biome: human oral; feature: human-associated habitat; material: saliva | place: China | collected 2185 ...
CTTGTTTTTCGCAAGTACCGACGGGCTCAGACTACCCCGCATTCAGACCTATATTACAAAGAATCTCTTTATTATTTTAATTTTTTACAGCTCCTTTTATGCATTAATAAGCTCTGTTTTGCAGTTGGCATCACTTTACACTTACAAAATTGGTGTGCGTTGCAAACAGTATAGCTGTTTGCCATTTATAGCTTTTGATAATTCCGCTCCCCGAAAATGAAGGAGCCTACCCGTATAATTGTAGCCCCTTCTTCAATGGCAACCTCATAATCTCCGCTCATTCCCATGGAAAGCTCCACTAAGGGAAGAGAGGGGAATTTTTTTTGCAAAGAAGACAGGCTTTCTCGCAAAGCGCGAAAAACAGGACGATTTTCCTCCGGATTGTCGGTGAAGGGAGCCACGGTCATCAGTCCTCTTATTTCTATATGGGAAAGCTTTGCCATCTCTGCTACTTTTTCTTCCAACTCTTCTATGTAAAATCCGGATTTACTGTCCTCTTTAGCAACATTTACTTCGATAAGAATTCTTGCGATGAAGTCTTTCTTTGCAAATTCCTTATCAATTACCTCGGCAAGAGAGACGGAATCCACAGAATGAATGAGGACTACCTTTCCGGGAAGATACTTTACCTTGTTTTTTTGCAATGTACCAATCATATGAAAATGGGGAGGGAAGTCTTTCATCAAACGATCCTTCTGCATAAGTTCATACTTATCGCGAATTTCCTGCACCTTATTTTCTCCGAAATCCTGTATTCCTAAGGAATAGGCTTCTTGTATTGCGGAATAGGGCTTTGTCTTGGATACACCAAGCAGCAGAACTTCCTTTTCCGACCTGTTTACACGGCTACAGGCAAGGCGAATGTTTTCTCTGACAATTTCAATTTCTTTCTTCATGACCTCTTCCCTTTCAGAGCGGAAAGTAAACTCCATTCCACTTAAAAACCTCGCTTTTTTGCGTTTAAAAGTGGAATGGAGTAGAGAGCAGTAGCAGAATAGTATTACTATTTTTGATTTAAACTGAGGATATAATCCACCGCTTTAGGAAGACCTTCCTCCAGGATATGCTCCGTGACGTGCTTTGCTACAGCTTTAGCTTCCGGCTTGGCATTGCCCATTGCAATCCCCAAACCGACGGAATCCAGCATCTCGACATCATTCCAACCGTCTCCGATAGCGGCAACCTCGTCTATGGAGATGCCTAAGCGCTCGATAATTTTTCGAATACCGTGAATCTTGGAAACATCTTTTTTGGCAATATCAAAGGACATTCCGTCAGACCAACGGATCAGGTGGCAATCCGGAAGAGCTTCTTCTATAAGAGAAACCTGATCTGGATGCAAAATGGGAATCAGCATCAGCTGTTCGTTCTTTTCCGCTTCCGAAAGGGGAAGGAGGGGAGGTACTCCTGTATGCACATAGGCTAAAGTGCGTAAAAGATCCTCGTTTATAAAGTTTGCATAAAGACGTCGCTCCTCCAAAAAGAGAACCGGAAAAGGATGCTTCTCAAGAAGAGAAAGAAAACGGTTCACCATGGAAGAGGGGATTGCTTCCCGTAAAAGCACTTCTCCGAATTTAGGATCAAAGTAAGGAAGCTCCTCTTCCGGAATATCCATGAGGAACTGATATTCCTTAGGCTTATTTCCCGGATTAAGTAAAAAATGCTCTTTGGCTTTCTGCTCGTTTAAAATATAGCTGTATCCTCCATCCAAGGTCACAAAGGCATCGAAGTACATGCCATCAACCAGGCCTTCGTTGTGAATCTCCACCCAATGCCTTCCGGTTGCAATGGCACAGTAAATTCCTGCCTCCCGCGCTTTATTTATAGCAAGTTTGGTAGCTTCCGGAATCACGCCTGTTTCAAAGGGACGGAGGGTACCGTCAATATCAAAAAAGATAATTTTAATCATGCTATATCTTAGCCCTCACCTCGAATTTCATCGCGATAAGTTGCAGCTGTATTTCCTTCGCTTGTATTTTGCACAGAAGAAGGAAGCTCTTCCTTTCCATCAAAGGGACTGCTGCTTTCTCTTAAAGCACTAACTAAACCGCTCATGTTCTGTAAGTCGGAGGGAATAATAATTTTTGTGGATCGACCGTTGGAAACCTTGGTAAAAGCTTCTAAAGCACGAATTCGAAGCACTGCCTCATCTGCACGCGCTTCACGGAGTAAACGAATCCCTTCCGCTTCCGCTCTTTGTACATCCAAAATAGCCTGTGCTTTACCTTCTGCCTCTCGGATTTCCTTTTCCTTCTGTGCCTCGGCAGCAAGAATGGTTTTCTGCTTATCGGCTTCCGCATTTAAGATAGCGGCCTGCTTATTACCTTCTGCAGTAAGGACCGCAGACTGCTTCTTTGCCTCTGCCAGAGTAATGGACTCTCTTTTTTCACGCTCCGCCTTCATCTGCTTTTCCATGGCTTCACGGATTGCATCGGGAGGAAGGATGTTCTTTAACTCTACGCGGTTTACCTTAATTCCCCAGGGATCTGTTGCCACATCCAGTAAGGAACGCATCTGGGTATTGATTTCATCACGGGAGGTCAGAGTGGTATCCAAGTCCATAGAACCGATAATATTACGAAGCGTAGTAGCGGTTAAGTTTTCAATCGCAGCGATGGGATTTTCCACACCGTAGGCATAAAGCTTCGGATCGGTAATTACAAAGAAGACAACGGAGTCAATCCGCATCGTGACATTATCCTTTGTGATAACAGGCTGGGGCGGGAAATCGGCTACTTGCTCCTTTAAGTTAATGCGCTTTGCGATTCTGTCCATAAAGGGAATCAGGATATGAACACCCGGTCTCCATACGGAATGGAAGCTTCCAAGACGTTCTACAACCATGGCACATGCCTCGGGCACGATACGGATAGTAGAGAGAAAAATAATCAGTAATACGACTAAAAAAACAATAATTGGCATAATTCTTATCCTTTCTGTTATTTCCGTATTCCTCCGTAAACTTGTCGAAGTGAAGAATACCGCTGTTTTTAAACTTTTTTACTTTTTCCTTTGGTTATTGTTTGGCCTTTGGTTTATAAAAGCACTGTGAAAAGCATCCGCGGCTATACCGTTCATACCGGACACTTTCGCTTTTTGCGACAAGACTCCGGACGTCTGATGCAATACAGGGGACGGGCTTTTTGCCATAGGATTTACCCGGGCAGAAATGACAGGAGATTTTTTCTCCGCAGTTCTGTTCAGATAGGTTATTTTACGTCCATTTCCATGATATTCACAAAAGTCATCCGGCAGGGAATGGGAACGATTGATATAGACATGATCATCCAAGACCCAAGGCTCTTTCACGAATTTTCTGCACAGCGGGCAGAATCGATTTGTCAATGTAGAATCACATATAGGACAAATGAGCATGGAACCTCCTCTCTATAATGAATGATAAAAAACTCCTTTTCTATGATAACATGATTCTTCCAATAATAAAATAAATAGAATCATGGGACTTTTTAAACAGAAAGATAGGGGGAATTTCAAAACTTCGGAAGGGAAAAACCTTCCTAAAATATTATGAAAATGTAGTGCTAAACCTTAAGGGGAGTAGCCTTTCCTTTTCTTGAAAGACGTCCTGCAATCTGCTACTATGAAACAGGAAATAGGGAAAGATTCCTGTAGTAGGATCAGGAAAGGAAGACAGTGGAAAAACGAGTATGGTATCGAAGGGCCAGTAACGGCCTTGGCAAAATATATGAAACCCTCTGGCAGAATGAAAAGATGCAAGACAAAAAAGGCATAGTTTGTGTTATACATGGAATGCAGGGACATTCAGAATTGTATAATTACCTTTTTAAGGCTTTGGCGGAGGAAGGGTATGTAGTCTGTGCACAGGATATTCAGGGGCACGGGAGAAGCGCAAGTATTCCCGGGTATTTTGGAGATAACGATGGATTTCCTGCCATTCTTCATGATTTACACAGGATGCTGATTCAGGTAAAAAGATGGTTTCCCAACTTACCGCTTTTTTTCTTCGGGCATTCGATGGGCTCTTTTATAGCAAGAGATTATGCTGCAGAGTATACGGGAGAAGTCAATGGTTTAATTCTTTCCGGTACAGCCGGGCCAAGTCCTCTTCTACATGGGTCAAAAGGCTATTTGGAGTTACAGAAAGCAATGCGGGGCGGAAAGGCGGACGGCAGTTCGGAAGGACGCCTGATGGCCAAGTACTTTTGTCGGGGGCTTTACAATCCGGAAAGCTTAGGGGATTGGATCTGCACAAAAGCGGAAGTAATACGCCGGAAAATAGATGATCCGCTTACGGTAGGATTTTCCCTTGGGGCATACAGAGATTTGATAGAAGAATTAATTAAGGTGAACCGTATTTCGGAAATTTTAAAGCTGAAGGATATCCCTATTTTCTTTGTCTCAGGAGGAGCAGATCCTGTGGGAGAGTATGGGAAGGGCCCTGCTTATCTTTATGGCATTTTAAAAGAGGCCGGAAATAAAAACTTGCAGCTTCGTATTTATCCGGGACTACGTCACGAAGTCTTAAATGAAGACGTAAGAGAAGAAATCATAGAGAGAATTATTCGTTTCTTAGAAGAAAATAATGAAAAAAAGAAAGTAGGATAAATGGAGAAGAAAATACTCTATATAAATAAAAAAGATGCCGATAAACTAAGGGGGCTTAGAAATCTGGCTCTTATTCGTAAAATAAAGATTTTGACGGCGGCCGAGGAGGAGTTAAGTACACTTCCGGAGGAAGCTGAGCTTCTAAAATTTATCGGCTTCAGCAGCCAGGAGGTGGGGAGTTTCCTGCAGGATTTGAGAAAGCTGGGAATCAGAGTAGACTTAAAGTGCATGGAAACGGAAAACAACAGGAACTGGAGCCTTGCAGAGCTTTATAAGGAGTTACAGGAAGAGCATGAATATATGACAAAAGGACAACAGAGACGAGCGGAAGAATCATAATCCCATGTTTTACTTTTTGTCTGAATTTTTTAGAGAAGGATTTATAAAAGCAAGAATAGAGAGGAAAAGGAAAATGATAGAAGTACAGAATAAGAAGCGGAGCAGCAGAAAAAGACCGCAGAGCTTTGTACGAGAGCTTTTCGAATGGATTAAGATTATCCTTGTGGCGGGGATTGCCGCATTTTTATTGAATAACTTCGTCATCGCCAATTCCACTATTCCTACAGGATCCATGGAAAATACCATTATGGCAGGGAGCCGGGTCTTTGGCTCTCGTTTGGTATATCGCTTCGGAGAAGTAAAGCGAAACGATATTGCTATTTTCCTTTATGGCTATAAATGTAGAAATGACGGACAAACCTATAGAGAGACGGATCGCGGAACCTGCCCTCTTTGCGGTAGGGAAGATAAGCGGAATCAGCCGATTTATTATGTAAAACGAGTTATCGGTATGCCGGGGGATCATATTGAAATTAAGAAAACCGGTGAAGTGGATGCAAGCTATATTACAAAATTAAATGTACGGTCTGCTTCCGGAAAGATTCCTGTAGGAACGGTCTATGTAAATGGGGAAGAGATAAAGGAAAATTATCTTCCGGAGCCTATGATTGTAGACGGTAATCAATTCCCGGAGATTGATGTGACTGTGCCGGATAACTGTTATTTTATGATGGGAGATAACCGAAATAACTCCGCGGATGCGCGCTTCTGGGGAGAAAATCAATTTGTAAAAAGAGAGAAGATGCTGGCAAAGGTCTATATCTGCTATTGGCCATTGAATCGTTTTGGAATGGTAAAGTAGAAAATGTTTTGAAATAGCACTTTCTTGCTCTTTAAGAAAAGCTTGGAAGTTTTCACATTTAGAACACAAGAAGAAGCTAGGATAAAACAAGTTTTTTGTTCCTATAGCAGTGTTACAATGGTAAAATGCTTTTGAATAAATCCAACTTGCTGGGAAGTAATTCATTTTAAAGGAGGGAATGTTTTATGGGAAAGACAGAAGGACAAAAATTGGAAGAAAAGTTGTTTTTCAAGCCAAAGCATATTGCAAAGGACAACCCGAAAGATATAGAGAAGGCTATGGAATTTGCAGAGGGCTATAAAACTTTTTTGGATCATTCCAAAATAGAGAGAGAATGTGTCAGCTACAGTGTAGCTTTAGCGGAGAAGGCAGGGTATAAGCCCTTTAGCCGTGGCATAAAGACAAAGACGGGAGATAAGTTCTATTACGTAAACAGAGGAAAGAATCTTTATCTTGTGACCATCGGAAAGAAGCCCCTGAATGAAGGAATTCATTTCAATATTGCGCATATCGATTCCCCGAGAATCGACTTAAAGCCGAATCCGCTCTATGAGACAGAGGAGCTGGCATACTTTAAGACCCACTATTATGGAGGAATCAAGAAGTACCAGTGGACTACCATTCCCCTTGCCCTTCACGGCAGAATCATGCTTGCTGACGGAAAGGCAATCGATGTGGATTTCGGAGAGAAGCCCGGCGATCCTGTACTGGTGATTACCGACCTTTTGCCGCATTTAGGAAGAGCACAGGGCGAGAGAAAACTGAACGAGGGTATTAAGGGAGAAGAGCTGAATATCCTTTTGGGATCCCTTCCGGTAGACGATAAGGAAGTGAAGGAAGCTTTTAAGCTGAGGGTTTTATCCATTTTGCACGATAAGTACGGCATTACCGAGAAAGACTTTATGCGTTCCGAGTTAACTCTTGTGCCTGCACAGAAGGCGGTTGACGTAGGTTTGGACAGCTCTATGGTCGGTGCATACGGACAGGATGATAAGGTTTGTGCTTATACAGCACTTATGGCAGAATTTGATTGCAAAAAGCCGGAGTATACTTCTTTAACTGCACTGGTAGATAAGGAAGAAATCGGATCCACCGGTAATACGGGAATGGAGTCTGACGCTTTACTGCATTTTGTAGAAGATCTTGCAGAGTGCGAGGGAGAAAGAGTAAGAGATATTCTTCGGAATTCTATTTGTCTTTCCTCCGATGTAAATGCAGCCTATGATCCGACGTTCCCGGATGTATATGAGAAGCAGAATTCCTCCTTTTTCAATCATGGACCTGTGCTTACCAAATATACCGGTGTAAGAGGAAAAGGCGGTTCCAACGATGCATCTGCGGAAACCATGCAGAAGGTTATCGGCTACATGGAGGATGCCGGTGTAGCTTGGCAGGTTGGTGAACTTGGTAAGGTGGACGAAGGCGGCGGAGGAACGATTGCTATGTTTATGGGCAATATGGATGTGGATACCGTAGACTTAGGTGTGGCGGTACTCTCCATGCATGCGCCTTTTGAACTTACAGCAAAGCTGGACGTTTACTATACCTATAAAGCATTTTTGGCATTCAACAGATAAAGCGCGGTTTTGGACCGGAAGAAAATCAGAGCAGGAGAAGAGACGAGAGGAAAATATAGGATTTTCCTCTCTCCTTTTTCAAAAAAAATAGAGTAAGGAGTATTATGAGAAAAAAGAAGATTTTTGCCGTAGCAGCGATTATGGCTATGGCGGTATTTGCAGCAGCTTGTGGAAAGAAGGCGGAGGACAGCACTAAGGCTAGCACTGCGTCCGAATCTGAAATTTCAGAAACGGATAAGGCGAGTCCGTCCACTTTAACAGAGGACAGTCCGGAGATTAAGGAACTGGAGAGTATGACTGTCCCGGAAGAGCCGAAGGTTTCCGAGATGGGCAAGATTACTCTTCCGGATCTTAGCACCATTTCTGTTACGGTGGCACCCATGGAGAACGTTACTCAGGAAGAAGTGGACAATGCCATCAATCAGACTTTGGAAGAGAATCTGACCACCGTTGACGAAGCAGCCAAGGAAGGTGATACGGTTAATATTGACTATAGCGGTTCTATTGACGGTGTAAAGTTTGACGGCGGAACGGCGGAAAAGCAGGACTTGAAGCTTGGTTCCGGACGTTTTATTCCTGGCTTTGAAGATCAGCTTATCGGTAAGAAGGCGGGAGAAAAGGTAACAGTTAAGGTTACATTCCCGAAAGAATACGGAAATACCGATTTGGCAGGAAAGGATGCCGAATTCGAGGTTACGGTCAATGCAGTAAAGCGTCAGGCAGAGCTTACGGATGAATGGGTAAAGAACTATGCAGGTACTACCGCAGAGACAGTAGAGAGCTATCGTGATCAGATCAGAGAACAGTTACAGAATAGAAAAGAATTTGCTTATCACTCTGAGATTCAGGATCAGGCGATTCAGCAGATTTCCGACAAGACAGAAGTAGAGCTTTCCAAGAAATTTCTGGAGTATGCAAAGGCATATATCCTCCATGCACAGTTAAACCAGTACAAGCAATACGGCATGAGTGCAGCCGACGTCATCAATATGTCCGGCAAGACTGTAGAGCAGTTTAAAGAAGATGCCTATGCAAATGCGGAAGCCTATGCAAAGCAGCTTTTCATTATGAGAAAGCTTGCTGATGAACAGAATATTCGTGCTACAGATGCGCTTTTGGATAGCCTTGCCGAGGCGGAGTCTTCTCTTACAGGGGAAGAGACCAACCGTGTCAAGTTAATAGAGCAGTATGGTAAGGAGCTTGTAGAAGAGGCAGCCATTCGAAATGCGGTAATGGAATATGTCGAGTCCAAAATTAAGGTGACAGAACAGGAAGTGCCTTATGAGACACAGATGGATATCGGAAAAGATGCCGGAAACAGCACGAAGGAAACATCGGCAAGTACTACAGAAGCTGCAAGTACGGAAGAAAGCAAAAAGAATTAAGTAAGAAAGAAAAAAGCACAAAAACACAAAAGCATACATAAGCTTATAGGACAAAATGTGTTGATAAAAACCGCTCTACAGCTAGATACATAAAGGCTGTAGGGCGGTTTAATCTTTTTCAAAACAACTTTGAGAGTAGACAAACCCTGCTGATGATAATGCTGCAAGTCCTTGTAGGGTAATGGAGAAAAGAGTTTAGTCTAGGCTTGCAACAATCTCTACGCTATCCGGTATCATCTCTGCATTCACTACGGGATTTCCGGAGAGCTTTACTTTCTTTAAGTTCGGGAAATTTCGGAGGGCGGAGACATCAGAGATGTAATTTTCCGAAATATCCAACTCCTCAAGAGTTGTAAGCCCCTCTATACAATCCAGGTTCTCCAGTGTATTTCCGGCAATGTACAGCTTTTTCAGAGCCTTAAAATGGGAGAGATAGGCCTTTGCGTTGGGATAGAAGTTCCTTGTTTCATCATCCAAATTTTGGATTCTCGCAAGAGAAAGATTTAAGACCTGAACCGTATAATCGTCCTCCAGTTTGCTCAGATAAAGGGGAAGAAGAGGCTTATCCGCCGTAATACTATCATCTTCGAGCAGAAAATACATTTCCTTTACACCGAGATTGGAAAGAGAACTGCTGTAGTCTTGGTAACTGTCCATGGGAGTTCCGCGGAAAGTAAGTTTTTGTAGGGAAGGAAGCTCCCGTAAAGCCGGCCCTAAAGAAGGCAGTACCTCTCCTATAATGCCGTTTCCGACAATCACTAAATCACTTAGGCTGTTCATACCGCGTAGGAAGTCTCCCTCATATTCCTGTGCATTATTATGGATAGTCAAACTCTTAAGAGATGGCATACCCGCGATTTTATCCAAGTCATTGCAATAAACCTCTGCATTTTCCAAAGCGGATAAGCCGTGTAAATCCGGAATCTCATAATTATGGTAAGCAAAGCCCAAAGTCTGTAAAGAAGTAAGGCTCGACAGAGCATCGGCATTTTTCAGATTACTACAGTCCAGGTAAAGGCTGTTTAAAGAACTTATATTTCTCAGCCCGTCCAATGAAAGAATCGGAAGACTGACGAGATGGAGCGACTTCAGCTTCGGCATATTTTGCGCGAACTGTAGATCTTTAAAATTCGAAATGTTGGAAATTCCCAAATTCTCAATCTGAGGCATACCAGATAGAACACTAAGATTTCCTACAGACTGCGAATAGGGTCCGTTTATAAATAAGCTCTTACAATTGCTTAAAGAGGAGAGTGGAGAGAGGTCCAAAGGCTCATCTCTACCACTTTCTATTCTTAAAGCTAAGTGTTCCAGATTCGGAAAATAGCTGAGTACACTGATTCCCGGCTCGAAATCCGAGTCTACCGATACGGAGAGTTCTCTTAAAGAAGAGAAAGACTTGTAAATATCTGCAATATCTTTCGTTTTCGAATAATCATAACTGTAGGACGGCTCATCGCGGAACGTAACGCCGGAAAGACCGATGATTTTCTCGGGATTCAGAAGTGTTCTTTCCATTTCGCTAAAAGTAGCGTATTCTGTAGAAAAAAATTGCAGATTGGAAAGACAACGAAGATCATTGGCATTGTCATCATCATAGGAATAGCGAAAACCGGAGCCGAGGGAAAGAGAAATTAAACCGGTGAAAGGCTGTATATCCTCTTCGTCAAGATAATCCGCTCCGGAAAGATAGACGGTATGTTCCTCGACCGGCTTTCCGGAATCGTCCACCGAAGTGGAGTAAGAGAAAAACCATTTATCCACACCGTCAGAAAGATCCTTCTTCTTGATGATAGCAAGGTACTGTAAAGAAGCATAGTCCTTCGCCGTAATTTTTGACAACGGCTTGGAAAAGGCCTTTTCGGAAAAGCTTTTCATCACATCCGCTTTCGGAGTCGTTCGGTAGCTTTCCTTATTGCTGACAATTCCGGGAGAACGATAACGAAGAAGAGGAAGGATACTTACAAACAGAAAAGCAGTGGAAAGAATGCCGAGAATGACGACAACCGCAATTACATTAAGCAACTTAGAGTTATTACGTACGGTGGCACCGGACTTATTGTAATTCAATTCCTTTATATTAAAATTCTGAGTAATGTTCGGCTTATACGGCTCGATGTATACCTTGGTATTACAAAACTTACAGGTGACAAAGCCTTCTTTTAATCCATCAGGTATATCAAGCTGGCCATGGCAATTGGGGCACTCTATTTTAGTGACAGTCATAGTTGATCCTCTTTACCTTTTTGTATTGATTTTATTAAAAACGACCACCTAAGTTTACAATATTAACAGGAACATATTCAAGGGTAAGGGGACAGATAGGCTGAACTTTTATCTACGCGTATACAGACTATTTCCTTCAAGCTATCAGTTTTCTTCTCTTGAAAAAGACTATTCTGCCATACAGGATATGCTTCATGATAATTTTTTCCGCCTTCCCCTTGAAATTCATAAAAAATATTTATAGACTATTGCTGTTTTTTTCTTTAGTTGAGACTCCTTATCCTATTTAGTCCAGCCGGTTTTTACTTTAATCCGAAAGGCTCTACAACTAAAGAACTTTATAGAAGGAGATTTTGTTTTATGCTTCATGAACAGCAAAAAAAGGCGCTAAAGGCCGCCTTCCCTCATACCGTTCCCATCTTAACCGGCTTTTTATTTCTGGGCTTTGCTTACGGTATCTATATGCACAGCGCCGGCCTTTCCGTGGTCTACACCTTCTTTATGGCTTCCTTAATCTACGGCGGTTCCTTAGAGCTCTTGGCTGTAGGATTTCTATTAGGTCCTTTCGCTCCTATGGAAACGCTTTTTCTGGCTATTATGATTCAGCTTCGACATCTGTTCTACGGCATTGCCATGCTGGATAAATTCCCCAAAAAAGGATGGAAGCATTTTTATCTAATCTTCGGCATGTGCGACGAAAGTTTCAGTATTAATTATAGTACAAAAATACCGGAAGGGGTGGATCCCGGCTGGTTTATGTTTTTTGTGACACTCTTAAATCAAATCTACTGGGTGCTAGGCTCCTGTCTTGGTACGCTTCTTGGAAATGTCCTGCCTTTTTCCACAGAGGGGATTGATTTTGTCATGACTGCTCTCTTTGCGGTGATTTTCTTAGATCAGTTTTTGAAGGAGAAAAATCATTTTTCTTCTCTGCTGGGACTGGGGGTATCCATCCTTTCCCTAGTAATTTTTAAAGCAGAGCATTTCATCCTACCTGCTATGCTTGGCATCCTAAGCATTTTCCTCCTGGCAAAGCCTAAGCTGGAAAGGCAATTTATGGAAGCGAAGAAAAGCTAATGTAGTAAACGAAGTTTTTAGAAAGGCAAGCTTATGACTGTATGGCAACGCATCATTATCATAGCGCTTTGTATTCTGGGCACCATGCTGACCCGATTTTTGCCCTTTATCTTATTTCAAAAAAATACCCCTAAAACAGTGCAATATCTGGGAAAGGCTCTGCCTCCCGCAAGCTTTGCTCTGCTTTTGGTGTATTGTCTTCGTAATGTTCAGTTATTTAGCGGAAACCAAGGACTACCGGAGTTTCTTTCTCTTGGACTAACCATCCTGATGCATTGTTGGAAGCGGAATATGCTGCTTTCCATCTTCTCCGGCACCGTCCTGTATATGCTGTTTCAACAGGGGATTTTGGCTTTGCCGTTTTAACGGCCTAGGAATTGTCAGAACAGCTATGCGTCTTTAAAGATAGCGATTATCGATTGCTCTACTCATGTAAGCGCCTTTTTTGAAAAATCCGCCTTCCTTTAAGCCCCAAGCGATTGCCGAGCAGGCAAGCTCTTCTTTAGCATTCATTTTCGCACTTAGAGAGGTGAGAACTATCCCTTGGGGGAACAGCTGTGCACTCAGGTATTCATACAGCCTATCTGCCTCTCCCTTTTCCACCAGCTTCGTAAGATAAGTAGGATTGGTATCCCACCATTCAGATGCCTTACAGAAGGATGCACTGGCACGCATTTCTCCAGTAGAGAGCTTCTCTGCGCAAAGCGCACGCAAATTTTCCAGCTGTGCCTCCTCTATCACACCATTTGTAATCGAATAAGCATAGTACGCACAAGCCAGACCTTCATCTTCAGCTTCCTTTAAAAGGTAAAGATTCGAAATGCCCCTTTTCTTGTATTTCTTCCACTTTGCGGCAATATCATGAAATACCTTTCCACTATAACGATCAGAGCTTCCCTGCTCTAAAGCTTCTTCCAATGCAGGAAGATCCACCTCTTTCTTTTCCCAATCATCAATCAAATTATACTGTAGCTCTGCCATCCTCTTCCTCCTAATCTTAAAGTAAAGCACAAGACAAATCCTTTACTTTTCATTGTATTTCGAAAATCATAAATTACAAGAGAAAAGCCACTATATTTGTTCTCTGCGTCAAGTAAGCCTTTTGCCAAAACCTCCAATAGTGCTACAATCCCGTCTTTGACAGTTGCGAAAGAGTCAAGAGCCCATAAACGGCGTAATTACGCTATTTATGAGCTCTTGTTTTCTTTTTGAATTCTAGCAATATTTCTACTTTCTCGTTGCGGTTAAAATCTTTTTTATTTCTCTTTGAGATACAATCTCGTAATCCGTTCTAAAACCAAATGTGTCGTGGAGTTTGTCTGTAAGGTCGGTTCGTGTATACTCAGGGATATATCCTTCACCGGGAGCTATCAGCATGTTCATTTCTTTCAGTGTTCTTATAATGCTTTCAGTGGTATAACTCTCACCTAACTTCTTCTCCAGAATGCGATAAAGAATCAGGGCGGTGAAGCAGGTAATGAAATGTGCCGTGATTCGATCTTTTCTACTGAGATATACCGGTCTGGCCTGAAATTCACTCTTCATAATCCGGAAACATTCTTCAATCTGCCATCGCTTTTGATTAATACTTATAATCGTTGCCACATCATCTTCCAGGTTTGTGCATACGGCGTAGAAACCGTCATAACGTTCTTCTTCTGTGGCAACATCTTCATCTTCCGAACCAATCATCTCTATCGTCTTAGTAGTGGATTTACCATCTACCCAAACTGATTTACTCAGGTAATAGATGGTCTGATTTTTCGATTTTGATACAGATACTTTCATGACGCAGTCCCTCCATGCGCCCATTATACCATATATAGCCAAATATAGCTAGTGCTATTTTCATAAAATTTGACAAAAAAATACAGGCTTTTCAAGGCCTGAGGAGATTTTGGAACTATTTAACTGTCAAACTACCGAGCTGAATAATGGGAACGTGTCTACTTATATTGACTGCTACAGGTTCGAAATCCGGGAATCTAGGTTGACAAACCATCAAAAAATATTAAAATAAAAACTGACTGAAGTCAGTCAATATATATGAGGTAGAATTTATATGGCAAAAACTAAAGAAGAAAGACGCAATGAAATCATTGAGACAGCTGGAAAGCTGTTTGAGGAGAAGGGATATGAGCAGACACAAGTACAGGATATTGTCAATGAAATTGGAGTAGCAAAGGGACTTTTCTATTATTACTTCAAGTCAAAAGATGAAGTAATGGAGGAGTTGGCAGATAGATATGCAGACGCGATAATAGATGCTGTCAATAAGTTGATAGATAAGGATATAAGCACCTTTGACAAAATCAATCGTATTTTTCAAATTTTTATTGATTCGGCAGAAAAAAAGTTTGGCATATTTATGGGAATCCTAAATGTGAAAAACGGTATAACACACGAGAGGATTTTTTTCAATGTTGGGAAAAAAATGGTTCCTCTTGTAACAGAACTTATACTTTCTGGAAATGATAATGGAGAATGCAACTGCAGCGATCCAAAGTTTATCACTGAGTTTTTGGTTTCAGGATTGTTTAATATCATGAATCAAATTTCTCCAGATGAGAAGATCGATTATTTGAAGGAAAAACTACCAACGATCAAGACAATGATTCTTAAACTATATAATTTTGCTGAACAGAAGGAGAGTAAATGAGTAGAAATTACGTATACACAGAATTAACAAATGCCATTGAACAGGCGATGCTAGTAGGCGGTCTTGAGTCAGAAAGTACGCAAATATCTCATTTCATTGCTGAGCATGGTGAACGTTTCCATTTTGATCCCGAAAGAAGCATGTATTAGAAGCGCTTCCTGCTATTCAAGAAAACAAAATATATACGGGAAGTGATGGCGGAGCTCTTGTTAATGCAGCAGTACCTTATGCTATTGATAAGGCGATTAGTGAGGGGAAAATTAAAAAGAATTCGAAAGTACTAATCTATGCTGCCGAAAATACACAATGGCAACATGCTCTAATTTATGTTAAGTGGTAGATTGTATTCTTTACATAGCGAGGTGAATATATTGAAAGCAGTTACATTTGAGAATGTATCAAAGACATATAATGTTGGTGACAGCGAAGTAACGGCACTTGATCATGTTAGCTTCAGCATTGAAGACAAAAGTGTCACTGTGATTTTAGGACCGAGCGGATCTGGAAAGAGTACGATGCTCAATCTTATAGGTGGCATGGATAAAGCCTCATCTGGGTGCATACGGGTGTCAGATACCGATATTTCAAAGCTCAATGAATTTGAACTAACCGAATACAGAAGGAAAAAGATAGGATTTGTTTTCCAGTTTTACAATCTGATACCATCACTTAATGCGCTAGAGAATGTCAGTATTGTGGCTAAGATGACGTCACATTCGTTTGACGCAAAGGAAATGATCCGTAGTGTCGGGCTGGAGGATAGATGTCAGCATTTTCCTGATGAACTTTCAGGCGGAGAAATGCAGCGCTTGTCTATCGCGCGTGCCATATGTAAAAATCCTGACATTCTTCTCTGTGATGAGCCAACAGGGGCTCTGGACAGCGCTACAGGAAGGAGTGTACTTCAACTTCTTACGGATATGGCCAGGAAATATAACAAAACCGTAATCATAGTGACGCATAATGCTTCTATTGCGCTATGCGCTAATGAAGTGATACACCTAAAGGACGGTAGGATCGAATTTTCTGAGAAAAATGAGAATCCTTTGAAGGTTGACGAGGTAAACTGGTAATGGGTACACTGTTTCGTAAAATGCTTCGTGACATCTGGCGACTGAAATCTCAGTTCCTGTCGATATTTATCATGTGCGCTCTTGGAATGCTGATATACTCAGGTATCGAGGGAGTATGGAACGGTATGGAGCAGGAAGAGACTGCCTATTTTAAGGATTCAAATCTGGCAGATATCTGGATCAGTGGTCTCGGATTTGACAATGATGATATTGGACAGATCAAAGAGCTTGATGGGATAAACGAAACCCAGCTTTCTGCTGTAGAAAGCGCATATCTGGATAGCGATTCCAATGTCAATATCTGTCTTATATCCAATAAAGACAATAAAATATCAAAGCCTTTATGTATTAACGGAAATGAATATAAGCCAACAGAAGACGGCATCTGGCTGGATAAAGATTATGCAGACAATAAGAAAATCCATGTTGGTGACCAGATTCAGATATACTACGGTGAAAAAAGTCAAAAGTTAGAAGTTAAGGGATTGGTCTACAGCCCTGAGTATATCTGCTATACAGGTTCATCTACATCCATGGTGCCAGATCATTCGAAATATACCTATGGATTCATATCAGCAGATACTCTTTCTCAGATAGTCCCTAATGCAGCCTATAATCAGATAAAAATTACTACAGATAATATGACTGACGTGGATTCACTACGCTCAGATTTGAAAACTATTCTCAATGATAAATATATGATGTGTTATGACAGAACGGAATACACACCTGTATCTTCATACATAAATAAGATCGGGCAGATAAAAAAGATGTCTGTCATGTTTTCACTCGTATTTTTTCTTCTGGCACTCCTTACCATTTACACAACTATGACAAGAATTGTCAGGAAGCAGCGTACACAGATCGGAATATTAAAGGCGCTTGGTTTTCATCCTCTTCAGATCCAGCTACATTATGCTGTTTACGGACTTATCATCAGCATTCCGGCAGCATTACTGGGCTACGAGCTTGCACCATATACAGTAACCCCTGTCCTTCTTTCTCTGCAGAAAAAGCTTTACAGCATGCCTGAATGGCTGGGGCGTAATTCGTATTATTCAGTAATCCTTATTGTACTGCTTATCACTATCTGTACATTATCTGCCTGGATCTCATGCAGATCTATCGTAGTTGAGACACCGACTGATTTGCTCCGTGATTCTGGCAGGCAGAGTCAGAAAAAGGTCTTTGCTGAACATTTTAAAGTTCTGTGGAACAGACTGAGCTTTGACTGGAGATGGATCATCCGAGATGCAGGACAGAACAAAATTCGTACAGCAATAGGAATTGTAGGCGTTTTAGGGAGCATGATGCTTCTGATGGCAAGCTTCGGATTAAAAGACACTATCAACATCGTAAACAGTGAGATTTATGGCAGGCAATACACTTATTATGAAAAGTTAAATCTCAGTATGTCTCCAACAGAGGATGAAGTCAAAAAAATAGAATCTCTTCTGTCAGGCGACTGTCAGTGGGTAAGCGAACAGTCATGTGAGGCAAGAAGCTCAATGTCTGTTCATTCTGAAAGGCTGTTTATTATTGGTCAGGGTTATTTTTTCACGACATATGATACTGATGGAAATGTGCTGGAACTACCTGTTGATGGAATAATTCTATCCAGTTCTTCAGCCAGAGATCTGAATGTGAAAGAAAACGGATTTATCAGCGTACTTATAGCGGGAAAGAGAAATTATCTGAAGGTCTCCCAGATAGCAGATATAAACAGCCCTCAGGGAATATTTATGTCGCAGTCATACTGGGAATCGCTTGGCAATACATTTACAGCTAGCGCATTATTGGCAGATGATAACATGAATCTGGACGATGTGAAGCAGATGTCTGTTATCAAAGATTCAGTCAAATTGAAGAAACAATACAGTGAGTCCGAGGAATTGCTGGACAGCGTTCAGGGAGTAATCATACTTCTGATTGCAGCAGCCATTCTTCTAAGTGTTGTGATCCAGTATAATCTCGGATTATTGAACTTTACAGAAAAATACAGAGAATATGCCACACTTCGTGTTCTCGGCAGCTACAATACAGATATAAAGAGTCTTATCTTTAAAAGCAGCCTGATACCCATGGTGACAGGGTGGATAATTGGCTCGATTGCTGGATGGTATTTTCTTGGACTATATGTCAGAACAGTCTCAACAACCACGATTTCATATTCACCTCATTTACGATTGATATCATATATAATTGTTTCATTAATCGTCGTAGGCTGCTCTCTTTTAATCCAGCTTATGGTATGCAGGTTAACAGCACATATAGATATGGTCGAATCGTTGAAGTCGGTCGAATAAAATGTTGTCTTAAGAAAAAATCACCTTTCCTAATACAATAAAGTTGTTCAAGCTATATTGCAGAAAATCGGTGTGTAATAATATGCAGTAGTTATGGTGTTTGTATGCCTACTACTGTATTTTTTTGTTGAGAAAAATAGTGAAGATGGGTGTTCACTCCCACGTTGATGTATAAGCTACTGTATGCGATAGTGAAAATCTTTTATCCATAGGGGAAAGCTTTCTGAAATGGAATCGTGATAGAATGGTGGATAGAATTAGGATCAAGGGCGCTAATTACGGCGAGAAAGGATGCGTTATGGGAAAGATAGTGAAGCTTGGGGTAATCGGTCTTGGGCAAAGAGGGGCGGACTTAGTAAAAAATGTGTATTCCGAGCATCCGGATGTGGAATTTGTTGCACTTTGTGATGTTTATACGGATCGGCAGAAGGAAGTGGCGGATGCTTTAGTGGATATGGGAAGGGAAAGGCCGAAGACCTTCTCCGACTATAGGGAAATGCTATCCATGGAGGATTTGGATGCGATTGTGATTTGTGCATCCTGGGATACCCATAGCGAAATAGCCATGGCGGCCATGCGGGCAGGAAAGGCGGTGGCCTCCGAGGTGGGGGGAGCGTATACCCTATCGGAGTGTTGGAAGCTGGTGGATTGCTATGAAGAAACGAAGACTCCTATTATGTTTATGGAAAACTGCGTCTATGGCAGGGATGAAATGATGGTTTACCGCATGGCAGAGGAGGGGGTTCTGGGAGAGATTGTGCACTGCGAAGGGGGCTATAAGCACGATTTGCGGGAAGAAATCTCCTTTGGAAAGGAAAACCGCCATTACCGTTTGGATAATTATATTCATCGCAATACGGAAAATTACCCCACCCATGAGCTTGGGCCGATTGCCAGGGTGCTTCATATCAACCAGGGAAACCGTATGCTAAGCCTTTGCTCCATGGCTTCCAAGGCGGCAGGCCTTAGAGAGTATATCAAGGAAAAAAAGCCGGAGGACAAGGCGTTGCAAAACACGGTATTTCAGCAGGGAGATGTGGTCAATACCATCATCAAATGCAGTAATGGGGAAAGCATTTTACTGACCTTGGACACCACCCTGCCCAGAGCCTATTCTCGGGGCTTCACCGTACAGGGCACCAAGGGGATGTATATGGAGGACAATGCTTCTATCTTCCTGGATGGGGATGAGGGAGCAAAAGATCATTTTGAGTGGAAGAAGCAGTGGGGAAATGTGGAGCGTTTCCGGGAAAAATATGAGCATCCCCTGTGGAAAGACTATCTGAAGGCGGGAGTGAAGAAGGGACATGGGGGTATGGATTACCTGATTTTCTCCGACTTTATCCGTTGTCTGCAGGAAGGCCAGCCCATGCCGATAGATGTGTATGATATGGCCAGCTGGATGAGCATTACCGCCCTGGCGGAGGAGTCCATTGCTCTTGGGGGACAGCCGGTGGCTATTCCCGACTTTACCAATGGAAAGTGGATTAAGAGGAATTAAAAGAACCAGTCGGCTGTTCCGGAATTGTAAGAGAAAAGCACTTGTTTTCCCCTGTGCACCCGCCTTATACTAGGAGGGAATGTGAACAGGAGGTTTTGTATGATTAGATTTTTTCAAAATACAGGAAAGCGCCTGGGGCTGTCTTTAGCCTTTATGGCCACAATGCTTTTTTCTTTAAGCATGCCTGCTTTTGCGAAGGATAGCATCAGCAACATCAATATGATTCGGATTAAGGTGGAGGAAAGACTTCGGAATCTGGATCCGGGGGACAGTCTTGGAAATATCAGCGAAGGTGATTTTTCCACAGGGGACAGCGACAAATACCACGTGGATGCGGTTCAGTGGGTAGACAGTGGAAATGCAGGAGACATTACCGTGGGAAGCACTCCCAAGGTACAGCTTTATCTTGTGGCGGACAGCCGGGATAAGAGCAATGGGGATACTCTCTATTATCAGTTCTTTGGTGCCTATAACAGCAACAATGTTCGCGTGACCAACGGAACATTGATTAGTGCCAAGAGAATCAGTTCCACAGAGCTTGAGCTTCTGATTCAGTTAAGAGCGGTACAGGGACAGTATTCCATGGCGGACAATTTGCAGTGGGACAGTAATTCTCTGGGAAGAGCTCGTTGGACTGCTCCGGAAAACGGTTCCGGTGTCTATGAGGTAAGCCTGTTCAAAGAAGGTAGAAGACTGGCAAAGATTACCACAGATGCGTTAAGCCTGAATTTTTATCCTTGGATGACCGAGGAGGGAAGCTATACATTTTCCGTAAAGACCATTCCTTATACCGAGGAGCAGAAGAAGGCGGGAAAGTCCTCCGAGGAAGCGGAGTCCGAGGTTTTGGACATCCAGCAAAGCACCCGCTCCAACGGAGAGGGAAAATACAGTGAAAATCAGGTACATGGACAGAGCGGACAGAACAATTCCGGCACTGCCAACATTCCTAGTACTATCGGCTTTAGCCAAAGCAACGGAAAGTGGTATTTCCGTTTTCCAAACAGCCAGCCGGCCATTAACACCTGGGTGGAGTGGAATGGACATTGGTATCATTTCAACGGACAGGCGGAGATGGAAACCGGATGGTTTAAGAACAGCTATGGAGATTGGTATTATTTGGACCCTGTCAACGGAGATATGAAGACCGGCTGGAGATTCATTAACCAGAAGTGGTATTATCTTCGTCCGGAAAAGGATGGTCGCTGTGGAGCCATGCTTTCTAACGGCATCATGCAGATCGGCAAGGAGCAATATTACTTTGACAATTCCGGTGCCATGAGAACAGGCTGGATTTCCTTACAGGAAAACGGAAATACGGTTTACTACTATTTCAGAGAGGACGGGGCAATGGCGAAGAACACTACTATTTCCGGCTTCCGTCTAAATGAAAGAGGGCAGTGGGTAAAGTAAGTTAAAAAAGAAATGTAGAAAGATATGCGAAAAGAGATTTTCTAAAGCATATCTGTTTGGGCCTTCCGGGATAGAGATATCTTGGAAGGTCTAAAAATTATATAGAAAAGTATTGCCTTTTTTGGGGGGATAAAGCTAAAAAAGAATATTTCAAAGGTCATTGGGAGGGCAATGATTGCTTGCGAAAACAGTGGGTACAGCGTTGTTGGCGATTTTCCTGAGGTCGGGAAAATCCTAAGAGTGAGAAGGCTTTTAAACCTTAATCAATTAGAGTATCATGGTCTAGGAAAATAATATATTTTTTCAAGCTATATAGGCACATTACATATACCGTGTGTTAACGTGTAATACCCGTTGGATGAGAGGATTTACTAATGAATGAAATAGATAAAGGCTTTGCACAAGTTGCCGCACTAATAGATAGTGCGCGTGAAAATGCTTTCCGTAAAGTTAATGAAGAATTGATCTTAATGTATAGGAATGTTGGAAAAATTCTTTCTGAAAAGGCTAAGGATGCTACTTACGGCGATGGATATGTGGATAGCCTTGCGTCATACATCCAAGAAAATTTTCCCGGGATAAAGGGGTTTAATCGTCGAGGACTTTATAGAATGAAGCAATTCTATGAGTTATATGCCGGAAATGAAAATGTGTCACCACTGGTGACACAATTGAGTTGGACGAATCATCTACTGATTATGTCAGGATGTAAATCCGATGAAGAGCGTGAATTCTATATTATGCTTTCAGTTAAAGAACGATATACAAAAAGGCAGTTAGAGCGCCAGATAGACAGCGGATATTATGAACACTACATGCTTTCTAAGGATAAGCTGTTACCGGAAAAGGTAAAATCGGAACTCAACCCTTTTTTGGATTCTTATGTCGTGGAGTTTTTGGATTTACCAAGCGGATTCCTTGAGAAAGACCTTCGTAAAGGTCTGATAGCCGGGATGAAACAGTTTATACTGGAGATAGGCAGGGATTTTACGTTTATCGATGAAGAATATGCTATCACCGTTGGCGGAGAGGATTTTAGGATTGATCTTCTGTTTTACCATAGAACTCTGCGTTGTCTTGTGGCTATGGAGCTAAAGACCGGCAAATTTAAACCGGAATATGTATCAAAGATGGATTTCTACCTAGAAGGGTTAGACAGACAAGTGAAGAAGCCAGATGAGAATCCAAGTGTTGGCTTAATTCTCTGTGCATCAAAGAATGATGAGGTTGTAGAGTATGCAATGAGCCGTACTATGTCTCCAATGATGGTATCGCGATATCAGTTGCAATTACCGGATAGGGAAGTACTTAGAAAGAAGCTGCAAGAATTAGCTAATATTCCGCAGAATGAAGAGTAAAAATCAAGGAAAATAATGAGTGATTCTCAATTTAGAGAATAAGATAGGGTTCGCATTTAACGAATAGGATAAGCTCGGCATTTCATTGCCTTTTCACACGCTAAGGGATATACTGACTAGGATTTATTGTGTATTTCTTTAGGAGAAAATTTTTGAATAATATAGAAATAAAAGATTGTACTTACGAATACGTACGAAGGGATGAAAATGATGAGGTAGTGGAGAAGCTTTCCGCTATTTCTCATTTGAATTTCACAATCGAAGAGGGAAGCTTTGTCTGTGTGCTGGGCCATAACGGTTCCGGAAAATCCACACTGGCAAAGCTTTTTAATGCTTTACAGATTCCTACGGAGGGATGCGTGATTATTTCCGGTATGGACAGCCGGGAGGAGGCCAATGTTTTCCCTATCCGGGAAAAAGTGGGCATGGTTTTTCAAAATCCCGACAACCAGATTATTGCCTCCGTGGTGGAGGAGGATGTGGGCTTCGGTCCGGAAAATATCGGTGTTCCTACGGAGAAAATCTGGAAGAGGGTGGCAGATGCTCTGGAAGCCGTCAATATGGAGGCCTACCGCCTGAAATCTCCTAATCATTTATCCGGCGGACAGAAGCAAAGGGTAGCTATTGCAGGAACTCTGGCTATGGAGCCGAAAACCATTGTGCTGGATGAGCCCACCGCCATGCTGGATCCCAGCGGTAGAGCGGAGGTTATTCGATCTATTCGGGAGTTGAACCAAAAGAAGGGCATCACCATCATTTTGATTACCCACTATATGGAAGAAACCGTGGATGCGGATCGCATTATTCTTATGGATCAGGGAAAGCTGGTGCTGGACGGTACACCCAAGGAAATCTTTTCCAAGGTGGAAGAGCTGAAGTCTTTACGAATGGATGTGCCTTTGATTACCGATCTGGCTCATGAGCTTCGTCTTTCCGGTATGCCGGTTTCGGAGGGGATTTTAAAGGAAGAGGAGCTGGTGGAGGAATTGCTTTCCATTTTCGGGGAGGATTCCTTTGTGGAAGGGATAGAGAAGGGGCAGAAAGAGGAAGAGCATTCTCAAGCGACTTCGATCTCTTCGGAAGAAAAGGAAATAGAAGCGGGAATTGAAAAGGAAACAGAAAAGGAAACAGAAAAGGATTTTATCCTGAAAGTGGAAAATCTATCTTGCATTTACCAGAAGGGCACTGCCATGGAAAGCTATGCCCTAAAGGACATTAATTTGTCGATCAAAAGGGGAAGCTTTTCCGCCCTGATTGGCCACACCGGTTCCGGAAAATCCACCCTTTTACAGCATTTTAACGGTCTGATAAAGCCGGAAGAAGGAGAGATTTCCGTTCATTTTCGGAAAAATCCCGCCCTGATTCTGCAGGACAAGGGCTTTTTGTTCTGGAAGGGTAGGAAGAGAAAAGTGGAAAAGGAAGGAGTACTTTCCTTCAAGGAAGAGGGCTTTGATTTTCAAGGACTTCGTTTCAAGGTAGGCCTGGTATTCCAGTATCCGGAGTATCAGCTTTTTGAGGAAACGGTTTTTGAGGATGTGCTTTTCGGGCCGAAGAATCAGGGCCTGTCTTTGGAGGAAGCCAAGAAAGAGGCGGAAGAGGCTTTAAGAAGCATGGGCGTGGAAGAAGCCCTTTGGCAGAAGTCTCCCTTTGAGCTTTCCGGCGGACAGAAGAGAAGGGTGGCTATTGCGGGCGTGCTGGCTATGGACCCGGAACTTTTGATTTTGGATGAGCCCACCGCAGGGCTGGATCCCGCAGGAAGGGAAGAGCTGTTTCAGGTGATTGCCCATTTGCAGGAGCACTATGCCATGACCATCCTTTTGGTTTCTCACTCCATGGATGATGTGGCCCGCTATGCGGAGGAGGTTTTTGTCTTAAACCAGGGAGAATGTATCCGACAGGGTAGCCCTGAGGAGGTATTTTCCCATAAAAAGGAAATGGAGGTGCTGGGTTTGGGACTGCCACAGATTCGTGCCTTTTTGTATAGCTTGGAGGAAAAGGGCTTGTCCTTCCCTAAGAAGAATACGGTAGAGGAAGCGAAGGAAATGATTCTTTCCGCTTATAAGAAGAGAAAGGGAGGGGAAAATGCTTAGAGAAATTACCTTAGGACAGTATTACCCGGTTGACTCCCTTCTTCATAGACTGGATCCCAGAGTGAAGCTGGCCGGCACCTTTCTGTTTTTGATTGCCTTATTCATTGTCAATAGCTGGACTGCCTATATTTTTCTGGCTCTGGTTTTACTTTTATTGATTAAGCTTTCCAATGTTCCCTTCTCCTTTATGGTTCGGGGATTGAAAAGCGTTTTGTTCCTCCTTTTACTGTCGGTGAGCTTTAACCTGTTTTTAACACCGGGAAAAGAGATTTTTCGCTTTTATATGTTTAAAATCAGCCAAGAGGGATTGCATATTGCGTCTATGATGGCGGTGCGATTGATTCTTTTGGTGCTTAGCAGTTCCTTAATGACTCTTTGCACCACCCCCAATGAGTTGACAGACGGTATGGAGAAGGGGCTTTCCATCTTAAAAAAGCTACATTTACCTATTCATGAGATTGCTATGATGATGTCCATTGCCTTACGTTTCATTCCGATTTTGGTGGAGGAAACGGATAAGATTATGAAGGCTCAGATGGCCAGGGGAGCGGATTTTGAAAGCGGAGGAATAGTTCACAAGGCAAAGGCTATGGTGCCGATTTTGGTGCCTCTCTTTGTTTCCGCCTTCCGAAGAGCCTATGACCTGGCTTTGGCCATGGAATCCCGTTGCTATCAGGGGGGAGAGGGCAGAACAAAAATGAAGCCTCTTCATTATGAAAGAAGAGACTATCTTTCCTACCTCTTTCTGCTTATGGTGTTGGCGCTTTCCATTGGAAGCCGATTTGTCTCTCTGCCATAAAATCAGAAAAATAGAGAGTATACCGGACAGGATTGCATGGGCGGTATTGCCGGATAAAATCACAAGGAGAGTACGACAAAGAGAGAATGCTTTTTTTGGCATGGCAGATATTTTTCGGGAAGGTAAAGAAGATTTGTCTTCTGCCTGCTGGTTGAGTAACAGAAAGGAAGCGGATGGAACAGCGGATTGTATTAAAACTGGCCTATGAGGGAACGGACTACCATGGCTTCCAAAAGCAGGAGGGACTTTCCACCATTGCCGGCACCGTAGAGGAGCAGCTCCGTAGTCTTTTTCCTTGGAAAATGGAGAACTTTATCGGAGCCAGTCGGACGGATCAGGGGGTGCATGCTTTGGGGAATCTCCTTTCCTTTGATACAGAGGGGAAGGTTTCCGGAGAACAGATTTTACGGGCATTAAACAGCTATTTGCCAGAGGATATCCGGGTGATGGAAGCCTACTCCGTGGAGCAGAATTTCCATCCCCGCTTTACCCCTCATAGGAAGGCTTATCGCTACAGCATTTGCCGAAGTAAGGTGGAAAATCCCCTTCGCAGAAGGACAGCCTATCACTATACCTTTCCGCTGGATTGCGGGAAAATTTCCGAGGGAATGGAGCTTTTAAAGGGAGAGCATGATTTCCGAAGCTTTGCCAATCCCAAGGCTCAAAGCCTTCTACAGGGGGGGAGCTCTGTACGGGAGATTTATCGCTTTTCCATGGAAGAGGACGGGGATTATCTTCATTTTTCTGTAGAGGGAAATGGATTTTTGTACCACATGATTCGGATTCTGGCTGGAACTCTTTTGGAGCTGGGAAGGGGAAGGATAAGCCTTTCTCAATTAGAAGAGATTTTGGAAAAGAAGGATCGTACTCTGGCAGGTCCCACCGCTCCGGCAAAGGGGCTTTGCTTAATGAATTTAGACTATGGAGATTTTCAGACTTTTCTTTTATAGTATAGAAGAGTTTTCGAAAGGCCATGGAATTGTTTTTTAGAGAACAGCGCATTTTTGTTATAAAGCTAGGATACAGTTTTTATATAGGCTATGGAACTGTCTTTATAGAAAGCATAAAATAGAGCTTTAGAGTGGCTTGAGGGGATGAAGAGGAAAGAAGGGAGTAAGGCATGGAGAAAGGGCAGATTTCCTTTTTTGATTTTCAAGGAAGATATGGAAAAGAAGAGTATCGTTCTATTCGGGAAAAAGGGGTGTATTATCCGGAAAGCTTGGAGCAGGGCTGTATGGGCTTTCGGAAAAGTCTTTTGGAAAAGGATATATCCCCCTATGGATTGCATTTCTTTGACTGTGCTTCCATGCACTTTTTGACCAAGTTTTTCTTGGAGAGGCTTCGGGAGGATTTTATTCTTCTCCTCTTTGACCATCAGGCGGATGTGAAGAAGCCGGAGGTTCGGGGGCTTTGCCACCATTCCTGGCTTCGGGAGGTCATGGTAAGACTGCCCCATTGTAAGGGAATTTTACTTTTGGGAGCTACCGAAGAGGAAAAAGCCACCATCAACAATGCCTTGATGACTCTGGGGGATGAGTATGTTCCCATGCAGGGAGGCAGAGAAAGCCTGGAGTCCAGAAGGGAGGTGGCTGCAAGGCACCCCGGGGTACGGGATCCCTTGATGCATACCAGTCTTTATTGTTTTTCGGACAGAGATTTTCAGATCGGAAGAGCCAAAACCCACATTCCTTCCCTTCTTCGTTTGGTGCAGCTCCCCCTATACTGTTCCATGGATAAGGACATTTTCGGGAAAGGCTTTACAGAGCAGGAATACCGTATCGCTATGGACTGTGTTTTAGCTTCGGGACAGAGGATTTTGGGGATGAATATTTTCGAAGGAGAGGGAGATGCTGCTCTGGGAGAGGAGTTTAACCTTTCTCTGATTCGGGAATATAAGGAAAATGCCTGTGGGCTATTCCAAAAGACAGAGCTATAAAAGCATGAAGATGCTGAAAATAGAGTTTCAAAGCAGTAAAAACTAACGCAGTAAGCCGCTTAGAATTGCTTGTAAAGAAAAGCTTGAAAAGAACAGAAAACTTCTAAAGAATAGAAGAACTGGTAAAACAAGTATGGCAGAATGAAGAACCGGCTTACAAAGTGTAGGTAGGGTAGAAAATGTAAACAAGAGCAGGAGGAAGCAGGAGATGAAGATTCGTGTAGCAGACTACATTGCCCAAAAATGTTATTCCATGGGACTGAGCAGAAATTTCTCTGTGGTTGGCGGAGGGGCAATGCACCTGAATGATGCCTTAGGACACCATAAGGGAATCAAGACCTTATACCAGCACCATGAGCAGGCTTGCGCCATGGCGGCGGAAAGCTATGCCAGAATCCACAATGTACCGGGGATTGTATGTGTGACTTCCGGCCCCGGCGGTACTAATGCCATTACCGGTGTGGTGGGAGCGTATCTGGACTCTATTCCCATGCTGGTTCTATCCGGTCAGGTACGTCACGACAATACCGCCCGTTGGTCCGGAAGAGCTCTTAGAGCCATGGGAGACCAGGAATTTGATATTCTGCAATCCGTATCCTGTATGTGTAAATACAGCGAGATGCTTATTGACCCTTATCGGGTGCGTTATGCCATTGAAAAGGCGATTTATCTTTGCCAGACCGGGCGTCCGGGACCATGCTGGCTGGACGTTCCTGTGGACGTGCAGGGCTTTATGGTGGAGGAAGAGGATTTGCCGGGCTTCTCCCCGGAAAGCTATGAGGCTGGAGGAGACGGCTGGGAAACAGGTAGCGTAAAGAATAGCCATCCGGAAACCGCCACTGCCCTTCGGCGGTATTTTGCGTCGGATGCGGAAAAGGAAGCTCTTTTAAAGGCTTTATCTTCTGAGAAGAATCCGCATATCCTGGAAGAGGACAGAACAGAGAAGAAGGAAAAGACCGGGATTCAGAACTGGCAGGATTTCCTTCCTCTGGCAAAGGAAGTTTTAGAGAAGATTCGGAGCAGTGAGCATCCCATCTTCTATACCGGAAACGGTGTTCGTATTGCGGGAGCGGAGAGCTTGTTCTTAGAATGTGCGGAAAAGCTGGGAATCCCCGTGGTTTTGGGCTGGAATGCTCCGGATATCTTCCCCACTACTCATCCCTTAAATGCAGGCCGTCCGGGAGGAAGAGGAGACCGACCGGGAAATCTGGCGGTGCAGAATGCGGATGTGATTTTAAGCATTGGCTCCCGTTTAAATATTCGTCAGGTAGGATACAGCTTCTGGAAATGGGCGCCTAAAGCCTATGTGATGCAAAATGACATTGATTTGGAAGAGATTGCAAAGCCCTCCGTACACTGCAACCTTCCCCTTCATGGAGATGCCAAGGCTCTCCTAGAGGCTTTACTGCATTTATTGAAGCAGGAAGAAAAGCTTCCTCTTTTTGCCGGCGGAACGGGCATTTCCAGAGAAAAGGCGAAAGGCTTTGTGCGGGAAGATGCGGCAGGAAAGATTTTAGCGGAAAAGCAGGATGAGAAGCTAAGTTGGCTTGATACCATCCGTTTTTATCAGGCAAACTATCCCACCGTGCTTCCGGAGTATCTGGAGGAGCGGAAAGGGGAGCTGACCAATGTCTATGCCCTTGTGGAAAAGCTTTCCGAAAGAGCTTTAGAAGACCAGATTACCGTGGTGGGGAACGGTTCTCCCTGTGTTGCCGGCGGACAGAGCTATATCATTAAAAAGGGAACTCGTTTTATCAGCCAGGACGGTGTGGCTTCCATGGGTTACGGATTGCCGGCGGCTATCGGTGCCTACTACGGCGTAGTGGATTTTACCGAGGAAGAGAAAAAGCGTCTTTCTGAGAATCCTTATTGGAAGGGCAAGGGAGAAATTTACCCTCCATACCAGGGGAAAGATATTCTCTTAATGACCGGAGACGGCTCTATTCAGATGAATTTGCAGGAATTGCAAACCATTATCCATCATCAGATGCCCATTAAGATTTTCGTGGTAAACAATGGAGGCTACCACTCCATTCGCCAGACCCAGAACAGTTTCTTCGGAAAGCCCCTGGTGGGAATCGGTGTGGACTCCGGTGTGGAGGGCTGTGACCTGTCCTTCCCGAATTTGGAAAAGCTGGCCCATGCCTACGGCTATCCCTACGTTTCCATCAAGGAAAATGCGGAGCTTGAGCAGGGGATTGAAAAGACTTTAGGACAGAGTGGTCCCGTGATTTGTGAAGTGTTTGTCAGTATGGAGCAGCAGTTCCTGCCGAAGTCCAGCGCCAAGAGAGATGCGGAGGGAAATCTTTTCAGCCCGCCTCTTGAGGATATGGCGCCCTTCCTTCCGGAGGAGGAGATGGAAATGTTGATGCTCTATCCCAGAAAGAAATAGGGGAGACCTCTTCCAAGAAAGAAGCTTGAAAAAACTATAGAAAAAAGCAGTAAAAAAAAGAGCGGTAGAAAAAAGAACAGTGCAAAAGAGCAATAGATGAAAGCCTCTTAAGGGGAAATGAGTAAGCAATAAGGGAGTTTTGTGAAGATATTAATCAGTGGAGTAAGCAGTTTTCTAGGGATTTATACCGCAAAGGAACTGCTTTCCCAAGGCCATGAGCTGTATGGTATAGTTCGAAAAGAGAGTAAAAACCGAGAGAAGCTGGAGTCCCTTAGGGGGCTTCAGCTCATTTCCGTTGATATGAAGGCGTTTTCCCGCTTTGCGGAGGGAGGAGAACTTGCTTCGGCGTCTCTACTCCCGAAGGACTTGGATGCCATTATCCACTTTGCTTGGGATGGGGTAGGTTCCAAGGGAAGAGAAAATCCGGAGATTCAGGAGCAAAACCTTTTGATGAGTAAGGGCTTTTACCAATGGGGGCTTCAAAGCGGCGTAAAGTATTTTCTCTTTGCCGGCTCTCAGGCGGAATACGGCAGAGGAACGAGGGAAAATCCGGAGCCGGTAAGTGCCTACGGGAAGGCAAAGCTTAGCTTTTCCCGCTACGGACTTTCCGGAGGAAAAGGGGAAGATAGCTACAGCTTTCAGGAGCAGGAGCGAAAGCCCCTTGGTTTTACGGAAAAGACCAGGCAAGGGAAAGAGCAGGAGCCCCAAATGGCCTTTATAGACCTTCGTATCTTTTCGGTTTACGGTATAGGAGACCATGAAAGCACCTTGGTACAGACCTTGGTGCAGGCGGTTCTGGCAGGACAGTCTATGGATTTAAGCCCTTGCAGCCAAATGTGGAATTTTATGGAGGCAAGAGATTTGGCAAGAGCTATAGCCTTCCTGCTGGAGGGAGACTTCGGAAGCGGTACTTATGACCTTTGCGGGAAGGAAAGTCGTCCCCTAAAGGACTATGTGTTGGAGATTGAGGCGCTGGGAAAGGCCTTCTTAGAGAAGAAAGAGGACAAGAAAGCAAGGGCTACAAGTCTTCTTCATTTCGGAGAAAGAGCCTCCAATGCAGAGGGGCCTGTGGATTTAAAGCCTTCCGTAAAAGATTTATACGATAGGGGATTCCAAGAGAAAATCTCCTTTTCGCAGGGGATAGAGGAGCTGTATCAGTATTTTTATCAGAAAAAAGAGGGGGAAGCATGGCAGAGAAAAGATGTTTAGCCTGTGGAGAAAACTTGGAGGAATTGGCTGTTTTTCATAACATGCCTAAGTCTGCCCAGGAATTTCCCACAAAGGAGGAGCTGGCTACAGAGAAGGGGATGGACCTTTCCCTTTGCCAATGCAGATCCTGCGGTCTTGTGCAATTTGATACGGAAGCTGTTCCCTACTACAAGGATGTGATTCGGGCCGGGGGTGGCAGCAGTACCATGAAGGCTCTAAGGGAGGATGAGTACAAAAAGCTCCTCTCTTTTTTGGAAAAAAAGGAAGAAAAGCGTCCTTTGATTTTAGAGCTGGGCGCCGGTGCGGGCGAATTTCTGGCCATGTGGTCCGGGGTGGAAAGCGATTCGGACAAAAGTTCTGATGTGAGCTCCGTTACAAGTTCGGATACAGCTTCTGTCACAAGTTTAAGCACAGCGGCAAACAGAAGACAAAAGCTTGAACCCTATGTGCTGGGGATTGAGCATAAAAGGGATCTGGTGGAAAAGGGGCAGGCAGCAGGCCTTGCCCTGTATCAGGGCTTTCCCGAATCGGGCTTTAGCTTAGAGGGTATGGAAGGAAAGCATTTACAAAGCGGAAAAACCCGTCCGGTAGAGGGGCTCTTGGATGCCATGGTACAGTTTAATTTCCTGGAGCATCAGCCTAATCCCGGGGAAATGCTCTCCTTTGCCTATGCGCATTTAAAAATGGGGGGATATTTCCTTCTGACCGTTCCCAGCTTCCAGTATATCTTAGACCACCGCTCCTATTATGAGCTGCTTCGAGACCATATTGCCAACTATAGCGAGGAAAGCCTTCTTTGCTTGGTACAGGATCAGGGCTTTTCCTTGGTGGAAAGCAGGGTCATCAACCGGGATACCATTGAGTTTTTGCTGGAGAAGAGCGAAAAAGAGAGCTGTACCTCCTTCCGTTCTCTTGGACAGAAGGTAGACATCGGGCCGATTTTGGAAAATGAAAGAGCCATTCAAGAGGATATTAAAAAGCACTTGGAAGGACTTAAGCAGAAGGGAGAGAGAATGGCGGTGTGGGGTGCCAGCCACCAGGGCTTAACCCTCCTTTCCACCACAGCCTTACAGGAGGAAGTGGCTTATATCATTGACTCTGCTCCCTTTAAACAGGGAAAATACAGCCCTGCCTCCCACCTTCCCATTGTGGATAAGAGCCATTTTCAAAAGGAGCCTGTGGAGGAGATTTTGATTGTGGCACCGGGCTATACGGAAGAAATTGCCGGAATTATTCGAAGAGATTTACGGCCCTGTCCCAGAGTTTTGGCCCTAAGGGGAGAGAAGATAGAGGAGCTATAGACTGTTTTTTCGGGGAGATTTTCCCCCTGATAGACGGAAGTATAGGACAAACGCCGACAAGAAAGAGCAAGAAACAACGAGCTGTATGCGGTAGGAAAAGTAATGGTAAGTAATAGTAAGCAGTAGTAAGTTACAGAAAGGAAAATGCGAATGAAAGCCTTTGTACTGGAGGGGAGAGGTAAAGTCTCCTTTATCGAAAAGGAAGAGCCTAAGCTTTTAGAAGAGCATGGTGTATTGATTACACCTGTCTTGGTCAGTCCCTGCACCAGTGATGTGCATACCATTTGGCAGGGCTCTCCGAAAAGGAAAGACCTGACGCTGGGGCATGAGTGCATTGGCAGAATCCTGAAAAAGGGAACAGCGGTGAAGGACTTTTCCGAGGGAGAGATTGTAGCGATTTCCGCCATCACCCCAGACTGGGGGAGTCCTGAGGTTTTGGAAAATGAAGCCCATGCGGGACATCCCTTTTCCGCCCATAGCCTGGGAAAGTCCATTGACGGAGCCTTTCAGGAGTGCTTTTACCTTCCCTATGCGGATCAAAACCTTGGGAAAATCCCAAAGGGCATGGATTTGGAGGATGCCCTCCTTTCTGTGGATGTTTTGCAAACCGGCTTTACTGCTGCGGAAGAAGGAGAAGTAAAGCCGGGAGATACGGTGTGCGTTCTGGGGATAGGAGCTATCGGCCTTGGGGCAATCTTTGCCGCAAAGTGTATGGGAGCCAAGAAGATTTTCGGGGTGGGAAGCCGGGAGGACAGCAAAAGGATGGCGGAAAGCCTTTCTTCGGAAAGCTGTTCTGTAGAGCTGCTGGACTATAAGACCTGCAAAACTACCCTTCCAAGGGATAAGCACCCCTTGGCAAATTCCACCCATTCTCCTATAGTCAATGCCATTTGGGAGAAAACGGAAGGAAAGGGCGTAGACAAGGTTCTTATCTGCGGCGGAGATGAGTATGCTTTGGCGCAGGCCTTGGACATGGTAAAATATGGCACCGGTATTGTCAGCAATGTAGCCTACTTCGGCTCCGAGGAGGACATGGAAGCCTTGGAAATGGCGGGACAGGACATGGAGCTATCTTTAGGAGAAAAGAAAAAGCGGAAGAAGGCCATAGACGGACTATTGCTTCCAAAATTTTCCTTAGGAAAGGGGATGGCAGGGAAGACCTTACGCTTTTCCCTTTCCAAGGGGGGGAGAAAGCATTTGGAATGGGTACTGGAAAAGGTACAGGAATCCGGCTTCCATCCAAGCATTTTCCTTACAAAGAGCTATCACGGCATGGACAAAATTCCGGATGCCCTCTATGATATGAAGGAAAGAAGAGCCATCAAGGTGGCTGTATATATGGAAATTTAAGAAGATGCCCCTAAGCAGAACGGGCATTTTAGAAAGAGGTTTCTTTTGAAAAAAACCATTAGTATCGTTGTTCCCTGTTATAACGAAGAGGAAAATGTTGTCCCTTTGGCAAATGCGCTCAGGCTCTGCTTTAAGGAGCAACTTCCGGAGTATCAATACGAAATTCTTTTTATCGACAATGATTCCTCCGACAAAACCAGAGAGAAGATTCGGGAACTTTGCAAGCTGGACAAGGGAATTAAGGCGATTTTTAATGCGAAGAATTTCGGCCAGTTTAATTCCCCCTACTATGCCATGCTGCAAAGTACGGGAGATGCCACCATTTTGATGGCGGCGGACTTCCAGGATCCGGTGGAAATGATTCCCCGCTTCGTTCATGCCTGGGAGGAGGGCTACCGTATCGTAATCGGAGTAAAGACCGAAAGCAATGAGTCCAAAATCATGTACGCCCTTCGCAGTCTGTACTATAAGCTGATTCGGAAAATGTCTTCCGTGGATCAAATCAGCCAGTTTACCGGCTTTGGTCTTTACGATCAGGGCTTTATTTCCGTGATGAAATCTCTGGACGATCCCACTCCCTTCCTACGGGGGATTGTGGCGGAGCTTGGATACAGAAGAAAGGACATTCCCTATACCCAGCCCAAGCGCCGGGCGGGAGTGACCCACAACAACTTCTATACCCTTTATGATGCGGCCATGCTGAGCTTTACCAGCTATACCAAGGTGGGACTTCGTATTGCGGTATTTTTCGGCGGTATCTGTGCGGGCCTTTCCATGCTCTTTGGCTTACTGTATTTAATCATGAAGCTGATCTGGTGGGACCGCTTCCCCGCAGGGATGGCCCCCATGCTGATAGGAATGCTTTTCCTGGGATCTGTGCAGATCTTTTTTATCGGCCTTTTGGGAGAGTATATTCTTTCCATTAACCAAAGAGTCATGAAGAGACCGTTGGTGGTGGAGGAAGAAAGACTGAATTTTTCGGAACAGCCGGAGCAGACTACCGGTGACAGCAGTATTTCGGAGCAGGCAAGCGGCGAAAGCAGTGCTTCGGAACAAGCAATCAGCGAAGAGAGTTCTTCGAAACAGCCGGGGCAGGATGCCTGTGAAAGCAGTTCTTTAGAACAGCCGGCACAGAATGAAAGTTCTTCGGAAGAGGTGTAAGAGAAAATGAGAGCAAAGATTGATATTGCCTTAGTAAGAGAAGGAAAACTGCATAT
>ERZ773197.403-NODE-403-length-34559-cov-6.788083_pt1 | contig 34559 bp, 43 predicted proteins | sample MGYA00580999_ERZ773197 | MGnify/ENA primary metagenome ERZ773197 (study PRJEB29015, sample SAMEA2738166) | human oral metagenome | biome: human oral; feature: human-associated habitat; material: saliva | place: China | collected 2185 ...
AAAGATGACAATAAAGAATTTATAGTAAAACTGAACTCAAAGTTATGACTATTTTACTCAAAATCTAAATTATATGATTTTTATAAGATAAGACTTAATTATAATAATTGTTGTAAAACCTTAACAGAATTAAAGAAACATAAAACTTGGTTAAAACAAGTCGATGCTATTTCTTTACAACAGACTCTTAGAGACTTAGATAGTGCATACCAAAATTTTTTCAATGGTAAAAGTAACTATCCTAATTTTAAAAAGAAACAAGATAAAAACTCTTATCGTACTAATTCCAATATCAAAATTAATAATCGATATATAACGATTCCTAAAATAGGAATGTTACGTTATAGAGATACATATAAATTAGAAGAATGTAATATTTCTAAAATTTATAATGTAACTATTTCTAAAACGCCTAGCGGAAATTATTACGCTAGTATATCAGCTGAAGTTGATATTACAGCTTTTGAGAAAACCAATCGAAGCTGTGGTATTGATTTAGGCTTAAAAGATTTTTTAATTTTTGATACTGGTGAAAAAATTAACAATCCTAGAATATTAGCTACATTAGAAAAGAGATATAGAAAATTAGCTAAAGCTGTTTCAAGAAAGCAACTTAAATCTAATAATTATCAAAAGGCTAAAATAAAATTAGCTAAATTTCATGAAAAAGTTGTTGATATTAGAAAAGATTTTTTACATAAATTATCGACTCAATTAATTAAAGAATACGATATTATTTGTATTGAAGATTTATGTTTTAAAGGTTTTATGAGAACAAATAAAGCTAAATCCTATCAAGATGTAGCCCAGTCAGAATTTATTCGTCAATTAGAATATAAGGCTAAATGGTATGGTAAAACTATTTCCAAAATAAATAGATTTTATCCATCATCTCAATTATGTTCTGAATGTGGCTATAAAAATCCTGATTTAAAAAATCTCGATATTCGTGAATATGACTGCCCTGTTTGTGGTACTCATCATGATAGAGATATTAACGCAGCGATTAATATTTTACGAGAAGGATTACGAATTTTAGAAGAAGAAATTATATAATATATATATTAAATATATAAAACCGTGAGACACACGGGGATAGCCTACTGTATCTGAATTCCTCTACCTTTAGATTTAATAATCTTTAGGCATGTTTTCTTGGGTAGGAACCTCGCGACTTGGGTCGTAAGAGGATGTCAGGTAGTTGCTGACCGAATGGCTCCTGGTATTCATGGAGTAATTGATATTTTTATGAATGATTATGATAGAGCCATTGAATTTGGTCGTCAATACGGCGAAGTATACGTCGTAGCGTAATTTGGAATCATCTTTTGTTTTTATTCTACTCTCCCATTGTGACACTGGACTTATTAATTAATTCATTTATTTTATTTTTTAATATTAAATAAAAACGAATTCAGGTAATATGGTTAATGAGCATTTAAAAAAAATGCAATACAATTAAACATATTTAATAAAACATATAGTGAATTGGTCTGAGGATGTTTTTCCCCTTATAATTTCATAAGGGGTTTTCGCCTCACTATGGAAGCTTACTCAAGTGGTTTAAGAGACTAGTCTTGAAAACTAGGAGGCGGTTAATAACCGTGCCAGAGTTCGAATCTCTGAGCTTCCGCCATGGTAAAGTACCCAAGTTGGACAAAGGGAGCAGACTGTAAATCTGTCGCTTTTAGCTTCGAAGGTTCGAATCCTTCCTTTACCACCACATGCTGGCGTAGCTCAATAGGCAGAGCAGCTGACTTGTAATCAGCAGGTTGTAGGTTCGATTCCTATCGCCAGCTCCAATACTTAATATAAAATAAATAGAGGGATGTTATATGTTCCAGTGTATTACTAATAAACTTAAAAATATGTTCTGTGAAGAAAAACATTGTAAGCAATTTGACGCTTTTGTAGATATGCATCAAGTACATGAAGAAAATATGATGCATCGTTTATCTACTATTGAAAGCAAAATTGATATTTTAGAACAACAAAAAGCTGCATTAACTGCTATTTTAGATAAAATAGAAAAATTAATTGCAGAATTAAAAGAAAAAAAGTAAATATCTCCTTTTGAATAACTAACTAGGTAATAAATATAAATGAGCCAGTTAGTTATTTTTTTGTACGAAAAGGAGAGATGCTACTCATGTTTTCTCAAATGTTAAAAGAAAATGGTGAATTTTCTTTAACAAGATTTTTAGCGTTTGCTAGTTTCGTATCATTTATCCTTGTTACAATTATTATCATGGCTGTAAATTTTTACTTCGCATATGACCCAGGTTGGTATAGTACATTTGCTACTTCTACAGTAGGTGGTACTTTCATTCAACCAATTAATAAACTTATTAATAGTAAGTTTAATACAGCTAAAGGTTCATATCAAGAAATGCCTATTACAGAAGGTACTCAAGAAGATATTAAAATTTCTAATAAGGACGTGAAATAATGTACAAGATTTCTGACGATGACTTGCAACAAATGGCATTAAATGCACAAGGCAAGATTAATAAAATTTACATTCATTGGACAGCTGGTCATTATGACCAAGTATTCGATGACTATCATATTAACATCACTAAAGATGGTTCCATGTATACAGATACAAATGATTTGACTGAAATTAAAAATCATACATATCATAGAAATACAGGTGCTGTTGGTATTGGTGTATGCTGTGCATATAATGCAACAGGACAAAATAATTTAGGCCCTGAGCCTCCTACAGAAGCACAATTAACACAAGTAACTCGTGTAATTGCTATGCTTTGTATAGATTTAGGTTTACCAGATGATATTGAGCATGTGATGACTCATGCAGAAGCAGCCGACAACAAAGACGGCTGGTATGCTCATGAACCTTACGGTCCAGATTCTACAGTAGAACGTTGGGATTTCGATGTTGTTCATGAAGGTGATGCACCACGTTCTGGTGGTAATTGGTTACGTGGTACTGCTAGATGGCATGCGGCTCAATGGGGTTCCAATATCTAATTATGTAATAAAAAAAGACCTTTTTTCTAGTTTGAGTTAAAAAGGTCTTTTTTTAATACATAATTTTTAATAGTTGACAGAACTATTAGAAACCTTGTATTATATTGGTGTGGCCATTGTGTGTTTCTCTCCCCCCTGTACACATAATGGACATGCCTTTCTTTTCTGTGAATAGATAGGAGCATGGTAAAAACTCCTTTCAAATAAATAAATATAAATATACACTTAGTTCGGAAATAATAAAATAATAAATTAAAATTTTAACTCCCTGTATAAATTTTAAACATAAAATGTATTTACTTTTTCACCTCATATGTAAATATAAAACCTAACAAAAGTATTCAAACACAATCACAAACAATATAAAATCTTTTTCTAGTAATAAAAAAGTTTTTCATATTATTCATTTTTGTGTTTCCTATCTATTCACATATTTGTTCTTGTAGTTCAATCAGAATACCTTCGATTTTGAAGGAGATTTACGTTAAAGTCGTAACAAGAGCGTTAGCTATCATATTGTCGAGAGAGGTTACAAATCGACATTAAAATCCTGTATCAATATTGTAGATGACTATGTTTTAGAGATGTTTTAGTAGAAACAATGCAATATTCGGATATATACATCGGCGAAAACCAAGCTTAACGAGTATATACGAGTACAATACGAAAATTTGAAGAGCACAAAATATCTTAGAGGCCCAGCTGGTGGAAGGCCAGCATTACTTGTCCGTGTGGTGAAATTGGCAAACATGGCTGACTTAGAATCAGTTGACTTAGGTCTTGTAGGTTCGAGTCCTACCACGGACACCATTATATTTTAATTGTTGTATTTTTTTACTAAAAAATCCCAAAAGCTAAACTCCCTAAACATGCGAAGGATACAGCAGTTAAAATATTTTTAATTAATAATATAGCGTTAACTATTTATTTTTTATTTTTTAGAAAATACATTGTAATAATCTGTAAAATTTTAAGAAGCTACATACATTATACCTTTTATTTTACATAGTTAATGCTATATTATTTTTTATTTTACGACAAAAAAGGAAAATAAAAATGAGACAATTAACTAAAAATACAACAATTGAAGATGTTATCTTTGATTTACGGAATGAAAATCAAGTTGAATTAGCCGACTGGCTTGAAGAAAAATATAATGCAGTCATTTGTGATGTAGAAACTAAATGTCATGATAGTTACGAAAATGGTTATGAAGTCGGTTACGAATTAGGTTATGACGATGGTTATGACGAGTATCGTGATGAACTTGGTGAATAAATAAAAGTAGGTTACATTCTATAGCCTAATTACCAAAAGCCTTTTCGGCATAGAATTACAAGCAGTGGTATGCTTGACTTGGGTGTAAATCGCCAAGCATCGATATCTATTCCGATGTTAAAAACAATAGAGTAATCGTTTTTGTGCGCCCACTTTTTGCGATGAAAAATATTAAAACTGGGGGCATTTTTTATTTTTTGAGTATAATTTTTATTTTTTATATATATAAAATTAAGGAGAGAATATATATGTTGTTATTTGAAGGATATATTAAATTTAGAGGAACAAGAAAAAATATAATTAATTTTTTAAGAAAAAATTTTTTAAAAGAGTCTTTCCAAGAATGTTTAGGAAGTGAAATTCCAGAATATAAAAAAGTTATTTTTGTTAGTGAAAATAATATTATTCAGAACATAGAACCAGGTCTAAAATTAAATTGTTTTAAAAAATCTTTTTTAATTAATAATGCTTTCCAATCTTTACGACGAGTAAAAGATAAAGATTATGTTGTTGTTTGTAGAATTATTGTTAGCGGCAATGTTGAATTAAAAGAATTACAATTACTTGCTTCTGAATATAATATTGATGTAAAAGGTCATTTGACTAATAAAGATACTTTAGTGGATTTAGATTTTGAAGTGTTACGAGATAATATTGTAAAAAGTTATATTCATACTAAATATAAAAGTATAGATGATTTTTTGTGGTATAGTATTCATCCATCATTCGGTGGTTATTAATATGCTTATCGAAGATTATAAAGAAAAATTTTTACAAAGATTAAATGAAATGACAGCAGAAGAATTAACTGCCATTTTTAAAGAAGTATTCGGTTTAGAACTAGATAAAAAAGAAAAGGAAAATAAAAATGAATGAAGATATTCGTTTTAAAATTGTTGAAGAGATTTGCTATAATTTAGAAGAATATCTTTATCAACAACATAATCAAAATTATATCGCTCCAGTACATATGGATATCTTAAAACATATATCAAAAAAAGTAGACACTATGTTAGGTGTTGCTACTGGAGATTATCAAGATTCTGAATATCAAGCTATATTAGAATCAGAAAAAAGAGGATAGTTATTATAAAAAAGGAGTATTAAAAATGGCTTTTATTGATTACGGTTGTTATGTTTGGAAAAATAATGAATTACTGTTGCCCACAGCTGAATTTGACAAAGCAAAACAATATCTTGATTCTTTAGAAGAAAAAGGATATGTCAAACAAAGGTATGATAATTTTTCGCGGTTTATTGATGGTCATGGAGCTGTTTTTGGTACTAATTTTGTATATTCTGTATTAAAAAATGATTGTTCTTTTTTAACTATGATTGACCACAATAGTAAAGTAATCAAAGCAGGTTACTTTGGGTATGTTACTAATCAAGATACACATATCGTCTGGAAAAAATATTGGAGTAAAAAAGAATGTACCATTAATTATGAAAATGAATATGTTAGTGTTACTATGACAACAGAAACACCTGGCATTAAAAATTATGACGGGCGTTTATGTAAACATATTATCATTGATAAACAAACAAATGATGAATATATTATTGTTGCTGGCAGTGAATATGGAACTAATGCTGATAGTTTAGAAGATATTGATGGTGCCTATACATATCCTGATGGTGAACCAGTTCAATGCGATATTTTAAGAGATAGAGTTGATTATAATAATTTCTTAGAAGTATTTAAGACATTGAAAAATAAATATGACCGAGAATATTTTTTATGGAAAAGCTGGGATTGGCCAAATCCATATTTTAGTGCCTATAAATATGTAGAAATTGAAAATTATCAATTTGGTCGTTTACGTAATCGTAAAAAAGCATTACGTTTACAAAAACATATTCGTCCATTTATGAAATATGGATGCATACCTATTAAATTTAAATATAGATATAGATTAAGATAATAGTATAAAAAGAGGAGGAATTGACTATGTATTTTATTATTTATATTTTAATGAGTTGTTTTGCTTTTACATTATCTTTAGTTCGTGGTCATGATGTACGCGAAAGTTATTTTCGTGCTCCTTTAGGACCATTATATATTGTATATGCGATTTACCAAATTCTTGTTGGCGATAAAGTAGTATACGATAAAAGTAAACAATCTGTTAATATACAAACATCCGTAAAAGAAAGTCCTTCTAATATGGCAGATACAGACCGTATCGTAATTAAATTTTAGAAAGGAAATATTATATGCATTACGTATTATATACATTAAGTTTTGTATTTATTTTTTTAGCTTTTTGCAGTGTACTTACAGTCTTTAGATTTTTAAAAGATAAAGACCTTAAAGAAAAAATGAATACAAATATTAAATATAAAAAATATGGTAAATTTACAGATAAAGAAGTTATTGAATATGGTTCTATTACTGTTTGTATTTTTATATTTTTAAGTTATTTGTGTTTTAAATTCGTAGGTTAATTATGGATTTTTTTAAAAGAGTGCACTCGGATATTCATTATTTAACGGCTAAAGAAATTGCTCAGTCGTTAGGTATCTTTAATAAAAAAAATGAGTATGATGCTAATTTCGTAAGAAAATATTTTAATCATTATTTAAAAGATGATGTACAAGAATTATATTTTGCTGGTAAACATTTAGTAAGGGTATATCCATTCCAAGATGATAGTGCATATCTACAAGTATTTCTTAGATTATTGCAAGAAATTAGTGATGTTACTTATATTCTTGATAGTTTAAGAGGTACAGATATTATTATTGTTGTAGACGATAAAGAGTATTATTTGCGAGTAGATGTTAAACAATTTAGACAATTATATAATATGTTTGCTTCGCCTGTTGACAACACTAAATAATTTTAATATAATGATTTTATCGTAATCTATTATTTACTTAAAGGAGATTTAATTATATGAAAATGACAATTCGTGCCGCATTAGGCAAAAAGAAAATGTTGGATAAACAAATTGCTGCGTTTGAAAGAGAACCTGTGTTTGCTATCGTAACACCACAAGATTTCTTTATTAATGGTATGCATAAAGACGAATGGAGTAAACATGTCACTAAACGTGTACAATCCTTTAACGATAAATTAAAATATCGTGACCGTCTAAATGTAGCTATTATGCAAGCAAATGCAAATAATAAATTAGAAGTACCAGCATTTAATGGCTTTGATTCTACTACAGATAAGAAAGAATTTATTTCTTTTGCATCTGCTATTTCTCGTAAAAATTATTATTTGCAACTTCTTGATTTTGTTGAAAGTTTAATTAATGCTAGAAATGAATCTTCTATTCGTTTAGATAAACTCAATCAAAAAGCTCAAACAACAGTACATGAACGTATGGCTAGAGAATATGGTAATACTACAGTAGCAGTTTCTACTAATGAACGTATTAAACGTGAACAAGAAATGCTAGCTGGTATGAAACCAGAATTCTTAGACCCAGCTAAATTGGCTGCTAAACTTGAAACTTTTAGAGACTATCTGGAAGAATATATTACTGAAATCGATGCTATTTTAGGTCATGAGACTGAAACAGTATTAATTGACGTAGAAGACTAATTTAATATACTATTGCTAATATATCGAAAAAATCTTAGATATATATTCTAGGTTTTTGGAAAAGTAATGTGCCATGAGTAATTCTAGTAAATCCAAAACTTCAATAGGCATTACGCATATAAAAAGATGACAATGGAAAATCCGATACTACAGCACGACTAAGATAGACAGATACAGTTGGCGTGCTGAGTGATGTGGGTTAAAGAGTTCGTGCATTGACTTCGAAAGTGCAAGTAATCATTAATCATTAATCTTTACTATTAATCTACTAATCATTAATTAATAAGTTAATCATTATAATTAATCGAACAATCCATAAATCATCAATCATTATAAAATCTCGTGTTAGAGTTTTTTCTTTAATATATGGATTAGATTTTTAGAGCGAGCAGATATATTAGCAATATATCATGGAGGTCATGAGGTGAATAATCTTATGACCTCCTTTTTCTCCTCTATGGTGAATATGAAATAAGAATGTGATTTTCGAGTCACATTTTTTTTTGTATTCCTTGTATAATATTGTTAGTCATTCTATTTTAGAATACATATAAATATAGTTAGAAAAAGAAAGGTATAGACAAAATATGGAAAGAGTGACGGTCTATGATAAGCTATTAGAAGATAGAATTATTTTGTTAACAACAGAAGTTAATCCGTTATCGGCTAATGACATTAAAGCAAAATTATTATATCTTGAAGCAGAAGACCCAGATGCAGATATTTATCTATATATTGATAGTCCTGGTGGCGAAGTACATACTGGTCTTGGTATTTACGATGTTATGAATTACATTAAATGTGATGTCAATACAGTATGCATTGGTGAAGCATGTTCCATGGGTGCTTTTTTATTGTCTAGTGGGACTAAAGGTAAACGATATGCATTACCTAATTCTCAAATCATGATACATCAAGTATCGGCTGGTACTCAAGGTAAAGCAACAGACATGGAGATTTCTTTAAAGCATGTCCTTAACTTAAAAAATAAATTAAGTGAAATTATTGCTAACAATACTGGTAAAGATATTGAACAAGTTAAATCTGATATGGAGCGAGACAAATGGCTTACAGCTCAAGAAGCTCTTGAATATGGTTTAATTGATGAAATTATGGAGGTGAGAGAATAATATGGCTGAAGATATTGCAGAATTAACATGTAGTATTTGTGGTAAACATTCTGAAGAAAACCCAAATCTTGTGATGCTTCGCACGAAAGATGTAGTTATTTGTTCTGATTGCATCCATAAAATGTATGATGCGGTAACTCCTAATATTCCAGTCCAAACTCTTGAAGGGCAAATGTATCAACAAGAAGAATTAGAAGAACAATTATTCTTAGATACATTAAATATTACACCGCAAGAAGTTAAAGAACATCTTGACCAATATATTATTGGACAAGATATAGCTAAAAAAATGTTAGCTACTAATATTTATAATCATTATAAGATGATTAAAATGAAAATTAATAATCCAGATAATCAAGATGTACAAGAATTAGGCAAAAGTAACCAGATTCTATGTGGCCAAAGTGGATGCGGTAAAACAGCACTTGTTAAACATATTTCTAAGATTTTAAATGTTCCATTTACGATTGCAGATATTACATCGTTCTCTCAAACTGGTTATGCAGGGCGAGACGTAGAAACGATTTTGCGTGATTTAGTATCTGCGGCAGATGGTGATATTGAAAAAGCAGAAGTTGGTATTGTGTATATCGATGAAATCGATAAAATTTCTCGTAAACAAAAAAAAATTGCTACTTCTGCTGACCCAGCTCATGAAGCTGTTCAACAAGGATTATTAAAATTAATTGAAGGTTCTGTTGTAGATGTTCCTAAATCTGGTGCGAGATTAAATCCTACACAAGAAACAATTAAAGTAAATACAGAAAATATTTTATTTATTATGTCAGGAGCTTTTGAGGGTATCGAAGATATTATTAAAAAACGCCTTGGCAAAGATAAAAATAAAATTGGTTTTGGTAATAAATTAAATTCTAATAAAGAAGATACTGTAGAGGAAAAGAATGAAATTATTAATGATATTACAGTAGAAGATTTAAAAGAATTTGGTATGTTACCAGAATTTTTAGGACGTGTACCAGTTGTATGCCCAATTGAAAGTTTGAGTGAAGAAGATTTAGTTAGAATTTTAACAGAACCAAAAAATGCATTAGTAAAACAATATCAATTATTATTTAAAGAAGATGGGTTCGATTTACAATTTTCTAAATCTGCTTTAATTCAAATTGCACATGAAGCAATTGAACGTGGCACAGGTGCTCGCTCTTTGCGTGGCGTCATGGAAAGAGTACTTGGTGACGTTATGTTCGATTTGCCATCTTTAGATAAGGAAGATGGTTTAATTATTTATGTCGATACTGTTGAAGTAGAAGATGAGGATAGAACAGATTGGCATATCGACCAATTAAAAGTATTAGAAGAAAAAAGTGAGGAATAAAAATGGCAACAATGACTGAGGCATTTCGTGCCTTAATTAACAAAGCAAATGAAAATTTAGGTATGGTTTCTGACCCAGCTAAAAAAGCTGAAATCTGTGCATCTTTAGCAATTGCTATTGCAACTACTGGTCTTGTAACTGAAATTCCAGAAGAAGCAAAAAATATTTCTGAAGTAGCACAAGAAGAACCAAAAGTAACTGGTCATGAAGCACTAGCTAAAAGAAGTAATATTAAAGTCGAAGCTAAACCTGAAGTAGTAAAAGTAGAAGAACGTGACGTAACTGTTGATGATACTTGGGAAGATGAATATTGGATTAATCACTTTGCCAATGAATGTGAATATCTACAAAAAGCAGTAGAAGAATATGGTGAAGAAGAAGTTAATGAAGCTGTTAAATTATTCTCCCAAGGTAATTATCAATCCGTAGATGATATTCAACCATTCAATATCGTTGCATTCGTAACATATTTAAAAGAACTTACTGAAGAAGCTTAATAATTTTTGTTTACAAGATAAAATATAATCAAGTATACTATAAACACAAAAATTATATTTTGTCTTTGTATATAATTTTCTGGGGTGAAGATAATTTTTAATTTTCACTAATAATTTTTAATGCCCTTAGATGGCAAGAAAAGAGGTTTTCAAATGGCAGTACGTAATTCTGTACATCTCAATGGTTTTATTCCAAAATCTGAAAAATTTAAAATTCTAAGTAATGTAAATGAACAAGACATTCCTAAATCTTATTATCGCGGTTTCTTAAATGTTCGTCGTGGTTATAAAAATAAAGATGGTCAATATGATTATGACTTAATGCAAATCACCGCATTTGGCTATACAGCTAAATATCTTGTGGATTATGCACATCATGGTGACCAATTGATTATCGAAGGTGAACTTCGTCGTGGCGATGACTATGAAAAAGATGGTGAAGTGGTTCGTGGTCAACTATATGTATTAGTAAATGATGTAATCGTTGCAAATAATAGTGGCAATACATCTACAACTACTACTACAACTGAAAGTGCACCGACAGCTCCGAAAGCTCCTAGTGCTTCTCCACTCAAAAAGAAACTTTTCGGTAAATAATAATAGAAAATCCCCTGGTCTTTATATCAAAAATATAGTATAATAAATGTGTCAGTAGATATATATTAAAAAAATATCTATTGGCACATTTTTACATTAAATCATATATTTTTTAATACATAGAAAAAAGTATGATTTATTTTTTTTAAAGGAGGTGACAATAATAAATAATCAAGAATTAGAACGTTTACAACAACAGATGTATGATGAAATGATTGAAGCCCCGACAATTCTTGATGAGCAAATCAATGACTTAGCAGAACATCTTGGTAAACAATTAGTGTTTAAAGAAAAACAAAAAGTTAATTTTGAATTCTTAGAACATGTATATACGATTATGTATCGTAAAGATGTTGTTAATTTTAAACAAGTTATCTTGATGATTATTGTTGATACATCAGAAATTAATCCTCAGACTAATTTGCCTCGAACATATAATATTAATGCTGAGATAGATAATAATTTATCTATGTCTGAATGCTTACGGGCAACAGTCGCATCGTTTTTGCGACATCAAACAGGTAGTCTAAAAGCAGAAATGCTTGAAGATTAATATGATATGGATTAATGTTATTCAGTGAGATACAATCCATATATTTATTTATATTTTTTAATTCTTTAAAAAAGGAAAGACAAAAATGGCAGAAGAAACTAAAATTTCTGTATTGCGGTATCCAGACAACGTTCGTCTTAGAAAAGGTATGTATTTATCTTCTAAAGACCAATGTGTATTTGAAATCGTAGATAATTCAGTCGATGAATATGCTGCTGGATATTGTAAACAAATTGATGTATCTATGCTATGGGATAATGACGATTACATCGTATCTGTTAAAGATAATGGTCGTGGTATCCCAACTAAACCATCTGATGACCCTGAATGGAAAGGTTATTCTCAAGCAGAAGTAGCTTTAGTATGCCTCCATTCTGGAGGGAAATTCTCATCGCTCGAAGGGGCTTATAAGACGAATACTGGTGGTATGAACGGTTAAAAAATGCTGTTATAAAACTTTTTGAATTGCTGGGAACTCCTTAGAGCTTTAAAAGATTGGACAATCAGCAGCGAAGCTTTTTTATTTAAAAAGAACGTTCAACGACTATTCCTTATGGAAGTACATTTAAGCAAATGGAAGCGGAAAGCTCTTTATTAAAAAAAATAATAAAGATGAAGATATAGTCTCAACATCTATAGAAATATAGAGAAGTTCATAAGAGAACTGCATAAGTAGTAGCGAACTTATGTGAAGATATTGGTAGGTGCAAGTTGTGTAAATGCAGTTAGCGAAAATTTCTCATTATATATCAATCAAAATAATAAAAAATATAATGCAGAATTTTCTAAAGGCATTATTACACAACGGCTTAAAGTTGTTCCTTTCGAAAAAGATGAATCTAAAGATTCTGGAACAACTGTAATTTTTAAATTAGATAAAGAATTGTGGACGATTGAAGAATATGATATTAGTCATATTAAAAAACGTTTACGACAATTATCTTACTTAAATCCAGGCTTAACTATTAATTTTTCTTTATTAGAAAAAGATGCTGAGGAATTTAAAGAAGAAACATTCCATTGTCCAGAAGGATTAATTGGATATGTAAATAAAATTTCTACAGGCAAACAAAAATTAATTGATATCGTAGAAATGAATAAAAATCTTGTATATGCTTCTACTACAGATAATCAAGAAAAAACTGTAGATATAGATATTGCATTAGTGTATACAGACACATATTCTTCAGATGTTAAATCTTTTGTTAATAATGTAGCTACTGAACGAGGTGGCGACCATGAAACTGGATTTAAAATGGGTTTAAATTCTGCGATTAAAAAATATATCGATGAATATAAGCCAAAAGGAATTAAAAATATTGAATCAACAGATTCACTTGAAGGTCTTTTAACTATTATTTCTATTAAATTAAAAGACCCTAACTTTAAAGGGCAAGATAAAAGTAATTTAGGTATGCTTGAAATTAGACATGCAATTAAATCTTTCGTAGAAGATTTTATGTATGACTATCTTTGTAAAGATGAAAAGCGTACTAAAATTATCTTAGAAAAAATTGCTCAAGCTGCTAAAGCTCGTGAAGCAGCTAAACGTGCAAGAAATGCTGCTCGTGGTATTAAAAATGCTACGGCTAGTGGCTATGTAGAAGACTTAGCAGCGTGTTCTAGTAAAGACCCAGAACAATGTGAAATCTTCTTCGTAGAGGGTAAACTGCTGAATTGCTCTCTTTAAACTTATTTAATTGCGGGAAAGATTTAATATATATTAATAACTAAATTAATATGGTGACATATTAATGGCGAGGGTAATGACCAAGGTATAGTAACATCATTAATATAAAATTAATCCGCAGCGAAGTTTCTTTTTTTGTTTATAAGAAAAAGAAAAACGTTCAGAGACTATCGAAAAGCATATAATATATATGAACTGAGTAGAGTAGGAATTAGCATTTATTCCGAAACAATAAGGTTATTTTTAATACTAAAAATAATAAGATATAGTCCCCATAAATGGATTCAGCTGCTGGAACTTGTAAACAAGCACGTAATAATAAGTTTCAAGCAATTTTACCTGTATTTGGTAAAATATTAAATGCAGAAAAATCTTCTCACGATAAAATTATAAGTTCCTCTAAATTAGTAGATATGATAAAAGTACTTGGCTGTGGTATCGGTCAAGATTTTGACATCTCTAAATTAAAATATCATAGGATTATTTTGCTTTCTGATGCAGACGTCGATGGGAGTCATATTCAATGTTTACATATGACAAACTTTTATCGTATTATGCGTCCTATTATCGAAGCGGGATATGTATATGCTGCATGTCCTCCATTATTTACCTTGCATAAAAATAATGAAGTTAAGTATATTCTTAATGCTGAAGAATTAGAAAAATTTGATACTGAAGGTTGGGTTATCAACCGTAATAAGGGGCTTGGAGAGCAAAGCCCACAAGAGTTATGGGATACTACTATGAACCCTGAAACTCGTATACTTATACAAATTACAGTTGATGATATTGAAGATACTGAAGAAGCATTAAGTTTATGTATGGGTAAAGATGTAGATGCAAGAAGAGAGTTCATATTGGAGGAATTTAAATAATGGAATTTCTTAATTCTTTAACTTTGTATGGCAAAGTTATTTCTAATGAGAAGGAATATGAGTTTGTAAATAAACTTGGTAAAACAATGGTATTTTACAAAATCATGTTAGAATGTATTCGCAAGAAAGATAGTGAAGTAGTAGATATGATTCCTATTATTTTAGGGTATCCTCTTGCTAAAACTATTCAAGTTGACGACTTACTTCAAGTCGATGGTTCTGTTAGTAGTCGTAAAGCACAAGATGATGATGGTAAAAACATTATTGAAACATTTGTATTTGCAAACCATATCTTTAAAGTAAATGAAGATGAGTATGAAGAATATTGTACTCGTAATGAACATTTAATTAATGGTATTGTGACTAGAGAACCAAAAGTTAGACAAATTAATAATCATAATAAGATTGCTTCATTTGTAGTTGCTATTCATAGACCACATGAAAATAACACTAAAGTTGTTAGTGACTATATTCAATGTGTTGCTTGGGATAATTTAGTTAATGACGTAGAAGATTTCAGAATTGGCGACGAAATTTCTTTGTGTGGTCGTTTTCAATCAAGAACTTATACTACTAAAGAAGAAAAAACAAGAACTATTCAAGAAGTAGTAATTAATGAAGCATCTTTATGGAAAGAAGAAGAGGCATTAAACAATGGCTAAAGAAGTATTTCCAATAGGCAATGTCATTCAAATGCCTTTTGCTGAGCGCATGAAACAGCAATATATGGAATATGCTAAGTATGTAATTAATGACAGAGCAGTTCCAGATATTCGAGATGGATTAAAACCAGTTCACCGAAGAATATTATATGGTATGAATGAATTAAAATTGTTTTCATCTAGTAAATATAAAAAGTCGGCAAAGACTGTCGGCTATGTACTCGGGGCCTACCATCCACACGGTTGAGCAATATTCATGTTTTGTTCCAACATATTGACCAATAGCTAAAAAAGTTTTATAATAGTTATACATTAAAAAAATAATTATTATAAAAAGGAGGCATAACATGCCAGCTAGAATTCAAATTACTAAAGAGCAAATAGATGAAATGTATAGATTATTTTCTGAAGAAAAAATGCCAATTAATAAAATTGGCAAACAATTTGGTATTAGCGGACAAACTGTTTCCAGAAGATTAGAAGAAAATTTTGGAATTACAGATTTCACTAATAATAAATATATTTATAACGAATATTATTTTAATGAAATTGATGACCATGATAAAGCCTATTGGTTGGGTTTTATTTTTGGTGATGGATATATTCACGAAGGCAGAAATTTATTAGTAATAAAATTAGGCGGTATTGATGAATCACATTTATATAAATTTAAAAAATGTATCCAAGCAGAAAATCCAGTAAAAATAGAATATCACAATATAACTGGAAATAAGTTAGTAAAAATAGAATTGATAGGAAAACAAATTGTTTCTGACTTACAAAGATTAGGTGTTTTTAAAAAAGCTGATAGAAAAAATATTCCTAATATTGATAAAAGATTTATTCCTGATTTTATTCGTGGATTATTTGATGCTGATGGTGGAATTGAGAAAAACCGATTAAATTTATGTGGTTCATATGAAATATGTAAGTTTGTACAAGATACATTAATTAAAGAATGTAATGCATCTCATACTAAAATACATTTTCATGATAATACATATAGAGTATATTTTAATGTAAATAGATTAAATGTTATTCGTTATTTATATCCAATAAATATTAATAAAAACATTTATTTAGACAGAAAATATAAAAGAGCAAGAATAGAATCTTTACATTTGATTAAAAAGAATAAACCGTCCATATTAAAACCATAATATAAGGTATGGATTATGAGAGCGGAATTAAGCGGGGAGGGTTTAACATCCTAATCCGAGTCCGAAGGCTAAAATTAAAAATTTAGTCAGGCGCAACGCATAGGCAATGAACCTTACTTTTAATAAGAATATAATTTGCCCACGAGGCCGCTCTGTGCTTATGGAATATTTTATTTTTTAATAAAATATTAATGCATAAAAAGATATGCTATGCTGGGTTAGAATTGACTAACCGATGAAAATGAGGGAAACCTCCAGAGGTCAAGATAAAAAGCTTGGCGATAATAACAAACAGGATTCGTCTGTTTATGACGCGATGGTAAACCTAGCACAAAATTTTAATTTACGTTATCCATTAGTAGATGGTAAAGGTAATTTTGGTAGTTTAGACCGTGACCCTAGCGCAGCTCAAAGATATACCGAGTGTCGTTTAAGTAGGGTTGGGGACATTATGTTAAAAGATGTAGATAAGAATACTGTGCCTATGAAGTTGAATTATGATGAGACTGAATATGAACCAGAAGTATTGCCTACATTATTCCCAGCATTATTAGCTAATCCTACGACAGGGATTGCAGTTGGTTTAACATCATCTTTCTTACCTCATAACGTAAAAGATATATATCAAGCTATTGATGTTATCTTTAAAAATTTACTAGAAGAAAAAGAAACTTCTATTGATGAAGTTATCGATATTATTAAAGCCCCAGATTTTCCGACTGGTGGCGAAATTTTAGGCTATGCTGATGCTATAAAAGCGTATAAAGAAGGCCATGGTAAAGTAGTACTTCGAGGAAAGTATCATACAGAAGACAAAAAGAATAAAATCTTAATTGTATTTGATGAAATCCCTTGGGGTATTTGTAAAAAGAATACGGTTACTAAAATCGTTGAATTAAGTAAAGAGAAGCTTGCAGATATTACAGAAATTCGTGACGAGTCTAATATGGACGGCGTTCGAATTGTAATCGAATGCAAAAAGACAGCTAATGTAGATTGGATTATTAAAAATATTTTTAAATATACAGATATGCAGTCTAATATTAGTATGCGTCATGTTGCTTTACAAGATGGAAAGCCAAGAGTTAATTTAACTTTATTGGAAATGTTGGAAGCATTTATTGAGCATGCGATTACGGTAATTCGTAATAGATGTCAATATGATTATAATAAGTTAGATGAACGGTTCCATATTGTAGAGGCCATTACTAAAGCTCTTGAAACTAAAAATGTAACTATTGAATTAGTGTCTAATGCAACTTCATTAAATGAATCTGTAGAATCTTTAAAAGAGCGATATGCTTTTGATGATAAACAAGCGAAAGCTGTTGCTAATTTAAGATTATATACTTTGAATGAAGAATCAATTCAAAAATATAATGAAGAATATGAAGAATTAAATTCTAAGATGAATTTCTTATCTAATATTCTTCATAATGAAATGGAATTAATTAAATACACTCGTTATGAAATTCAACAAGTTGCAAAACAATTTGAAAAAGATGAACGCAAAACAGCTATCGTAGATTATGTAGACGAAAACGTTGACCAACGTGACTTCATTAAAAATGAAGATGTGGTTGTCGCTATTACTCACAACAATATGATTAAAGCTGTAAAGGCAAATGAATATTCTGCACAAAATCGTGGCGGTAAAGGTGTTAATGCTAATACCCGTGAAGACGATTTTGTAACGCAATTATATTCAATGCAAACTCATGATGATTTAATTTTTGCAACTAATACAGGTAGATTCTTATTACTTCCTGCTTATAAAATTCCTGTAGTCTCTAAAAATGCATTGGGTAAATATATTAATAATTATATCCCTCTTCAAGAAGGAGAAAAAATTGTTAATGTATTATCGTATACAGATAAAGAAGACTTAATGGTTTTATTCGTAACTAAACAAGGTCGTGCTAAAATTACCTCTACTAAAGATTTGCCTACACGAGCTAGAGCGTATCGTGCTATTAAATTAAGAGATGAAGATGAATTAGTTGAATGTTCTATTGTAAAAGATTTAAATCAAGATTTAGCTTTTATCACAGAACAAGGTATGTTAATTCACTTAAAAGCTTCATCTGTTAATATGCAATCAAGAAATTCTGGCGGCGTAAATACTGTTAAATTAAATGATGGCGACATTGTTGTGTCTTCTCTTCATGTAAAAGAAGATGGTCAAATTGCTATCATTACTAAAAATGGTATTGGTAAAGTATGTAATATCGAAGACTTCAGAATTACAAATCGTAATGCTAAAGGGTCTCGTTGTTATAAAGTAAATGAGAAATCTGGCACTATTGTTGGTGGTGCTACTATTGAAGATGAAAATACGATTTACATTATCACTGTAAATGGTAAAATCATTAAATTAAGAGCCGAAGACATTCCATTAAAGAAACGTACTGGACAAGGTGTTAAGATGATTCGTTTCGACGACGATGATTATGTAAATGCTATTACTGTGGGTCCCAAAGAAGATGAGGAAGAAACTAATGAATGAAATGATTAAGCAAGGTTTCATCCAATACCTTGGTTTAGCTTCTGATGATTCTCCTCTTCAAGGAAATAATGCTCTTCAAAAAGGAATTGGTGATTTATGTGAAATTTGTTTAGAAATTTCTGTAGATAAAGATAAACATAAAAGAAATTTGTTTATTTTAAAACCAATCTTTAGAGCCACTATATTTTTGTTAGAAGAAAGATTGTCACAAATCAAGGCTATCAAAAATGTAGATACATATACACAAGTTAAACAGTATGAAAAAAATATTCAGTTTTTACAAAATTTAGTAGACAATATTAAAGAGGAAGTTAAATCATGAGTGAAGCAAAAACATTAGCTGATAAATTAGCAACGATAGATGCCATTACAGCTAAAATTAATAAAAAATATAATAAGGCAGTAATTGGTAGAATTGCTAATAATAAAGAAATTGAAGAGCAATTATCTGTTACAAGAATTCCAACGCCATCTATTGCACTAAATAGTGCTATTGGTGGAGGTTTTCCAAGAAAGCGTTGTACATTAATTGTTGGAAAACCAGATAGTGGTTATATAAACATTCTTTAATTTATTAAGAATAATAATAGCCTCAATATTCAGAAATGAGTATTGATATTCCTTCAAATTGCTGGAAAATCGTAAAGCTTAATATACTACAACGTGATATCTTTTAAGATATGAACGTGAATGTTATGAAAATGGAAAAAAATATTAAGATGGTATATGGTTAAATCCTAAGTACTTTATAATTGATAATCAGCAGCCAAGTCCGTAAGGAAAGGTTCAACGACTATATGGAGGATATCTTCAAATTAAGATAAAGATATAGTCTAGTCCGCTAAAAAAATATCGGGAAACCGACGGTGTAAACGAAAACAACTCTCGTTCTCGAAAGTATTAGTTTGGCAATGTCAAAAAATCCAGGATTCACAGCACTTTGGATTGAGTCTGAACATTCTATGGATAAAGAATACATTGTAGATACTTTCGGTGTAGACCCTAATCGATTAATTTTTGTTCCATTCGACCCCGAAATTGGTTCTGAAGCTACATTAGATATGGTTCAAACTATTATTGAATCTGATTCTGTAGATTTAGTTGCTATTAATTCTTTAAAAGCTTTAATCCCATTAAAAGAGAACGAAGCATCTTTAACTGAAACACAAGTGGCATTAGCTGCTCGTCAAAATGCTAAGATGTCTCGTAAATTTACTGCTTTAGTTGCTAAACATAATGTAGCATTTATTATGGTCGGGCACTTATCGACAGAAATTGGAGCAATTATGTCTCGTGACCCTTTAATAATCAGCGGTGGTTCGGCTATTCAGTACTGGTCTTCTCTAACTTTAGATATGAGAAAACGCTCTATTGGTCCTAGTGACCCAATTACTAAGGAAGAAGGCGTTAAAATTCATGTAGCTGTTAAGAAGAATCATACTATTTCTACACGTAATCCATATGTACAAGTAGATTATTATGCTATCTTTGGTAAAGGTATTGACCAAATGCTTGAAGTTATTGAAGAAGCATTTAACTCTGGTGTATTAATTCAACGTGGTGCATGGATTAATTGGATTGATGGTAATGATGAAGTCATTGAAAAATTCAATGGTCGTGCTGCGATGAAAGAATTTTTCCACAATAATCCAGATAAGTGGATGGAATTTAAGTCTTTATTTGATGGCTCTGCTTCTGTAAAAGAATTATCTCAAGATGAAATTAAAGAAATTGAAGAAGAATCTAAAGTTATTGAAGAAACAATTCCTGAAGAAGTAAAAGCTCAAGAAAAATTAAAAAATAGTCTTAAAAAAACTAAAAAGAAAAAAGTCGATAAAGAAGCTAAATAGTAGTATAATTAAAGCAGGGTATAGAGAAATATATCCTGCTTTATACTATTAAATAATTCTTTTGCGAGCCTTGTATAATAATGGTATGCCAAGCCTTGGCATACTTTTTATTATATGTTTCGTAGAAAGAGAGGTATTATTTGCCAGAATGTGAATGGGGACATGAGAATTGTAAACATATTGGAACTGCCAAATGTTTTGGTTGTTTAATAGATGGTCAATTATTTGAGGAAAAAAAAGTTAAAATAAAAAAGGGCCTTAAAAAACGACAACAAAAACAAGATAAGCGACAGGGTTCTGGTTTTGAATATAAAAATCATGTTACTAATTCTAAGTTATTAAAAGATGATATTAGAAGTTCAATGACTCTTAATAGTGGTGCCACTGTTATAGAAAAAGGCGATGAGCAAATTCGTGGACTCATTAATATCATGGAAGAATTAAAAACAAGAACTGTTGAACAAGCTCCTGGTAAAAAAACGTTTACAATTCAAGAAAAGTGGCTGTCTAAATTAAAAAGAGAAGCATTAGCAGAAAATATGGATTTTTATTATTTAAAATTCTCTTTTTATGAAGCAGACCCACAGGTATATGTTATTACAGAGCAAGAACAAATTATGTCCATGGTTAAAACTATGGTTGAAGATAGACGTTCTAAAAAAGTTCTTGAAAAAGACAAAGAAATTCTTCTTAAACATCAAGATGTATTAAATGCTAAAATTAATGAATTAAGAGCTGAATTAGCATTAGCTAAAGAATTAGTGAAAAAAGAGGATTGGCCATGAATGAAGAAAAAATATTACAATTAATTCAAGAGGAAAATCCAGATAATCCTTTATTATACGTTAAAAATCTTGTGAAGCCAATGATGATTAATAAAATTAATAATTATATTGAAGAATGTGATTATTGTCCTAATCGTTATTCTGGATTTAAGACAATTCCTTATGGAAATATTAATGCTAATATTTTAATAATTTGTGAACAACCTCTACAAAGTCAATTACAATTAAATAAAGATATTGTTTCTGTATTAGAAGGTACACAAGAGAAAGAAATTCTTTCTACTGTGTTTGAAGAATATAATGTAAAAGAAGAACAATTTTATTTTGTAAATATGATAAATTGTTTGTCAAAAATTATTATTAATAATGAAACTATAATTAGGCCATTTGCTTTTGAAGAATTAAATAGTTGCAAAATATATCTTGATAATTTAATTGAAGCTATGAATCCTAATTTAATTATTTGTTTAGGTAGTTCAGTATTTAATGTATTTAGCGATGCATCTTTTAATAAGAGTAAAAATAATTTTTTTAAGATTGGTTTTATAGATGCTATTGCTATTCAATCTCCTACATTTTTAATTCAACAAAGAGAAATTAAAGATGAGGAATTGTGTGAACAAGAAGAATTAGAATTTATGGAAGGCTTCAAAAAAGCTTTCGATTTTTGCCATCAAAATGGATGGCTATAGAAGACAAAGAAAGGAAATACAATATGTCTTTACTAGATAGAATTAAACAAAAACGTGCTGAAATGGAAGCTGCTCAACAAAATGCTACTGAAACTCCTAAAACATTAGAAGAAATTGTTGAAGCAAAACAACCCAGTTCTCACGAAGAAGAAAAAGATGTACCTACTGTTGATACAAAGGAAGAACCAAAGGTTGACGAACCAGAAACTGTTACAGAAGAAACACCAGTTGCGGAAGAATCTGAATCTGTAGCAAATAATATGCCTTCTGAAGATAAAGATTATGAAACTATGCAACCAGTAGTTACTGAAGAAGAAACTTCTGAAGAAGAAACCAAAGAAAAAGAAAATGCTTCTGATGAAGAATTAAAAAAAGAAACTGAAGAAGAAGAAATTACTTCTGAAGAAGAATCGAAAAAAGAAGTTGCAGAAGAAAAACCTAAACGTCGTGGTCGTCCTCGTAAACATAAAGAAGAAACAACAGATGAATCTACTGAAGAATCTCAAGAAGAATCTTCTGAAGAAGAAAATCCAATTCTTAATGCTATTGAAGAAGAAATTGATAAAGAAGATAAAAAATCTAAAAAGAAATCTTCTAAAAAACACGAAGAAGTAGAAAAAATTGGTATGACTACGATTGATGTTCTTGGTGACCAAATTGATGTTAATGTATCTACCGCTGAATATTTAAATTATTTTGTTGATGATGAATGGAAAGAAAAAGAAAAATATTTCTTGGATAAAGTAACTAATATTCGTATTGAAGCAGATATGAACCCTGGTACCTTAAAATTTACATTAGCAGATTTGTGTGCATTAAACGATGAAGTCATGCCTCATTATTTAGAACAAAAGAAAATTTATGACTCTCTCGTAAATAAAGATTTCGGTTCTGCGACTGCATTTAAAATTGCTAACTCTACTGGTTCTAATTCTGAAGAACGTAAACGTAGTGGTATCTTGGCATTAATGAAAGCAAAAATTAATGGTCAAGAAATTAACTACATTACATTGATTAATGCAGTACAAATGCGATATAATGCTCTTAATGAAATCATGAAAATGATTAAATATAAATCAGATATTTGCATTACAATGGCATCTGCCATTAAAACTGAAATGCAATTAGTTAATGGTTAAGAAAGGAATTAAATGGTTAAACCTTTAAAAATTGATGAGGGGCTGCAAAAGCTCCTCAGTCAACAAACTGACCCTACCTTAATTCGTAAGCGTCAACAAAGTGGTACAACATTATCTTATATCACAGGATATACTGTGGTAAGAAAATTAAATGCTGCTTTCGGATATTGCTGGAATTGGAAAGTAGATAAAGCATGGTTAGAAGATATTAGTGGTGCTAAACCTGGTCAAGTGTGTCATGTGCTTGGTACATTAACAGCTATGGTTACAGATGATAATGGAAATTTAATTCCGCTATCTAAACAAGCTTATGGTTCTAAAGTAGCTATCCTTAAAATGGGGGCTCAAGATAATCAAAATCTATATAAAGTGGCTTCTACAGATGCACTTAAAAAAGCAGCTTCCATGTTTGGCATTGGTGCTGATTTATATCTAACAGAAGAAGAACAAGAATTCTTAGATATGGAAGAGCAAAATCCATGGTCAGAAGAAGAAATTGAAAAATATAAAACTGAATGGAACTATATTCAACAGTTCCAAGAAAATTATCAAGTTTCTGATTCTGAATTAGATGACCTTGTTTCTGAATTTACAGAAGGAGCTGTTAAAAGTGTCCTTATGTTAAAGCCAAATTCTATTAAAGACTTTGTTGCTTATATTGAAAATTTAATTGCAACGCAAGGTGAAAGCTAATGGCTTTATTATTTGCTGAAGATTTAAATTTAGTTAAATGTAAAGAATGTAATCATACTGAATTAATTAAGCGAGAAATCACTCAACTACTCAATAGCAAACATAATACATATCAGTCTATCAATAAACGAACTGAATATGTATGTAAACAATGTGGAGCTGTTGTTGTAACAATTGATGACGACGGACATTCTTACATTAAATAAAAGAAAGAGTTAAGATGGAAAATAAGTTAAAGATTTACGATGTTAAATGGGAATCTGATGCTTCTGGTCCATCTCCATACGATAATATTAGGACTGAAGTATTCTTAGCTGGTTGTCGAATTGCTAGAGAGGGTACTCCATGTCCTGGTTGTTTTAATCCAGAGCTGTGGGAACAAGATGTTTACACAGCTCTTTCTTCTTGTACAGAAGTTGCTTATCAAATTCATAAATTTGGAAGTAAATATGTAACTTTTGTAGGAGGAGAACCATTAGACCAAGCTTGGCCATTAATTGAAGTATGTGAGCGACTTAAAACATTAGGTCATCATATTATTGTTATCACACACTACACAATTAATGATATCTACGATATGGGGTTAGAACCATTATTCGATGTATGCGACATTATTATCGATGGGGAATATAAACAAGAATTGCATCAATTTGACCATGATATTAAAGATGGTTTTACTAACGTAATTGGTTCTGGAAATCAAGTTGTATACGATTGTAAGAAAGAAATTGGAATGCCTGCTGGAATTTTAAGTGGTATTTCATTAGATGAGAAAGATAACTTGATTTTCCATATGAAAAAATAAGGAAAAATATGATACTAGCTGAGAAAAAATTTAAAGATGCAACTGTATATGTCGATGAAAAAACTTTTGAATTCTTTAATAAAAAATCGTTACCGATTAAAAGAATTATGCCGATGACATATCTTTTGAATACACAAGATATAAAAAATATATTTGATGAAAACATTATTGATTATGTTTATGAATATGATAAACCTAGTGAAACAGGTACTATTATTGGAACATTAAAGAAATATAAATTTGCTCAATCTTATAATGTTAATTTATTGGCAAATAGAGTTCTTGATACTATTAATGAACAAATGGATAGTATTGATGAAAATACATTTATCCAATCTATTAAAAAAACAATTAAAAATAATATTTTACAAGAATTATTCGCTAAAGAAAATGTGATTCACCAGGATTTGCAATTAAAAGGCTTTGGATATATTGAATATAACGATACAATTTTAACCACTTTTGAAAAAATTAGTTTTGAAGAAGAAAAAATTGTATTATCAAATGTTATTTCTGATATTTCTATTAAAAGTATCGATAAGGCAGTTATTAATTTTATTCCAGACCAAAAACGATATCCTGGTCGTTATATTATTTTAGATGATATTGCTAGTTATACAAGTAGAAATCATCTAATTGATTGTAAAGCAGCGATTAATCTAAGTAAGAAAATTAATGTACCTATATATGTAGAAAGAAAACAAGAAGAAGATTTCTTTACATATTCAAAACGTTTTCTACAAGAATTAGAAGAAGATAGAAATTCAGATACATTTGAATTGGATATCGATTTGTAGACAAAAATAAGAAAGGAACTATAATGAGAGATTTATCAGAACTAAAAGATTTGCTTTCTGCGAGAACTGAATGCATTTGGGTTCAGACTATTGAGGAAGCAGATTTTTTAGAAGATTTTTTATATATGCTTTCTGGCATGGAAAAATTTAAATTCTGTAATATTAAAGAATGGTCTAATACATTAGGTGTAGTACCAGTAGATTTAATTACTGGACCTAATTATGAAAAAGTAAATGTAGGGATGAAGGAGCCTCCTCAATTATTTGAGTTAGGTATCATCCCTGATTCTTTTGATGAAGATAATGTTAATACAAAAAATATTTGGATTTTAAAAGACTTAGACCCATTGTTTCAAAATCCTAAAACTGCACGATATATTCGTGATGTAAAAGAAGGGCGTAAACCTGTATCGTATACACCTATTATTGTTGTATCTCCAAATACAGTACATCCATCTATTGCTCATTTATTTAAAATATTTGAATATACGTTACCTTCTAAACAAGATATTTTTAACTTTTTGACAGCTACTCCAATTAAGACATTAGAAAAATTAAAAAATCGAGCTCCAGAAGAAAAGCGTGAAGAAATTCAATTACCAACTAAAGAAGAATTAGATGTGCTTGTTAATATGTGTTCTGGATTAACGATTAAAGATATTTCTCAATTATCTAAAGAATCTATCGTTAAATTTAAGAAACTTGATGCTACGTATTTATCTCAATCTAAAATCAATATTGTAAAGAAATCTGGTGTACTAGATTATAAAATTCCAGAAATTTCCATGAAAGATATTGGTGGTAATGCTATTTTAAAAGATTGGTTGTACGAACAGCAAATTTCTATGTCTGAAGAAGCTCAAAAAGCTGGTTTAGACATGCCAAAAGGTGCTTTATTCTTAGGTATTCCAGGTACTTCCAAAACTATGAGTGCTGAAGCATTTGCTGGTGAATTAGGTGTACCTTTTATTAAATTGTCTATGGATAAAATCATGAATCGTATGGTTGGTGAATCAGAACGGAATATAGCATATGCGATGGAAGTTGTTAAACAATGTGCTCCTTGCGTACTCCTTCTCGACGAAGTGGAAAAAGCTGTGGGCGGGGCACTTTCGCAAAATACTGATGGTGGCGTAGGTGCTCGTGTTATGAAAACACTATTAGAGTTTATGCAAGATAACAATAATGGTGTATATGTGATTATGACTTCTAATGATGTGAGCGTATTACCTCCAGAATTTACACGGTCTGGTCGTATCGATGCTCAATGGTATTTTTCTTTACCTACCACATCTGAACGAGAAGCTATCTTTAATGTACATTTAAATAAAAAGAATGTAGTATTAGATGATATTTTATTACAATATGCTGTACGACATACTGAACGATTTGTAGGTGCTGAAATTCAACAAGTAGTTAAAAATCTAAAACGTATTAATTATATTCGCACTATGAATCAAGAAGATAAAACTATCGTTCTCGAAGATATTGATAAGGCGATTGAAGAAGTAATCCCTATTGCTACATCTTCTAAAGAAAAAATTGCTGTATTAGAACAATATTGTAAAGACAGAGCAAGAAAAGTAGCAGAAGATGAAGTAAAAGAAAATAAACGTAAAGCTTCTGTATTAGACCTTGATTTGTAATAAGGAGGTGGAGTATAATGAAACGTGAGATTATTCAAGAATTTAAGGGCACAATTAATGAAATAGAAGTAAATGATAAAACTACTTTTTGGACATCTGATTGGGCACTTGATTTAATTGAAGATGAATTTAAAATTGAGTTACCTCAAAAATTCATTGAAGATTTTATTCGTTGTATTTATAATATTTATGAACAAGAAGGTGTTTCTGTTGTTGCTGATTTAGAGAATGATATCATGGACTCTGTTATGGAATCAGAAGATATGAATGATATTACCACTTTAGAAATTTGTCCAGCATCTTATGATATGGGGCATTATTATTTCTTAACTTTAAATCAACATATTAAAGAATGGAGTTTGTTCTATAAATAATGAAAATTAAAGAGATACAAAAATTCCAAGGAAAAATTAATGGTGTATTGATAGAATCTGAACCTGTCTTTAAAAGCTTAATTTTTTTAATAGATGTATTAGAATATCATTATTCTATTGATATGCCATTTAGTTTCGTTGAAGACTTAGCTAATATTATGTTAGATGTCGAATACGATATTGATTCTAATGATTTTTCTTTCAAAGATTTTGAAGAAGCTATGTTAGATTGTATAAACAAAGCAGATGAAGACATTACTCATTTGCGTTTACACACTAACATGCTTAATGAAAAAGTCTTTGAAGAAATTAATACAAAATTGGCTAATTTTAATACAATATATGCCAATGAATTAGTAACTTATTAAATTAAAAAAAGGAGGACATTAAAATGTCTTGTTACCGCCGTTATACTTGTGATGTATTGAAAAATGTAAAAGTTGATTTGTTAAATAAAGCTATGGAAGCTCTTGGTGTTCAATTGGATTGGACAGTTAAATCTATTAAATTCCGTCATGGTAATGATGGTGATGCAGTAGATGCTTCTTTCGCAGATAATTGTCTTGGTATTGTACTAAAAGGTGACGAAGAAAATCATTTGAAAGTTGTAGGTGACTTCTGGATGACAGGTCTTAAAGAAAAAACTTTCGTAGATGAACTATCTCAACAATATCAAAAATTTAATGTAATGCAACAATTAGAACAATCTGGTTATATTGTTGAAAATGTTGAACAAAATCAACAGGGCGAAATTGAAATTGGTGCTTATTGCTATTAATAAGTAAATAGTTAGGACACATAGTTCATTATGTGTCCTATTTTTTAGGAGACAAAAATGAAAGTATATATGTGTTTAAATGAAAGACAAAATATGCTATGTTTTTTACATAGTATGCTTGCTTTTGCAAGTAGTAAGAAAGAGATTAATAATACATCTTTTTCTGTTCGATATGAATGTGTAAATACAAATGTTCAATATATTATTAAATGTGTGAATGAATTTGATTCTATGATTTGTAAAGTAATGGTAGTAGAAAATAATACATTAGAATTTTCTAGTAAAGATGATGAAATTAAAATAAAAACTATGTTAAATCATTTTATCCCAGCAATTAAACAAGTAATGGATACAGCATTTAATATTAAATTAAGACAAGGAGAAGATTACAAATGGAAAAACGTGTTAAAGTAACTATTGATAAAAAAGGCAATATTCAAGTTGAAACATTACAAGGTTTTATTGGTCAACAATGTCATGAAGCAGTAGACCAAGTTATGCAAGTTATTAATGGTTCTATTGCAGAATCTAAAGATAAAAGCGAATTTTATATGTCTGATAATCCAGACCAATTTTTAAATTTAAAATAGGAGATTTTAATCTCCTATTTTTAGAAAGGAGATTAAAATAAAATGAAGACGAAAGAAGAAATTCTATCCCAGTTAAATGACCAACAAAAATTACCAGTTGTGAATTACAAAGAAAACATGGTAGTTATTGCATCTGCTGGTTCGGGTAAAACTCATACTATAGTACAAAGAGTAGCATATATGATGCTTGATAATATCAAAGCAGAGAATATTTTGATGTTTACATTCACTAAAAAAGCTGCTGAAGAAATGAAAGAACGTATTGTTAAAACAGTAGGCGAACGAGCTGAAAATTTGATGGTATGCACGTATCATGCATTTTGTGTAAAATTGTTGCGGAAATATTGTCATTTAATTGGATTTTCTAATCCATTTTCTATTTATGACCCTGAACAATGTGATGAAATTATTATGGGTATTTTAAAAAGAAATGAATTAGATTTTGATTTAGGATTTGTCAAATCTTATATTAGTGATTGCAGATTAAATATGTTATCTCCTGATGATACTATTGCATTAGAAGAAGACCATATTGAATATGCACATATTTATAAGGAATTCCAACAAATTTTAAAAGCACAAAATGCTTTTAATTTTGATGATTTAATTTATTATACGATTAAAATTTTAGAAAATTTTAATTCTGTATTACAAGAAGTCAATTCTCAATATCAATATATACTTAATGATGAATCCCAAGATTCCTCAGCACAGGACCTACGTTTTATTAAATTATTGTGTGGACCTCATTCTCATTTATGTATGGTTGGAGACAATGACCAATCGATTTATGCGTTTCGTGGCTCTGATGTAAATTCTTGGGCACAATTTATTAAAGATAATAATATAAAAGTATATAAATTAGAACAAAATTATCGTTCTAGTCAAACTATTGTTAATGCTTCTAATTCTGTAGTAGCTAATAATACTAAACTATTTGATAAAGTAGCTTATTCTGAAGGGGAAGTGGGTGCTCCTATTGTGAGTTTTGAATTAGACACTCATAAAAAAGAAGCAACTCGTGTAACTCAAATTGTTAAATCTTGCGTTAAACAAGGTTATAAAGAAGAAGATATTGCTATATTGTATCGCATGTCTTATTTAGGTCGCACAGTAGAAGATTCTTTTTTAGCAAATGGAGTAAATTATCATATTGTAAATGGTTTGCCTTTTTATAATAGAGCAGAAGTAAAAGATATCATTTCTTATTTACAAGTATTTAACAATCCAAAAGATTTTACAGCTATTTGTCGTGCTCTTCAAGTACCTAAACGAGGTTTTGGCGAAAAAGCGATTGAAACATTAACATTTCATTTCTTACATAGTGTAGATTCTGTTAAGGATATTGCTTCTATGAAACAAGTATTATTATCTTGTAAAGGATTATCTGCTAAACAAAAAATTGGATTAGCTAATTTTTGTGCAGTATTAGGACAAATTCAAGAAGGTAGTTCTTTTATGACACCTGCTATGTTAATTGAACTAGTAGTTGAAGCAGTAAACTATAAAGAATTTATTAAGAAAACAAAAGATGCTGAAGAATTTGAAGCTCGTTGGCAAATTGTTAATGAATTAATTGCTATCGCTAAACAATCTGTAACGTTACAAGATTTATTAGATGCAATGGTTGTAGGTCAACAAGAATCTGAAAATAAACATGGTGGTGTAACATTAACCACCATTCATTCTTCTAAAGGGTTAGAATGGCCAATCGTTATTATTATTGGTTGTAGCGAAATGCAAATTCCTTCTTTTATGGCGATTAAATCTCATATGGAAGAAGAAGAACGTCGTCTATTTTATGTTGGTATGACTCGTGCTAAATCTCTTTTATTTTTGACTCGTCATAATAAATCTAACTCTCGCGGAGCTTGGAGAAATTATGAAGAATCAAGATTTTTAAAAGAAATTGATGACAAATATATTAAGCGCATGTAATACTATAGATATGGAACAATTAGTATTAAAATCAAAAGAAGGGTCTTCCTATGAAATTGAAATCAAATCTGTTTCTAAAGAAGACCTTAATTATTTATTTTGTCTTTTTAATTCTGGTAAAATTCAATACAATTTAGATAATAAAACTTGGATTGTTTCTGAGCAAATTTATAATGAATTAGAAAATAAATTTTCTGTAGATTCGTATTTTGATTTAGGTTTTTGTATGAAATTGCAACCTTATGAATATCAAAAAGAGATTGCTAACTTTATTTTACATAATAAAAAAGCCCTTGTAGTCGCCCCTTGCGGCTCGGGAAAAAGTCCAGTTATTATTTGTTCATATTTAGAAGCTTTGCATAAAAATGTAATTAATGGTCCTGGGCTTATTGTTGTAAAAGCAAGTTTAAAATATCAATGGAAACAAGAAGTTAGTAAATTTTCTGATTTAAAAGCTACTGTAATTCAAACATATTCGGAACTAACTTCTAATATAACAAATAAAATTAAAACAAGAGAATCTAAAAAAGAAAAGACTAAAGAATTAAAAGAAGAAATTAAACAATTAAAAAAAGAGCGTAGTCAATTATTTAAAAATCAATTCAAAGGCTACGATTTGTATATTTGCAATTACGAGACTTTACTAGATAAAGAAGTTAGTAAAGAATTATTAGCAATGAATTTAGAATTCGTTGCTGCTGACGAAATACAATATGCTAAGTCAGATACTTCTAAACGGAATAAAGCATTAGCTAAATTTGGTAATGCCAAAATGACTATTGGAGCTACTGCTACACCAGTTCAAAATAATCCATTAGATATCTATGGCTTATTTAAATTTATACAACCAGAGTTATTTCCTAAAAAAACTAATTTTTCTTCTTTGTATTTAAAATATGGTGGATATGGTCGTGTCATTGGAGCTAGAAATACTAGACAATTACATGCTAAAATTAAACCATATATGATTACTAAAAAGAAAGAAGAAGTGGCTAAACAATTGCCTCAATTAGTTGTTAATCAATTATATTGTGAATTTGAGCCAGAGCAGTTAGAAATGTCTAATAAATTATTAGATGAATTAGCGGAATTAAAACGTAAATTAGAAGCATTAAATAAAAGATTATCTCCTGCTGAAGCATTACATAACGAAGAGCGTATTAAATTAGATGCTGGCATTATGGCTCGTCAAGCTTTCGCTCAAGAACTTGCTAATTCAGAATTATTATTATCTGAGTCAGAAAGTAAAATGGCCAAACAATATGTTACTGGATGCAAAGAAAATCACAAATTAGATTTGTTAATGAATTTAGTTGAAGAAATTATTGAATCTGGTGAAAAAGTTTGTATCTTTTCTAAGTTTAGACGCATGCAAGATGTGATTACTAATCGCGTCAGAGAAATGAAATCTATTAAAGATGTTGGTATTGCATATGTTAATGGTGGTATTTCTGGCCAAGATAGATATAATGAAGTGTATAATAAGTTTAAAGATATGGATAATTATAAAATCTTATTATGCTCTGATTCTGGTGCTGAAGGGCTTAATCTCAATGCTTGTAAGTATTTAATAGAATATGAAGCTGCGGATAGTTATGCAATTCAAACACAACGACATGGCAGACTTGAACGTGCAGATTCAATTCACGATACTGTATTCGTATATCAATTAATCGTTAAAGATTCTTATGACGAAATTGGTCAAAAAATAATAAATAAAAAAAGAAAATATGATGCTGAAATTGTAAAAGGCATGTATTAATTATAGCCACCTTGTATAATACTGGGTGGCTATAATTATTTTATAAGGAGAAGATGTATGCAACAAGAGCGTATTCCAAAAGAACAAATTCAAAAAGATGTTAAGAACGGTGTATGCAAAGTCATTGATGGCTTTTTCGTATACTCAGATAAAGTAGTACAATATACATCTCATTTTGGATATACAATTAATCGAGGCACCCTATATAAAGCGAATGGTATGGTTGTTACAAGAGTAACAGATAAAAAACGTTTTTCTATTGCTAGATTAATTGCCAAAGCATTTTTATTAGAACAAGAAACAGAAGATTTCTTTGTTGTTTATAAAGATGGAAATAAAAAAAATTGTTGTCTTAATAATTTAGATATTCAATATAAAGCTAAAGAAAAATATTGTAAGATTTGTGGCAAAGAACTTGGTAGAGGAAATAAAACTAATGTTTGTTTAGATTGTAGACGCAAAAATGATGATATTATTGCTACAGAAGAAGAAATTTTAATTCGTAATGAAAAATTTAAATATGCTAATTTAGATGGTGCATCTCAAACAACATTAGATAAATTACATTTATATTTACAAGGGTATACATATCAATATATTGCCAATAAATATGGAGTAACTCGTCAAGCAATTGAATATGTTTTGAAACGTTTATTAGATAAAAATCGCCGTAAATATACTAAAAAAGATAATAAAGAATTAATTGTAAGATTACAAAAAGCTATCGAAGAAAAACAAGAAGAAATTGGTAAATTATCTTATCAAATTATTCAAAAACAAAAAGAAATGAATAAATTAATTCGTAAACAAAATACATTGATTAATTAATATATATAAGAAAGGGGGAATACTATGGCTAATGATTCGTCATTTACTGGCGGTGTACTTTTCTTTAATAAAACATTAGAGAATACTCCAGAAAATAGAATTAAAATGCAAGGTTTACTAACTGCTTATTTAGATATATCAAATAATTATTATGGTAGTTTTGGAGAAGTTTACGCTGAAGATTTAGAATTTAATTTGAAATCAGATTATATCGAAACTATTTCTCGGCCTTTTTTTAGTTCTGGTAGATGGACATACGAAAGTTCTTTTAACTATCTTTTAGATTTTAATAAAGAAAAATTTGATGATGAGATTGAACAATTGTGTAAAGCAGATAGCCAGAACAAAGAAAAATATGAAGTATTAACCTTTGATGATTTTATTGGTTTTGGCATTAGTGTAATGGGCACTGATTATGAACCTGGTTGTCATGTATTATATGAATTTTATGGAGAAAATCAAGTTATTAGTATTCAAGATGATAAAATTATATATGATGTACCTGACCACACTATTAAAAATATTCCATTTACTTCTGAAAATATTAATAATGCCGTGGGCAATACAGAAGTATTTGATTTTTCTACGTATTATGGTATTCGTTTATTCTTTGAAAAAATGTTTACTGATTATCTTAAAGATGGAGACGATAACTATAAATATGTGATGCAATTAATGCCAGTAGCTGGTCCAATTATTATGAACTATTTAGGTTTTAATCTTGGTATATATCGTAGTGTAATACAAATTGCTTCTTATGTTTTTTTAAAATACATAGAAGATTATAATTATGAGTATTATGAACTAGAAGTAACTTTTGGAAAAGATGAAATTCATATTGGAGATGTAATATACGAAGAAGATATTGTTCCAATTTTAAAAGATATAGAAGCCGCTGTAAAAAAATATATTAGTAAGAAAGAGTTAAAGAAACATGTCTAATGGAATTTTTAATGGCACATTAATTCTATGTAGTCATAAAGCAAGAAACATAGATGTATTTATGCAAATATCGAATTTATTTTTAGATATTAATAAATTAAATATG
>ERZ773197.404-NODE-404-length-34510-cov-21.044638_pt1 | contig 34510 bp, 20 predicted proteins | sample MGYA00580999_ERZ773197 | MGnify/ENA primary metagenome ERZ773197 (study PRJEB29015, sample SAMEA2738166) | human oral metagenome | biome: human oral; feature: human-associated habitat; material: saliva | place: China | collected 2185 ...
TGCGCTTTTGGGATGAACATAAGGACCTTCAACTAAACGACCGACAAAGAAAGGTGCTCAACATGCTCCTCGATGGTTTTGAAGGGAAACTGACTTCCTCTAAGTGGTACAAGATAAATCACTGTTCGCAAGATACCGCAACTCGTGACCTCAACGACCTTGTCAAAAAGAATATATTGAAGAAAAGTAGTGAGGGAGGACGTAGCACGGCCTATGAAATGCTGATATAAGACAGAAAAGAAAAAAGAAGAAGAACAACAACGACAGCAACAAGCAGCCCCTCCCCCTTACCCCTCCCCCAAGGGGAGGGGAGTAGAATGCGAGATACCCCTATGAATATGAAGTGAACGGGTGGACGGGTAAATTGGAGTTAAAGGACCTTATACTTTAATTCTTGTGTTCGTTATAGTTTTGTCAAAAGCAGTAAACTTCATAATTAATCCTTCCTTTTGTAAGGTTCCTATTATTTTGCTTGTTGGAGAATTTATAGTTGATGATGTCAATGCTTTTATAATAGTAAAGGTCTTCTTATCGGATTCTTTATTTACTATGATCATTCCCCCGGGCAAAGTATTTGTTTTTACAAGAAACATGCGATTTTTGCTACGTACATTGATTATATGGAAGCCATCTTCGGTTTCTTCTATCATGTATTTACCAGAACAGAAGGGCTTGCTCAATATAGAAAACTGATGCTTAGTAATGAGCTCATTCTCTTCTGATTGGAATGACTCTATTGATTTATATGAATCTGTGGTTGATGAAGAGTTTATGGGTATGGGGATATCTTGAATAAGAATCATATCCTCATTCCCTTCGCTCATATCTACTTCAACATAATTATGTATACTTTGTGTTTGCCTTAAAGTACTCCTTTGAACATTGATATTTTTTTCTTCTCCGTAAAAGTATGATTCCCAATCTCGGTCTTCATCAGGTAGTCCAAATTGCGAGTACATACCGACATTGTCCAATATGATACATTGTTTGTTTTCATTCTTACGCAAACCTCTTCCAACCTGTTGTATATACTTAACTAAAGACTTTGTTGGTCTTGCCAATTGTATGAACTCTATGTCTGGACAATCAAAACCTTCCGAAAATATGTCTACGTTAACAATGATATCAATGTCACCATTCTTAAAAGCTTGGATTATATTATAACGGTGTTGTGGTGGAGTTTTACTATCTATTTTTTCGATTTTTACACTGTGGCTTCTGTATTGCTCACAAATATGTTCGCTATGTGAGCGGGAGATACTATAGATTATACCTTTTTTGCCAAATGCGATTTTTGAATAGCTATCATACAGTTGGGCACGAATCTTAGAAGTATCTATAACATCTATAAGTGCTTTTGTCTTATAGTCTCCATCAATATCAAACTCTCTAATGGTATTAATTGATTCAATAACTTTAGAATTTATAGGGATAGAGTAGTACTGATATGATGCAAGCCATCCTTTTTGTATAAAATCCTTGATAGGCATAGAAGGGATATATGCATCAAATAGACTTGAGAAACCGCAGTTGTTCATTCTCCATGGAGAAGCCGTTACGCCGAGCTTCTTTGCGTCGGGACAGAAGTACCAAAGTTTCTTATATGAGTGTGCAATGGCGTGGTGTGCCTCATCAATGATTATAAAATTAAAGCTTAAATCATTAATAAGACTCCTGTTAGAAGCGTGTGTTATTGTTTGTATGGATGCAACCTGTATAGGTTTTGTCGGGTCACGCATCTCTTTCATAGTTCCGGCTAATACACCATGGTCGATTCTGTATTTTAATAGACTATTAGAGCATTGTTCTATAAGTTCGCTTCTATGAGCTATTATGAGTATACGGAAAAAGATATTATGACGAAGTCCCCATACATTGATGTCTCGAATGATGGACGTAAATAAGCGAGTTTTACCTGTACCAGTAGGCATCTGGTACAAAATGTTGTTAGCAATATTCCATCGGCTAAAGATTTCTTCTTTAGCTTTTAGCTGGTAATCACGTAATGTGATGTCTTGCTGATAAAACTCCTTATAATCCATGTTATACCTCGTCTGCAGGGGCAAGTGATTGCAAAATAATATTCATCTCATTAACCTCAGCTCGGGTTAGAGCACGCCCTTTAGTTGTAGTCCAAGACTTACTAAAAGAAATAAGGTCGTTTAACCATTTTATCTTATCTGACTTTGTCCTAAAAGAGTCTGTTACTTTAATGGAGAACTCCTGTTCAAATGTCTTAAAACTCTCATCATTCTCTTTTTGGGTATGCCATTTATTATCTATGATTTCCTTGAGATCTTGCATGTTCAAATACTCAGTCCATTCTTGATCTTCGTCTTCACTATCATCCATTCGCATAAGACATCTTCCTTTTATGGATTTTATCTGATTTTCCCATGTACTTCCATATAAATCTTCCAATTTCAACAATACTTTATTTTTTATCAGTTTTTCTATAGCTTTGCCATCTGATTTACCTTGCTCTTGAAGGTCTTTGTCCTGCGTTTCAATCCATTCTGTCAAACCTTCAGGATTATAAGAGGATATCTTTTGGCGAATTGCATTTTGATATTTTCTGAGCCAGAAAGTGTCTGCCCCCGCTCCCTTTATGAGTAGAATCTGGCTCTTGTCATCCGCTGGTATATTGCATATATAGTCTATTAAGGCATCAAAATAGGGAGCCATCTTCTCTTTCTGCTCCTTCGTGCTTGAATTTTGAGTAAGAGCATGTTGATGAATGAGGTGTTCATTAAATGAAGATATAAGGGATATGAATGCATACGTACCTCGGTTACATTCTATAAACTGCTCATACTCTTCAGAATGCTCTTCATTCATTTTATAGTAGACATAGGCATAGCACTCCTTAATGAGATTTGATATGCATTTTTGAGAATCTTTCATAGCTTTATTATGCTCTATGCACTTTGTGTTATAGAGACAAACATCGGTATGTTTGGTAAACTCTTTTGATGTTGCTTTGGGAAGTAGAGATGATTGTGATAATGCAGTGTCAAAGGGCTTGAAAGTAAGCTTAGCAGTATCCTCACCAATAGAAATTTTTCTTGTTAAAACACTATTATTTCCTGTAGCTAATTGTTTGATAATAGATGAACGTAAGGCTTTGAGTCTGGAGTCAAGACGTGGAGATTCCCAGTTTAAGTCCTCATTTAAGTCAAGGCGTAAGCCTGGGCTTACAGCTTTCTGGTGCTCATTAATATCCATAAAAATTTTCAACTGATCATCAGATGGTAAGCCATTAAAAGCTACTACGGGTATTGTATTTGTGTCCTTATACTTTGAGCCTGCATACCCATAAACGCGATGCTGTCCGTCTATAATATATGCAATACAATATGCATTTGGAATAGTAAGGTATCCCAATTTTGTTTTTGTGTTATCACTTCCTCCAGCTGCTTGTTCAAACTGTACTCTGTTCTTCTTATTTGAATTGTCAAAATTCACGATAACTGTGTTTGGGAAATATCCTCCTTTATCTATAAACTCACCAATTCCTTTGAGCCTTGAAGGGACGAGTAGTCGTTGGTACGTAGGCATTGAGATCTGAGTGTTTACTTTTGTTCGATGTAGTACGAATCCAATTTTGAGCAATTTAGCAGGCTCTATAGATAGCATGTAGTATTCGTGTCCTCCCATACTACCTCGAAGTGCAGGAATGCGAATCTTTTCGTTGTTTATTCTTTCATGCTGGAACATGAGTCCATAGAACTGATATATTACGGTAGATTTGTAGGATTTGATCAAACTGTTCACATAGTCATATGTGTTATCTGTAAACTGAAATATCTTATTATCAATCAAGCGTCTTTCATCGTAGCAATCTTCAGGATATGTATAGTTTCTTGTAGCGAAGATAAACTTCACCTTTTTCTCTTGCCCATAGATTTCTTTTAAAACACGCATTACTCCTTCTTTGTAAAGGCATATTTCTCCTATTTCCTTTTTGAAAGAAGCTTGTTTTGTGGTTTCGGCAGCTTTACATTCTACAACGAAAATGGCTTCTTCACCAACTGCTACGACATCAATTTGATGCCTTTCTTCTGAACTTTTACCCCATTGAATGACCAATTTCTCATCATAATTCAAAATTCTGAAGCCGAGGTTATAGAACATACACCAGATATCATCTTCAAAACAGATGTCTATAGGTTTAAGTTTTTGAATCTTTGCTTTGTGTTTAGAAGTAGAAACCTCTTCCCAACCTTCACTAAGATAGTCATCTAATTCATTCAAAGAAATACTTCTTGTTTCATAAGGAGTTTTCTTTGCCTTGAACTTCTTTGTAAGAACAGAGGGATCATCTGTCATGTGTTCTTTTATACTCTGGATTTGAGTTGGTGTTAATAGTGCCATATTTATATACTTATTTATTGTCCGTTGTTATAGTTCTTTATAAGTAACTCTATTTCTTTTTTTCTTTTGCCTACATGAGCATTTATGTATCTGTGAGCTTCTATCTGAGTTATATGATATCCCTGATAGAGCTTTGTAAAATAAGATTCTCCATGACTATCCATAGAGTTTGAGTTACTCTGCATTATTTTGCATCCTCTATCTGTCATTATATCACAGAATTCTTTTAATCTTTCCTGCTCTTTGTCATCAAATATGTTATGAGAATACTCTTTAAAGTGAGCTGTTCCCGATAGTGGACGATACGGTGGATCTATATAAATGTAATTATAGTTTTGTCCCAAGTGTTTCGTAATATTACTATAGTCCCCAGTATAGATTTCAACCTTTTTAAGCAGTTTATGGTCAGCCAATATAAGCTTCTCATCACATATTGTAGGATTCTTGTATTTACCAAATGGAACGTTAAACTTTCCACTGGTATTAACTCTATATAAACCATTAAAGCAGGTCTTATTTAGAAATATAAAAAATGCTGCTTTTTCTTTATCTATTATTTCCTTGTTATTGTAATCATCACGTACCTTATAATAATAGCGTGACTTCTCATCCATATTTGGTAACTGCAAATATTCTTTTTCTATCAGCTTCAGTTGTTTAATAAGAGTTTGAGGATTGTTCTTTATGAGTTTGTAGCAGAAAATCAAATCTTCGTTTACATCGTTGATAACAACTCTGTGTATATTAGTAAAATGCGTAAGCATATAAAATAACATTGCACCGCCACCAACAAAAGGCTCAATATATGTAATACTATCTTGCTTACAGAAATCATCAGGTAAATGAGTCGAAAGGAGTTTCACAAGTGAACCTTTCCCCCCAGCCCATTTTACAAATGGTTTTGCAACTTTTATTGTTTGCGGCTCATCTTTTATTGCCATAATTCTTTAGAATTAGTGTTGAAGAAATTTGGTTTAATCATCACTTTTCAGGTCATATTGATTTTTATCAACTTCAAGGCTTCTGTTCTTTTTGAAACTTTCCTATTGGCAGCTGACTTATATTTGTAGATTATTTCTTTACCGTAGTAGGTGATAATTCAAGTTGATCCAATAGAACCTTAGTTATTCTTTTCTATCGAAAAGAACTCCTTTTATATATGATTTCCCATTGTCTTTATGTTTCACATCATAATAAGTTTTACAAAGGTATTAAATAATATATGAAATCCATAATATTAAGAACTTTTCTGAAAAAAATCAGTGTTTTATTAGTATTTTCTCCATTTTATGATTTATAAGTGTAAATTGTATTGTGTTATTTTCGTATGTTTTTATTTGGCCTTTCTATGAAGAACGTATCACTTTATAGGATTTAGAACCATGAAAGCATATTATCAAGAAGCGAAAGAAAAAATGTTGTTTGTGGATATGAAAGATTGAACTATCTGATTAAATCCGAAACGGTTATTAGGACCTAAACGTATTTTGTTTTAGTATCGAGCAGATTGCTTGTCTTCTGTGCGCAGATGTAGCCGATTATGTAATGTTATAAAGACAGACAAGGTGGTGGTAGGAAAACAAAAGATGGTAGGAAACAATACAATAGTAAGGATTATGAGTATTATGGACTAATGACAGATTGTCTTTAAACGCCCTCTTCTATACTTAAATAACGTTTGATTCGTAAGTCCAAAAACTGCTTTGAGGTTTTGAAAATCCATTGCATATTTCAGTTTAATCCCTTTCAAAATCACGAAAAAAAGTCACCTAAAAAGCGTCTCAGCAACTATCAGTAAATCAGTCTGTTATAAAACGGCAAAGTGAAAGGTGCCTAATTGGACAGCAAAAGGGCGTTAGTAAGACCTCAAAAGGGCGTCTTTTGCAAGCTAAAAGGGCGTTAATTGGAACGCTATTTGTGCCTTTCTGATTTTCAGTCTGTGAATTATCTTTACTAAAGTTGACGAGTTGACGAGTTAGACAAGTGAACGAGTAGACAAGTTGCTTGTGAAGGAGACAGAGTAACAAGGTTAACAAGTAGATAGGTTAACAAGCAACTTGTTAACTCGTCTACTTGTCAACTCGTTCACTTCAAAGTGAGACAAAGTAACATAAGAACAAGTTTTTCTTTATAGCAAGCTACTCGTCCACTTGTTACTCGAAAGAACTTTGTTCTCCTGTTACTTTGTCTTCAATTATCCTGTCTACAATCAACTTGTTTACTTGTCTACTCGTTCACTTGTTTACTTGTCTAACTTGTCTACTCGTTCACTCGTCCACTTGCAACAAAAAACCGTGCCAAGGTCCGCAAAGACCTTGGCACGGTATGTGACTAACGCTGTGGAATTATTATTGCGTCGATTTAGTAGTTTGACTCCTCAACCTGGAAGAAGCTCTGTGGGTGGTTACATACAGGGCAAACAGCTGGAGCCTTCTTGCCGATAACGATGTGACCACAGTTGCGGCACTGCCAGATGCAGTCGCCATCACGAGAGAATACTACGCTATCGTCGATGTTCTTCAAGAGCTTGCGGTAACGCTCCTCGTGGTGCTTCTCAACCGCACCAACGCCACGGAACTTAACAGCCAACTCTGGGAAGCCTTCTTCCATAGCATCCTTTGCCATCTGCTCGTACATATCAGTCCACTCGTAGTTCTCACCAGCTGCTGCGTCAGCGAGGTTCACGGTTGTTGTAGGGATATCACCACCATGGAGGAACTTGAACCAAATCTTAGCATGCTCCTTCTCGTTGCGTGCTGTCTCCTCGAAGAAACCAGCAATCTGCTCATAGCCGTCCTTCTTAGCCTTTGAAGCATAGTAGAGATACTTAGTGTGTGCCTGGCTCTCACCTGCGAAAGCGTTCTTAAGGTTCTGCTCAGTCTTTGTACCCTTCAAAGCCTCTGGGTTGAACTCCTTGAACTTCGCAGCCTTAGCGTGACATACTGGGCACTCTGCTGGAGCCTCTGTTCCCTCGTGGATGTAACCACAAACGGTGCAAATAAATTTCTTTTTCATAATGTTCTTGTATTTGTATAATGTTCTTGTATTATAATAATGATATGTGTACGAATTACGAATACTATCGCTTTTATACCCACTGACAATCAGTTGGATATCTATTGTGTTCTTGCTCTGTAATTATTACAATCTTTCTGGGTGCAAAGGTATTAATTATTTCCGAGTCTGTCAACTTTAATCGTTCTTTTTTTATACCAAACGACCTATTTAGACAACGAATAATTAATGAATGAATAGTACTAACAGGGCGCATAAAAGTCTAAAACCCTCTGTGTTTCAAGTTTCCAATAGGATGTTTCAAACCCCAAGTTCCAATCATAAAGTTGACTACGAATTACGCGAATGACACGAATCATTATACTTTGAACTTTGAGGTTTGAACTTTGAACTTTATGATATGTACCTTTAATGACTACTAATTACGCGAATGACACGAATTATTTAGCAATAAGGATTTGCGTAATTAGCGAAATTCGTAGTCATAGAAAGTTCCAAGTTCAATGTTCAAACCTCAATGTTTCAAGTTCATATCATAAAGTTCAAAGTTCCAAGTTCAATGTTCAAAGTTTCGTGTTTTTAGTTAAAAAAAACTTAGTTAAATAATTGTAGTTTATAAAAATATGGTGTATCTTTGCCACTCAGTAACAAAAACAACTATTAGCTAAAAACCAAAAGGAGTTCGGAAACCAAGTAAACCTAAGCTTGGGGACGGGCGACGAGATCTATAAAATGAAAAAGAAGAAAGCCAAGATTTTACTTGCTGCCTTGTTATTGGCAGTGGGAGAGACTGCGTTCGCTGACGGAAAGGCAGTGAGTGGTATTCGACAAATCAATCCAACAACGGTAGAGATTACTTATAGCGACGGTGGCGTGATGACAGTAGACTTCTATGGTCAGAATGTATTTCGCCTTTTTCGCGACCCAAAGGGTGGTATCGTTCGTGATCCAGTTAGTAATCCTCCAGCACGTATCCTCCTCGACAACCCACGCAAGAACGCAGGACGGTTGAGCGTTAATGAGACCGATGCCGATGTAGCAGTCGCAACGGCTGAGGTACGTGTGCGCTTCGATCGCAACACAGGTCTGATGACTGTCACCGACCTTCGCAATGGTAAGGAGGTTATTAAGGAGGTGAAGGGAGTAGACTTCCAAAAGAATCGCACCACCGTTACCCTCGCCAATGCAGCAGGAGAGTATTTCTATGGTGGCGGTGTACAGAATGGTCGCTTCTTTCATCGTGGCAAACGCATTGAGATTGTCAATACCAACAGCTGGACCGATGGCGGTGTTGCTTCGCCAGCTCCGTTCTTTTGGTCAACAGGGGGCTATGCTGCCATGCCTTACACCTTTGCTCCCGGAGCCTACGACTTCGGAAGTACGGATAAGAACACGGTGACAATCAGTCACGAAATGCCTTATCTCGACCTCTTCCTGATGGTTGATACAACCCCAGTTTCTTTGCTTCAAGATTATTATCAGCTGACTGGTAACCCCGTCTTATTGCCAAAGTTTGCTTTCTATGAGGGTCACCTCAATGCCTACAACCGAGACTATTGGAAAGAGACAACCGAAGAAGGTAAGGGAATCCTTTTTGAAGACGGCAAGCGATATGTAGAAAGTCAGAAGGACAATGGCGGTATCAAGGAAAGTCTTAATGGCGAAAAGCAGAACTATCAGTTCTCTGCACGTGCCGTTATCGACCGTTATAAGAAAGACGATATGCCATTGGGTTGGATTCTTCCTAACGATGGTTACGGAGCTGGATATGGGCAAACTTCGACCCTTGATGGTAATATAGCCAACCTCAAGAGCCTTGGCGATTATGCCCGTAAGAACGGTGTAGAGATTGGTTTGTGGACACAATCAAACCTTCATCCAGTCGACAGCATCCCAGCTCTCTTGCAACGCGACATCGTGAAAGAGGTGCGCGATGCAGGCGTACGTGTCTTGAAGACCGACGTAGCATGGGTCGGTGCGGGCTATTCCTTTGGACTCAATGGTATTGCCGATGTGGCTAATATCATGCCTTACTATGGCAGCGATGCACGTCCGTTCATTATCACCCTCGACGGCTGGGCTGGTACACAGCGTTATGGTGGTGTATGGTCGGGCGACCAAACCGGTGGCGAGTGGGAGTATATCCGTTTCCACATCCCAACTTATATCGGCTCTGGACTCTCCGGAATGGGTAATATTACGAGCGATATGGACGGTATCTTCGGTGGAAAGAACCTCTCAGTGAACATTCGCGACTTTCAGTGGAAGACCTTCACACCTATGCAGTTGAATATGGATGGGTGGGGTAGCAACCCTAAGTATCCGCAAGCCTTGGGCGAACCAGCCACAAGTATCAACCGTTCTTACCTCAAACTCAAGTCAATGCTTCTGCCTTACACCTACTCATGTGCCCATGAGGCGGTGACTGGCAAGCCACTCATGCGTGCGATGTTCCTTGATGATAGCAACGATTACACCCACAGCAGTGCTACACGCTACCAATATATGTATGGTCCATCGTTCCTCGTTGCACCTATCTATCAGAACACCGCAGCCGACAAGGAGGGTAACGATGTGCGCAATGGCATCTATCTGCCAAAGGGAACATGGTACGATTACTTCACGGGTGCTACTTACGAAGGTGGTTGCATACTCAACGATTACTTCGCACCCATCTGGAAGTTGCCAGTCTTGGTGAAGTCGGGTGCTATCATTCCGATGGTCAATCCGAATAATAACCCTTCTGAGATTGACAAGAACCGTCGTGTCTTTGAACTCTATCCAGACGGCAAGAGCGAGTTTACACTCTATGATGACGACGGTACAACACAGAAATATCTCTCTAATGAGAAGGCAACAACCCGCATCACCTCCGATCTTAACGATAAGCAGGTGCTGACCATAAATATCGACAAGACCGAAGGTACGTTCGATGGAATGGTGAAAAATCAGTCAACAACCTTCTATCTGAACACCAATGCAAAGCCTAAGAAGCTCACAGCCGTTGTCGGTGGTAGGAAGATTCGACTCACAGAGGCAGAGCAGGGTGATAACACATGGCAGTATGTTCAGGCTTCGAATATCAATCGTTTCTCAACCGCAGGCAGCGAGATGGAACGTCTTTTGGTATCTAAAAATGCCCAAATCATCGTGCGTTTGGCTTCTTGCGACATCATAAAGGAGGCTGTAGAACTCCGTGTGGAGGGTTTTGCACGTCTGAATAAGTCTAATGAAACCTTGCGAAAGAAGGGTGCCTTGACAGCTCCAGAACTCCTCGAGGCTGATATTCAGTCGTATAGTGTCACTCCAAAGTGGAAGCCAGTGCAGAATGCTGACTACTATGAGATAGCCTTCAACGGTCAGACTTATACCACTATCCGCCACAATTCGCTCCTCTTCGAGGATCTCCTGCCTGCCACCAACTATGATTTCAAGGTGCGTGCAGTCAATAGCGAGGGTGCAAGTGAGTGGACGCCGTTGCACGTGAAGACGGCTGTCAACCCATTAGAGTATGCTATCCAAGGACTTACCGCAACCTCTACCGCCCGTGATATGGAAGGTTTCGAAATCAACCGACTCGTTGACTTCAGTACGACTGGCGACATCTGGCACACCTATTATTATACGAAGGCGGTGCCATTCGACTTCACTGTCGACCTCCATAGCACCAACACCCTCGACAAACTGCAGTATGTTCCACGTGCAAATGGCGGTAACGGTACGATTACGAAGTGCGATATCGCTGTCAGCAAAGACGGTAGAAACTGGACAGAAATCGGTCCACAGCAGTGGGCTCGAGATGGTAGAACGAAGGAAGTGACGCTCTCTACCCACCCAGTGGCACGTTATGTGAAGGTGAGCGTGAAGGAAGCTGTTGGCAACTTCGGCTCTGGTCGCGAGTTCTATGTCTTCAAAGTGCCTGGTACAAAGACTATTCTGCCGGGCGATATCAACCTTGATGGTAAGGTAGACGAGAACGATTTCACCTCTTATATGAACTATACAGGACTTAAGAAGGGCGATGCCGACTTCGATGGTTATATCTCTGGTGGCGACATCAACGGCAACGGTCTCATTGATGCTTACGACATTTCGAATGTTGCCATGCACCTTGAGGATGGTTGGAACGACGATGACGTAGCCCCTGTTGGCGGTAAGGTTTATTACGAATACAACCGTAAGTCTTATGCTGCAGGCGACGATGTCATCATCAAGGTGAAAGGTAAGGACCTGCAGTCAGTCAATGCCTTCAACCTCATCTTCCCATATAGTCCGAAGGAATTGCAGTTCATTAAGGTTGAGACCGACCCATCAATGGTAATGCGCAACCTCACCTACGACCGTCATCACAGCGATGGTTCTCAGGTACTCTATCCAACCTTCGTGAATGTGGGCGACCACCATACAATCAATGGCGATGCCGACCTCCTCGTCATCCGTATGAAAGCCCTCAAACCATTCGTCGTTAAGAACACAACAGCCAAAGGCTTGTTGGTGGATAAGCAGTTGAGAAGCCTCACCCTCTAAGGAGCAGCCCCACCCCCAACCCCTCCCCCATAGGGAGGGGCGTGAAATGCGAGGTACCCCGTAAGAAGGTAACGAGTGGGCGAGTTAACAAGTGGGCGAGTTAACAAGTAGACGAGTTATATGTCACAAAGCATATAACTCGTTAACTTGTCTACTAAAAACCTTTTAGTAAAAATCTCTATGCTATCTTTGAACTTTTCCGTGTGACATTACGTTATAGTTTTAAACCTGAATCTGTCATTAGATTCTAAACTTATTTTGTATAAATATCAATTAGTTTGTCTATCTTTGCAGCGCCAACGTAGCAGACTACGCCAAGGTACGAAGACTGACACGATGCTGATGAGAAAATAAAAGGCATTTGAAATCAATATAATTAGTAAGCTTTATGAGCATTGTAATCTACTAACCGATTCGGTTTTAATCACATCTAAGGAATGTGCGAAGCCTTAGCACGGAGTGTGCAGAGGGTAAACACCATTGGTGCAAGCCGTCCAAACAATCTTAATAGTGCATGAATAAGGACTTGAATATTACCGAAGAGAACTTAAGGAAACAATTATTTATTTTTTACATATATGTTATTCGAAAGATTTTTACGCAATAAGTCTCTGATGGCGGCAATGGCATTGACCGCTGTTGTGCCAAGTGTTGCGAAGGCGTCGATGCTATCAGCTGCTCCAACGGCTGAGGGAGAGAACCAGCAACTTAAGGCAGGAGTTTATTTCATTGTTAATGACAAGCGTCAGCCTGGCACGGACCTCCATGTCTATGTTGATGAGAGTGGTTTGCATGGAAAGAATTACACTTCTCTTGCTACAGACTATTCTAATGCTTTTCTCCTTCATGCTAAGGGCGACAAGTATACCATTCAGAGTTTGAAGGATGGTAAGTATGTGCAGAATGTCAATGGTAACAGTGTCCCTTATAAGACAGGCAACGACGCGCACAAGTTCCAGATTGTTTATCAGTCACAGTCAAGTGGTACGGGTAAGTCTTACTTCAATATCTATAATGATCAGGTAGGAGGAGACCAATTCTGCTGGCACCTCGATGCTCAGAGAAACGTTGTGCGTTGGTATCCTTTGAGAGACAACGGCAGAACAGCACTCGGACCAAGTGAGTTCCGTCTTGATCCTGTAACTACGCTCACCAAGCAGCAGGTGCTCGATCGATTGGCTGAGTTGACAAAGATTGTTGACCCACGTAAGGACTTGAATAAGTACTATCAGATTGTGTCTGATACTTACGGCAGAGCAATGCGTGAGGACTATATTGTTGGAGAGTTGTCTACGGGTAACTTTGATACAAACGATTACAGTTATTGCTGGAAGTTAGTGAAGTTGGCAAATGGTCGTTACGGGTTCCAAAATGCTGTTACAGGTAAGTATATCGCGCAGCAGAATGGTCAGACAAGCCGTTACTATACAACATCTGAGGAGCAGGGCAATGGCTTTGAGTTCAATCTTAACGAAAGTGACCCATATGTATTGGCTTTCGAGATGGTTGATGCTTACAACGTAGGTATTCACTGTGCTGAGAGTCAGGGCTATCATCCAGTAGGTTGGTATGTGAACAACGAGGCTAACAAGTGGGTCTTCAAGGAGGCTACAATCAATCAGGCAAAGCTCAAGGAGCAGCAGGATGCTTACAAGGCACGTGTTGACTTGACGAGAAATGTAGATAAGTATGGTGCCGCTGTCGCAAAGTATTTCACTAACAGTGCCGCTACTGAGGTTACTGGTGAGGTGAAGAATATGACTGATGCAGCATTGAAGGCAAAGATGAATGACGACAAACTGCCACAGGGTTTGCAGGAGGTTGTGTTGAAGATTAAGAACCAGAGCTGGACTGTTTATCCAAGTGGTCGCAACTGGGAGAAAGAGTTCCGTATCGCAGCTTACAAGCCTTATAGTGAGAATAACTATGGTGCTTGGGCGCGTTCAATGGGTATCGGCTACGATTATGGTAGTATGACGAACCCAACAGGTGTTACTGCTCGTGATGGCGAAGACCTCTTCGTCTTCCTTGGCGATGACATCCCACAGAATGCAACGGTACAGATTGAGCTCGTACCATTGGGTACGCGCAGTGCTGGTAAGTACTATAACTTGAAGAAGGGATTGAACATCATCCTTAATCAGGGCGAGAACAACGTATTCGTTAACTATATCGGTCGTACCTTCAACAACGGTAAGTACCTCAGAGATTATAAGCCTATGAACATCCACATTGAGGGTGGTAAGGTGAATGGTTACTTCGACCTCACAAAGGGTAATACCAATGAGGACTGGCAGAAGATGCAGTCAGACGGTCTTGTTTGGGCTAAGGCTTTCAACTTGAAGGGCGAATTGGTTGTTATGAATATGCCAAGCCAGGCTTGCAAGGACTACACTCCTGTTCACATGAAGGAACTTGTTGAGATCTGGAACAGCATCGTACAGCGTGAGGACGACCTCATGGGCTTCCGTGCTGCTGAGCGTGATAAGTGCAACAACGTTCTTAATGCTACTGCTGTCGACCATGGTTATATGTATGCTACGACCGGTGGTACCTACTATAACTACAACACTTTGGCTGACGTACTCAACTACGACAAGATGAAGTGGGGTAATGGTACACTCTGGGGTCCTGCTCATGAGTTCGGTCATAACCATCAGCAGCTGTTTAATACGGCTGGTATGACGGAGATTTCGGTCAATATGTACTCTAACATGGTGATGTTTACTTCGGGTCGCGTAACCAGCCGCTCTGAAAACTGTTCTTATACAGATGTTGACGGTAAGAAGTATGACGGTGTTTGTGAGAGTGCAGTTTCAACCTATGCTGACCGCTTTGCTAACAAGAAGAAGTGGTTTGAATATGGCACATGGGGTACAACGCAGATGTACTACAAGCTCTATTTGATGTTCCATTCGACTGGTCTTGATGAACAGTTCTGGCATAAGTGCCTTGATTATCTCCGTACCCACCGCCTTGAAGGTCAGGGAACAGCCAACTGTCAGGGTCAGAACGACTACTTACTCTTTGCTAAAGCGTGTTGTGTAGCAGCCAATCAAGACCTCTCAAGCTTCTTTGAAGCATGGGGACATTTCTATGATGTGAACGGTTCTGTTATCGGTGACTACAGCAATACAACCATGTATACCACGAGAGCACAGTGGATGGAGGCTATGAAGTTCATGAAGCAGTTCCCTAAGGGTCCTGCAAACAACATGATTTTCATTGATGATCATATCCGTCCTACCCCAGCTATCTATCCTGGTGCTGCTCCTGGCACAATGCGTGAGGACTTCAATGGTGCCGTACGTGTTGGTACTATGGGCGACTTCGGTTCATGGGATCAGTTTAAGAGAGACAGCCTCGGTCAGGGTTATGCTATCATCAAGACGCAGAGCGATGCTAATGGTCGTCGCACCTATACTATGGAGGCTAAGAACAGCCACGTTGTAGGTTTCAAGATTTACGACAGCAAGGGCAATCTTATCTACTTTGCTAACACTAAGACTTTCACTATTCCTAAGAAAGTGATGGAGGATGCACAGAACAATATCGTTATTAAGGTTTGCGGTTCAGACGGTTCTGAGGTTGACCCAGGCAAAGAGCCAACAGGTATCAAGACCTTCTCGGCTCAGGCTAATGGTGGTAAGGTAGATGTTTATAGCATCTATGGTGTCCTCGTTCGCAGTAAGGTGAACCCAGAGACAGCCCTCGAAGGCTTACCTAACGGCGTTTACGTTGTTGGTGGTAAGAAGGTGGTAGTGGGTAAGTAAGAAGCCGAAGCAGCAACCAACTGGCCCCTCCCCCGTCCCCTCCCCAAAGGGAGGGGCGTGAAATGCGAGATACCCCTATAGAAAAAAAGACAGAGTAACAAGCAAAACTGTTACTCTGTCTTTTTGTTTTGTGGTCTAATGACCGATTTGGGATGATTCATTTTATACCTTCTAACTATTTCCATTTTTCTGGTATTGAAATAGATTGGTCGCCAATAGTTATGGTTGGAGGCATGACTGCATTGCGAAAGCGGCGTTCGTTATTTTCAAGGAGCACCCACTTACTACGGAAAGCGTTGAGATGGTTACGCAAGTCATGAGCATGACTGCCTGGTGGGAAAAAGACTTTGACCTTCTTATTAGGATAATTTGTATGTATAAAATTTAATGGAGGGATAAGGTCGGTGTCCGCACTTATCAGTACAATAACATCTGTTTTATCTTGAACACAATCAGCCATCATACGGACTGAGATGTTTACATCGGTCCTTTTTTCTTCAGGTTTCGATATCGAATATTTACAGTAGGGACATTCAATCTGCTTAGACATGTATTTACCCCTAATAACTTCAAACTTATCAGGATGCAGGATGCGGTTTGCATTGAGGAATGCACTCTGGCGACTGTTCTTCTGTGGGCTAAGAGGAGAAGCTGTGAAGTAAATCACCTTTTCAAGAACTTGGTCGGGACCGAGAAAACTTTCGCAGAAAGCGACTAAATCCAACCAATAAAAATCCTTCCATTCAGGGGAAATCTTTTTTTTGCGTTTCAATGCAAAATAGCAAATTGAAACCATCGAAATAGAATGTTACTCTCTTTGGCATAGTATGTAGATTAAATAAAAAAGCCACTCGGAAGTGGCTGAAACTCTGCAAGAAAGCAGAGCGATGCTTTTAATACTGCAAAAGTATAAAATTAAAAGATAAGTTCCAAGTTTTTTCTCCATTATTTTCTGTTGGATATGATAATTTATTGCAATGAAAAAGACAATATTGGTTACGAGCTTTTTGATATACTCCCAGTATATGGAAGGATAAGAACTCTTTAATTAGAGATACGATTATCGCACGTTATAAGTTTAGTTTTTATTTGCTGTCACTTTTAACATTTCAAGTAGTCCCAATGTAAATCAATAAGTTAGAACGTAATCGTAAGTGACAGTAATGACAGCAAAATTATTTTCAAGGACTACCTTCTTATAATGATTCGTGCCATTCGTACCACTCGTAGTTCAAATTCTAAAGGCGACTACGAATTACGCGAATTGCACGAATCACTTTGCAATAAGAATTCGTGTCATTAGAGAAATTCGTAGTCGTTCGTAGTTCTGATCATAAAGTTCAAAGTCCAAACTTCAAATTTCAAAGGGACTACGAATTACGCAAATTGCACGAATCACTTAGCAAAAGAATTCGTGTCATTCGTGCCATTCGTAGTTCTAATCATAAAGTTCAAAGTTCAAACCTCAAAGTTCAAAGTTAACAGTTCAAAGTTAATAGTTATTTTACCGTATAAACAGTCGAGGTCAGTTTCATCTTTTCGACATCAAACGTAGTGAGGTAAGAAGTATTTGCGAAGGCTGTTGAGAGAACGGAGAATCTCTTTATCCCATACAGGTCGCAACCATAAAGCATATAGTTAGCGATATCTGTTGTTGTGAAATAAGGTGTCATCGGAGTATGTGAGTGCATTATCTCTGTAATCTCTTCGCCATTCATTGTTATCGGTAGCTCAAGAAAACTACGATGAAACCTGCGCCAACTGAGTATGTTCATATCCTTATCAAAGTCGAAAGCGTAGTCATCACCGATAGGAATCACCCCATGTTTTGTTGTACCATGCAGAAGATAGAGTCTATAACCACCTTTCTCCAAAGGGAGCAAGTCCCAGTTCAAGCCAGAAGTGTTAGCCAAGAAAATACTATCTCCCTTCTCTTTTATGACCTTACGCGGTGCAATCTGCTTTGCTTTGAGCTGTTCAATCTCGGTTGGTTTAAGTTTACGTGGTGTGGCAGAACAGACATAGAAACTCGTGTCGTTACTTAGGTGGAGCGTCAGTTCAAAGACGGTCTGTTCCTTATCAAGGTTAGCAAAGATATAACGCCATGTCAGGTTTCCTTCTTCAAAAGCTGTAGCAGAATTGATTTCCTCTCTCTTGACATTATATTTCATAAGCGAATCAGTAGCTCGCCACGCCAATTTCTCATAAGTATACAACCACATTCCTTCCGCAAGGATAGAGTCATTGATAGCTTGGAAACGCTCTGGAGAGGGTGCAGTCAACTTCTTTGGTGCGGTCTGTGCCTTACCATAAACGGAGAAACATAAGAAGAAAAGTACGAACAAGATAACCTTTATCTTGGATTTGCAAAGTAATGTTTTCATAATAATATTTGTTTAGGAAGCCTCACCCCCCAGCCCCCTCTCCGAAAGGAGAGGGGGAGTGCAGGGAACTGTTTGCTTGGGAGTGAATTAAAGACTTCCCCAACTTATAGGGGTATCTCGCTAATCACTCCCCTCCCTATGGGGGAGGGGTTGGGGGTGAGGCTTTTTCCCCCTCCCCCTTCGGGGAGGGAAGGGGTGGGGCTTTACTCCTCCATCAACTTTCTATATCTACCCTTCTTAATCTCCTCATTGCCAAGACGGCGTGCCTTATTGATTTCGTAATCAGAGAAGCCACCTTCGAAGTAGACAACTTCACCATTACCCTCAAAGGCAAGGATGTGGGTACAGATACGGTCGAGGAACCAACGGTCGTGGCTGATGACAACAGCACAACCGGCAAATGCCTCAAGACCTTCCTCCAATGCACGGAGTGTATTCACGTCGATATCGTTGGTAGGCTCATCGAGAAGGAGGACATTACCTTCCTGCTTCAATGCCATAGCCAACTGAAGACGGTTGCGCTCACCACCAGAGAGTACTGAACAAAGCTTGCTCTGGTCGGTTCCTGAGAAATTGAAACGTGAGAGATAAGCACGTGAATTGATGTCACGTCCACCCATACGAATCGTCTCGTTACCTTGTGAAACTACGTCATATACCGTCTTGTTAGGGTCGATATCCTTGTGTTGCTGGTCAACATAAGCAAGTTTAACGGTCTCACCTACCTCGAACGTACCGCCATCTGCCTGCTCCAAGCCCATGATAAGGCGGAAGAGCGTTGTCTTACCCGCACCGTTAGGACCGATAACACCTACGATGCCGTTAGGAGGCAACATGAAGTTGAGATCGTTGAAGAGAACCTTCTCGCCGAAAGCCTTCTTTACGTGCTGTGCTTCGATAACCTTATTACCCAAGCGTGGACCGTTAGGAATAAAGATTTCGAGCTTCTCCTCACGTTGTTTCTGCTCCTCGTTGAGCATCTGTTCGTAAGAATTCAGACGCGCCTTACCCTTTGCTTGACGCGCCTTTGGTGCCATGCGCACCCATTCCAACTCACGTTCCAAAGTCTTGCGACGCTTAGAAGCCGACTTCTCTTCCTGCTCCATGCGTTTTGTCTTCTGATCAAGCCATGATGAGTAGTTGCCCTTCCATGGAATACCCTCGCCACGGTCGAGTTCGAGAATCCACTCGCTCACATCGTCCAAGAAGTAACGGTCATGGGTAACAGCGATAACAGTACCCTCATACTGCTGCAAATGCTGCTCCAACCAGTCGATACTCTCAGCATCAAGGTGGTTGGTAGGCTCATCGAGCAACAATACATCTGGCTTCTGAAGGAGCAGACGACAGAGGGCAACACGGCGGCGCTCACCTCCAGAGAGGTTAGTCACAGGCAAATCACCCTTAGGACAACGCAGTGCATCCATCGCCCTTTCGAGTCGTGAATCAATGTTCCAGGCGTCCGTTGCATCGATAATATCCTGCAACTCAGCCTGACGCTGCATCAGCTTATCCATCTTGTCAGCATCAGAGTAATACTCCTCCAAGCCGAACTTTACGTTGATATCGTCGTATTCCTTCAGTGCATCATAGATATGTTGCACACCCTCCATAACATTCTCCTTCACGGTCTTCGCCTCATCGAGTGGTGGATCCTGTGGCAGATAACCCACCGAATAGCCCGGACTCCATACCACTTCGCCCTGTGTTGGTTCCACAAGACCAGCGATAATCTTCATCAGCGTAGACTTACCTGCGCCGTTGAGACCAATAATACCTATCTTTGCACCATAGAAGAACGAGAGGTAAATGTTCTTCAGAATCTGTTTCTGGTTCTGTGGGATAATCTTCGATACACCCACCATTGAGAAGATAATCTTCTTGTCGTCTACTGTTGCCATTTATTCTTTCGTTTGTTTTGTAGGCAAAGATAACGAAAATAATTCATATTGGCAAATCAAGAAGTTGACAAGTAATCAAGGTGCTTGCGGAAAGAAGACAGAGAATATAAAAGACAGGGTAACAGAAGAACGCTTAGGATTCAGCCTCTTATTGTCTCAACATATAGCGACTTTCTAATAATTATCACGCCCCAGAGACTATTATATCTATCTTCTTTATGAACGAGAGAATATGTATTGTTTTCAATTGTTTTATTGACGAAAAGAAATTACCGTAAAAGATTTCTATTACTATTCCTCTCAAGGATTTGCATTTGATGAATAGCTATCTGATTAAGTCTAACAAGTCTTTCCCCTTGAGGTATATCGTCATTGATAAGTACTGCATTGATATTCTCCATGTTCGACAAACAAATCAATTCATTTACAGAAGCATAGTCACGAATATTACCTTTCAAATCAGGATTAGACTCTCGCCATTGTCTGGCAGTCATTCCAAACATGGCAACATTCAGCACGTCTGCCTCCTCTGCATAAATGATGTTTGCCTGCGTAGGGGTAACTTTCTCAGGGATGAGATGACTCTTTATAGCATCCGTATGTATGCGATAGTTTATCTTAGATAATTCTCTTTTTGCAGTCCATCCTATCAACTCTTGTTCTTTAGCTTTCAGACGTTGGAACTCCATGACAAGATAAAGTTCAAACTCAACAGAAACCCAATTGGCAAACTTGAAAGCTATATCACGCTGAGCAAAAGTACCACCACCAGCTCCATTCTTAGTGAAGACACCTATTGCTGCAGTCAACTCCACCCATCTGGTTGGGCTCATAGTAAAAGAGTTACTACCTGCTTCTGCCAAAAGGGGGTCGAATTCGACCCCTTTGAAGTTAGGATTGTTTAGTTTCTCCCATAAACCCAAATACTCCAGCGTATTCTTTTGGCGTATCCAATTCTTAACAACGTCTTTAGGCTCAGCAGCATTCTTCTGTCGAGCAATGTCTGTTATACAGATGTAATCAATACCATCTTTTGTCATAGTCTTAATTGCTACATCTTTAACGAAGATTTCTCCCTTCTTTGTCATAGTATTATTATTTTATAAATATATGTGCAAAGATAATATAAAATTCACTTCCAGCTCACTCCTATCAACAAAATACTAATAAAATCGTTGATAAATAAGAATAATGTTTACCTTTGCAGGGGTAATCATTAACAGAATACTAACGTAACGTGTTGGCAGCCAAACATAAATATACGAAGTTTTCTTATCTTTACCTACTTACAAACACCTACCGACAGGGAAACTTATCCCTCAAATTAGGAAAGTATTATCTTATAAAACAAGCGAGTATGGAAGAATCTCCTTCACCCTACAGATGGTTCGGATATATGTTTGTTTGGATGCTCGCGTGTCTACTTCTTCTTCAAGAAGGAGAAAGATCCGAGCTGTTTATCTTCATCCTTTTATTAGTAGCAATAGTGCTCAATGGTTATTGCGCATATAGGTTTGCTTTGGAGAAATGGACATTCTTAGCCATACTGGCATTCGTTGTGGCTATGGTGCTTGACTTCTTCCCAATTGTTGCCTATTTCGTAATAATAGAAATATTCATGGCGTAGCTAACACTTCAGAGTCGTTTCCTACTTTTCTTAGGGTCTTCAGGATTTTGGAGTGATAAGTTTTGCCACTTAAGGTTAGGTTTCTGAGGAAATGTCACACGGAGAAAAGGAGAGGACGGAGGATTATTAAAACAAAGCAATGGAAGTCACGGAGGCACCGTCGGTGCATAGAGCGACGGAGCTTGTTTGCCAATTCTATTAGCAATTTATATACAAAGCGTTTATCCCAAAATAGTTATCAAGAATCTGTACGCTACACCTCCGTTGCTCTTTGTGCCGTCGGCACCTCCGTAACATTGCGTTACCTCCGTCCCTCCGTGACTCCGTGTGCCTATTATATAAGACTTTTAGTTTATCACTCCATATTTCAGAAGAACCTTTTCTTATCGCACTTGCTTTTTGAATTTTCCTTACATAGTAACGACGAAAGCACCCCTAAGAATACCCAAAAACAGCCTTTTTGAACGTCTTTGTAAATGACAGCATATCAAGCTATTGCAGACTCGTAATGCAAAAGGTGCTTAATTAGACTCCAAAAGGGCGTTAATAAGACCTCAAAAGGGCATCTTTTGCAAGCCTAAAGGGCGTCTTTGAGAAGCTAAAAGACCATGTGTTGAAACATAGTATATAGAAAATTATTTACAAAGAAGCACCCCTCCAAAACCTCCCCCAACCCCTCCAAAGGAGGGGAGTGCCAAATAGATAAAGATTAGCAGAGTAAAGTTATTGTCTTTTGGCTGATTTCGTTTTTTATCATTACCCCATATGGCACTCCCCTCCTTTGGAGGGGTTGGGGGGAGGTCCCCCCTATTCCCTCTATCACCGTGTATCCTTAAACGTTTGTTAAAACATTATACCTTTTTGCACTTTTAACATTATTGCAATTCATTGTTTGGTAAAATTATCGTAATTTTGCACCAGATATCGTAATAAAGCTTATTATAGCTAAAAGAAAGACTCAGGAAAACGGTTTACGATAATGTATTCAGGTGTTATGCCACTTAAGCGATACACCACAGGAAATCATATAAAAAAACGAAATAAATTACTCAAGTAAAATGAAAAAGAATTATGAAAAGCCATGCTGTTCAAGTATGGTCGTAGCTGTTGAGCAGCCTATGTTAGCTGGAAGCCTTGGTATTAATAACCAAAACTTCACGGAAGAGCCTCACGTGACACTTGGTGGAAGCCAAAGCGCAGGTTCTAAGGACAATCCCTTCCAGAATGATGAAGATTAATTAACAATAACTATTAAAAAGACGACATGAAACTAAAGACAATTTTTGGCATCATCCTTGGGGTTGTTGCTGTAGGCTTGACATCATGTTCAAGCGACTTGACTAATGGGGAGAACACTGCCGTTAATCCAAATGAGACAGCGAAGCGTATGCTGAGTTTATCTACAGACAATGCAAAGACACGTTCTGAGGTAAACCTTACTACAGGTAATAAGTGGGAGACAGGGGATCAGTTCTTCTCTTATAATCTCGATTTAAGTGCTTCTGCACCTGAATCTCCTAATGCTATCTTGACAGCAAAGAGCAATGGCGCAAGCACATTGTTGCAAGGAACTGTAGCATGTAAGAATGGTGATAGATTAAATATTTTCTATCCTGGTACTTATGTCTCTGGATACGTTCAGGGTACATTTCCAATAAGTATGCAGAAGAGTCTTATTGGTAATAAGACTCAGGATGGTACTGTAGAGAACTTGAAAAACTTTGACTATAGCTTTGGTACTGGTTCTGTTACTGTAAATGGTAATTCTGCATCAGGTAACGTTAATATGGAGAAGTTGTATGCTATCTTGAAGGTGGACTTCACTTTCAATGGCACAAAGCTTACGAACATTAAGAAGCTCGTTCTTTCTAATGTTATCACAGGGGGTGACTTCAAGGTTCAGACAGGTCAGATGGATAACGCTAAGATTGGTTCTATAGAGGTTAATCCAGCTAATCCAGCAGAGTTACTGTATGTAGCGATATTCCCTACAAATAGTTTCAAGCCTAAGTTTGAAGTATACACTTCAGATAATAAGTCTTATACATATACCGTAACCGCTTCAGATTGGAATACTAAAACTGCTAAGGTTTATCCAATTACTGTTGCTGTTAAGGAGTTTACTCCAAATCCTCCATATGTAGAAGTTGAAGGTGTGAAGTGGGGTAAGTACAACCTCCAGTACACTCCAGGCTCAAATGCTGAAGGTTGGACTGGTGGTTATCACCTTGCTGCTAACCCATGGGATTACTACTATTCAGATGGTAGGCTACCAGTCTTATCTACTGGTTCTGCTGCAGAAACAGATGCTATCAAGTCTGACCACTTCCGTTGGGGAGATATATCTAAGGCTCATAACTATGGTAGTGATGCTAAACTACATTATGACAAAACAGTAGGTGATATAAAACGTCAGATTACAACTCCAAACGAATTTGGTGACCTGCCATACTATGCTTCTCAGCATAACTGGAGATTGCCTTCACCAGAGGATTTTGAGAACTTGATGAGGAATACCACAGAGTATGTTGGCTATTATAAAGACGGAACAAACAAAATCTATGGTGCTCTTTTCGTTCCTGATGGCGTCGCTCATGGATGGGTAGTCAAGAAAAACAATAGTAAGTATAAGCAGTCAAATCAGACGGGTTCTATTTCTGCAAGTGAATTGAGAGAGTTTACAAAGGAATTTATAAATAAGGGAGTATTCTTCCCTGCAGCAGGTTCATATGTCGATTACTCTAATGGAGCTCCTATAATGTATACCGCAGGAAGACAAGGATTATACTGGACTTCTAAGTCAGAAAGTGCAACGAATGCCTATTCGTTTACCTTCTATTTGACATCTGGTAGCTTTAATTTACCAACTGTTGGAAATGGAAATGCTGGAAACAGACCAAGAAAGTTTGAGATGTACAGCATCCGTCCAATCTATATTGGTCAGTAAATAGAAGGTCACCCAACAGACTCTTCCCGGCTCCTTCCCACGCAGGGAGGGGGCAGATTCGACAATATCCTTGTGGATATGCACGTAGTGGGGAGTTGAAAGTAGGGGACAGAGAAAAGAATATAACCCAAAAGGGAAGATGTAAAAGATGATTTTACGTCTTCCCTTTTTCTTTGGACTAAAAAAAAAGCCTCACCCCCCAACCCCCTCTCCTTCAGAGAGGGGGAGTGCTGAAAACAGTTCGCTTGAGTAATACAGTTTGCTTAAGTAATTAAGTAATAATGAGCGTAAGCATTTGCTAATAACAAGGGGTATCACGCATATCACTCCCCTCCCTTTGGGGGAGGGGCAAGGGGGAGGGGCTGCTTGAGGCTCCTTGTGTGCGTGAACAATACTTCTGATTAAAAAAAAAGAACATTTCTTTTGGTATTTGTTGTATAAACGACTATATTTGTAGCACAAAACCTAAATCAATAGAATATATGTCTAATTTTATGAAAGTAAGTCAGAGTCGCAGAAAGCACCCACCATTTGTTAGTGGTCGCTTAGCTTTCTCCTTTGCACTTGGGTTGATGGCATTTGCACCGTCCCCAGTATTAGCCAATGTAGATGCGAACACGAGTATGAGTGTTCAACAGCAAAAGCAGAGTATCAATGGTGTAGTGAAAGATGCTAATGGCGACCCAGTCATTGGTGCTTCTATACTGGCAAATGGTACTCCAGTAGGGGTGACCGACATGGACGGTCGCTTCTCAGTCTCTGTTGCTCTGGGTACGGAGTTGAAGATTAGTTATGTTGGTTTCGCCACTCAGAGCGTCATGGTGAGAAGTGGTGTGACGAACTATAACATTACTCTAAAGGATGAGAACAGCGCCTTGAGCGAGGTTGTTGTTGTCGGTTATGGTACACAGAAGAAGGCAAACCTCTCTGGTTCTGTTGCACAACTCGATAGTAAGGCGCTCGAAAACCGCCCTATCTCTAACGTGTCTTCAGGCTTGCAGGGCTTACTTCCGGGTATCACGGTGACCGGAGCTGACGGTGCACCGGGTTTGGATAATGGTACGATTCTTGTGCGTGGTGTGGGAACATTGAACTCCGCTTCACCTTATATATTGATTGATGGTGTTGAAGCAGGAACGCTCAACTCGCTTGATCCAGAGGATATCGCGAGTATCTCAGTTCTGAAGGATGCTTCTTCAGCAGCCATCTATGGTTCAAAAGCATCTAACGGTGTGATTCTGGTAACTACAAAACGAGGGCAGAACGGTGCGCCAAAGGTTAGTTATTCAGGTTATTTTGGTATTCAGAATGCAACAGCCTTGATGGAAAGGATGAATTCTGCCGATGCCGCTTACTATTATAATAAGGCATTGGAGCGTAGTGGTAAGGCAGCACGTTTCTCTGATGAAGCAATTAAGAAGTTCCGTGATGGTTCAGACCCTTACAACTATCCTAATACAGACTGGTACGATCTTGCATTCAAAACCGCTTGGCAGAATCGCCATAGCGTGAACATTACAGGTGGTAATGAGTATGTGAAGTATCTGGCTTCTGCTGGTTATCTCAAGCAGAGCAGTATTCTTCCTAATGCAGGTCGTGAGCAGTTTAATGGTCGTGCAAATCTCGACATGGTGTTGTCAAAGCGCATCACTGCCCATCTTAACCTCGCTTATATCCAAAACAACTATCGCGATGCAAGTAGTGCATACGCTGGTGGTAGTAGCGATCAGATTATTCGTCAGCTGAATATCATCGCGCCTTGGATTGTTTATAAGTATGAAGATGGTACATACGGTACCGTTTCTGATGGTAACCCAATGGCTTGGCTGGAGTCGGGCATGACCGTAAACCGCAACAACCGTAACTTTACGGGTATGATTGGTCTTGACTATCAGATTCTGAAAGACTTGAAGTTGACGCTGCAGGGCGCATACGTTGATGCTTCACAGCGTTACTCTTACTTCCAAAAGTTCATTCAGTATAACCCTAATAAAGCCTCTGACCCAAACAAGTTGGAGATTGCTCACTATGATTGGCATCGCACAACCTTTGATGCGTTCCTAAACTATGACAAGTCATTTGCGAAGCATAACTTCAAGGCTATGCTTGGTTGGCATACTGAACGCTATAAATATCTGCCAGACTGGATGTATCGTAAGAACTTCCCTAACAATGAACTTACCGATTTGAATGCTGGTGATGCTTCGACACAACAGAACGCTGGTAACACTCGCGAGCTGTCAATGGTGTCTTACTTCGGTCGTCTGAATTACGACTATGCTGGTCGTTACCTCTTTGAGGCAAACTTCCGTTCTGATGCTTCTTCACGCTTTGCGGAGGCTCATCGCTGGGGTTTCTTCCCATCATTCTCTGCTGCATGGCGTATCTCTGAGGAGCCATTCATGGAGAGTTCAAAGTCATGGTTGAACAACTTGAAGCTGCGTGCATCATGGGGTCAGTTGGGTAATCAGGATGCGTTGAACGATTACTATCCTTGGATGAACACTTACAACCTCAATGCGAAGTATCCATTTGGTGGTCAGCTTACTCCGGGTTACTATCAGGGTAGCTATCACCTTGAGACAATCTCTTGGGAGCGTTCTACTACATGGGGCGTTGGTCTTGACTTTACCCTCTTCGGTGGTTTGACTGGTTCGTTGGATTACTACAACCGCAAGACGACTGGTATCATCATGAACGTGTCTGCTCCTGCAGAGTTTGCACTCGGTGCTTACAAGGATAATATCGGTGCATTGCGCAATCAGGGTGTGGAACTCTCATTGGCTTACGCAAAGCAGTTGAACAAGGATTGGACAATCAATGTTGGTGCGAACTTCGCTTACAACAAGAATAAGATTCTCAACTTGGGTGATGGCACAGAATACATTGGTAGTGGCAACCGCCGTACAGCAGTAGGTCAGCAGTATAACAGCTTCTTCATGTACAAGGCTACGGGTAAGTTCTTCAACTCACAGCAAGAGGCTGATGACTACACAGCGAAGTATGGCAACCCATTCGGACGTAAGTTCATGGCGGGTGACCTTATCTATGAGGACACAAACGGTGATAATAAGCTCGATTCAAACGACCGTATCTACACCAAGCATACTGATATCCCTGCAATTACTTACGGCTTCAACCTCGGTGCAACATGGAAGAACGTAGACTTCTCTATGATTTGGCAGGGTGTTGGTGCAGTATCTCATATCTACAACCGTGAGGTACTTGGTGAGTTCTCTGGTGATGCCAGCCACCCTTCAACACTGTGGAAAGACTCATGGACAGAGGACAATCACAATGCTAAGTTGCCACGCGTATTCGAGACAGGAAACAGCCCAAGCGACATGACTCGTGCGATGTCAACCTTCTGGTTGTGGAACACAGCTTACTTGCGTTTGAAGACCTTGCAGTTGGGTTACACCCTTCCAAAGAGTGCACTCAAAGCAATTCATCTTGAGAAGGTACGTATCTACTATGCAGGTGAAAACCTCCTTACCTTCGATGCATTGCCATTCAATATTGACCCAGAAGTGACCAGCGAGCGTGGATCATCTTATCCATTGCTGCGTTCACATTCTATCGGTATCAATATCACATTCTAACCGTAAATACCCGATATACATTATGAAAACTGTAAGAACATATATATTAGCAGGTGTGGCAGCCTTTGCGCTCACATCTTGTAATGACTACCTTACCACTGTGCCGAAGGATGCAATGTCACCATCTACAACATGGAAGACGGGCGATGATGCTGAGAAGTTCCTTGTGGGCTGTTATGATGGTTGGGAAGATGGTGGAGCCCTGCTTTATTGGGATGCTGGCTCTGACTTTGCGTACAACAACTTCCCTTGGGAAGGCTTTACCAATATTGGTAATGGTTCGCTCTCACCATCGTCTCCGGGTTGGTCGTTCTATGATTATACTATCATTGGTAGATGTAACACCTTCCTTGAGAATGTTGATAAGTGTGTCTTCAGCAGCGATGCGGTAAAGAAAGACCTCGTTGCGCAGGTGAAGGCTATCCGTGCTTACAACTATTTCCGCATGGGTTTCCTCTATGGTGGTGTGCCAATCGTTAAGCCTTTCACCAGTGCTCAGGAGGCACGCGTGCCACGTAATACGGAGCAAGAAGTGAAGGATTTGGTTTTCAAAGACCTTGATGAGGCGATTGCTGATATCAATACGTCTCCTGCTGCACGTGGACGTATCGCAAAGGGTGCTGCCTTGGCAATGAAGATGCGTGCTGCTCTCTACTGGGGCGACTATCAGAAGGCGAAGGATGCTGCTCAGGCTATCATCGACTTGGGTAAGTATGAGCTTGATCCTGACTATACCAACCTCTTTAAGTTGGCTGGTGTTGACTCAAAAGAAATCATCCTTGCCGTACAGTATAAGAGCGGTACTCGCCCATTGGGCACTATCGGACAGTTGTATAACAATGGCGATGGTGGCTGGTCATCAGTTGTTCCAACACAGAAGTGTGTTGATAACTATGAGATGAGTAATGGTATGACTATCGATGAGGCGGGTTCTGGATACGATGCAACGCATCCTTTCCATGGTCGTGACCCACGTATGGCAATGACGATTCTCTATCCTGGTTGCGACTGGGAAGGTTCTATCTTCAATACCCTCGACGAGAATGTCAATGGTAAGAAGAACCCTAACTACCCAACCAATGCTGCCAACTCTTCTAAGACTGCCCTCACATGGCGTAAGTACTTAGACCCAAAGAGTCAGTATGCTGACGTATGGGACACAGAGGCTTGCCCAATCGTCTTCCGTTATGCTGAGGTGCTCTTGACATGGGCAGAGGCAGAGAACGAGTTGAATGGTCCTTCTGCTAACGTCTATGCAATGATTGACAAGGTGCGTACACGCGTGGGTATGCCTGCTGTTGACCAGTCAAAGTATAACACTAAGGACAAACTCCGTGAGCTGATTCGTCGTGAGCGTGGCTCAGAGTTCGCCGGTGAGGGTCTCCGTCGTGCTGATATCTTACGTTGGACAAGCAATGGTAAGATGGTCGCAGAGACAGTATTGAATGGTCCATTGAACCGTATCACAGGTACTATTAACACATCTGCTACCGACCCAACCATGCGTGCCGTAGTCAGTGGTAGCAGCAAGGTTGAGGACCGTACGTTCCAAACCTTCAACAGATACCTGCCTATCCCACAGTGGAATATCTCTGACAATCCTAAGTTGGAGCAGAATCCGGGGTATGCGAAGTAAGGGAAACTGACTCGAACTCGTCCCAACTGGCCCCACCCCCCAACCCCTCCCCCATAGGGAGGGGAGTGAAATGTAACGAAAGCAGCTGGCCCCACCCCCTAACCCCTCCCCCATAGGGAGGGGAGTGATTAGCGAGATACCCCTATGATAGGAAAAGCTGTTTAGTCGTTCCTAAGCGAACTGTTCCCTGCACTCCCCCTCTCCTTTCGGAGAGGGGGTTGGGGGGTGAGGTTTTTATCCGTGTCAAAAACCTTGACATTTCCCTCAATAAAATCCTTGAAATAAAGGTGAAAAGCACGTATTGTGAGCAGACTTGCAACTCACAGGAAATCAATTGATTATAAAACACGATAGTAAAAGGTACTTATTAAGGCTCCAAAAGGGCGTTAGTAAGGGTCTTAAAGGGCACCTTTTGCAAGCCAATTAGGTGTCTTTAAGAAGCCAAAAGACCACCTCTCGCTCTCTATGTGCTTGAAAAAAGTTGACAAGATGGGCGAGTAGACGAGTGAACAAGTAGACGAGTGAACGAGTTGCTTGTGAGAGAAGACAAAGTAACAGATGAACAGGTGTTTAGTGGACGAGTGAACGAGTGGTCAAGTGAACAAGTTACTTGCAAGAGAAGACAAGGTAACAGGTGAACAGGTGTTTAGTTGATAAGCCACTTTATAACAAATACCTCGTTTGCAGGTTTACTTGTTTAGTCGTCAACTTTAAAAATCTTGTTCCTATGTTACTTTGTCTTTTATTTACCCTGTCTACAAGCAACTTGTTCACTCGTCTACCCGTTTACTCGTCAACTTTAAAACCTTGTTCCTATGTTACTTTGTCTTTTATTTACCCTGTCTACAAGCAACTTGTTCACTCGTCTACTCGTTTACTCGTCCACTTTAAAAACCTTGTTCCTATGTTACTTTGTCTTTTATTTACCTTGTCTACAGGCAACTTGTTTACTCGTCTACTTGTTTACTTGTCTACTCGCCCACTTTTTTGCCATTTTATTTTCTTACCTTTTAATTTTTTATTTATCTTTGCACTGTCTATTGAAAAATAACATCTTACTAATTAAAAACCAGAGAATCATATTTAAAAGCAGTCTTATGAAGAAAATTATAACTCTCTTAGTTAGTGTATTGTTGGCAACATCATCATTTGCTATTCCTGCCATGCGGATGTGGCGAAGCTTTAAGCAGGCTGACGGAACAATCCTAAAGGTGATGACCGTAGGCGATGAGCATTTCAATTATGCCCTGACAGAGGACAACATCCCTGTGTTGCCCAATAATGGCAGCTATTATTATGCGCGTATCGAGGATAATCAGTTGGTGCCTTCATCGGTGTTAGCCCATAACAAGGCATTGCGAAAGGGAAAGGAAGAACTTGTTGCAGCAGCCATTCAGCAAGTAAGACAACTGCAAAAACAACATGAGATGCATGTCAATTCTAAGCCTTTCGGAGAAGGATTGGGAATGACATGGGAGGGTAAAAAGAAAGGACTCGTCATCTTGGTTGAGTTCGAAGATGTGGCTTTCAAAGACCCAAAGAATGTGTTGACACTCAAACCACGTGAGAAAGATGTCAAGACACTCTATGAGAACATGCTCAACAAGGTGGGATATACCAATGATAACGGTGCTATCGGTAGTGTTCACGACTATTTCTTCGACCAGAGTAATGGCAAATTCGACCTCACTTTCGACGTCGTAGGACCTGTAAAGCTCAAGCATCCTCATCAGTTTTATGGTGAGCGAACAGCTAATATGAATGATGCGAATGCACCACAGATGATTATTGATGCCTGCAATGCTATTCAAGGGCAGGTAGATTTCAGTAAGTACGATTGGGATGATGATGGCGAAGTAGAGCAGGTTTATGTTATCTATGCCGGTGAGGGTGAGGCAACAGGTGGTGAGTCAAGTACCATCTGGCCACACAAGTATTCCCTTACCGATGCTGGACTTGACGCGCTGACCTTCAACGGACAAACGATAAATACCTACGCTTGTAGCAATGAAATCATTCGTGCAAAGGTGAATGGCAAGGAGCGTGTGTTCTATTCTGGTATCGGTACTATCTGTCATGAGTTCTCGCATTGCCTTGGATTGCCCGACTTTTATGATACACGTGGCGGTAACAACATTGGCTCTGGACGATACGACTTGATGTGTGCGGGTAGTTATAACGGTGGACCAGAGAGCCTGATAAACGTGTATGGTGGTACGGGAATCGGTACAGTACCAGCTGGTTACGATGCTTACGAGAAGGCATATATGGGTTGGTTGAAGCCTATCACACTTGCCAGTGAGCCTGTTGAGGTGAAGAATATGAAGGGACTTGCTGAGGGTGGCGATGCCTATTTCCTCTATAATCCAGACACGAAGAATGAATATTATATCTTTGAAAATCGTACGCCTCACCGTTGGGACACTGAGTTGCCGGGACACGGATTGATGGTTTTCCACGTTGATTTCGATGCTTATTCATGGCGAATGAACAACCTCAATGCTGCTTCTGCACAGCGTCATCCACGCTTCACGATAGTGTCTGCAGATGGTCGACTCGATCATGACACGCAGAATAGCGACCCATTCCCAACGGATTTGAACAATAGCTTAACGAAGTCTACTGACCCTCGTCTAAGTTTCTACACAAACTATAACGTCAGCAGTCAGGCTGGAGTCAAGCAGATTGTTCGCAACAATGACAACACAATCTCCTTCCACTTTACTCCGCTAAAGGCTGCAACAGGCATTAACAACCTCTCTGCCGACAACGAACAGTTAGCTGAAACCTACACACTCTCTGGCATGAAGGTTGTGGACAATCAGAATCTCCACAACCAGATTGTGATTGTTAAGGGTAAGAAGGTGAGGAAGTAGGTGAGATAAAAAGTGAACAAGCTTACAAGTAGACAAGTGAACAAGTTGTATGCGTTGTTGAGTGTACGCATATACCTTGTTCAATTCGTCAACTAAACGGTATGGATTTCTACACACTTTGCCCACATTGAGATTACATTTAATCAAAAAAGAGAAGTAATCAATATAAAACGATTATGAAACAACACTTTATTGAAAAGATTATTCTGAGTTCTATCATTACCATACTTATGGTATCTTGTGCATCAAGTAAGATAGTTTTATCAAATAGTGTAGATATAAGTAAGTATAAGTATGTTATTTTTGGAAAAGAAACAGCTGGTGATAGAGAACTGGACGACATTGTAATGTCTGTCCAAAACCAAATAGCCGCAACAAACCTAATTGTCTTATCTGAAGCGAATACCTCCAAAATATCCGAGTGTGCTGATAGTATTCTCACTCCGAATATTCACGTTACAACTGAAAAATGGGATGGAGGGCATACATATATTATCGTAACTCTTTACGATTATACGACTAATCAAAGTATTGCTGTTATAAAAAGTAGCGGTATAGGAATGACTATAAAGAACGACCAAAATATTGCATTAGCAGCGATAGGGAAAGAAATTAATAAGCTTTTTAAATAAATACAGGACCTCTTTAACAATAAAATTGATATGTACCCACATGATAATATCTTCAATATTTATTATAACATTGGCAAACGAACTCCATTCTTGGTTAAAAGATGTGAGTTAGGTTTGGCAAGATCATCAAGTGAAGAAAGACGTATAGACCCTAATCAAGACAGAACCTTTCTGGTAGAAAAGGTAAAGCCACGAGGTAAATATGGTAAGGCTTATGGTAAATGTTTTGTAAATGGTAAACCCGATGATAGTTATAGACAAGAGTGTTATTCTGATATTATAGATGAAGAAATACCTTGTGCAGGATGTGGTGAGTGGGTATTGATAGATGTCCCTGGCGTTTCACTCGATGAAATCTTCCCTATTCATAAAGCAGATGAAGTACTAATGTTTGGGAAATACAAGGGGAAATCCTTTGGCGAAGTTTATAAAATAGACCATCAATACCTCTATTGGTTAGAAACAACAGATAGATTTTTCAAAATTGACTTTGAGGAACTTAAACGGTTATTCCCCGAGGTTTTATGTTCTAAATAAAGTTTTCAACTGTAGAAGAGGAATACATTTGCGTTATGTCTCTTTTCTAAGTTAGATGTGGTGTAATGAGAACTGCTCGTAGTTTTCCATCTACAAGTAACTTATTCCCTTATCTATGCGTTTGCATGTAAACTCGTCTAACTATTAATCTGGTAACTGATAAAGATGATATAGTGTATGAGGTTGTCAATTTTTTTCGCACGTCATGAAACTAAGTATATGGTCTTTTGGCTGCAAAAAGACGCCTAATTGACTTGCAAAAGGTGCCCTTTTGCGTTCTTACTAACGCCCTTTTGAAGTGCTATTAGGCACCTTTCACTTTGTTACTTTATAACTATTTGATACACTGTTGGTTGCAGAGTAGCTTTTTAAACGGCTTTTGCTCGACTTTTAAGGGAGGTTTAAGTGATAAAATGTAATGATTTTTCTGCTCCTTATCTGTATTGTTCCTTTGTCTTTTACAATTATCTTGTTTCCTCGTCTTCTCGTTTCCTTGTCAACTAAAGCCTTGTTCATCTGTTACTTTGTCTTCTATTGAAAGCAACTCGTTAACCTGTCTACTCGTTTACTCGTTAACTTCTAACTTGTAAAAACAAAAAAACCTTGGCGGGAAGCCAAGGTTTCAGCGGTGCGTACGAAACTCGAACTTGTTTCTGTAACACTCTGTATCACAACTATT
>ERZ773197.407-NODE-407-length-34416-cov-12.698699_pt1 | contig 34416 bp, 22 predicted proteins | sample MGYA00580999_ERZ773197 | MGnify/ENA primary metagenome ERZ773197 (study PRJEB29015, sample SAMEA2738166) | human oral metagenome | biome: human oral; feature: human-associated habitat; material: saliva | place: China | collected 2185 ...
ATCATGCCGCTCGGCGCGGGTGCGCTTGCGGGCACGACGTTCCCCATCGACCGCGAGTTCGTGGCGAAGGAGCTTCACTTCGATGCCATTTACACGAACAGCCTCGATGCCGTCAGTGACCGCGACTACATCATGGAGTTCCTCTCCGCCGCTTCCATCCTCATGGTGCATCTCTCGCGACTCTCCGAGGAAATCATCCTCTGGTGCTCGCGCGAGTTCTCCTTCATTGAGTTGGACGACGCGCACTGCACAGGCTCTTCGATGATGCCGCAGAAGAAGAATCCCGACGTCTCCGAACTCGTGCGCGGCAAGACGGGACGCGTCATCGGCCACCTCATGGCGATGCTCACGATCGTCAAGGGTCTGCCGCTCGCCTACAACAAGGATCTGCAGGAGGACAAGGAAGGCGTGTTCGACGCCATCGACACGGTGAAATTCAGCCTCGCCGTCTACACAGCGCTCCTGCGCGGCATGACGGTCAAAGACGACGTCATGAAACGCGCCGTCACGGAAGACTTCTCCAACGCCACCGACCTTGCCGACTACCTCGTGAAGAAAGGCATGCCGTTCAGAAAAGCGCACGCCGTCGCAGGACGCGCCGTGCATCTTTGCATCGAGCAGGGCAAGTGGCTCGAAGACATGACCATGGAAGAATTCCGCGCCCTGTCTGACCTCTTCGACGCGGACATAAAAGAAGCCATCCGTCCCGAGACCTGCGTGAAGAACCGCAATTCCCTCGGCGGCACCTCGTACAGCCAGGTCGCATGGCAGCTTGAAAAGGCGAAAGCGCTGCTTGCGGAGGAAGGCAGGAAGCAGGAAGAGTTGAAAAAGAAAGAGATTCGGTTCGATTGATGAGAGATCCCCTTGCATGGCGCGTTGTGCCGGCAAGGGGATTTTTCTGTAGGTGTTCTTATGGAAGAGCTGTATGTGCTGACATAGAAGGAGATTTCTCTTTGAAGAAGAATAAGGTTAGCATACCCTGTGAAAATCTTTGCGGTTTATATGGTTTTGAATTGTTTTGCATACGATTGAATCTGAATAAAATCGGGCGGTGATTTTTTGCAATCGTTGACACATGTAGTGCATTGGGATGAAGATCTCCATCGTTGGAAAGAAATCAGCGCGGAAGAGGCCGTGGTAAGTTATGGGAGAAAAGTATCTGCCGCCGAGCATGTTTTTGTATGTGATATATGCAATCAGTATGTCCTTTTGGCTTATGGTGAAAAAAATTGTCCGCATTTTCGACATAATTCTGCTGAAGAGAATAAGAACTGCGAAGAGAGGACTTTCAATGCGAGCGGGGCAAGGTATTTACCAAAAGAATGCGAATTGCCTCTGCGTTTGAATGGTATTGATCAGAGGGGATTCTTTCTGGAATTGGGTTTTTTGTACGTTCCTGAAGATATTCTACAAGAGCAGGAAGGGCAGAAAATCAAGATATGGTTGAACGATTCACGGAAATCATATACGTATTTAGTAGAACGTCTGCAGGAAGGTTCGATTACGTATTTGTTTGCAGGGGAAATTCCTGCTAAAAGTTATACAGTCGAGGCAGGAGCAGTTTTAGCGAATTATTGGCCTAAGAAGGTTCATGGCATTTCTGACAAGGGAAAATTGTTTGACTTTTTTACTAGAAAGATGCTGACAGAAAGTGCCGAGGTGGCAATCGGCAAAGAATATTATTTGCTTTCCAGAAGAAAACTGACTTCGTTCCCAGGTTTATTTATAAAGAAAATATGTGAAAAAGCAGCAGCCCCACTCCCTTGGCATCTTTATATCATCCGAGCGGAATCTTTTGAAAGACCGGTTGCCCATTTCTTTCGCGAGCGCGATTATTTACTGACCGATGCCTTGACGAAACTGCAGCCGATTTGGCCGCCTTATATAGAGAAGCCTTATGCAATCCAGCATGACGGAGATTCTGTTTGGCTTCATATGTTCGAAGGCAAGGAGGTGAGGATTGAGACAAATCCACGTTCCAATGCTTTTGAAAAGCATTTTCCGACCATGGCGCGAGGGCGGATATTTGAGGTTATTTCTAAAGAGCGGCAGCAATTAGTTTCTTTAGGTCGTACAAAAGTATTGCAATATATGTATTTTTGGCGCACGGATTTTGCTGCAAAAATTCATATCCCTGACGTCAAAGTTACGGATGCAAGAGGTAAGTCGGTCTTGCCTGGAATAATGAGGCATTTGCCGCCCGAGCAAACCCTGTGCATAGAAGGGGCTTTTGCAGGCAAGATTGTTCTGCGACGCAGGAACATTGTGATTGAGGAGTGGGAGTTTCAAGCAGGCAGTCCGATTATGCTGAGCAATCTGCGTATGGGAGACTGCGTTCACGTTTTTCAAGGGTTGGATATCTTTTGGCAGATTGCCTTTGAAAGATTGGAGCAGGCAGACGATACGCTGCAGGAAAAAGATGCCGAAACAGCAAGAAAATTGGCATCATATTCCGGCGAAGAGATGCCGATGCCGCATTCATGGGGTCATTTACCTGCCAAGCTGCAGCAATATCCACAAGTTCGTCAATGGCTGCATCATCAGATACGCCGAAGTATGATCTCCAAGGCAGCGTTTCGTCATTTCAGAAAATTCGTATCTTCATTACAGGAGGGGTTCTAGGTATGGCATATACATCGCTTTGCAAGGTTGTTGTTCGCATCGCAGGGCACAAGGGCTTGAATCGTCTCGCAGATGTTGTCGATGGCAGGATCCTTTCCGGGTATGCGGAGGATTTTCCTACGGATCATCGCAAGATTTATCTGGTAGATCAAAGCTTGCCCGAAGGGATGGTGGCTGTATGGGATTGGACGGTTCAGCCTAATGATAGAAATCCTGAAAAGCCTTATTTTGAAGCGAAAAGGAATACATACGATATTCCTATAGAAATAGTTGTCCTTGAAAATTGTCATACGATAGAAGAGGTTTCTGCACAATTGCGCAAGGGCGTACATCATAGCAGCATGTTTGAAAAACATTTGTGGTGTTTCTATGATCGAAAGCGAGAACTGAAAGGATTGTATTGTCGCTCAACGGATTATGAAGCAGAGAGTTGTGAATTTTGGAGATTGAAGAATACAGTGTATCATCTTCCCGTTGCGTCTATAGGGCGTGAGGCGATTTTTGTTTTGGAGAACGGACAGAAGATTTGTCGAAATTTCAATGTTTCTGTGAAGCAGCACGTCTATGTCAGAAACATCATGCTTGAAGTTAGGAGGATATTCACAAGTCGATTGACTTGGAAAACAATGAAGGCTGCTGGTTTCAGCCGCAGTATGTTTCAAAAATTCAACGAACTTATAAAAGCTTTGCCAAACCAAGATCTCTATGAGGAGATTGGACAGGTTTGCAATTGCGAGATAGAAGAAGCAAAGGAGTTAGTGGAGAGATTTACAGAGCAGGCAGAAACGTTTCTGTGTGATGAGGATGTCGAAATTCGTGTATTAGAAAGTATCGTAGAAAAGCATCCTCATTTTCTGAATGGATATAAGGAAGAAATATCTGCGCAATGGAAGAAAGAAAACGAGAAACAAATTCTTGCGGCTGAAGATGAATTGAAAAATATAGAAACGCTGAAGTGCAAGTTGGCCGAGGAAAAGATTCTTTTGGAAAAGCAATGCGATGAAGAGCGTAAGAAATTGCAGGCGTTACTGGATGATTTGGAAGAGAAGAAAAAAATGGCTGCGGATGTGGACGTGCGTGTCCGGCAGAAAATCGAAGCGGCCAAAGCGAATGCTGCGAATTTTATTGCTGAAATGGCATTTGTCGAAGCACGTTCGATGATGAAAGAAAGAGGCGGAAATAATACGGCCGTCTACCGATCCGGAGCAGCATTGTTGCCGGAAGATGTCGAGGATGGGGAATCTTTCGATGAGCTATTGGATATATTGCACTGGTCACTTGAGGACAATGGCGTTTCAGGGAAGTACGCGGCTTCTTTGGCAAAGTACTTGTGTGCGGCGTATATCAACAAGATGCCTTTGCTCCTTGCAGGTGCAGGGGCAAGGGAAATTGCAAATGCGTTTTCTGCAGCGCTCTTTGGCAAGACGGCAGGAAATATGGTTTGGCTTGGCGACTATTCGGAGGAAATTTTCCTTGAAGCGATGAAATCTTCTGACAGCATCATTGTCATCGATCAGATTTTTAATCCGCAATGGAATATGGCTTTGCCGAGGCTCATGGTGCAGTCTGATAAATATTTTATGGCAGTGACCGCCTATACGGATGATCTTCTGTTGGAGCCCAAAGGTTTTGTGCATTATTTTTTACCATTGTTTACCGATTTGTTTATGCAGGGTATACCTCAGCAGATTTATCAAGGGGGAAACAACGTTTCTTTGCTCTCGTTTGTGAAAGGAGACAGGGGCAGGAGGCCTTCGTTATGGAAGGAGCTTTCTTTGAGTGAGTTGGCAAGAACTCGCATCGGCCAAGTGCTCGATACGTTTCGTGGAATTTTCGGCGAAGAAGAATCTGAGCAGAAACTTCAGGACAGTGAGATGCTTTTTTGCACATTGCCGCTTCTGATGTGGCAGGACAGGATTGAAAGCCTTGACGATAAGATTGTTCAGCTGCGAGATGAGCAATGCTTGTCCAGACAAGCTTTTTCGTTGATTCGCAGCTATCTGGGAGAGCGAGAGGGATAAAGTGGATCGTCTTATTGAAAAGATAGGTGAAGATTTTCACATTCTTCGAGGGGAGGGGGAAAAGGATCTTGATTATATTCTGCGGCTGATATATAGCTTGTTGGGGCAGATGGGGTACGCCTCTTTGTGGGATGTGGAGGAAGATAATGCGGGGAAATATGTTTCCATCACGCATTATAAGCGTCGGATGTACAATGTGCTGCAGTGCTATCTTGACATGTATCCACAGCTGGAGGCAAAGCTCAAAGATGAAGAGATATATCCGCAAATAAAAATGGGCGTTAAAGATATAGGCGAGGCTGTCATTGAGGAAATCTTTGATGTTCATGTTTCGACCGGAATGGTCTATCATGGAGAAAGACGATTGGCGCCTGCAAGACCGAAGGAAGAGAATTTCGAAGGAATCGCATTTATACGCGGGAAAATATGGGAGAAAGATTGGTGGGTCAGCGGCCTGGGTGCATATAGGAAGATGACGGCGACTCATCATCCAGAGGGTGTCAAAAAAATGTTTCAGTTGGAGCGTGGCAGGTTTTTCACTCCTTGGCAGGAAAGTCTGAAAAATGCTCGATGGGAAAGGCGGTGTCCGGATCTTTCCTTGGAGTATTTGCGTATGGAAAAAACATCGGGAGAAAATTGGGGAGGAATCTGGCAGAATGTACCCGTTCGACGACAAATTTCCCTGTCTAGAACAAAAATGAAGGGCAATCATGACTACTTCCTTTATTCTTGGGAGGATGAAATGCGCCTCTCACCATTGCCCGCATGGCAAATGCTTGAAGGGGCATATCGAAGTTTGGCAAACGGCTGTTTATATGCTCAGGGCAATCTGCCTAAAACGCAATATAAGATACGAGGCAATATCGTAGAATGGCGGGTGAAATATCTCTATCCGCCGGCGGAGTCTGACTTCCTTCGCTTATACAGCTGGCCTCTTCGCTATACGAATCTTCCCAGCCCCTTTACGCGAATCGTATCAAAAGAAGTATTTTTTCCATTGAAAGGAATTTTTGAAAGCATCGGTTATGAATTTGAGGAGGTGGATTGAATGTCGCAAGGCGCGAATTTCATACAGAAGCAGTTGCGAGAAAACCTGGAGGATTACATATGTTCGCAGTACTTCGGAAAAGTACCCCTGCTTCTGGAGGCTGCCCGTACACGTTTTGCGCAGGAGGGCGTCCTGTATCAGCAGCCATATATCGAATCTTCCCCTGCATATAAGACCATAGCGAATGGCATCTGGAAAGTCGACCTCGCCGACTGGCTGAAGGAATTTTTTATGAAGTTGGCACGGGAGGGACTGGGCGTATATGATACGCCGTTTTCGCACCAAGTGGAGGCTTTGTCGACCGCTGTTGGAGGCAGAGATTTGTTTGTGTCCACTGGCACAGGTTCGGGAAAAACCGAGTGCTTCATGTGGCCGATCATGGCGAAACTGGCTTCGGAAGCCCATGATGCAAAGAAATCGTGGTGCAAGAGAGGCGTCCGGGCGATCATCCTGTATCCGATGAATGCACTTGTTTCTGATCAGGTCGGGAGATTGCGGCGTTTGTTTGGCGATCGAGAAAACAAATTTATTCGTATCTTCCGAGAAACATGCGGGCTGACCAGTCGACGTCCGCAGTTTGGCATGTATACGGGGAGGACGCCGTATCCCGGTACAGAGCCGAAAAAAGCGGAAGACCGCGCTTTGGCGGAAACATTGCGAACCATGGCGTTACCGAAGAATGAAGAGGATGAGCTGTATTTTGAACGTTTGTACAGTGAGGGAAGAATTCCGGTAAAGGCGAATATGGAGGACTTCATAGAGCGGCTGAAAAAAGGTAATCACATGCCCGAGGCAGAGGATGCAGAATTGATTACCCGCTTTGAAATGCAGAGATGCTGCCCAGATATTCTGATTACGAATTATTCCATGCTGGAATACATGATGATTCGGCCACAAGAAAAGAGCATATGGGAAGAAACGAGAAGCTGGCTTCATGCGGACGAAGCAAATAAGCTGCTGTTCGTTATTGATGAAGCGCATATGTATCGCGGCGCTTCGGGCGGCGAGGTGGCCCTGCTCATTCGGCGCCTTTTCCATAAGCTTGGCATTTCACGCAATCGCGTGCAGTTCATTTTGACGACGGCAAGTATGCCGAATAAAACAGAGGATGACCGCAGAGCTGTGCAGCTGTTTGCTGCAAAATTGACGGCGCGGGATGATGCTGGGGAATTTTGCTATTTGCTGGGCGAAAAGGAAGATATGACAGGCAAGGAGCAATACGATATACCTTTTGCAAATTTCAGGGAAGTGCAGATTTCATCATTGGAAGAAGATGGGGAAGCTCGCTTGATTGAATTGAACAGGTTTTGGCAGGGTGCGATGGGAAGAGATGGGAAATTTTCCGCGATGGGGGAAGCTTCGTGCTGGATGTACGATCATCTGATTCTTTATCGGCCGTTCGCATGTCTTTTCGAGAAATGCCGCGGCAATGCCATATCTTTGAAAGAACTGGCAGCGGATATTTTCCCTGAGGCAGAGGAAGAGGAGGCGCTGCAGGCAGTCAGCGTGTTGTTGGCAATAGCTCCGTTGGCTAGAAATGGCAAGGGAAGCGTACTTTTTCCTGCGCGTATGCACATGCTGTTCCGAGGCATCAAAGGCGTCTATGCTTGTACCAATGAAAAATGCAGCCATTCGCATGAGGATGAATCTTTGGCGTTGGGCGAGGTGTTCTTTTCGACGGGTCAACTTGTATGCCCGCATTGCAAGAGCTTGGTTTACGAATTGTATAACGATCGCCGCTGTGGAGCGTTGTTTTATAAGGGCTATATCTTCCGCGATGAGATGACAACGGAAGGGAGTGCCTATCTTTGGCGTTATCCTGGGCAGGTGCTGGATCAACGCTTGCATGAAATCCACCTTTACATACCATCGAAGGGGTATCGACTTCCTAAACAGCAGGGAAAGCATCCAATCAAGCCTTGCTATCTGGATGTTCATAGCGGCTTCATTGATTTTCGCGATGATTCCTTGGCGGAGGCGGAAGGGATACGGAAACTTTATTATTGCAATTATACGGCAAAGGGGCGGCCGCAGATCATTACGTTTCCGACGTGCCCGCACTGTCGTCACCAACTGCAGAAGAAACAGCTGACTTCTTTCAGCACGAAGGGAAATCTTGCTTTTTTCAGTCTGATCCAGGCGCAATTCGAGAACGAGCCTGCAGTTGCAGGAAAGGCAGAAGATGCAGAGCGTTTGCCGAATCAGGGCCGCAAGGTGCTTCTTTTCTCGGACAGCAGGCAGAGGGCGGCGAAACTGGCGCGCGATATGTCTGAGATATCGGAATTGTCGGCGGCGCGCCAGCTTTTTGTCGTCGCCATCAAGATGATGGAAGAGGCTGAAAAAGAAAAAGCATCACTGGACAAGCTTTATGGGTATGTTTGTCTTGCTGCCGGGCAACGAAATGTCATGCTTCTCCATGGCGATGAAAGACAGCGGTTCATAAGCGCCAGTCGTCAAAAAAAACATGATTATGAGCGACGTATAAGGCGCGGACGTGAATATAAAGCTGAGATATCAATGGCGGTAGCCCCTGAACAGATGCAGGGGATTTTGTTGAAGTTGTTTGCGGGTGGTTACAATACGCTCTGTGATTCGGCAATATGCTGGCTGGAACCGACGAGACAAGTAATGGATAATGTGCTGGATGATCTGGCTGATAAAGGAATCCAAATCGGGGAGAAGGAACTTGTCGAATTGTTCAACGCATGGATTTTGCATGTATGCGACAAGGCGATGGCCTTGGGGCATGCTATCTCGGATCATGTGAGGGCAAGCGTTCGTATTCTTTACGAGCCGTATGGCTTGCAGAAGGACGGCAAGATATTTTCGCAGAACATCCAGGAAATCATGGGATGGAGAGAAAATCCAGCGAAAGCTTTGATATATGCAAACATTTTTACTGGGAGGTTTCTGGATGATTTGAATTCCTCCAATGGCAGATGTTATGTGGACTTGTCCTGTGTCCGACCGAGATATGAACCTGACCATATCTGGCATCGCTGCGATCGGTGTTCAGAAATAACGCCGTTCCTGCTTCGAGGGAAGTGCCCGGTTTGCGGCGCAGAAAACACGCATGAGATGACGGCGTCGGAATATGACGCTATGGATTATTGGCGAAAACCTGTGAAAAATGCGCTCAGAGGAGAGCGAATACAGGTGATCAATACAGAAGAGCATACAGCGCAGTTGTCGCATAAGGATCAGAGAGATAATCTGTGGAGCAGGACGGAGCAATATGAGTTGAGGTTTCAGGATTTGCTGAAGGAAGGCGAAACTCCCGTGGATGTTTTGAGCAGTACGACGACGATGGAGGTGGGCATAGATATTGGCTCTCTCGTTGCCGTAGGGCTGCGCAACATTCCGCCGATGCGGGAAAATTACCAGCAGAGAGCTGGACGTGCAGGGCGGCGGGGTTCCAGTCTTTCCACAATTGTCACGTTCTGCGGAGACGGACCGCATGACACCCTGTATTTCAGCAATCCGACGCCGATGTTTCGTGGTGATTCGCGCAGGCCATGGATCGATACTGAGGGAGAAAAGCTTTTGCATCGCCATCTGAGTATCGTCATCTTGCGTGAGTTCTTATCTGCAAAAGGCTCCAGTCTGGATGCTGAACAGGCGGCAGACTTTTTAGATGACAGCTTGGAGGATTTCTTTTCATATTTGGAGCGGTGCAGGATGCGTGAAGGAAGCGTCTTGATGCCGCGCCGTGTGAATTTGGACTTCAAGAAGTTCTGCGAGAGTTTGAAATCTGCCTTGCAGGAACTGAAACAGAAGAAGGACCGGCATCCTGAATTGTTCGGAGCTGCAGAATATATGGGAACGCGAAACGGAAAAAGCTTGCTGGATGCTTTGTATGAAATTGGTGCGATTCCTACATACTCTTTCCCCAAAAATGTTGTCAGCACATACATTTATCAAAAGGATGGGGAGAAAATAGAGTATGAAGTGGAGCGTTCTTTGGAAATTGCCATTGGCGAATATGCTCCCGGGAGATCGATCGTTGTGGACAAGAAAACATATCAGATAGGAGGCCTGTATTACCCGGGCAGCGAAAGACGAAAGGGCTGTAGTCTGAAGCCAGCATCTGCATATCTCGATGATCCGAATTATCTAAAGCCGATCCTTTCCTGCTATGAATGCGGCTGGTTTGGTGTGAAGGAGGCGCATATCAAAGAATGCCCGTTTTGCGGCAACCCAAATTTGGTGCAAGAAAGAGATATGCTTCGACCGTGGGGATTTGCGCCGAAGAATGCGGAAGAGATTTCTTCGGCACAGATCGAGGAGGAATATTCGTATGTGCAGCAGCCTCTCTATTCCACATTGCCGGAAGCGGATGAGATGAAGCCTGTTGATGGATGTAGGCATATCCGCCAGGCGTCACGCTTCAATCAGCAGATCATCATGCTCAACAGCGGCGCTGAAGATCATGGCTTCGTCGTTTGCAAAGATTGTGGAGCAGCTGCGCCTGGTGATGTAAAAAAAGCCTTGGGTGGTGTAGGGCGTCCGTATAAGACGAAATTTTTGAGTCAGGGCAAAGGATGCACTCACACAAATGTAGCGAATGTAAATCTGGGTTACGATTTCGTGACGGATATGCTGGTTTTGGAAATTTCTTTGGACGGCAGACGGATCAATACAGTGCGCAAGAATAATCCATGGCTGGCGCGAGCTGCGCAATCTTTGGCAGAGGCTCTGCGCTTGGTTACGAGTCAGGAGCTTGATATTGAGTTTACAGAATTGGTGGCAGGTTACCGTTTACGTCAAAAAGATCAAACGACTTTTGTAGATGTTTATCTTTATGATTCGCTGTCCAGTGGGGCGGGATATGCTGTATCGGTGGCAAAGGGGTTAAAAACTTTGCTGCAGCATGTGCGAGAATTATTGGAAAGATGTACGTGTGAGAGCGCCTGCCATGGATGTTTGAAGCATTATATGAATCAGTATGTCCACGGGCTGCTTGACCGTTTTGCAGCGCTCGATTTACTGCGATGGGGCATGGAAGGCATGTTGCCTGATGCGTATGTGGTGGAACAGCAAGAAGCGCTGGTGAGTTCTTTGCGTAATGTTTTGGCGAGAAAGAATTGCCACATTCGGAAGAAGAGGGATGAACTTTTGGTGGAACGAAATGGGATAGTGAAGAAATTGCAGATCGTTCCTGCTATGTGGGCGGAACGGGAAGCGCTTGGAGAAATATATGTGAGTGATGCATATCTTAAGTATGCCAAGCCTTATGCATTGGAAAAAATATTGGATAGGATGTGAATGTCAATGAAAAAGAGAGCCGCTGGAACGCTGAAGGCAGAGTGCGAAGCATGTTTATTTTTCAGTTTTCGCCTTATGGTTTGCTCATTTTGAGTATATGTTGTGCTTAGGGCATCCGTTCCGCACTAAATCTAAGGCTTATTGCACTAATCCTATCTGTCTTTTCTGACTAAATACTACAGGCCTGCATTAGTGGAAGTTACTTTGCGAATTTACGTTTTGCCAAGCAACGCAATCGCAAGCACAAAGACGGACGTTGGGCTTGACAATGCCTAAGGCAGCGCATACTATGGGAGTGAACATCAAGATGAGGAGGGGCGGCGATGGCACGATTTTATCCTGCATTCGCGGGGGATTTTCATGGGAGCGAGGGGGAGCGGCAGGCGTACCGTGCGTTGGAAACGCTTGGGGATGATTATACGGTGTTCCACTCGTATTGCTGGCTGGGCGACGGCGTTCGCACGGTGCCGCAGGGGGAGGCGGATTTCGTCGTTCTGCATCCAAAACACGGCATCCTCGCCATCGAGGTGAAGGCGGGCGGGATTGCCTACGAAGATGGCGCATGGCAGCAGACGAACCGCCGCACGGGCGAGCGGAAGGTCATCTATCCATTCCAGCAGGTGGAGAACAGCTGTCAGCGCATCCTTGCGGAGCTGCGTCAAAGGACGCCTCAGCATGTGCCTCTCGTGGGCAAGGCGGTCTGGTTCACCTCCGTGGAGATTCCTCAAGGCAAGCCTTTGCCGTTGGAGTCGCCGCGCGACATTATCCTCGACGCGGGCGATTTGCGTGAGCCGAAAGCGAAATTGGAGAAGATCTACAGCTATTGGCGCAAGCTGTTCCGAGTCCCGGAGCGGGCGCAATCGCCAGCGGTGTTTAAGCAGGTCATTCGGATTTTGCAGCCGGTGTTTCGCATCGTGGAAACGGTTTCTTCTGTATCGCAGGCGGTGGAGCAGTCGACCGCGCGCCTGACGAATGCGCAGTTCGCTCTGCTGGAATATCTGACTGATCAGCGCACGGCGGCGATTCACGGCGCGGCGGGCACGGGCAAGAGCCTGTTGGCGGTGGAGAAGGCGCGCATGTTGGCGCGTGAGGGGCAGAAGGTGCTCTATCTCTGCTTCAACGAGTTCCTCTTTCAGAGACTGCGCTCTTGCCGTTGGGATGAGAAGATCACGATTCACAATGAGCGCACGTTGGCAGAGGAGCTGATGGAGGATCGAAACCTTCCGCTGACTACGGTGCTTCGTGATTTTGAAGACTTCTTTCAGACAGAATTTGACGATACAGTGTGGACATATCCGAACATCGTCGTCGATGAAGCGCAGGATTTTCCGAGTGCGCTGCTCGAACATCTCGCATTGCTGGCGGAGCTTCATGACGGGGCGTTCTATCTCTTTTATGATCGCGGGCAGACGATCATCGCGCGTCGCTCTGCGGAGCGAACCGTGCAGACGGCAGCGGAGTGGATTGACGCGCACATGGACTGCCGCCTCGTCCTCTATCGCAACTGCCGCAATACGGCGGAAATCGGGCGGACGGTGCAGAGTTTCCTCACGGGCAGGCACAAGAACTATCTCAATGCCATTCATGGCAAAAAGCCTCGTGCCGTATTCGTTCCCGATGCAGAAGCGCTTGAAGCAGCTGCCGCCGATTTCGTGCGCCGTATGAAGAGTGAAGAGAAGCTGGAACTTCAAGACATCGTGATCCTCACGGTGAGCACACTGGAAAAGAGCATGCTCGCAGGAGTGACATCGCTCGCTGGGATTCCTCTCGCTCATCAGCCGGCAGAGGGAAATGTCTGGTTCACGACGGTGCGTCGCTACAAAGGACTGGAGGCGAAGGCTGTCCTCCTCGTGGATGTGCATGTGTCGAAGCTCGTGAAGCCGACCTGCCAACGACTCGTCTACGTCGGCAGCTCACGTGCTTCTGCGTATCTTGAGACGATTTTCATTAGCGATGTTTCGGCAGAGGAATATCCAGCGTTGGTCGAGCAGTTGGATACCGATATGGAATCGTCTCCACAAGGAGTGGCGAAGTGGCTGGGGATGGAGGCGCAATAATTCCCGCAATTCCCGCATCATGCACTTTGAGCATGAAAAATCCCGCTTGTTGCAGATTGTCTTCTGAACAGGCGGGATTTTTCGTATTGGGGGAATCCATGCTTTCGTGGCAGATTGTACACGCCGTAAATCCGCTCGCGGTGCCGCAAAGAACGAAGTTTGCCGAGCATCTTGTCCATAAAATTCGCTTAGCACGAGCTTTTTCCGAGCCTTGGATGTGTGCTCGGGCGCAGGCTGCGGATTCTTATGAGCCGCAGTGCTTCTTTGATGTCTACATCGTCCCGCATATCACCCATTTCGTAGACGCAGACAGGATCTTTGACGCCGATCTCGCTCGCGGGCATGTAGACGTATTCGGCGTTTTCTGCGTCACCGAAGATGAGGCCGCTTTTTAGCTCGGATTCCATGAGGGATGCCATACTTGCCTCCGATTCGTAGCTTCAAAACATATTCTTGCGCCATAGGACATACGATGACGCTCCGGCGATGACGGCGGCGAGGATGGCGATGGAGAGGAATGCCGTCGAGTCGTCTGCCAGAGGGACGGGGACGTTCATGCCGAAGAAGCTCGATATGACCGTCGGGATTGCGAGGATGATCGTCATGGCAGCGAGGAATTTCATCACGAGGTTCTGATTGTTCGAGATGATGGAAGAGAAAGTATCCGACATGCGCGCGAGAATCTTGTTATAAAGTTCGACCATCTCGCGTGCCTGCTTGTTCTCGATGATGACATCTTCCAAAAGGTCTTCGTCCTCTTCGTAGATTTTGATGATGGGCGTCAGACTTTGGTTGGAGCGCAGACGCAGAAGTTTGTCGAGCACAGCGCCGTTGGAGCGCAGGGCTGCACTGAAATAGGTCAAGCCTTTCTGCAGTTCGAGGAGGCGCAGAATGTCGCTGTTTTCCATCGAGCGGCGCAGGTTCAGCTCGATTTCGTCCGAGTGTTTGTTGATCTGCCTGAGGTAGCGCAGATAGAAGGTCGCCGACTTGTAGAGGATCTGAAAGAGGAAGCGCGTCTTTTTGAACGTGCGAAAGAGCTTCGCCGTGTTCTCGTTGAATTCCGATAGGACGGGCGTATCCTCTAGGCAGACTGTGATGAAGTAATCATCGGTCAGAATGATGGCGAGCGGCAGCGTGTCATAGCTGTCCTGGCCGCGCATGATAGGGACATTCGTCAGTACCATGACGGAGTTGTCCTCGACATCCGTATGGGAACGCTCCTCGTCATCGAGTGCGGAACGCAGAAAATCCGGCTCGACTTCTGTGAGGTTGCTGACAACCTTGAGTTCGTAGGGCGTGGGGTCGATGATGTTGATCCATGCGCCCTTTTCGAGTGTCTTGAGCGTCAGTGACTGCAGAGGACCGCTCTCAAGGGACTTGAAGATTTTGAGCATAGACAGGGAGTCTCCTTTCGTGAAACCTCCCTGGATTCAAATGCAGGATGCTTTGAGAAAAAGGAGGCTTCTGAGCGTTTTCTTTTTATTTGTCGTGCAACTAGGGTGATCTCCGTCCATTTCCTCACCAGCTTTCTTTAAGACAAATACGAACAACGATTATTCTTTTAGCTTACTCCAGAGAAGCGCTTTCGTCAACTGTTTAAGTACGTTTTTGGCGTTTGGGGAAACAATTATCCTTGAATCCCAAGAGAAAAAGCGTTAGAATACAAGAATGGGTTTGAGACTGAATCATACGTTGCGGCAGGTCTGTCTGCCGATATTTTCAGCATATACTATCCTAGATTTTAGGCGGTGAGTTCATGAATTCTATGTTTGATGTGGGGATCGACATCGGCTCGACGACGATCAAGCTCGTCGTCCTCGATCATGAGAAGAAGATCGTGTTCAAAAACTACGCACGCCATTTTTCCGAGATCGGCGCTTCCCTCTGCGAGAATCTGGCAAGCCTCAAGAAGGTCGTCGGCGGTGAGAAGTTTTCTTTTGCACTGACCGGTTCGGCGGGCATGGGCGTCGCACAGCATATCGGGCTGCCTTTCGTGCAGGAGGTCATCGCGTGCGCTTCAGCTGTGAGGTCGCTGATTCCCGAGACGGATACCGTCGTTGAGCTTGGCGGCGAGGACGCCAAGGTGACGTACTTCGGTGATGCGCCCGAACAGCGCATGAACGGCGTCTGTGCGGGCGGCACGGGTTCTTTCATCGATCACATGGCGTCGCTTCTTTCGACGGATGCGGCAGGACTCAATGCACTCGCGGAGAAGGGGAAGCAGATCTATACGATTGCTTCTCGCTGCGGCGTCTTTGCCAAGACAGATATCCAGGCTCTGATGAACGACGGTGCGGAGAAGGCAGACATCGCCCTTTCCGTTTTTCAGGCTGTCGTCAATCAGACGATCAGCAATCTCGCGCAGGGGCGTCCGATTGCGGGCAATGTCGCGTTTCTCGGCGGACCGCTGCACTTCCTTCCCGTTCTCAGGCAACGCTTCATCGAGACGCTGCAGCTTGCCCCCGAGAACGTCGTCGATGCACCCGATGGGAATTTTTTTGTCGCGCTCGGTGCGGCACTCTCGGAGGAGACTGAGGTCGTCGATATGGCGCGCCTGGAAGAGAGCATGGAGAAGGCGCGCGACGTGGCGGCGAAAGAGACGCGTCAAGCAGACTTCACGCTCTTTTCCAATGCGGCGGACTATGCGGCGTTCAAGGAGCGCCATGACCGCGCAAAGGTGCGGCGCGGCGATCTTGCCGCGTATGAAGGGCCGATCTACATCGGCATCGACGCCGGATCGACGACGACGAAGCTCGCGGCGATCGGTACGGAGCGCGAGCTTCTCTACACGTCGTACGGCAGCAACCAAGGGTCGCCGCTTCATACGGTCATTCGTGAACTGAAGGGGCTCTACGCTGCGATGAACGAAAGGACGTACATCGCGGGCGCATTTACGACGGGTTACGGTGAGGCGATCGTCAAGGCGGCGATTCATGCGGATGCGGGCGAGGTTGAGACGTTCGCCCATCTGCGTGCGGCGCAGGAGTTTTGCCCCGAGGTCACGTTCGTCATGGACATCGGCGGGCAGGACATGAAATGTTTCTTCGTCAAGGACGGCAGCATCGGCAACATCACGCTCAACGAGGCCTGTTCGGCGGGATGCGGCTCCTTCATCGAGAATTTCGCGCAGGGACTCAACATGACGGCGGGGGAGTTCGCCGCCATGGCGATGGAGTCGAAAGCGCCCGTCGATCTCGGCACGCGCTGCACGGTCTTCATGAATTCCAAGGTCAAGCAGGCGCAGAAGGACGGAGCGGCGGTCAGCGACATATCAGCAGGCATCGCTTTTTCCGTCATCAAGAACGCGCTCTTTAAGGTCATGCAGCTCAAGGATGTCAAGGAGCTTGGCGAGCATATCGTCGTGCAGGGCGGCACATTCTACAACGATGCTGTCCTGCGTTCGATGGAAAAGCTCATCGAGCGTGATGTCGTGCGTCCCGATATTTCGGGTCTCATGGGCGCGTATGGCGCGGCGATTCTCGCACAGGAGGAGGAGCTTGAGCGCTCTTCGATACTCGCTGCCGATGCGCTGGAAGACTTTTCTGTATCGACGAGTTCGTACCGCTGCAGGCATTGCGGCAATCAATGCCTGATCACCATGCAGAAGTTCAGCGACGGCGGCAAGTACTTCACGGGCAACCGCTGCGAGCGCGGCATCGGCAAGGCGAAGCGCGAGGAGCGGGAGACGGCGAACATCTACGATTACAAGTACAAGCGCCTCTTCGCCTACTACAAGCCGCTGACGGGCGCCGCCGCGCCGCGCGGTGCGATCGGGCTGCCGCGCGGACTCAACATGTACGAGGACTATCCTTTCTGGTTCACCTTCTTCACGCAGCTTGGCTACGAGGTCGTGCTGTCGGACAAGTCGTCGGCGGCGCTCTACTACAAGGGCATGGCGACGGTGCCGTCGGATTCCTTATGCTATCCGGCGAAGCTCGTGCACGGGCATATCATGGATCTCGTGGAAAAGGGCGTCCGAAAGATTTTTTATCCGTGCATCCCTTTCAATGTCATCGACGAGCAGCATCCGGGCGACAATCACTACAACTGCCCGGTCGTTGCGTCCTATGCAGAGAATATCCGTGCCAATATGGACGTGCTGCGCGAAAAGAACATCGAGTTTCTGCAGCCTTTTTTGCCGCTTGACGACAAGAAGCGCATGGTTGAGCGCCTTTTTGAGGAACTCGGCGCTTCCGAAGGTCTTTCTAAGGGCGAGATCAAGGAGGCGGCATTCGCTGCCTACGCGGAACTTGAGAACTACAAGCAGGACGTGCGCGATTACGGCGTGAGCATTCTGCGCGAGATCGAGCGCACGAAGCAGCCTGCCGTCATGCTCGTCGGCAGGCCGTACCACATTGACCCTGAGATTCATCATGGCATATCCGACATGATCGCTTCCTACGGTCTTGCCATCCTGTCGGAGGACGCCGTCTATCATCTGCCGGTCAAGGGTGCGGGACTCAACATCGTCAATCAATGGAGCTATCACGCACGCCTTTACCACGCGGCGCATTTCGTCGCCGAGCATGAAAACTTGACGCTCATCCAGCTCAGTTCCTTCGGCTGCGGACTCGATGCTGTGACGACGGGGCAGGTCAAGTCGATTCTCGAAAGCCATCATCATATCTACACGATGATCAAGCTCGACGAGGTCAGCAACCTCGGTGCGGCTCGCATACGCCTGCGCTCTTTGATCGCGGCTCTCGCACGCCGCAGGAAGACGCCGTTTCAGCCAGCGGCCGCCGAGGAGCGTCCGCGCTTCACGGAGGAGTGCCGCCGCACGCATACGATTCTCGCGCCGCAGCTTGCACCGATTCATTTCAGCCTCGTGCGTCCCGTGCTCGAAAAGCATGGCTATAAGGTCGTCGTGCCGGCTCTGCCGGATAAGGCGGCGATCGACCTCGGGCTGCGCTATGTGAACAACGATATGTGCTATCCCGCCATCGTCGTCATCGGTCAGCTGCTCGCCGCGCTAAAATCGGGCGAGTACGATCCCGATCACACGTCGATCCTGCTGTTTCAGACGTGCGGACCGTGCCGTGCGACGAACTATATGGCACTGATGCGCCAGGCTCTGAAGTATGCGGGCTATCCGCAGGTACCTGTATTCGCGTGCTGGGGACTTGAAACGGATGCGTTCTCTCTCGACCGAAGCTGCTTCGTCGATGCGATCAAGGCATTCCTTTACGGCGACCTGCTGCAAAAGCTGAGAAATGCGACCCTGCCGTATGAGAAGGAGCGGGGAGCGGCGGAACGGCTGTATGAAAAGTGGCATGAAAAATGTCTTGCCGAGCTTATGGATGGAAGCTATTTCAAGTATGCGGACACGGTCAGGCGCATGGTGCAGGAGTTTGATGCTCTGCCGCTCGTCGAGGGGATCTGGAAGCCGAAAGTCGGCATTGTCGGTGAGATTCTTGTCAAGTATCATCCCGTGGCGAACAACCACATCGAGGAGGTCTTGATCGAGGAAGGTGCCGAGGTCGTCATGCCGGACTTTGCGGACTTCTTCCTCTACATGGCGTACGATTCCATCGTCGAGCGCGAGCTTTTTGCGGGCAGGCTCAAGGACAAGTTGTTTGCGCAGATGTTCATCAGCCTCGTCGAGTTCTTCCGCCGCCCTATGAGAAAGGCGCTGAAGAAGAGCCGTCGCTTCACGCCGCCGTACAAGATTGGTGAAACGGCGCGTCTCGCGAAGAAGCATGTGTCGCTCGGCAATATGGCGGGCGAGGGCTGGTTCCTCACGGGCGAGATGGTCAAGCTCATCCATGAGGGCGTGCCGAATGTCGTCTGCCTGCAGCCCTTCGGCTGCCTGCCGAACCACATCACGGGCAAGGGCGTCATTCACAGTCTCCGAAGTGATTGCAAAGGGGCGAACATCGTGGCGATTGACTGCGATCCCGGCTCTTCGGAGGTCAATCAGCTCAACCGCATCAAGTTGATGCTGGCCGTCGCCAAGGAGCGGAATCCGCATCGCGGCTCTGTTCCGGCGAACGACGTTGAGCGGCGCTGACGGTTTCGGTGAACGATATGGTCTTGCAGAAAAAGTATAAGGCGACACTCGCGCTTTCTGTCAGCGTCATCGGCACGCTCGCCGTCCTGCCTATGGTCGGCAGCGGGTTCTTCTGGGATCTTCTGGAGGCGGCTTTCCTCGCATCGACAGTCGGCGGACTTGCCGACTGGTTCGCCGTCACGGCGATCTTCCGAAAGCCCTTGGGCATATCCTACCGCACGGACATCCTGCGCCGGAATCGCACGCGCATCATGCAGGCGCTCGTCGACTATGCTGCCAACGATCTTCTGAGTGCGGCGAACATCATGGCTGTAGCGAGGAAGATCGACATGGCGCAGATGTTCGTCGCCTATCTTGAAGAGCGCGGCGGGCGCGAGCGGATCAAAGACATCTCCTTCGCCGTGCTTTTGCGTGCGGCTGAGACGATGGATGCGGCGCATGTAGCCGAGCGCATCTGGCCGGCGATTCGCGAGAGCTTCAAGAGCTTTCCTTTGGAAAAATTCCTGCTGCGCTTCTTCGACATGCTTGCCGAAGAGACGAATAGCGCACGCATCCTGCATGTGGCACTTCGCGCCGTGCGTCGAACGCTGCACGATGCGAAGATGCAGGAGGTGCTGCTGGAAAACATTCGCGAGCTGCGCGAGCGGTATGAAAGACAGGCGTCGCTTCGAGCGACGGTCATTCAGGCGATGGATTTGAGTGATGAGCGCTTGCGGGAAATCGCTGTGAGGCACATGGATGCCTATATCAGCTCCATGCTCAAGGGCGAGGGAGAGGCGTATGAGCGCCTTGCAGCAGAATTCCGCTCACTGCTGCATTCCCTCGGCAAAAACGATTCGCTGAAACAGGCGATTGCAAAGTGGAAGGAAACGTCCTTCGAACGGATCGATCTTTCGGAACAGTTCGCCCTTTGGCTGGAGCGCAACGCCAAGGGGGAGACGCCCTTTTGGCGCGAACCGTTCTTTCTTCTTGTGGACGGCAAGATCGATGAGTTCATCAAGAGGAAGAGTCTGCAGAGGCGTGCGGACGCCATGTTCAAGAATCTTCTTGAAGCGGAGCTGAACGATCATCACGCCTTTATCACGCAGATGGTCAAGGCGCGGCTGGAGGATTTCTCCGACGACGAGCTCATCGCCTTCGTGGAGAGCCGCGTCGATGACGATCTGCAGATGATTCGCATCAATGGTTCCGTCGTTGGAGCGATGGCGGGCATGGCGCTTTTCCTCATCGCATACTTTGTGGAAAAGGCGGTGGGCTGATGTTTTGGCGTTCGTGGAACAAGGCGGACAAGACGCTGCTCTTTGCCGCTGTCGTATTCTTCTTGGCGCTCGCGTTGGTCATCGCATATCCGAAGAGCCTCTTGGCGCGCGGCTTTCTCGCTTGTGCCGACGCTGCGCTCGTCGGCGGCATCGCCGACTGGTTCGCCGTGACGGCGCTCTTCAAGAAGCCGCTGGGCTTCCCGTGGCACACGGCGCTTCTGCCGCGCCGCCGCGAGTCCTTCATCGAGGCGTCGGTCACGCTCGTGCAGAAGGAGTTTTTTTCACGCCGCAAGATTTTCCAAGCCTTGCAGCACATCGACCTCGTCGCTCGCTTGCTTGAGTTTCTTCGGCGAGAGGATGTGCAGGAAAAGCTCGTCGCGCAGTTCCTGCACTATGTGCGCAGTTTCGCCATGCACATCGATCGCGAGAAGCAGGCGAACGCCTTTGCGGACGAGATGCGCAGCGAACTGAAGCAGTCGCGTCCCGAAGAAATTTTTTCTTTGATCGGGCGCTGGATGCGCGACGATGAGCGCGACCATGTGCTCGTCGCGCGGGCGGCGCAGTTTCTCGCTGAGAAGGCTGCAGCTCCGGAGTTTTCCCGAAGGGTCGAGGACCTGCTCTTCAACTATGCGAAGGAAAATGCCAGGAGCACTTGGGACAAGTTCCTGCTCGGCATCGGGCAGATCGCGGACGTCGTGAACTTCGCCGATCTCGCGCATCTTGTGCGCCATCAGGCTTTGACCGTACTGACGGAATTGGCTGAGAAGGATTCGGCGCTGCAGAGGGAATTTCTTGCAGTATGCTATGAGAAGGCGGAGGAGCTTTGTGCCGACGAGGAGTTTCGTGCCTTCTCGCTGGAGCTGCGCGACGCCATGCTCAGAGGGCTGCCGCTTGAGGAAGCGATCGAGCGAAGTTTGGCGTTCGTGCAGAAGCATTTCTTCTTGGCACGGGGCAGGCATAGATTTGACACAGTACTTCCTCTCTTGCGCGAGAAATTCTCTGCTGTCCTCGTCGAAGAGCTGCGGCGTGCGCTTGCGCTCGTCGGCAAGGATGAGAAGATGCAGCGTGCGATCGACCGTCTGCTCTACGATCTCGCGGCGCGTTCGGCGCTCGCCGCGCAGGATCTCGTCGCCGTCATCGTGCGCGACGTGCTCGCGCGTCTGACGGACGAGCAGCTCAACCATCTCGTCTACGACAAGGTGGAGCCTGATCTCCTGTGGATTCGCATGAATGGATCCATCGTCGGCGCGGGTCTGGGGCTTGTCATCTTCGTTTTGTTGCAGCTTGTCCATTGAATATAATGAGGTGATTTTGTGAAAAAAGGGATGAAGACGGCAGCTTTGGCTGCTATTCTGGCAGGTTCTGCCGCTTGGTGCGGCTGTTTGCCGGCTGCGGCTTCTGCGGTGGATGATGCGCTTGCACGCACGCTGGGGACGTTCACGCCGGCCGCGCCTGTCGAACCGCAGAAGCCGAAAGCGGAGCAGAGGGAAGAGCAGAAACAGGTGCAGGAAACGCAGCCGAAGAACCCGCCCGAGCAAAAGCAAGAACCCGTGCGTGAGGATCGCCGTGCGCAAAAGCCTGCACCCAATGCTGCTGCTTCGCGAGATGCAGCAAAGCCGGCGCAGACGCTGCCGAAGCCGGATGCAGGCAGGATGGCGCAGGAATTTCCGAAAGGGCAGGGGGAAGTCGCAGGACAGTCGCCGGACTTCGCCGCAATTCAGAGCGGCATTGCCAGCTACCAAAAGCGTGATCTCGATGCTGCCTACAGAGAATTCAGCAGGGCGATTGCAATTAACGGCGAAAATCCGACGGCTTTCGTCAATCGCGGCATCGTCTTGCGCGAGATGAAGCGATATGAAGAGGCGCAGAAAGATTTTCTCACGGCGCAGTCATTCGATCCTCAGAATGCGCTTATTGAATTCGAGATGGGGCTGACCGCGCTTGCCCAAAATGACAGAGGCACGGCGTTCGCGCACATGGATCGAGCCGTTGCCTTACAGCCGGACGATATGGGGGCGCAGATGTATCGTGCGTCCTTGCTCTATCGTCTGGGGCGCTTCGATGATGCCATAGACGGCTACACGCATGTGCTCGAAAAAGCCGATGACGCTCTCAAACTGCGCGCCTATATCGAGCGCGGCTTGGCGAAGGAACAGAAGCAGGATTTTGCTTCTGCCGTGGACGATTATACGGCGGCATTGACGCGCGACAAGGAAAATGTTCCAGCCTTGAGCCGACGTGGCGTCTGCCTTGAACGTCTGGGCAAGCACGAAGAGGCGATTGCAGATTTCACGCATCTTTTGGAAAGCGTGCCCGCCGAACAGGCGTCGCTCATTTATTTTAATCGTGCGGGGAGTTATCGTGCGCTCGGTCGGCTTGATGAAGCCGTTGCCGATTATACGCATGCATTGGAACACACGTCGGATGTGCTTCCCATCTACATCGAGCGCTCGATTTCCTATCGTCTGATGGATCGGAACGAAGAGGCGCTCCTCGACATTGAGAGGGCTCTGGCGATTGAGCCGAAGAATGCGGATCTTCTCAACTTGTGCGCGATTGAAAAGATCCATCTCAATGACATTCACGGAGCGCTCGCCGACCTTGATGCAGCAATCGGTCTTGAGCCGAAGAATGCTGCGTTCTTCGCGAATCGCGCGGGTGTATTGGAGAATATGGGCGAGAAGGCGAAGGCCATCGACGACTATACGGCGGCGCTCCGGTTGGAGCCGGGCAATGCCAAGTTCTATTATCGCCGCGGTTATCTCTATCGCCTGTCGGGCAAGACGGCGGAGTCCGAGAGCGACTACAAGGCGGCGACGGCGATTGAGCCGGATCTTCCCGCCTATAAGTGAAGGTGAAATAAAAAAGGCTGCCGGCGGCAGCCTTTTTTCAAAAGTTCTTCTTGCGGTTGCGGCGCGCGAGAAGTCGGATGACCTTGGCGCCCGTGTTGTGGATGCGCCGAAGCGGCGCGACGCGCGACTTGATCTTTGGCTTCATGTCCTTGGCCTTGCCGAAGTCGCCGCGCTTGAGGAAGGTCGTACGAATCTTCTCGGGTTTGAAGAAACTCCTAAGACCCTTGAAGAGCGTTTCAGGCTCGGCGTCCGCGTCACAGAGGAAGATGTCGCCTGCCGCGTAGCGGAGTTCCGTGTAGGTGTGCAGGGCAAGATGGCCTTCCTTGAGTGCGAGGAGGACGACGAAATGCCCCTTCTCGATCACCTGCGTGTCGACTTGCAGAATGTGAAGGCCGGCTTCTTCGGTGAGACGCCTCAAGGAGGCGACGGTCATCTCCATGTCGAGCAGCTTGTTTTCTTTGCAGTTGTATAAGTCGGCCGTGAGATGCCGTGCGATGATCTTCAAGAGGAAATCGCTCCTTTATGGTAAAGTCGAAAAGCTAGTTGCTTCCATTATAAAGGATTTAGTTGACAATGTAAAGTTAGAGGCGTATACTATTTCGCATTTGCAGAAATTGAGAAGATTTTACGGAGGGAAGAAGATGGCAGGAGGATTATCAGATCGGGCGGGCAAGACATACAAGGGGAAGCCGCCCTTGCTCATTCAAGGTGCGATGAAGGTGGAAACGAGCCATATAGTCGAGCAGCTCGATGCTCTGGAGGAATATCGGCTCGGCGAATGGTACTTCGCCTCGGGCAATTACCATGGCGTTCCTCTCGCCGTTTCGCGCACGCAGTGGGGCTTGGCGAATGCGGCGGCGACGACGGCGCTCGCCATGGAGTTCTTTCATCCCTGCGCCGTCATCAATCAGGGAACGGCCGGGGCGCACGATCCGAGTTTGAAGAATTTCGACATCGTCATAGGCCGGGAAACGGTCAATATATCGGCATGGAAATCGCACTTTCGCGCACGCGGCGAGGGCGTCGATGAAGAGGCACTCGACAAGCTTGGCGTCTTTGCCTACGACAAGGAAGCGCGTCGCTTCACGCAGGAGGTTTGCCACAAAGCGGACGAGGAGCTTTTTCGGACGGCGCTCGCGCTCAGGAACTCCTACAAGAAGGGAAGCGTGACGGAGGGCGTCATCGGTACGGCGGACAGCTGGAACTGCCAGGTCGACCGCGTGCTCTTCCTGCATGATTTTTACGGCACCGCAGTCGAGGAGATGGAAGGTGACGCCGTCGCGCAAATTTGCCAGACGTACGATGTGCCGTTCCTCACGATCCGCGTCGTTTCCAACACGGTCTTTGCGGGCGACGTCGATTGGGATCTCGCTGTCGGCGCCGCGCTGCAGGAATATGTTCTTGCTGTTGCCGAAGCGTATATGAAGAAGCGTTGAACTTGCAGCGGATGCGTTCTGAGCATCTGCATGGCTGAGATGCTTCCCGGGGTATGCGCTCTTCAGACTTGATTTCTTGCATGTTCATAAAAAAGAGGCTTTGACAAAACGCTTTCGCATCTTGTCAAAGCCTCTCTCTTTTTTCGAAATGGTCGGGATGACAGGATTCGAACCTGCGACCTCATCGTCCCGAACGATGCGCTCTACCAAGCTGAGCCACATCCCGACAACGGTAGTTATTATACTATGAGACTTCAAAAAATGCAATAGGGAAAAGAAAATTTTTGCCGAAAAGCGCAGCAGTGTTCGTGAGAAAGGAGCATCGGCCTGTCTGCATATATATTTATGGATAAATTTGGGAAATCCTAACTTATTTGAGAAAAGTTTTAACAATGTCTAGCGGGGGGGGACTTCTATGCTATAATAAAGAACAATAGGGAATTTCCTCTATGTTGTATGTTGGACATCCGCGAGGGACTCTCTAGAGAGCATGGAAGCATAGAAGGGATGGATGAACGAGTGAAAAGAATGTCAGACAAGAAGCTCGCGGCGCTCCTCGTCGCGGGCGGGTTGTGCGTGCTCACGGGCACGGCGGGCGCAGCGCCGACAGATTCGCGCACGAGCGCGGAGAAGGAGCTTGCCGCATCGACGGCAGCTGCGCGTGACGGCGCGGAGAAGCGTGATGCGGGCGTCTCGACGGGCAGGATGGTCGTCTCGGTCAGCCGCATCACCGTCAACGGCACGAAGCGCATGACGGAAGATGATGTCAAGGCGCTTTTGCCCGAGCTCAAGAAGGAGCGCGTCAACATCCGCAAACTCTCGATGCAGATCCAGGCAGTGAATGACACGGGGGCGCTCGTGCTCGCCACGGAGTTCCGCCCGGCAGGTGCGGGAGCCTACGACGTCACGATCAACGTCGAGGAGAAAAAGAGCGATCACTTCCGCGTCAGTGTCAGCAACACGGGAACGAAGTACACGGGAGACTGGCGCACGGGTCTCAGCTATGTGAACACGAACCTCTCCCATGCCGCAGATACATTCGGCATATCCTTCGTGACCTCGCCGAGCGAACTGTCCGATGTCAAGGTCGGCGCAATCTCCTATCGCTATCCGCTGCCCGCGCAGCAGGGAGCCGTCCTCCTCAGCGCGAGCTACGGCGACGTCAAGCTCGAAGGCTTCCAGAACATCAGCGGCCTTTACGACCTCAACATGGGCGGCAAGAGCACGAACGTCGACCTGCATTACCAGCAGAACATCGCCTACACCTCGCGCGAGAAGGACATCCTCGACTTTGGCCTGTCCTACAAGAAGAACAAGACCGACTACGACTTCAGATTCGGCGGCACGCTCATCGGCTATGAGAACGAATACAATGTGCTCATGGCCTCCGTGCACTTCATCCACAGCGAGCGGCAGGCGAACAGCTTCTTCCGCTACAACGTCGGCCTCGCACACAACTTCTCGGGCAGCGATCGTGACTACGAGCGTGTCATGCCCGGCAGCGACACGCACTTCACGCTGCTCAGAGCAGGCGCGAACTACCAGGTGCGCTCGACGAGCGACTGGATCGGTGCGCTTCGCCTGCAGGGGCAGTACACGAACAATCACGTCGTCGCCGCCGAGCAGATCGGTGCGGGCGGACAGATGAGCGTGCGCGGTTTTGACGAACGCGCCATCGGTGCGGACAAGGGCATCGTCGGCAGTCTCGAAATCTACACGCCCGAGATTGCCAAAAACACGCGCCTCGTCGCCTTCACGGACTTCGCGAGCCTTGCGAACAACACTGATCGTCATACGGGCACGGCTTTTTCCAGTGACCGCATCGCTTCGGCAGGTCTCGGCGTACGTTATAACGATGTGAAGGGAGGCTTCTCGCTCTCCTTGGACTACGCGAAGATTCTGCGCGACGCGGACTATGACCTCGCATCGGCGAAGCAGAACGGTCGTCGTTGGAACTTGATGGCAAGCATGGACTTCTAAGAGGAGGAACACTTCAATGAAATGGAAAAATACGCTGAAAAAAGGCTCTCTTTCTGCCATGATTGCCCTCGCGCTGACGAGCACGGCGCTGGCGATGCCGACAGGCGGCAGCGTTGAGCAGGGAACCGTCAACGTCGGCACGGACAGCTTCACGGCAAATGGAGCGATCGGTGATCTGGCAAATGGTGCGACGGTCATGCCGCAGACCGACAGCATCATCAACTGGGAGACCTTCAACATCGGACAGAGCGAAACGCTGAATTTTGATACGACGATGGCGGCGATCTTAAATCGCGTGACCGGCGCACAGATGTCGGAGATCCTCGGCAAAATGACGCAAGTAGGAGCAAAGCCGCTCTTCCTCATCAATCCGAACGGCATCCACATCGGCGGTACGGCGAGCTTCGACGTGACGAATCTGACGCTCTCGACGCTCAATATGGACACGGCGGAATTCAATCGCCCCAAACGCATAGGCGATTGGGTGCTCAAGCAGGGCGCACAGGGTGCGAAGGAGCTGAGCATCGACGCAGGCGCACAGCTCAACATCCATAACGGCGGCATGATCGCCATCTCCGCAGGTAAAGTCACCGTAGCCGACGGCGTGACCTTCGTGGCAGACAGCGCCGATCATGGCGGACTCTATATCTCTGCCTATAAGGGAGATACTTTAGACGGTACGAAGCAAATTGGTGAAACGGAAGCCGGCAATACGATCGACTTCCGCGGCAAGGTTTCGGGTGTAGAATATCTCGAAATGAACGCTTCGAGCATCAACGTCGAAGGGGCGAATCTTGCAGGCAAGGACATCAGCATGCGCAGCGTTGCAAAGGTGCAGAGTGAGAGATCACCGGATGTAGGTCGTCTAGCCGCGCCGACGAACACTTTGACGCTCAAGAATACGAAAGTTGTCGGCGATCAGATCCATATGCTCGGCGGCAAGGTGGATGTTGCCAAGGATGTGAATTTTAAATTTGCAGCGGGTGCAAATGAAGCGAATTTGGATGTTGCAGCAGTATCGAATATCGTGGAAAAGCCGGATGGAGACATGCAAGCTTCTACGACGCAAGGGAATGATACAGCATTCCATGGTACGGTGGAATCCGATGCAGATCGTGATGCAGAAGTGAACATCGGCGGTGCAACGGTCAATATGGACGGTGCGAAATTCCGTATGCCGAAGGGGGATCTTTCCGTCGTTGCCATTGCAAGCTCGGAAGATTCTTATGCGGAAGATGCCGGCGTAGAAAAGGAAACCGCCTTGACGAAGGCGACGGCCGCGAATGTCGTGCAGGCAGACGGCTTGGACGTTGAAGGCAATCTGCACGGCACCCAGATTTATGGCGGCAAGGTCGATCTCAAGAATACGACGGTCAAGACGCCAGGCAAGATTGAGATCGAAGCCTATACTTCCCGTGAATGGACGGGGAAAAATAATGGTCAAATTGTAGAGAAAAATCTGCGTGCCGGCACGGATAATCTTGTGCGTTTGGAAAACACGAAACTTTTGAGTGCAGCCGCAGAAGCGAACGGTTGGATCAAATGGGTTCAGATTTACGGCGGCGCTGTTGATATCAAGGATTCGGAGCTGACCTCGGATCATTGCGTCGATGTCAGAGCATTGCAGTCGATGGACGAGGTTCTGCTCAAAGATTCTCCAGATTCATCTCATTGGTATTTCCCGAATTACACTACGCAAAAGGGTGAATATCATGCCGGTGCGGAAAATTATCTGCAGATCAGCAACTCGAAGCTTCATGCCAACCTCGCTTCGTGGAATAAATACGAGAGACCCGATTGCTATGTCTCTGCCATCGGCGGCAAGACGAGTTTGAAGGATGTCGATATGAAATCGGCTCGCGATATCGACGTCTATGCACTGAGAGAAGCGCATATGATTGACGAGCCATCGCACAAAAGCGAGGTAAAGCATGATACAAGCAGCACTGTGACCATGCATAATACGACGATGGAAGCTAAAGGAAAGTCGGAAATCTTTGGCGGCAAACTGCATCTGAAAGGATCTTCCTTGCAGGCGGGCAAGATTGATGTTCGTGCAGGCGAAACGAACAAGACAACAGGCTCAACCAGCTCAACAACAGCCTCAACAACAGCCTCAACAACTGGCACAAACAATACGCTTTACCTTGAGGACACAAAGCTTCAAGGTAAAGAAAATTCCATCATGCATAGAGAAGGCGCGGTTTATCTCCTTGGCGGACAGGTCTCTTTGAAAAAAGCGGAGATCCATACGGTAGGAGAAAATTCACGAGTGCTTATTTACTCTGGGCAGATGGAGCATTGCGATCCGTCTCTGTGGACAGAGCAATTCTACATGCCAAAGGGAATGCCGCTTTATATGGACAGCACGAAAATTACCACGCCTTTCTATCATAGCCATAGTGGGACGGCGCATCTTATGAACGGTACGGGGATCGAGGGAGATCAGATTGTCTTTTCTGCTGCGCAGATGTTCGATTTCAGAGATATGGATAATTATAAGATCTCGCTTACAAAAGATAATGTAGTTTCCCTCTGGGATTCCAAGATAAAGTCTCGGCATTCTGCCATGAAGTTTGAAGCAGGTGGCTTGCAGGCTTGGAAAGGCAGTGAGGCAGAATCCGGCTGGATTGATTATCTCAATGGAAATATCGAGCGCACGGATGGCTCTACCTTCACCATGCAGCGCGATGAATCGTCGAGAATCAGCGAAACGGCTCATCCCGAATTGTCTGTAACCGTCGCGACAGCCCCTGCCATGCCGACGTTCCCCATGTTCCCTCTGACGCCGGACAATGCGCCGCTTTCTGCACAGGATGAAGAGAATATCGCGGCGGGCAAGTCCGAGGCGCAGGATATCATCGCCTCAGTGACAGGCACAGAGGCACAGGGCAAGGCACTCGCGGAAGCCGTCGGGAAGATCAACAATGTTCCGAACGCATCGAGCCGCCAGAAAGCGGGCGTCGTCACGGGCATGATCCAGGCGATCAACGAGATGAACACGCTGACGACAGAGGAGAAGCACGCGCTTCAGGTCGCCGTCCTCGATGCCTACGGCGCTGTGCAGGAAGCGAAGACGGAAGGAAGCAACCGCACGCAGCAGGCGAACGACGATGCCATGCGTCTGACGACGATGGAAAGCGCCGCCGCCAATATGCCGACGGCAGAAGAGCCGCAGGATGCAGTGCATTTCGCAGGGTAAGTTTCTGCTTGACGCAGTATAAACTACACGCACAAACGTCCACCTTGTGGACATTGTGCGCCGCCCTTACAGAAGCCTAGCCAATCGGTCTGCACCTTTGGCTTGACCTCTTGGGGCTTCATGGTAAAAAGAACAAAAGACCGGCTTCCGAATCTTCGCGGAAGCCGGTCTTTCTATGCGTTTTTTTACTTCACGATATTTCAGCTTGACAATACTCGCTGCCGTGCATACTATGATAACAGTAGCGGAGGATGAGGAGGGGAAGGTGCGGTGAGAATGCTCAAGAAGGGCGTTCGAGCGGAATATTGTGCGTTGATTCAAAAATTCCGCCTGATTGATGACACGTTTTTCAACGTATGCTTTGATAACTATATCGAAGGAATGCAGCTTCTGCTGCGCATCTTCTTCGGGCGGGACGATCTCGTCGTCAAACATGTCGTCGCACAGCGGAGCACGGACAATCTCTACGGTCGCGGCGTGCGCTTTGACGTATTGGCGGAAGACAGCGAAGGGAAGATTTACGACTGCGAAGTGCAGCGTGCGAACAAGGGAGCGATCCCGCGCAGAGCCAGGTACAACAGCAGCATGATGGATGCACGGGAATTGGCAAAGGGAGAGGAGTATTCCAAACTTCCGGAAACATGGGTGATTTTCATCACGGAGAATGACATCTATGGAGCCGGCTTTCCGCTCTATCATGTGGAACGAATTGTTCAAGAGCTTCAGCGTCCGTTTGATGATGGAGCGCACATCCTTTACGTCAACGGGGCGAATCGTGATGACACGCCGCTCGGGCGGCTCATGCAGGACTTTTTCTGCGAGAATCCGGAGCAGATGAATTACAAGGAGCTGGCTGAACGAGCCGACTACTTTAAGGCAGGAGCAGAGGGGGTAAATACCATGTGCGAGCTGATGGAAAAGTTCGGTGAGAAGAAAATGGAAGAGGGGCGTCTTGAAGGGCGTCTTGAAGGACAACGTAGGATGCTTGATATGGCGCGGTCTTTGGTCGCGTTGAATGTTCCCCTCGATGTAATTGAGAAGGCGAGCGGTTTGACGCGTGCGGAAATTCTGGCGTTGCAGGACACGTCCTCCAAGTAGTGCGGAAGTGTGAGGCTGCTGGAAAATGGGCGTCGTTATGGGCATGATGCAGGCAATTGACGAACGGCGGAAGAGCCGCAGGATGCAGTACATTTCGCAGGGTAAGTTTCCGCTTGACGCAGTATAAAAAGAACAAAAGAACGGCTTCCGAATCTTCGCGGAAGCCGTTCTTTCTGTACGTTTGTTACATGGACAGACATACGACAATAAGAAAATACATTGACTTTTTCCATCTGCTTCATATACAATAGATGCACATTGGTCTTGCACGTTTTTCGCAAGGCTTGCTTGAAGGGGGCGCATATCTTGGTAAATGTGTTGGTCAGCGGAGCTTGCGGCCGCATGGGACAGGCTGTCGTCAAGGCAGTGCTCGCGGATGCGGAGCTTTCCCTCGTCGCTGCTGTCGACGTGCATGGCGGCGGGGATGCGGGAGAGATCGCGGGCTGCGGCAAATGCGGCGTGACGGTGGCGACGGATCTCGCGCAGGCGCTCTTAGAGGCAAAGCCGGACGTCATGGTGGATTTCACGCGGCCGGACGTCGTGTTTTCCAACGCGACGCTCGCCGTGCAGCATGGGGTCTCGCCCGTCATCGGCACGACGGGCATGACGGCGGACGAAAAGGCGCAGCTCGAAGCGCTGTCGTCGAAGAAGAAGACGCCGGTCTTTCTTGCACCGAACTTCGCCATCGGCGCAGTCCTCATGATGCTCATGAGCCGTCAGGCGGCGAAGTATATGCCGCACGTCGAGATCATCGAGCTGCACCATGACAACAAGCTTGATGCGCCGTCGGGCACGGCCTTGCAGACGGCGGAACTGATCAAGGAGGCGCGTGCGTCCGTGCGGCAGGGGCATCCCGATGAGAAAGAGAAGCTTCCGGGCGCACGCGGCGCTGAGGTCGACGGCATGAGGATTCACAGCGTGCGTCTGCCCGGCTTCGTTGCGCATCAGGAGGTCATCTTCGGCGGACTCGGTCAGACACTGACGATTCGCCATGACTCCATCAACCGCGAGTCGTTCATGCCGGGCGTTGTGCTCGCTTGCAAGAAGGTCAGGGATCTTGCGGGTCTCGTCGTCGGCTTGGAGAAGCTGCTCGATTGATGTCGGCAGGAAAAAAATACAGGAGATGGCAGCATGAAGAAATATAATGTGGCAATCATGGGCGCGACGGGCGCCGTAGGGCAGGAGTTTCTGAACCTCATCGAAGAGCGCAAGTTCCCTTTTGCAGAGCTTCGCTTGCTTGCGTCCTCGCGCTCGGCGGGCAAGAAGATTGCCTTCATGGGCAAGGAATACACGGTGGCAGAGACGCGCGAGGATTCCTTCGAGGGCATTGACATCGCGCTCTTTGCGGGCGGCGGCGCGAGCAAGACATTTGCACCTGCCGCTGTGAAGGCGGGCGCTGTTGTCATTGACAATTCGAGCACGTTCCGCATGGACAAGGATGTGCCGCTCGTCGTGCCCGAGGTCAATCCCGAGGCTTTGAAGGAGCACAAGGGCATCATCGCGAATCCGAACTGCTCGACGATCATCATGGTCATGGCGCTGAAGCCGCTTCGCAATCTCGCACCCATCAAGCGCGTCGTCGTCTCGACGTATCAGGCCGTTTCGGGCGGCGGCAAGGAGGCGATGGCGGAGCTTGAGGAGCAGGTCGAGGCCATCGTAGCGAAGAAGCCCGTGAAGGCGGAGATTCTGCCGGGCGCATCGCTCAAGAAGCACTATCAAATAGCCTTCAACCTGATTCCGCAGATCGATATCTTCAAGGAAAATCTCTACACGAAGGAAGAAATGAAGATGATCGACGAGACGCGCAAGATTCTTTCTGAGCCTGACTTGCGCGTGACGGCGACGACGGTTCGCGTGCCCGTCTACCGCAGCCACGCGGAATCGGTCAACATCGAATTTGCGGAAGCGGTCAGCGTCGAGGCAGCGCGAAAGGCAATCGCCGCCTTCCCCGGTGCTGCCCTAAACGACGATCCCGACGAGCAGGCTTACCCGATGCCGCTCTTCACCTCGGGCAAGGACGACGTCGAGGTCGGGCGCATCCGTCTCGATGAATCGGTAGAGCACGGTCTGAACCTTTGGGTCTGCGGCGACCAGATCCGCAAGGGCGCGGCGCTCAATGCGCTGCAGATCGCCGAGTACATGATCGAGCATGAGATGATCGGCTGAAGATGCAGATGCGAGCATTTCCGATGGGAGGGACAGCAAGAGATGGTCAGCGATGAAACGATGATGTTCCGCTTTGGCGCGGAAGAAAACAAGGCTGAGGTCATCATTCGCGAAGCCTGCGAAGCGATGGAAGAAAAGGGTTACAATCCGATCAACCAGCTTGTCGGATACCTTCTTTCCGGTGATCCTGCCTATGTGACGAGCTACAAGGAAGCGCGCAGCAAGGTACGAAAGCTGGAGCGCGACGAGCTTTTGGAAGAGCTCGTGCATTTCTATATCGAGGCGCATCGGGAGAAGAAGGCGTGAGGAAGCGAGTTCTTGCGCTCGATGTCGGCGACCGTACGATCGGCGTCGCCGCAAGCGATGCGCTCGGTCTCACGGCGCAGGGCGTCGAGACGATTCGGCGCAAGTCGTGGGACAAGGATTTCGCGCGTCTCAAGGAACTGATGGAGCTTTACGAGACGGACACCTTCATCGTCGGCTTGCCGAAGAACATGAACGGCACGCAGGGCGAGCGCTGCGATGTCGTGCGCGACTTCGCGCAGAGGCTGCAGAAGAAGTTCAAAGGCAGCCAGGTCGTCTTTTGGGACGAGCGGCTTTCGACCGTGGCAGCGGAACGCTCGCTGATCGCGGCCGACGTGAGCCGCGCCAAGCGGCGCAAGGTCATAGACAAGATGGCGGCCGTCTTCATCTTGCAGGGGTATTTGGACAATCTGGGGATGCGCGTCGGCGCAGTCCCAGAAGAGAAATGAGGAAAAAGATATGTCGGACAAGGAAAAAGAAATTCTGGATGAGGATGCGGACGTCATTGTCGAGATGACGGACGAAGAGGGAAATAGTTACTATTACCGCGAGGAAATGATCATCCCTGTCGGTGATGACAAATTCGCGCTGCTCATCGGCATCCATGATGAGGAAGAGGAAGAGGAGCATGCGCACAGCTGCGGCTGCGGCTGCGGCGAGCACGATGAGGATGTCCTCATCGCCAAGGTCATCATGGGCGATGATGGCGAAGAGGAATACGTCGAGCCTACGGACGAGGAATTTGACGCCGTGCAGCGTGCTTATGATGCGCTGATGGATGACGAAGAGGAAGACTGACGATTCATGCGAGGAAGTGCCGACGCTCATGAGGCGTCGGCTTTTTCTGGTTCTATTCTATATGTTACGGGGATACATTTTGTGTCTAAGTAACATCTTTTTTGGCTTGACGGAAAGAAGGTATTTTATGATGCCGGAGGAGTTTATTGTGTATGTCGACAATCTTCCTGATGCCTGCATTGAGAAGCGCACGGCGGAGGAAGTGATCTTTCATTCGCCCAAGAAGAAGTACGCTTGTCCAGCGCCTCGGAAAAACGATCCAGTCCATAAGCAAGAAGAAGGCTCGTTCCGCCTTTCAA
>ERZ773197.410-NODE-410-length-34256-cov-16.364024_pt1 | contig 34256 bp, 33 predicted proteins | sample MGYA00580999_ERZ773197 | MGnify/ENA primary metagenome ERZ773197 (study PRJEB29015, sample SAMEA2738166) | human oral metagenome | biome: human oral; feature: human-associated habitat; material: saliva | place: China | collected 2185 ...
ACGAAACCAACATACTGTTGGGAACGCTGACCTCGGTGAAGCGCGAACCAAGCGGGCGCATAAGAGCGCCGTGAGACTTGGAGCTGACCTTGGTAACGAGGTCATACAGCTTAACGTGAGCTAGGTTGTAACGGTTTTCTTTTCCGCGCGCCCGCGTTATTATCGTATTATCGGTTTACCTCGTTCGCGCCCCGACCGCTTCGGCGGACGAGCGCGACCATAAAGAAGGAGTTTGTATGCCCGGTTTGCACGCGCCCGGCGGTGGCGCGCATCGTCGTAGGGGCCGTAGTCGCCTGAGTATTTTCCTTATGGCGCTCGCCGCTGTTCTATTCATGACCGGCGGCGGCATGATCGCCAACCAGCTATGGTGGAGTGACCATCGTGCGACTGGCATTATGAGCCATAACTTGAGCGTGTGGGATGAGACGCACGCTGACCAGCCGAAGGTCACGACCGTCGCGAGCGTGAAGCGCTATGATGACCCGGCGGGTTCGTCCACTGTTCCGCCGGAGGGAAGCGCGTACGGTGTGCTGCATGTGCCGTCGTGGGATCACATGCGTATCCCCGCGTCTAGCGGCTACGATCAGAAGACTATCTTGGATAACGGGTGGCTGGGTTTCGACCCGCAGTCCGCGTACCCGGGGACGAGTGGTGTTGCCGTCGGGTTTGGTCATCGTCGCACGAACGGCAGCAACCTGTTCGGTATCGACCGCTTCCAGGCTGGGGATCATGTGATTATGGAGACCGAGAGCGCGTGGATCGTATTCGACTACGCGGACAGTAGCATCATTGAGCCGACTGACGTTGAGGCGGCTTATAGCGCCCCGTCGGGCTACCCGCATGACGGGCGTTATTTGAATTTGGTCACGTGCACGAGTACGACGTTTGGCGCGTACGGTAACGATCACCGTCACGTGGCGCGTTTCGTCATGTCGTATTGGGTGGATAAGAGCGATGGTGTCCCAGCCGAGCTTGGGGGTGACAGGTAATGAGTGTAGCGGTCATGAACGCTCCCGGTCCGTCTGCCGCTTCTGCCGCGTCGCAGGCTCGCGGGAGGGCGGCGCGCGGCCGGTCGCGTCGCCGGTGGGTGCGCGTGAGCCGCGTAGGCGTGCTCGCGTTCCTGTTGGCGCTGGCTGGCACCCTGTTTTGCTACGGGTCGATTGCGTGGAACCAGTCTCGCGGGTACAGCGTTCGCGAGGTCGTGTCGGAGAGCATGGTTCCTACCTTGGTGAAGGGTGACGTGGTGCGCGTGGACTCGTCGAAAACGCCTACCGTGGGTGAGATTGGCACGTACGTGAAAGCTGATGGTCGGACGGTGATTCACCGCGTTGTGGACACGCCTGGCGGCATGTTTATTTTCCGTGGGGACGCGAACAGCGTTGACGACGCTCCCGTGGATGCGTCCGCTGTAACCGGCACGTACGTTGGCCGTATGAGTCCTCAGTGGTTGTATCGCGCGTATCAGTCTCGCGTGTTGGCTGGCGTGGCTGTGGGTGGTCTTTTGCTTGCTGGCGCAGGTCGTGTTATGATTGGTTTCGTGATGAGGCCGCGTAAGAGCAGCCTCGCAGTGTAAGGGAAACCGTCGTTTATCCGGCTGCCGCGTGAGACGCGCGTGGCAGCCGGTGGGGGAGAGGGAAAGCCATTGGGCGTGTTTAGGATTGCTCACCTGTCGGATGTTCATTTGGGGTACAGGGCTGGTAGGCGCGACACGCCTGAGCATGTGAATGTTCGCGTACAGGACGGTTACACGCTCTTGCACGCCATCGTCACTGACGTGATCGCTGAGGGCGTGGACGCTGCTGTTATTGCGGGCGACATGTTTCATTCGCCGCGCCCTGACATGCGCACTATTTGCGTGGCGCAAGATGAGCTTCGCAGGTTCGCTGACGCGAACATTCCCGTCTACCTTCTAGCGGGTAATCACGAGGCGGTGGATAGCGCGAGCGAGATCGCGTCGTCTCGTGTCCTGCATGACCCGGATAGGCGTATTTACAGCATTATCGACCCGTACGCGACGTTTGAGATGGCGGACGGCCTCATGCTGCACATGGTGTCGCATCACATGTACATGGGCCAGTCGGAGACGATGAGCCGCGTTGCGGCCACGCCGGGCGCGGTTAACGTGTTCACGACGCACGGCGGCGTGATTGACCCGATTATGAAGATGCGCCTGCACGCTCAGCAGTCGCCACGTGAGATCGTGATTCCCGATCACCTGCTGTCGCAGAATGGGTGGAGCGCCGTCATGTTGGGGCACATTCACGAGCGCAGCACAGTCCAAGACAGTGCCGGAAACAGCGTCTACTACAACGGCTCCGTTCTTCGTCGCGGGTTCTCCGATCAGGATAATGGCGCGGGCAGGGGTTGGACGCTGTGGACTATCCGTCCGGATGGGTCGGCGTCGTATGAGGCGCGTTCGCTGCCTCAGCGCCCACAGTACGATTTCGCTCCCATTGACGCGTCGGGGTTGTCTGCCGCGCAGGTCACGGGCCTTGTTGTGGAGAATCTTCGCTCCACGCAGGTTCGTGAGAGCGGGCTGTTTGTGTGGGAGGATGCTCCGATCTTGCGCCAGCGCATTACGGGCATCACGTCGGCGCAGTATTCTGGGTTGGATACGCGCATGATTGGCGAGGAGGCGGCTCACGCGTTGTCGTGGAAGCTGGAGCCTGTTTTTGCGTCTGTGAGCGCGCCCGACCCGTCGGCGGATGATGGTGATACTGTTGGGCGGCGTGTGGCAGTCCCGTTTGAGCAGTGGTGCGCGTCGAGTGAGGCCCTTGGCGCGGTGCCGGAGGGTCAGCGTAGTCTCGTGTTGGGGCGCGCTGAGGAGTTCATCAAGTTTGGCCGCGACGCGTCTTATGTCGTATCCGAGTAGCGCCACTGTTCACCTGCGCTTTGGTTTACTTGTAAAGGATGTTTACTGTCGTGCTTACTTTTCTCTCCGAAATCGTGGACACTGTTCGTCGCCATGCTCTACTGTTGGCGCTCTTGTTGTCGGCTGGCGTGTTGTTGTCGGGTGGTGCGGCGTTGTCTGGTAGCGGCTTGTGGTGGGTTCCCGCGTTGATCGCTGTAGGTCTCGTATTGGGGTTCGTGTTGCATGCGAACGCGCCTGTCGTTTTGAAGAGCGCCGCTGTTCTTGTGTTACTGTTCGTGTTGTCGGCTTCCGCGTCGATGACTGCCGCGTACGGTGCGGGTTTGGGTGGCGTCGTGTGGTCGTGCTCGCTGTTGCTGTTGGCTTCCGTGTGTTTGACGTACTCGTATTGCACGTTCGCTTTGCGTAGCAGGTGGGCGGCGTTGGCTGTGGCGCTTGTGGCCGATTACGCTGTGACTATCGCTGTGGCGTTTGGTGCGGGCTGGTCGCTCACTGGTAGCTCTCTTGTTGGCCTTGCGGCGGGCGTTGCCGTGTTTTGTTTCCTGTTTCGCCCTCGTAGCACGAAACGCGCGTATGAGGGCATGGACGTGAATTACATGGGTGAGCGTGAGCTTGCCGCGATTGTCGGTAACGTGGAGTTGGCTGGCGGTAGCGCTGTCGCTCACGTGACTGATAGGGCGCGTAACAAGGGCGGCGTTGTCGCGTATAGTGAGCGCGCGTTTTACGTGTATCCCGTGCGCGTGGATGACGGGTTCGCCATTGGTGGCCGCCGAATGGGCGGTAAGGGCGAGCGCGTGTCGTATCGGGGGCGCGACATTACAGGGTTCGTTGAGCGCGTCCTGGTAGATAACGTTCGCCACGTAGACAAGAGCGCCCCTATCGTACTCGTGCTGTTGGATTTGAACCGTCGCGGGTCTCGTAAGCCGATGGTGTTTTCAGTGAATAGGCCGGACTCGCGGCGCGCGTTGCCCGTCTTTTCCGTTCCGGCGTCCGTGTCGGATTTGCGTAGCGGCAAGGTGGATTTGCTGGCGCTTTTGGAGGATGAGGCGGCGGGGGCTGGGGTCCCCGTGTTGTCTGAGCGTGATCGTCGGGTGCTTGACCGTTTGGGATGTGAGCCGCCAAGGTTTTAATTTGCTTTAGTTTGCTATCGTGTGTTATAGTTTACTAGCGCTTAGAGAAAATGGAAGGGGTGAGCGCGGTTGCTGGAAGCTGTGAAGGTCGCGCTTGACCCGTCTCTCGCGCAGGAGCGGCTGCTCGCGTCTCATGCTGGTGCAGCCAGGTTCGCGTATAACGCTGGGCTTGCTCGCGTGAAGGCGGCGCTTGATGCGGGGGAGGTTCTGGATTGGGCTTTCTTTGCATTGGTGAACTGGTGGAACTCGTGTAAGGATGAGTTGGCCGTCGGCGGGGATGGCAAGCCGTGGTGGAGTGAGAACTCCAAGGAAGCGTACTGTAGTGGTCTTAGATCATTGGCGTCTGCGCTGTCCAATTGGTCGAAAAGTCGGAAGGGCGACCGGAAGGGCCGTAAGGTTGGGTTCCCGAAGTTCAAGTCCAAATCCGGGTCAGTCCCTCGGTTTGCGTACACGACGGGCTTTAAGCTGATTGAGGGCGACCCGAAGGGGGTGTGGCTCCCGCGCATTGGCCGCGTTCACTGCATGGAGAACGTCGCCGAGCGAGTAAACGGAGCGAAAGTTCTACGCATGACCATTTCGCAGCGTGCGGGACGCTGGTACGTGTCCTTGACTGTGGAGCGCGAGGATAAGCCGGTGATGAAGCCGCCTAATGGCGGCGCGGTCGGCGTTGATTTGGGTGTGAAGAATCTCGCTACGCTGTCGGACGGTACCGTTATCGAGAACCCGCGTTACCTGCGGAAAGCGGAGCGGAAGCTAAAGCGGGCGCAGCAAGCGCTCAGTCGAAAAACCAAAGGCTCAAACCGGCGCGCCAAAGCAAAAGCCACAGTCGCCCGTATTCATGCCCGCGTGGCGAACCAGCGTAGTGATGCGATGCACAAGCTCACGACGTGGCTGACAGGGAAGTACTCGGACATTAGCATCGAGGACCTACACGTGGCTGGCATGGTGAAAAACCATCACCTCGCCAAATCCATTTCCGACGCGGCGTTTGGCGAGTTCCGCCGCCAGTTGGAATACAAGACCGCACGCAGCGGCGCAAGGCTTCATGTCGTGGACCGCTGGTTTGCGAGTAGCCAGACCTGCTCGAAGTGTGGGAGTGTGAAAGCCAAGCTCTCCCTATCCGAGCGAACATACCGTTGTGACAGTTGCGGCCTGACTATGGACCGTGACTTGAACGCGGCTATCAATATTCTGGTCGCCGGGAGTGCCCCGGAGATGTTAAACGCGCATGGAGCGACAGTAAGACGGAGTGACCGCAGCAGCGGTCATGCAACGCGAGTTGCTGTGAAGTGCGAACCAAGCGTGCGCCGCCCTGGCGCTGTGAGCCTTGGAGCGGGCGACCACAAGGGCGCTCTGCAAACTAATGTTAAGTAGTATGCAACGGGGATGTATGCTTGAATTTTCTTCACTACACAACCACAGCGAGGACGGTAGTCAGCTTGACGGGTTCTCGCCTGTGGAGGATTATGTGGCCTCCGCCGTGCGGCTTGGTCACCGCGCGGTCGGCTTGACTGATCACGGCGGCATGAATGGGCTGAATCGTCTGATTAAGTCCGCGAACAAGGCTGGAATTACGCCGGTTCCCGGCTGTGAACTGTATATGGCTCCCGATAATCCGTTGGGCGCGCGCGTTCAGGAGCGCGTGTTTTACGGTGGCGGCGGCGAGGGTGACGTGTCGTCTCGCGGCGCGTACACTCATTTGACGGCGTGGGCGTACAACGATGATGGTGTGCGTAACTTGTACAAGTTGAGCGAGTTGGGGTCGCGTGAAGAGCATCGCGTGACGAAGCATCCGCGCATTGACCTAGACATTTTAGAGCGCCACAACAGCGGACTCATTGTGTCTACGGGGTGCCCGTCGTCTGAGTTGAATACGCGCCTGGCTTTGGGGCAGGTGGACGCGGCGGTCAAGTATTTGGACCGTATGGTTGAGATTTTTGGTGACCACATTTTCTTCGAGGTCATGTTTCATGACATGGCGTTGGAGAAGCAGCTAATCCGCGCCCAGATGCGTTTGCGCTCCCAGTTGGAGGGCCGCTACGGCAAGGGTGTTCTGCGCTTGTTGGCGACTAACGACGCACATTACACGCGCCCGGAGCAGGCTGTTGGGCATGAGCAAATGTTGTGCATGAACACGGGGTCGTCCATGTACGACAAGACCGTGGACGAGGGCGGCACTCGGTTCGCGTTCAACGGTAGCGGCTACTATATGAAGTCCGCCGACGAAATGTACGCGGCACTTCGTAGCGGCGGGTTCAGCGACGGGGACGCGAAAGCGGCGCTCACTGGCACAAGCGTTATCGCTGAAATGTGCGAGGGCGGGTTCAGCGTGGTCGAATACGATCAGCACCGCCGACCGAGCATTGACCTGGGCGGCGAGGACGACACCGCGTATTTGGAGCGTATCGCCCGCGAGGGTATTAAGACTCGTTACCCGCGTGCGACTGCTGACGATCTGCGCGTGATCGACGCGCGTATCCGCGAGGAAATGACTGTTATCTCTAATGGCGGGTTCGAGCAGTACTTCCTCATCATTAAGCACGTGGTGGATTACGCGAACGAGCATTTCAGCGTGCGCGACAAGCACGGGAACGCCCTCATGTACGCGGTCGGCCAGGGGCGAGGCAGCGCGCCTGGTAGCCTCGTCTTGTACCTGATTGGCGGCACAAACGTTGACCCCATTAAGTATGGTCTCCTGTTTGAGAGATTTTTGTCGGATGGTCGCGGTAACGTCATGCGGGTCGATGTGGGGGATCGTTCGTGGCTTGTCCCATCCGCCGCTCTCATCCTTTTGGAGGATGGGACGCGTAAGCGGTGCATGGACCTCGTGTTCAAGGGATCGGACGGCGGCGAGCCGGACGTGTTGGACGATCACGCGCTCGACGAGTATCCGCTTGTCTGCGAAGACATTGCCGCCTAGCTTTTCCGCGCCCACCAAACGTGCGGCGCAACCACGCACAACCGACCGTAAACGCACCCAGTAGTGCAGAAAGATGTTAACCGACTAATGACAGCGAAGAAAACAACAACCAGCAACCCCGACAACGTGCCCGTGGATGGCAGCAAAGTCGCCGATTTGACGACGGCGTATAGGCCGCGAACGTTCGATGAGGTTGTCGGCCAGGACGCGACCGTGAAGGGTGTGCGCGCGTATGTGGCGAAAGCCAGGGCCGCCCACGCTGCCGGTAGCACAAACTATCCTCACGGACTCCTGTTCAGCGGCGAGTCCGGGTGCGGTAAGACGACGCTCGCCTATATCGTGGCTCGCGCCCTCGTGTGCGAGAACATTCAGCCCGGCTACAACCCGTGCGGCGAGTGCGATTCGTGCGTGGCTGTCTACGATTACGAGACGGGAGAGAGTAACCCACTGTGCGCGAAGCGCGTGATCGCGTCTACTGGCACGGCGAACATGTCTGCCGTCGGCGATTTGATTAGCTACACGTCTGTCAGGTCTCCTCTGCCGTCCGGGTTGAAGATCGTCATTATTGACGAGTGTCACCGGATGAGCGCCGCCGCTCAGGATGCGCTGTTGGGCGAGTTGGAGGATGAGAATAAGGCTCGTGCTAAGGGCACGATTTGGATGTTCTGCACGACCGAGGCGAAGAAGGTTCAGCCTGCGGTGATGAATCGCACGACACCGTACGTTATCAAGGGCGTGTCGGACGAGAAGATGGCGCCTCTGTTGCGTCGTGTTGCCGAGCAGGCGGGCGTGACAGCGGACGATCAGATGGTGGATACTGCCGTGTTTTATGGTGGCGGTAGTATTCGTGGCGCGTTGCAGTATTTGGGTCAGTTGGCGGATGGTTTGCCTCTCGCGTTGCCGAAGTCGCTTGATTTGTTTGAGGCGATTTTGCGCGGCGACATGCTTTCTGCTGTGAACGTGTACGCTCAAGACGAGAGCGGTTTTGAGCTTGCTCGTCGTTTGTATTCGCATTTCAGGCAGGCGCGCGACTTTTTCCTAGAGCTTAATGATCGCGTTCCGGCCCAGGAGCGTCGCTATAAGCCGCCGATTTACGACAAGGATCTCTTGCGTCATGGCCTGGTTGGCATTGAGCCGTTGTTGGATTGCATGTGCGTGTTGTCGTCTGCGCTACTGGATTACATGAAGACCGGGTGCGGTGAGGCGCTAGAGGCGAGCGTGACGGTTCGTCTTATCCGCTTGTTGGGTGAGGCGCGCAAGGCGGCTGCTCAGCGTCGCGCGAAGGCCGCCGAGGCAGGTTCTAGCCGCGAAACGGGTTCTCTCCCCGTGCCGGGCGAGCGATGAGCGGTCGCCTGTAGTTTGCCGTCCGCCAACGCTTCCCGTGTTTTCTGCGGGGCGTTGGCGGCGGTTTGCTTTTCAGGATGGCGCGTGTTATTTTGATGTTAGATGCGTAAGGATTGTTGAGTGCGGCCGCGTTTTCGGCTGGTTGCGTGATGGGTGTGGGGGTTTCCTGTATGGGTATGATCGTCGATAGCATCAGCTATCATAAGATTGGTTCGCCGCCGGACGTGGATACGGACTTCCCGGAGGCTGTGCGCGATGCCATTTACTACGATTACCTTGTGGGCGAGTGGGGGCGTGAGAACGTTGCTCACGTGACCACGTTGGGTACCATTCAGGCGAAGAAGGCCATTGATGCGGCTGCGAAAAACTATCGTATTAGTGTGGCTGAGGCGACGGCCGCGAAGAAGCTGCTGCCCGATAAGATGGAGGGCACGCTCGCTGACTTGCTTGCGTCTAACAATGAGGTGAGCGCACAGTTCGACAGGCTGAAAGAGCGCAACCCGCGCTGGGAGGATGCGCTGAAAGCTGCCGTCCAGTTGGAGGGGCATGTCAACCAGTATGGCGTTCACGCGGGCGCTGTCATCATCTCGAACGACTCGCTTGTGAATCATTCTCCCGTGCGGTGGAACCGTCAGGGTGAGCGCATGGACATGGTTCTGCAATACACGTACCAGGAGTGTGAGGCCCTTGGTCTCATTAAGTACGACTTCCTGGGGTTGGATACTCTCGGCATTTTGCAGGACGCGGTTCGTTACGTGCTGGACAGTAACGACGGTGAGGGTCCGAACCTTGTTGCGCTCGCTGAGGGTGACATGGACGACGAGCGCGTGTATCGTGAGATTTTCCAGCCCGCTCACACGATTGGCGTGTTCCAGTTTGGCACGTCGGACACGATGCGTGAACTGCTGCGCATGATTCAGCCTACGTCGTTTGGTGACTTGGCGGCGGCTACCGCTCTTGGTCGCCCTGGCCCTATGGAGATGGGTTCGCATATCATGTATGCGGACAGGAAGAATGGGCGCGCACCTATTGAGCCTATCCACAAGGATTTTGTGGGGTCTCCGTTGGAAGAGATTTTGGGTCCGACGTTTGGTTTGCCCGTGTACCAGGAGCAGGCCATGCGCGCCGCGCGTGCCCTGTCTGGGTTCAGTGCGCGTGACGCTGACGTTCTGCGTAAGGCGATGGGCAAGAAGAAGGCCGACGTGATGGAGTCGCTGCGCGTCAAGTTCATTGACGGCGGCATTAACAACGGCTATAGCCGCGAGGCCATGAGCGCACTGTGGGAGTATTTGGCTGCGTTCTCTGGTTACAGTTTCAACTATTCTCATTCTGTCGCCTACACGATTAACAGCTATCAGTGCGCGTGGATGAAATGTTACCACCCTGTTGAGTTCATGAGCGCGCTACTTCATTCCGCGTTGAAAACAGGTAGCAAGAAGAGCGCCGACAAGGACAAGCTGCGCATTTACTTGGCTGAGTGCAAGCGTATGGGTATTCGTGTGCTCGCCCCTGACGTGAACAAGGCGGGCGTGACGGTGACGCCTGACGCGGCTAACCGCACGATCTACTACGGTCTCGCTGACGTTGGTAACGTTGGCGTTGATGAGGCTGAGGCGATTATCCGCGAGCGCGAGAACGGTGCGTTTACTGGCGATGATTTGGGGCAGACGATGTTGCGCGTGCGCGGCTGTGGCGTGAGGTCGCGCGCGGCTGTGGCGTTGGCGAGTGTTGGCGGTTTCGATAGCGTTCGCGCGAATCGCGGCGCATCGTTGGCGGCTGTGGAGGCGGCGTGGTCCGCGTCTCGTCGCACAGTCGATAATGCTATGGCTTTCGGGGGCGGCGGTGACTTGTTCAGTGAGTTCATGCCGGGCGAGAGGGTGGACCCTTACGCTGGTGTCGATGACTTGTCGTACGTTGAGAGGCTGCGCGGCGAGTACGAGTACATGAACACGTTCGTGTCTGGTTTTCCGACTGATCGCGTGGGCGAGGGGTTTGCTACGCCTGGCGTGTTGGAGAGGCGTTCTGGCCGGTGGTTTGACGCGTTGTTTACTGTGACGAACATGGTGGAGAAGGGTTCTAAAGACTCTAAGTACATGTTGTACACGATCAGTGACGGCGTGAGCACGCTACCGGTGCGCGAGAGCGATGCCATGAGGCGTCAGGCGCGTAAGTTGGAGCTGATGTTGGGGTTCCGTGAGTCGTTTAAGGCTGGCGGGCCGCAGGGGTTTGTTCGTTCGCTTGATCATACTGATCGCCTGATTTTGGCGGATTTGTTGCTGGTTCCGACGCCGCGTTTGGAGATTGGGCGCGTGTATTGGGGCAGGTTCAATGTTGTGCGCGGTTGGGGCGATAACGCTGAGCCGCGTGTGGTGTTGTCGTCGTATGATGAGGTGCCGTTGAGCGCTGATGGTTCGTATGCGCATCGCCTGGTGACTGTGCGTGGCGAGTCTGGTGTGCCGTCTCCGTTGCCGTCTGGTGGCGGTCATGATTTGTGGACGGCGAGCGTGGTTCGCGGGTCGCGGGCGGTAAATACTGTGGCTGGCGTGTCGTTCCGCGATTTGTCTGATGGTGACGTGATGTTTGAGCTGTTGTATTCGGCGTTGTTTGCGTGTGGGTTTGAGGCTGCGCGCGTGTTGAGTGAGCACGGTCAGTTGGCGTCGGCTCCGGTGAAGCGGCCTTTGAGTGTTCGTGTTCCGCGCGAGATGCAGGTTCCGTCGGTCGCTGAGTCGTTTTCCGCCGGGTCTGCACGCGTGTTGCGTGAGGGGTTGGGTGTTGTTCCGGTGTCGTCGTTGATGGTTCCGGTTGGCGCGTCTATTCCTGACTTGCCGTCAGATGATTTCTTGGCCGGTTTCGAGCGGTCTGCGTTTGATCGCGGTAAGTATTCGCGTAAGCAGTGAGAGTGGAAGAAGGGGGTTAGCTGTGGGTCTTGTTCGCGGCCGTGTTGGTGTTGATGGTCGGAGTTTGGGGGACGCGCCTATTCCGGGTGTGCGCTCGCGGTCTGGCGATTCCACCTTACCGACGGACAACGATAGCGTCTCTACACGTGTAGACGATGATATTGTGGATGAGCCGACGGGCGTTGAGGGGGTGCTTGACGATTGGGGGGACGCGTCCTACGACGACGCCGACGTGTGGGGCGAGAACGCTCCCGTGGAGGACGCCTGGGACGAGCCTCCCGCCGACGGTGACGCTTTCCCTATCGAGGGGGCACATGGTGATAGCACTCCCGCACTTGGCGGCGCAAGCGGGGACACCGCCGCCGACGTAACCCCGTCCGCAGACGATGTGGCCGAGAGCGCGTCCGAGAACGCCTCAGATGAGCCTGTGGCGGGCGAACGCGCCTCTCTTGGCACTCGGATACGTTCCGTCGTTTCTAGGGCTGCTAGGGGCCGCCTGCGTGTGTTTTTTAATCCGGTGGCGCGCTTCCGTGAGCTGTCGGCGAGGGATGCTGGTGGGGCTGCGCCCGCATCTCCCGTTCACGCGTCTAAGTCTTCCTCTTGCGCCGCTGTGCGTGACGACGACGCGCGCGATAGCGAGTTCGATACAGAGGGCGAGTTGTACCCCGCCTCCCGGGATGCTGCTGAGGGTGAGTTGCTTACTGTGGGTGACGAGGCCGATGGTGACATGGCGGGCGACACTGAGGGTGACTCGCTGGACGACAATGATACAGAAAGCGCAGACGAAGCTGAGGATGTTAAGGGCGGTGCGTCGCGTGCCGATGTGAAGCGTGGCTCGCGTTCTTCTGGCCGCACGGGGCGTGCTGTTCGCGCGTTCGTGTCGCTTTGTCGCCGTGTCATGGGTGTCTTGTTGTGGCCTCTGTCGTTTGTGTCTCGTTTCGTTTCGCGCCTGGTTGCGCGTCCGTTTTCGTTTGTGGTGCGCGTATTGTCTCGCGTGCCTGCCACCTCCCGCGTGGCGCGTCTGGCTTCTTCTGTGCCGAGGCGCGTTCGTCGCCTGTTGCGTGTGGTCGTGTGGGCTGTTTTGTTGTGTGGCGTGTTGTTTGTGTTCGGGTGGCGTCCGCCGTTTGTGCCGGTTTCTTCCGGTGTGGCGGGCGTTGATTTGCCGGATAGTGGGCATTTGAGCGTGTCTGCGTGGCGTGTTGACGATGAGACTGTGAATGTTCATGTGGTGAATGATGGTGAGACTGTGGTTGAGGGCGAGAGTGTGGAGGTGCGCGCGTCTGCGTGGGTTCCGTTGTCCCGCCTACCGTGGAGTTTCGTTGCGCGCACCGACGGCGGGTCGTGCGTGGTGGATATTGATAGTGTAGATGTTGAGGATGCGGCTGATTTTGTGGTTTCTTGCCCGGCTGTGGGCGGATTTGGCGAGTCGGTTGTTCCTGTTGGTTCGAGTTTCGGCGAGTAATGCTGTTGGGCGCGCGTGCGCTGGATTGGACGTGTTGAGTTGAGCGTGTTTGTGACGAACAGTGCGAAGGGGCACCGTGCTGCTGATGCGGTGGAGCGTTTGCTGCGTACTTCTGACGGTGACAATGGTGGTCGTCGCGTGTTTGGTGCTGCCGGTGCTGCCGCGTCACATTACCAGGGTGGCGCGTTGAAGGCTGGCGCGGACCAGACGTACGTGTCGGCGTGGAGGGGCGCGTGTGAGGAGACGGGTGAGGCGTTGAGTAAGTGGGTGCGCTCGCGCGAGGACGCGTGCCTGGTGGAGAGCGTTCGGTTGAAGCCGGGCGTGGATGTGTCGTTCACTGGCGATTCTGATTTCTTTGGTGTGGACCCGCATTGGGGTGTTGACCATGTGTTGATTGTTGGCTCTGCCGTGTTTTACATTGATTCGCGCCCGTGGGGTAAGAGGGCGGCGTACAAGTGGGTGGACGGCACTCTCATGGCCGGTAAGGATGAGGCTGAGGAGCCGATGCCTTTTGTCGTGGAGAACGCCGAGGCTTTCGGTAGTGTGATGCCGGATGATTATGTGCGTACTCAGATTGTCCATTGTCCGAGTGGCAAGTTCAGTGTGGTGGCGTATGAGCTCGCGTGGTTTGAGGCTCCTGTTCAGGTGTGCGATAGTGAGCGGTTCATTAAGCGTGTGACGATGCTTGTTGATGAGCAGTTGTCGGAGTATCAGAAGGGTTTCCTGGATGCGGCTGTTGTCGCTAAGTACGCTGTGCGCGCGACGAAGCCTTACGATAAGTTCGCGAAGTTGAGGCGGGGTCTGTGAGCGCCGCTCCCACCGTCGTAGTGGTTCCGCCGTCCGATTCGAGTAGCGCGTTGGGGCGTAAGATGCACGCTTTGTTGGCGGGTGGGCGCCGGTATTTTGGGAGTGCTGGCGCGTCGTTGACGCAGCTCCTTGATAACCCTGAGCATGTGAATGGGTTTGGTCGTAGCGTGGTTCAGGTGGGGTTGGATGCTGAGCGGTCTACGTCGCAGTTGATTCGCGGGTGGATGGCTGATAAGCCTGACGTGGTGTTGTGTGATAGTGTGCATGTTCGCGGCTATGGTGGAGGCGACGGCGAGGATGGGGACACGGACCATGTGTTACTGTGTGGCCGTAGTGTGTTGTTGGTGGATACGAAGCGGTGGAAGTCTCGCCGCAAGTATTCGTTTAGCGACTCTGGGGCGGTGTTGAGGTCTGGGCGGTCTTTTGCTGGCGGACGGTTGGGGATGCGTGGCGCGCTTGGTATTTGGCGCAAGCATATGCCTGGGTGCAGGGTTGATGGCGTGGTGTGCGTGAATAGTGAGCGCGTGTTTGTTGTGTATGATCGCGCGTGGAAGCGTCAGCCGTTCAGGCTTGTGACGGTGGAACGCCTTGCTGAGCAGTTAGATTACTGGTACGGGCGCGCTGATCGTGGCCGTATCGAGTGCGATGTGGTGGCGCGTGTGGCGGCTATGTGTGTGAAGCCGTATGACGCGGTGCGCGTGTTGTTTGGCGGGCCGCCTCGGGAGATTGGTCTCGTGTGAGTAGCGCGCGGAGTTGTTCGCGTTTTTGTCGGCGTCATGCGCGTGTTTTTGGTGTCGTGCGCTATTGGCGTGGTGTTATTGGGTTTGTTTCGGTGACGTGAAGGAGTCATTGTGAGTTTTATTGTTGCGGATCAGGCGAAGGCTGAGCTGATCGCGGAGCGTTTGCAGGCGGTTCAGCTTTTCGGCAGCTCGTTCCAGTTGACGGTTGAGCAGTACGTTGAGGGTGTGAACGCTCAGCAGATTGGTGGGGGTATTCTCCCTGATTTGCCGGAGCTGATTGATGCGGCGTATCGTGACGTGAAGTTTAATGCGCGTACGGGCGTGTTTGAGTTCGTGCCCGAGGGTGTTGTTCTCGCGGAGGATGCTGAGCGCGGTGTGAAGGCTCTCATTGAGGAGTTGAATGTTCGCGCGGATATCATCATGCTACAGGGTATGGTTCTTGTCGCTGAGAGTGAGGGTCGTATTGAGCGTGATAGTCTTTTGGCTGTGAACGACGCGTTGGAGTTGGTGGACGTTTACCAGGAGGATGGTTCTGACCAGATTAGCCTGGGTGAGAAGATTGTTCGCGGTAACCGACGGTTGAGTAAGTCTCAGACGAGTAAGGGCCGCCCGGTTGCGGAGGCTGCTCTCGTGAAGTTGTCGTCTGCGCCTGACTTGTTTGGTGATGGCACGATTACGTTGCGTGCTAGTGATCTCATGGATTATGACACGTCGTTCGTTGAGTTGGTTCGTGAGGCTTTGGCCGAGTGATCGCGCGTCCGCGCCGCCGGTAGGTGGCTGACGCGTGGGGCGCGTCCTGTTTCTGGTCTGGTGTGGCCGGGTTGCGGGGCGCGCCCCGTTTCGCTTGTTGCGTGTTTTTCGGCGTTTTCGGCTATTTTGTTGCTGGTTCCTGTTTGTTTGTTTTCGTTTGCCGCGTTTTCTTTCGGTTGTGTGGTGGGCGGGTTGGGTGGTGTACTGTGAAGCTGTTGTCTGCGCGTCGTGTGGAGCCTGTTCCGTCGCGGTGTATTGAGGTCGATTCCCCTCGGAGGTTGTTTACGGCGGGTCGGGGCGGTAATGCGTTTGTGTCTCATAATTCGGTGACTCAGCGCACTATCGTGTTTGCGACGATTCTGCGTTCTGACAAGTATCGTTTCCTGGGCGTGGATATGAAGCGCGTTGAGTTGAGCGCTTACAGGAAGTATTCGCATGCGGTTCTTGGTGTGGCGACTGATTTGCCGGATGCTGTGACGACTATCCAGTTTGGTGTGCGCACTATGATGGAGCGGTATGAGGAGATGGAGCACATCGGTGTTCAGGATTACTTTGTCACCGATGATCATGGTCCGGCGCTGTTGATTATGGTGGACGAGTGGGCGCAGTTGACGGGTAAGGAGGCTGGCAGCGGCGATGAGGCGAAGGAGCGTCAGCAGCTCAAGGATGAGATTGTTGGTAACGTCCAGCAGATCACGCAGCTTGGCCGCGCGTCCGGTGTCATCATGATTATTGCGACGCAGGAGCCAAGGGGTGATATTTTGCCGAAGGTTATTACGGGTAACTTGGCTGCGCGCGTGCAGCAGGGGCGTGTGCGTCAGACGGTGACGCAGATGATTTTGGAGGATCAGGCGGTTGAGGGCGCGCGTGTTGCGTCGTATCCGAAGGGTCGCGCGTTCGTGTCTGCGCATAATCAGCGTATTGGCCATATGCAGTCGTTTTTTGCAGACTCGTCGTGGTTGGATGAGGTGCTGGCTTCTATGGGCAAGAACCCGGATGGCACGCCGTTGGATGGGTCTGCGTCGGTTGAGGGCGGCGCGGCTGAACCGCAGCCTATCCTCGGCGGCGGCGATCGTGAGGAGAAGTATGACCCGTTGAGTGATTTTGATGCGGATATGGATGCGTTGATCGGTTTGGGTGAGGATGAGGATTTTTAGCGCCCGCGCGCCTCACTAGTGACTGAGCGGCGTGGGGTTAGTCGTGTCGCTTCTTCGCTGCTGCGCGCCCGCCGACAGTTTCGTGCGGGGTGGGCGCGTGGCGGCGCTTTTGTTTACTGTGCTGAGTGGTTGACTGCGCTGTTGCGCGCCTGTTATTCTTGTGCTACAGGGAGTATTTGTGTCGGTTCTCGCGTGTTCTTGCGGGCGTGCGGGGTTTGGGTGAAGAAGAGGTAAGAGGGTTGTATTCGGGTGAACCGCTCATTGAGGTGAGTCGCGATGGCGTGGGTATCTTGTCTGATAGCGCGTTGCGGAAGATTGACTGCACGGGTGCGCGCGGGGAGAAAACGATTAGCGCGACGTTGATGACGGCGCTAGAAGGGTGCCGCGCCAGTTGGGTGGTGGGTAATCTCGTGTTCCCGGAGGCTATCGAGGAGCCTGCCGATAACGCGAAGCGGCGCGGCTCGCTGTTCCATAAGGTGATGGAGGACTTTTATCGCCTCGCGCCGGAAGAACGTAACGGGCGCACATTGCGTAAGACGGCTACGGACGTTTTGGAGAGCGACGAGTTCAAGGACTTTCAGGACAATGGCGACGCTCTTAGGTGGCTTGATGAGGCTGTGCGCGGCTACCTGAATGTTGACCGCGACCCTCGCCGCGTCAACATCGCCGAGTGGACGACGGACTGGGGGCGCACTGTCCCCGGCTTGGAAGTGGCGGTGTCGTGGCAGCCGGAGGGCGTGAAGCGCAAGTGTTTCGGTTTCATTGACCGTTTGCAGGAGTGGCAGGGCAAACTGTTCATTGAGGACTATAAGACGAGCCGGAAGGCGAAGCAGTACAAGTTCGATCCGGCGCACCCTGACGCTGACCCTGAGCATGGGTTGGGTGGCGCTCGTCAGCAGGCGTTTTACGCGATGATGGTGGAGCGTGCGGAGCGTGAGCGTGGTTCCAATCGTCCGGTTCATGCTGCTCGCTTGATTTTTCCGCTCGCTGACGGCGGGGTGAGTGTGAAGGTGGAGGATGTTCACGATCCGGGTTTCCGGGAGAAGGTGGAGCGTGATATTCGGGCGACTGACGCGCGCATGGATGAGTTGCATGATAGTGGGTTTGCGGGGTTTGAGCCTGGGCCGTTGTGTGCGTGGTGTCCGTTGGTGAAGTTGTGTCCTGCGGCTGCTGGCGTTGAGGCGCGTTTTTCTGCTGAGAAGTTTGTGAAGGCGCGTGAGGGTCAGCCTGAGTTCGCGGATTATGGGTCGGCGGTTGTTCGCGGACGGTGAAGCGCATGCAACGTCCTCCATTGGTGCCGGTGGATGGTGTTTTGCTATTGTCGTGTTGTTCCCCCTCGCCTCTCACTGTGGCTTGGGGTGGCCCGGAAAGTGAGGGGTTTGTTGTGCGATTGTTGACTGTCGGTGAGGCGCGGGAGCGTTTCGGCGTGGAGCGTTTGGGCTTCATGGGTGTAACGCACGCGTTGAGTGCGGTCACTGTGGCTGGCGTGGCTATTGGGTTGTTTCCTCGCGCGGTTACTGGCTTGTGGGATGCGCCGACCCTGGCGTTGTTGGTGGGGTTTGTTGCGTCGGTGGCCGGGTGGAGTATGGTTCCTGATTTGGATAATACGAGTGCGCGTGCGATTAGTGACCTTGGTCCTGTGGGTCGCGTGTTGTCGTTCCTGTTTCGTGAGTCGTCGTCGTTTGTGCAGGGTGTGACGGCGACGAAGTATGATCGCCGGTCTAATAATTTTCCGGACCCTCACCGTGGGTTGTGGCATACGATTGTTGGCGCGCTAGTGATGGGCGGCTTGGTGTGGCTGGCCGTGAGCGCGACTGTTGGTTCTGTAACTGTTCAGGGGATGGCTGTCGGTGTTGACGTGCTGTGTGCATCCCTGTTTGTTGGCGTGAGTTTTCATTTGGCGGTTTCTTCTCTGTTCAAGCGTGCGGCTGATCGCGTGAAGCGCGGCTTGGGTTTTCTGGGTGACGTGGTTGCTTTCTTGCTGTCGCTTGTCGCCGGTTTCGCTGTGGTGTGGGTTGGTTCTGGCCAGTCTCTTGTGTGGGTTCCTGTTGCGGCTGTGGTGGGCATGTTGATTCACGATTTGGGTGATACGTGTACGACGAGTGGTACGCCGTTGTTTGCACCGTTGGTGAAGATTCGTGGTAAGCGATGGTATTCGATTCGCTTGTCGTCGATTAAGGCGGGCGGCGAGGTTGAGACGCATGGTATTGCCCCGTTGTTGGGTTTGTGTGCGCCTGTGGCGTGCGCGTTTGCCTTGTGGCGCGTGTGGCCGCTGCTTGCCTCTCTCACGTGAGCGTCTACCGTTTCGACCGCATGGGGCGTCGCTTCTCTTTATTTTTGAGGGGCGGCGCTCATGTTTTGCCCCTATTTTGTAGGGGTATCCGTGGTAGGTTTTCGGTCATACCACACACGATTGCGCGCCGCTTGTTTGGCGGGGTTTTGACCGTGTGGAGTTACGATGTTATTTTCTACGTATGGCTAAAACGATTAAGTATTGTACCGTTGATCCGTCACATCAGATTCCCGCGTACGGGTTCGTCGTCGAGTGCCCTGTTTGTGGCGGCGATGTCGCGGAGGGTGATCGCAAAGACCGTGACGCGGCTATCAAGAAAATGCGCTCGCCCGCCAGTGAGGGCGCGAGCGTTGGTGTGAAAACGGGGGCGGTGAAGCCGCCGACGCCCGCACGCCCGCTGTCGTCTGTGTCGTCAAGTCGCCCCGAGCGCATCCCCACAGGCATTGAAGAGTTCGACCGGGTTATTGGTGGCGGATTCATCAAGGGGATGACGTGCCTGTTGGGCGCGCCTCCTGGTACAGGTAAGTCGTCACTTCTTACCCACATAAGTAAGGCCATGTGCAAGTACGGGACTGTCTTGTGCGTGTCTGGCGAGGAGAGCGAGGAGCAGGTGTATGATCGCGCTGCGCGCTTGAACTCGGTGGACGATAACATTCTGATCGCCCACGAAAACGATTTGAGTGTGATTCTGGGGCATTTGGAGTCGGTGCGCCCGTCGTTTTTTGTTCTTGATTCGTTGCAGATGGTGGCTTCGCCCGAGTCGAAGAGTCAGATGGGTAGTGTGGCGCAGTCCCGCGAGGCTACTATCGCGTTGAACAACGTGTGCAAAGACTTGGGTATTACCGCTGTTTTCATTAACCAGTTTACGAAGGCTGGCGAGTTGGCTGGGTCTGAGCAGGCGAAGCACGCGGCTGACTGTGTTCTGGTTCTCAGCTCTGATAAGAGTACGCCGTTGAAGTTTCTGAGCGCCGATAAGAACCGTTTTGGGGATACGGGCGAGGTCGGTATCTTCCGGCACACGGAGCACGCGTTTGAGGGTGTGAGCGACCCGTCTGGCGTGTTTATGGAGGACGATGGGGGCGCTTTGCCTGGTACCGGCGTGTCGTTTATGGCGGCTGGTATGAGGATGATTCCGGTTGAGGTTCAGGCGCTCATCAACGACGGCGGTAAGCAGTCGCGCCCGGTTCGCCAGTTCAGCGGTGTCCCTTTTGACCGGGGGCAGATTGTGTGCGCCGTTTTGGATAAGTTCTGTAAAGCGGGGCTGAGCGACCGTGAGGTGTTCTTGTCCACTGTTTCCGGTGTTCGTGTGCCTCAGACGGAGACGCTGTGTGATTTGGGTGTTGCTGCCGCTGTTCTTTCGTCCCTACGTGGAAAGACTGATGGTAAGCGTCGCGCGTATATCGGCGAGTTGGCGTTGACTGGTCGCATCCAGGGTATTCACATGGTTGATCGTCGTGTGCGTGAGGCGTTGCGTCTTGGTTTTGATGAGGTTGTTGTTCCTGCCGTTGCGGCGCGGTCTCTCACGGACTCGTTGCGTGGCGATAGGCGTGTGCGGGCTATTGGGTCGGTGAGTGAGTTGGCGGCGTTGTTCCGCTAACGTGGAGTGCGCGGGCTGGCTACTGTGAGGGGTGTTTGTTGTGGGTTTGAGGCGTGCTGCTGGCGGTGGGTTGCGTCCGCCGTTGCGTAAGGCGGGGTCTGCGCAGGCTCCCGCGCCTGTTGCGGGCGCTGGCGATAGCGAGCATGAGAGGCGTTCTCGTGCGCGCCCTGGCGAGCGGCTTGTAGATAGTCGCACGGGTGTTGAGTTTTATTCGATGGTTCATCTTTCGTCGGAGGAGGCGGCGCGTTTGGGGCGTGCTGGCGAGAAGGGTGTGTTGAGTCTTTCGCAACTTATGGCATTGAAGCGCAGCAACCCTGATGATGGTTTCAGGGGGTTGTCTGGTGATGATCTTGTGGAGTCGGCGAAGCGTTTTCTTGGTCCTGCTCGCGTGCAGTTGTCGGAGCGTGAGATTCGCCAGTTGCAGCGTGAGCGCGAGGCTACTGAGCGTGAGTCGGCGGCTGCTTACGCGGACGACCAATCTCAGATGGATGCGGAGATTGAGAAGCTGGGCGCGTCGAGTACGTTTAAGGAGTTGTACGAGAATCCGTCGAATGGCGTGTGATCGGTTCTCCTGATATTGTGTTTTAGAGGGTGATACTCTCGTGTCCGGTGCTTGTTTTAGAGGGGTGTTTGGTGTTGCGTGTTTTGACTACCGCCGCCGGTAAGGTACTGTTGTCTGTTCTTTTTGCGGCGTTTGTTCTTGCGGCTTTGATGGTGAATGATTGGAATCCGGTTCAGGCCATCACGTCCGTGTGGAACGCTTTCTACAGTGCAGTGGTCGCTGTTGCTAACTGGTTCGTGTCGATGCAGTGGTTCCGTTCGCTGTTCGGAGGGTGATCTGGACGGCCTGCCGTTTTCCGTGTGGCCGCGCTGTTAACGCTTTCTATTTGTGGTGTTAGCGGCGCGGCGCGCCTCTTTTCTAGAAGAAGGGTTTTATTATGGGTCTTGGTGTTCCCCCGTCTTTTCGCCCCGTCAGTGACGCAGGCGGCGGCTTTGGCGATACCGAAGTGACCGCACCCGCGTCACTCGCCCAGTCGAGTAGGCGCGACGACATGCTGTCATTTCTTTCGGGCGAGGAAGTCGAGGAAAACCACACCCCCACCGTGTCTACACCTGTAGACCTTGACGTGTTGGTTGACCACGCTATCCGCGTCGGCGCATCCGACATTCTCATCCAAGCTGGCGACAACGTGGCGTTCAAGGTGCGCGGCGACATCGTTCGCGCGCCAGAATACGGGGCGCTCGGCAGCCTGGACGCGGAAAATTTGTTCGTGCAGGCAACATCGAACGTGGACCGCGACCGCTACTCCGACAACCTCGACTTGGACACGTCGTACCAGGTGAAGCGGGGCGAGCACGCGGGGCGCAGGCTCCGCGTCAACGTCGCACGCTCGCAAACCAACCCCATGCTGACGTGCCGTGTCATTAGCAGCTCGATCCCCGCGCCGGAAGAACTGGGCGTCAACCCAATCTTGTACGATTGGGCGAACAGTAACGTCGGTTTCACGCTCATCTGTGGGACGACCGGCTCAGGCAAGACAACGACGCTCGCTTCACTGCTGAACAAGGTGCGCCTCCATGCGCCGAAAAACATCGCGACTCTTGAAGACCCGATTGAATACCTGTACCCCAACCTGGACGGCGCGCCGGGGCGCGTGACGCAGCGTGAGATGGGGCAGGACTTCCGCACGTGGCAGACCGCGATTAACAGCGTCCTGCGTCAAAACCCTGACATTGCGTTGATCGCGGAGGTGAGGGATCACGAGGAAATCAAGACAGCTCTGCGCCTCGCGTCGTCGGGTCACAACATTTTGACGACTCTGCATGCGTCGTCCGCGAGCGCCGCCGTGTCCACGATTATTGCTCAGTTTGAGCCGCACGAACAGGCCGCCATCTTGGACTCGCTGGCGTCGAATTTGACGGGAGTGTGCGTGCAGAACCTTGTCCGCAACCCCGATAAGACGCGGTATCATTTGGTGCAGTCGATCTTCCCGAATACGCTCTCAGCGGCTGAGCTGATCGCGTCTGGCGACGTGCGTGGCATTGAGAGGATGGAGCGTGAGAGCGGCCAGTCGATGTGGCAGCTCCTCGCGGACGGGGCACGGGAGGGTAGATTCAATGTGGATGATGCGCGTTCGCGTGTGCATCCGCGTGACATGAGGCTGTTCGACGACAGTATCAAATAAGGCAACATAACCTACTTTTGTAGGCTCTGTTTCCTTGTTTGAGCGCCGCCAAGCTGGTCCCGGAGGCACGCAACGTACCTCCGTCCGCTAGTACCCTGGTGTCCAAGCATGGCGCTTGTGCCCTAGCGGGGCGTAAAGGAAGAATCACCTCCTTCACAGTTCGGCGATGGTTCTTCCTTTTCTCGGTAGGCTTGTTTTTCGTCCTGTCCCGTCCCGGATACCTCAACGAGTTTCTAGCAACAGGCGTCCTGAGCGGCGCTTGTGGCCGTAGCTTCCGGTTTTTCGCGCGTGTCACCCTTGCTTTAGCGACGCGCGGCACGGCGCGGGCTGCGATGTTAGCCGCAGCGTTAACGTCACGGTCCATCACCCCATGAGTGGCGCAAACCGACACCTCGTGCGTGGGATGCGTAACCTTGGAACCACATTTATAGCACAGTTGCGACGTGTTCGCAGGGCTCACGGCCACAACCCAGCCGCCATTTTGCGACACGTAGTGGGTGAGCCACTGCACAAAAGCGCCTCGGTTCCAGCGCCCGTTCTTCATCGTGTTCGCAATCCAGCTTAGATCCTCCACCGCGACGGCCGCGTTGCCCCACACGTGCGACAAGGCAGCTATCTCCTGCGCCGCGAGAATCGCAAGCTCTCTCTTTTTACGGGACGCCGCCTCGCGGTGAAGCTGCGCCTCATCCAACGCCGACATGCGTTCATGCCGCTGGGAGAGAAGCCCATCGGCTTTCTTTCTCAGGCCGCGCACCTGCCGCTGCGACGCGCGCACGCTGTTCCATAGTGAATGAACCCGCTGGGATAGTGTACTTGTGTGGACTATCTGCCCCGTCTTAGTGTCACGAACCACGACGGTGGCGTAGTTGTTAATCCCCACATCCACGCCAATGGTATAGTCGCCCGAAAACTGCACAATCGGATTGTCAGTCACAACCGTGAAGATGAACACGGGCTGGCCGTCTTGAACCTTAATGACGGGTAGGGTGACTTTCCCCTCAGTGAACCGCTCGTTGTCAAAGTCGAAGATCAGCCGGTACCACTGCCCTTGAATAACCATTTTCAAAACAATCTCACCGTCGGTAAACGGGTTATTCTCAATAGCCGCATACTGCTTATTCACAGCGCCGAGGTTCACGTAGTCCTCGCCATACGAGGGTGCGGACGCGTCTACAGTTCGCTTCCAGCCCCGCGAAACGTACTTGGAGCTTTCACCGTTAGCGGCTTTAACACGCTCCTGCCACGAGCGATACTCGGTGACCACGCGATGCTGAACCAGCATCTCTTTACGCGACCGACCGCTCTTACCGGATACTAGAAAGTCGGGCATAGTAACGCCAGCCCTGCGACCCGCCGTCGTAGGTTGAGTAGCGGCAACGCGCACCAACTCGTCACCAAGCTCAACGTCGTTACGGACCACGAATGTCGCGTAAGACGAGATGTCCCGAACCTCAGACACGAGAGACGCCAAAATGCGAGCGCTATCTAGTAGCTCACCGCTCAAGTCTAGGATGTGGGTTGGGCGCGCGACGAAAGCCTTGTACGTCTGGTTTTTAGCCAACGCGCCCTCCCAAAAATACACTCAACACCAGCTATATAGCCAATAGCAACGAAAACCTCAACTGTCATATACGCTATGACTAGCGCTTAGCACCGTTCTTGACGCCACGCCGCCTGGTTTCGCACCTCACACCTACCAGTGTCGCCAGCTTCTCTCCCTGCATGTAAAAGGCGCGCCCACGCGCCTGCCCGTTTCCTGGGGTCGCGTGGGCGAGCTTCGCTGCGCCACACCGTCGCGGACGGGTGCGCCCTTCTCTTCGGGTGCCCCGTCTTTTCGTTTAGCTGACCACTACTGCTTGTAGGTGTAGCAGTGCGCGTCCTCCGGGGTGATAGCGAGGATGATCCCTACCGTGTAGTAGGGTGCCATCGTGTCGATGAGTTCGCCGACCGCGTGCGCTTCCTTCGATGTGAGCGCGTGTAGTGGCTTGCACGTCATGAGGTCGGCGCTTCCTCCCATGGCGCGTGTGGCGGCAAGCGCCGCGTACAGGTCGTCTGGCGCGGCGTTCGCGTCGAACTCGTTGAGTGGTACTGCGCCGTCCGCGTTCTCGTGTCCGGTCGCGTCGATGACGAGTAGTTCCGCGTCGTCTTCGGATGCGGGTTTTTCTGCCGTGGTGAGCGCCCGGTAGCCCAGCGGCGCGCCAGGCGCGGCGACCATGACCGTCACGTTGCCCGCGAGAGCCACTGTACGGCCCTGTGGCGCGTTTTCGCGGCGTGAGCGCGCTCCGGTACTGTCGCCGCCCTGCGGTGGCGTCTGCGTGGCTCCTGTGGGCGCTGTGACGGTGCCTTGGAACGCTTGCGCGGCGTCCGCGAACGGTGTTCCCGCGAGGGCTTCCGCGTCCCGTTTGGCTTGTGCGATGATGGCGTGGGCTGAGGCGAGTGGGGATTGCGCGTTGAGGATGTAGTAGGGTGTTTCTGGGTCTGTTGCGGCCCCATCCTGTTTGTTTTGTTTTTCCTCTGCTGTGCGTGCTGCTGCGACTGCTTCGCCCAGCATCGTCTGGTTGAGGGTTCCGTCGTCTACGAGGATGACGAGTACTCCCCCACGGTAGTAGTTGACGGCTTCGCCTAGTTCGCTCATGGTTGCGCCGATGATGGTGGGGTTTGCGTAGATAAGGAGGCCATCAACGTCGGGGTTGATGGTGCCGTCGGCGATTCCGCTTCCGAGGGCTTCCAGGGTGGGCGCTGCCCCGGTGATTTCCCATGCGGGGATGCGTGCGCCCATTTGTGTGCCGAGTTGCGTCGGCCCGACGACAGCTAGTTTAGCTGCGTTCATTTCTTTTGTGCCTCTTTCTTGCTGCTCTGTGACTTGCTGTTCCAGTGTGCCCGTTTTAGTGTTTCTCACCACCACTTGTGCGGCTTTGTGGGCGTTTTTCTGCTATTGGTTGAATATCGTTTGTTTTCTTACCTGATGGCGATTGTTGGTGGTTGATCGTGGCTGATAGTGTGGAGCGTGCGCGTCTGGTGTTTGACGTGCCGGTCAAGCGCATGTTGAACGCGAATCAGCGGCTTCACCATATGACGAAGGCGGCGCGTTCTAAGTGGCTTCGTGGGCTTGCTCGCGAGCGCGGCGCGTCCTTGTTCCCAGATGGTGGGGATGGATCGTTTTTGTTTGACGGCCCTGTTGAGGTGCGTGTGATGGTGTGTCCGACGACGCGTAGTCGCATGGACCCTCCGAACGTGTACCCGTCTGTGAAGGCGCTGGTGGATGGGTTGACGGACGCGTATTGGTGGGAGGATGATCATTGGCGTTTTCTTCCTCTCATGTCGTTTACGTATGGCGGTAGGTCGCCGGTGAAGGGCTGTTATCGTCTGGTTCTTGATGTTCGCCGGGTGGATGAGGTGGCGGTCTTGGAGGAGTTGGAGGAGTTGTCCGCCGCCGCAGTAGACGGCGTTGAGTGAGCTTGTTGCGGGGCATGTGTTGGCGGTTCGGCGTTTGGGTCGCTTCGCGGCGGCTATTTTACTGTTGGATGTGGTTGGGGCTTTTGGTAGGAGTGTGGTGTAGTGGCTGGTTCTAGTCGGGGTGTCCCGGTTTACAATTTCACGAAAACGCTGAACAGGGGTAGCGTCGTGCGTACTCTGGGTAGTGACTTCGTGTTGCCGTTCGCTATTGCGTTTGAGGGGTTGGCGTACGGGTTTGTTGGGTTCCTCCTGTGGAGTCTTCCTATTCTCGCTGTTTTTGGCGTGAAGTTCTCCGTGTGGTATGCGACCCTCGTGTTCGCTCCGCCTATCCTGCTTGGCTATGTTGGGACGCTGCGGCTCGGTATTTTCGGTGACCGCAGTATCGCGTCTTTCTTGTCGGCGATGGTAACGTTTTTCTTTGTGGAGCCTGCCGGGTGGCTGCAACTCAAGCCTGTGTCGAAAGAGATGACGCGAGGCGGAGAGGAATCGAAAGTGGCGACTGCTCTCTTGTGGGTGTCTCGTGAGCGCGACCTGGTTGGGTTGCAGGCTGCGCGCGATCAGGCTCTCATCGAGTACGTGTCGCGTGACGAGGCTGGGCGGAGTGAGGTTGACAAGATTGTGGGGCGCAAGGTACGATAGAGGCTGTACGTCCCGAGTGGCGTGTGCGAATTGCATAGGGGATGATCTGGTTTCGACAGTGGCCGCTTTTGCCGTGATGAAGCGAGCCGAGAGGACGTTGTGCGCACTCGCTCTCGTTAATCTCACTGTGCGTGCTCTTATAGGTGCCAACTTGAACAGCACCGGCTTTGTTCTCGCCGCCTGACCCGCGCTAGTGTGGTCCGGTGAGGCGTGAACGCTTGCCCGTCAACCCGCGCTTCGGCCCCGCGCGCGGCGTTTGGCGTCGTCTCAGGGGTCTAGGATGTCTCCTCCGCTGGCGTGGAGGTTTCCGACTTTTAGCCAGATGCGCCTGTCCGGTTATCCTGTCTGCGCGGATGCCGGGGGCTGAGAAAAACATTGCGCGGACTGCGCTCGGAGAAGAACATGGTGACGGCTGTTGGACGCGGGTTCGATTCCCGCCATCTCCACAATGCGGGGTGTAGGCGTGACGTTAGCGACTGTTCTCGTCACTCCTACACCCCCATCTCTTTCTCTCTTCCGCCTCTTACGCGTCGCACTAGCTGCGGATGTGGTATAATTGTGGTGTGCTTTCAGTAGTGGACGCGCATACAACGGGTGCGCTCCAAGACGCTGAATAGAAAGAGAAAGAAATGGGCAAGAAGAATGATATGGTCGCGTATGTTGTCGATACGGATAGTGCGCTCACGCCGTGCGCGTCCATGATCGTCACCTCATGCGGCAGCGACGACGCCCAGGAAGCGTGGCTGCGCGAGCATTTTGATGGGCTTGTGGGATGATGGGATGGGCCGAGAGTACGCGGACGCACTCTTGGAGGGCATGGGTGACATTTACAGTGGCGATTTTACGCCCGCCTATAGCGTTCTTGTGGAAACCGTTGACGTTCATCTTGTCGAGGTCGATTACAAGGATGACGCGCTCGTCGGGGACGATGCACTCGCAGATATGATGCGCGAGTGCGAGGCGCTGAACCTGACTGTTGGTGACGCGTCGGTTGGTGAGATTCTGTCCGTCCTAAACCATATTGACAGCGACATTACTGATCGCCTGGGCGTGAACGGCTGAGCAAGCGGACGAAACCGAAATGAGGGGCGGCGTAGCGCTACGATGCTACGCCGCCCCTCTTTGTGCACCGTCTGCCGCCTACAGGTTGCCCCACCCTGTCATTGTAAACCACGGCCTAGTAGCTCGCTTAACCCTTGCGAGCGCCGCCCGTTGTCTCCTCGCGTCAAGTTCTCCCTCTGGGGAGAGGTAGTTGCGGGCGCGCTGGTTGCCGCGTTCTGCCATGATATGGATAACGCATAGGGGCGTGTTGGTTGAGTTGATGAGGAAGTTTAGGACGATGGGTTCCGTGTCCTCTTGGGCGAGTTCTTTCTTCCGCCATACTGGCGTGTTCTTGTGCGCTCCGGCTCCGGCTCGCACCATGTTATCCTTGTCATAGGTGAGGGTGAGCGCTGTTTCTTCCGGCGTGGACTTGTTGAGCGCGACCATGCGGCGTACCCGCTCGTCGCTGTGTGTTGCGAGGTGTGCGAGGTCGCTGCCCACCGTGCTCTCGTTGATGGCGGCTGCGACCGCTACGTCTGGTTCCGTGTCGCGTGCGGCGATTGCGAGGACGCGCGACTGTGTGGCGTTTTCTGCGTTGATGACGCGCACGCGCGGGTCTGGGTCGTGCGTTAGAATCATGCGCACATCTTCCGTGAGCGTCTTGTTGCGGGCTACCGAGGCGCGCACGCCCACGTGTGGGTCTCGCGCGAGGGCATGGAGCGCGCCGCTGGGCGCGTGTTCATTTTCTGCCGCCACTTGGCGCACCTCCCAACGTTCGTGTGTCGCGGCCTTTGCGAGGTTTACGCGATTAGCTGTGACGCGCGCGGCGGCTGCGACTACCCTGTAGTCTGTGTCGTTGATTGCCGTTTCCGTGTCCTCTAGTGGCGCGTTGGGGTGTGCGATGGCGTAGGCGCGCACCAGCGGGTTGGGGTCGCGCGTCAGCATGTGGATGGTGTGAGTCATTGTTTTGTGGCTCATGGCAACAAACATGCGGGTGTCGGCTCGCGTGCTGTGTGCGATGGTGTGGAGGGTGTTGCCGTTCTGGCCGAGGTAGGTCGGGTTGGTGGCTCTGCGTGCGCTGTTGTTACGTGATCGTTCGTCCTCGTCAACGAGGGTGCTCCCTTCCATTTCAATAGGTGATGGTTCGCGGCCTACGGTGTCGCGCAGGGACTTGTGGGCTTTCCGTAGTGTTGTGAAGTGGGGAGCGTCTGGGATGTTGCAGCGCTCTTCTGGTTCGCGGTTGCGTTCGCCGTTGGGGTCGCTGGTGCAGGCTGCGATCATGCCGGTGCCGGGGCCTTCTTGGATGATGTGATAGATCATTGCTGTTGTTTCCATCTGTCTCTGTCGCGTGCTCTTTCCCCTCTTGTTTGAGGGGTTCCTCTATGCGTTCGATTGTATCGCAGCGGGTGCCGTTTCTGCTATTGGTGTGCTATTTGCTTCTTGGTATTGTATGTTGCACCCCGTCTGGCTTATTGTCTTTCGGCGGGGCGTGAGTGTGAGGGTGTTTTCTGGTGGCTGATACTGTTCTGGTTGATTCTACGCTGATTGGCGTGTCGTTGGATGGGACGCAGACTCCCGTTTTCTACGACTCTCATTCGAGCCAGGCCAACAATGGCGGCAACGTGACGACGTTCACGGGCACTCAGGGTAGCGGTAAGACAATGGCTACCGAGGGTGTGATGGTCGCCGACGGGTACAAGCGTAAGACTGTTTTCGGTATTTGTCCGAAAGGTGACCTCGCGTCGATTGCCGAGCTGAACGTTCAGTTGGGTGGCCACTGGGTGAAAGATGATGCGGGCACAATCATGTCGAGGGGGCCGTTGGGCGTGGTGCGCGTGTGGGACTTGTCGGCATCCGAGAGCGTGGGCGCGTTGGACCCGATGCGACTGTCTGATAAGCGCGAGGACCAGATGGAGCTTCTTGTCGGCATGTTGCAGATCATTTTTGACGACGGGGCAACGCTCACCCGTAATGTGATGGCGACAGTTCTTGCTTACGCGCAGGACATGCTGGACCGTGAGCAGTATCCGTCGCTCACTACCCTGACACGCACTCTCGCGCACGCCCCGGACGAGAGCGTGCGAGTGATCGGCAAAACGCTATCAGCGATTTCGCAGACCTCTTTCGGGCGCGTCATGTTCGCCCCATTGGGTAGCACGGCGAAGCCCGCCGTGAGCGAGGCGAGCGGCACGATCATCGCCACAATGCGTGGCGTGGCGCTCCCCGCGAGTAAACCGAAGAATGATGAGGAGAGAGTGAGCGTTGCGCTCTTGTACGTGCTCGCCTGGTACGTGCGCTACCTGATGTTCCGCCTGCCCGTCGAAGTAAAAAAGACGCTAGTGATTGATGAGGCGCACATGGTGACGAAAACCGAGCAGGGCCGCGACCTCATCCACAGTGTCGCCCGCATGGGGCGTTCCCGTAACGTCGCGTTGATTCTCGCATCCCAGCGTGCGAGCGACATTTCGTTGGCGGACAGTAACGGTGATGGTGGTATTGAGAACGCGTTCGCGTACAGGTTCCAGTTCCGCACTGACAAGAAAGAGGCCGCCCAGTTCGTCAAGAGCGCTGGCCTGCCCGAAGGCGAGGGCTACGATTCGGCTATCGCGTCGTTCCCTGGCGGCAGGGGCAGGTGCATTATGGTGGACCGTTTCGGTAAGCCCGCGATCATTGACGTGTTTGTCCCGCAGGCGTGGCTTGACGTGTTCGGGACGAACCCGGAGGAGATCAGGGCGAGGCGTAAGCGAGCGTCCGCGCGAACCGCATAATAATGCGCGCCCACATTGTCTCGCCCCCGTGTGAGGCGACACTTTATGCACTCAGTAAACAGTAGGCAGCATATTATGAGACCCCGCCGGTAGAGTAAACACAAACTACTCTACCGGCGTGTGGCTTCACCTTATGCGCAGCTCACGGCGCGCCCTCATGCCGCCTACGCGCCCGCGTGGAACGCTCACGGGGCACATCCTCCTACTGCTCGCGGGTGAGCTTCCGCGTTATTCACTTTCGTAGCCGCTAACCCTCGCCGTGGGCAGCGGGCACTTGTATGGGCGCGCCATCGCGTCACGTAGTGTACGCGACAACTGAGGTTTTCGTTGTTATTGGCTATATAGCTGGTGTTGAGTGCATTTTTGGGAGGGCGCGTTGGCTAAAAACCAGACGTACAGGGCTTTTGCCGCGCGCCCCCACGAGCACAGCGCGCAGGCGCGGCAGACCCCACAGCGGCACAGTTCGCAGCGCCCGCACCAGCGCCGATTAGCAGCTCGCGGCAACCGCGCCACTGCGCCCGCCCGCTCGCGCCCCAACAAACAGGCACCTCCCATCGCATCCGCCCACGCCGCCCAGAGCCGCAAATAGTCGGGCCGCAGGGCGCCCCTCTCGCCGCATAAGCATGCCGCCCCGCGTTTAAAAACCGCATAAACTATCCCCAAACACGGGGGTGAGACCAACCGGGTACGCATAACCACCCACAACGCGTTTTCGTGGGTCCCCTACCCGCCAAGTACGCGTGCACCATACCCCGCCCGATCACGCGCCCCCGGGGCGTCCAGGCGGGCGCAGCCCACAGGCCACAAGCCAGACACGCCACACGCCCGCCCTCCGCCCGATCACGCGCGCAGGCGCCCCACCCCAAGAAAACAAAAAGGGTGGGGCCGCCCGACCCGAGAGCAACCCCAACCCCACGCGCAGGCACCGCCACCGAAGCAAAACGCGCGGCCAGGCAGGCGGCCAACCAATCGCCTAATACAGTGACGTGAACAAGCCTGACCTGTCCTCCCACGTCACCGGCAAACCGTCCTCACCATGCGACCACACGGGCACCACCTTCACGTAATCGTCCAACCCCATCTCGAAACAGATGCGTTCCAGCGTGTTCATCGTGCGCCGCCTCAAGCACACCCACACGACGCTCTCAAACATGCTCCTACCCCCCGCATCCGAATAGGCGGCCAGACTCTCGCGGAACGACGCGGGCTTATGCCCCAACTCCACCTCCACCGCAACGCTACGCGCGCTCCCATCATCGGCGCGCAAGCGAGGCACCACAAGGTCAGGCAGGTGGAAAGAAATCGCATCCAACTGCGGGTCACGCAACGGGATAAACATGTGCTCGTTACCAGCCCGCAACTCCGGAGACAACACGCCAGAAGCCGCGCCACCAGCAGCCGCCCACTCACTAAACGCGTCAACGCGCGCGGCACCCAACACGCGCGCAACCTCCTCCCTCCTAGCCGTCGCCTTCCCCAACAAGTAATACTTACTACGGTTCATCTCACGCTCAGTCACAAACCCGCAACCAACACTCAGCCCACCACTCACAGGGTCCACGCGGCCACGCAAAGGCCACTCGTCCGCGCCCAGCACGTTCAACGTGCCGCCCCACACGCACGCCGCCACATGATTCACCACCATACTATGCATCAACATGTGCGTACTAAACTTCGCTGGCGTCACATGCTCATGCTTCAAGTCGCCGCCCATCATAAGAAGCGACGGCGCAGACAGCACCCAGCCGCCGCCATAAATCGCCTCCACGTGACCGGCCGCAGCCATCCTAGCAAGCCACCGCTCACCCGCCGCCACCCGGTCGGAACCCAAAATGTTCGCCACCACACCAGGGGACACAACCCTCATCCGGCGAATCAAACGCAGCACAACAGCGTCAGCATCACCCACGGACTGCTTCTTACCGCCGCCCGTCTCACACCACCACGAGCCGCCACGACGCACCCTGCCGACAGCGCGACGACGACGCACCTTCTCGGCCTTACTCAACCCACCAGAAGCAGATGAGCCAGAACCACCAGCGCAAGAAGCGGAGGAGCCGCCCCCAGAAGAAGAACCCGAACCGGTGAGAGGCGCACCACCCCCAGCCAGCCCAGACGAGGAAGATTCAACAGAACCGTCAACCACGCGGCCACCCTCAACAGCAACCACGCCACTACCCGGCGCACCCTCACCCTCCGGAGCAACAGCAACAGCCTCACGCCACCCCCCAGAACCGCCACGCAACACATCCTCCACATTCAACCCACGCAAACGCTCCAACAACACGCCAGGACCACCAGCATCCCACCGCAACTCAGCCTCACCCTCAGCCCGAAGCTCACGCTCACGACGCAACGCAGCAAGAGCACGCTCACCACGAGGCTCACGATAAAACGACTCCGGCACACTCCACCCCCCGGCGGCAGGAACCTTACCCCTGTCACCCGTCACAACAGCCTCACCAAACGGCACCTCAACCTCCACACAATCACTCACCTGAGACGCAGCAACCCCCGCAAACAAGGGAGCGCCCTCACCAAGAACAAGAACACCATCACCATCAACGCCAACGCCCGTAGGGGCAGGGCCACCACACTCCACCCACGACGCTCGCTCCCGGCCACGCTTATCAACCCACCCCACAATCACACCACCATCACCAACACACGCGAACCCCAGACAGCCGCCAGCAAACACCGGCAACACCCCCACGCAACCAGAAACCCCCAAGCCACCAGCAACAGAACGCGAGGCCACCCCCGCAGGCAAACGAACACCCGCACCCCACGCAGCCTTCACACCCACACACGCACACAAACCACCCAACACGCGCAACGTCAACCCAGCAGACAAACGCCCCTCCACAGCCGCATCAACCGACTGCGCGTCCACAACAGGCCACCACACACCACCAACACGACGAACCCCCGGACACCCCACCGCCCACACCGGCGACACACACGTCCACGCCACCCCATCCCCGTCACGCGCCACGCCCTCAGCCGTAAACCCAGACTCAATCAAAGAATCAACAAACGGATTAGAACCACGAAAACGCTCAACACCACACACAACAAACCCCAACCAAAACGAACCAACACGAACCCAAAAAGCCCGCAACCACAACACCCCAAAAATATCAAAAAACCAGAAAACACACCAAACACCCCCAAAAAACACCCAAACACCCAAAACCCACCAGCCCAAAAAAGCCGACAAACATCCGCAAACACGCCCACAAACACACTCAACCCACGCCGACACGCGTGGGCTAAGCGTGTCCGGCCCTTCTCTCGCGCTGTCCTCCCCTTGCGGGCGCAGACGGCACACCGCGCGCAAACCCCATTGTTTGCGCGCCTTGTTGTGTGCGCTGTCTGCGTGCCCGCGTCGTGTCGTTTGCGCTTCGCTTTGTGCCGGTCGCCCCTGCTAGGCACGCGGGTTCCCGCGCTCACACGTCTTGCTTGCCCACACGCTACTGTGTGGGCGCTTTTTGTGTTCGCTTGGGGGCGTGCCTTGTTGGGGCTTGTTGTGGGCGTGTTTGCTTGCGGGTGGTTGGGTTGCGCTTTTTCGTGTTCGCGTGGGTGTTTGCGTGGGTGGTGTGCGCTTGCTTGGGGGTGGTGGGGGGTGTGGTTCCGCTGCCTCCCCTTTTTTTGCCTCGGTTTGCTTGTTTGCGTGTTTACGCTCTGGTGTGGGCGTTGTTGGCGTGTGCGACGCTCCGTCTTTGTGTGGGTGTGGTGGCGGTAATGGGGCGGGACATGGTTGTCCCGCCCCATGCAGTGTGGCGTGCGCTGTCCGGCTGCTACGTGGCGCGCAAGAGGGGGGTAAGGGTGCTCACACTTGGTGTGCTAACACGCGCGCACATAAGCGGAGAGAGGAGGGGGTGGTGGGAGATAGGGCCTCCGGCCGGACTGTGTGGTCTGGCTGGGGGTGGCTTGTGCGTGCGGGCGCGTTGGGTGGTAACACGCATTGGTGGCGACAAGTACCCAAAGCCGAGGGAGAGCAAAATTGACACTGCTGGGGCGGGGGCGGGGTGCGCCTCTCGGCCGTGGTGGTAGTTTTGGCAGTGGGGGCGCGTGGTGGTGGCGGCTCCTGGTGGGCGCGTTTAGTGGTGGCGTTCCTTTCTGATGGCGTGGCGGTGCAGGAGGGAGGGGGTGGTGGGAGATAGGGCCTCCGGCCGGACTGTGTGGTCTGGCTGGGGG